>Ga0182027_10000483_pt1 | contig 69723 bp, 70 predicted proteins | sample 712E1DmetaG_FD_121300 | JGI IMG/M metagenome (GOLD analysis project Ga0182027, IMG submission 121300) | Permafrost microbial communities from Stordalen Mire, Sweden - 712E1D metaG (Illumina Assembly) | ecosystem: Environmental > Terrestrial > Soil > Wetlands > Permafrost | place: Sweden...
GTGTACAAAATATTCATTATCCGAATCTGCATCTTTAATGAATCCGAATCCTTTTGATACGTTGAAAAATTTCACTGTTCCTTTGTTCATTTTATTCTGTTTTTAAATTAATGGCGCAAGATAGGTATTAATATTGAAATAATCTAAATTATTTTATAATATTCTGATCTTAACAGCTGTCCATGGTCAGAAGTATCAGTTCTGAAGCTTGAAATGCCTTGATTATTACTTCAGTATTCGCAAAGCTGTGTATAATAATGTCCAACATTCGTATTGTTATAATCTTTTTGATAACAGTTTAATAATATTTCTACTTTTACCTCCTTAATTGTAAATATCATATCAATATGAAAAGGCTCTTAATTTCCTGGTTCGCATTTATCTTTATTTATCTGGGGGTCAACGGACAGGTCGATCTTAAGACTGTAGCAGAAAAATCTGATTTTAAATCGACCTCTGATTATAACGATGTTAGAACTTTCATGGATCAATTGCGCAAATCCTCTCCTTATATCCGCATCGAGAATATTGCTACCTCGGTTGAAGGAAGGGAAGTTCCCCTCATGATTATCGGAAATCCTTTGCCAAAGTCCCCGAAAGACATTATAAAGGATAAAAGAATTGTCGTTTATATACAGGCAAATATTCATGCAGGTGAAGTTGAAGGCAAAGAGGCAACTCTGATGTATGTACGCGATTTGCTACGGGATAAAAACCCCGCCATCCTTAAAAATGTTGTATTGCTTATCTGTCCGCTCTTTAACCCTGATGGAAATGAGAAGATCAGTCCTCTAAACAGAACTTATCAGAATGGGCCGGTTAACGGCGTGGGAGTGAGATATAACGGTCAGTTTCTTGACCTGAACCGCGATGCAATGAAAGCCGAATCACCTGAAGTCAGGGGAATACTGACCAACGTTTTCAACAAATGGGATCCCGCTGTGTTTATGGATTGTCACACAACTGACGGCTCTTATCATGTTGAACCGACTACATTTACATGGATGGTCAATCCTGATGGTGATAATTCCCTGATTGCCTATATGCGTGATAAGATGATGCCTGAAATTTCAAAGACGCTGTCTGAAAAGTATAAGATAGAGAACTGTTTCTACGGGGAGTTCTTTGATATGATGGATCCAGGAAAAGGCTGGGTACTGGACGCTTCCGAACCTCGTTACATAGTTAATTATTTCGGCATACGGAACCGACTTGGAATACTGAATGAAAATTATGTCTATTCCGATTTCAAATCGAGAGTTATGGGTTGTTATTACCTTATAAATTCTTTGATCGAGTACATAGCCTCAAATAAGTCCGACATTAAAAGTATGCTGAATGACGCTGACAAAAGGACAATAGCCCGCGGTGAGAATCCTGCTGTTTCTGACTCATTTGCTATAGATTACAAGGTGCGTCCTTCGGCGCAAAAGGTTACTATAAGAACTTATGAGGCGGAGATAATAAATGAAGCCAATGGAAGAAAGAATTACAAAAGAACCGACAGGCAGAAGGATGTAACTGTTCCATACTATATTGATTATTTTCCAACTAAAAATGTCAGATTTCCCTTTGCATACCTTTTAACAATAAACGATCCGGCTATAACTGATCTCATAAAGATTCATGGCATTAAGCTGGAAAAACTTTCAGTGGATACAAAAATTGCAGTACAGCAATTTGAGATCACAGATCTTAAAGGAGCAGCAAAGCTGAACCAGGGTCATTATAATAACACCATTGGAGGTAAGTTTACCGATGCAACTGTTGATTTCCCTGCAGGTACAATTGTTGTCAGAACTGCCCAGCCACTTGGAAATCTTGCAGCATATTTGTTTGAACCTCAGTCGAATGATGGGTTGGTGTTCTGGAATTATTTTGACAGGTACATTGTTCCTCAGTGGGGACCAGGATATAATCCCTACCCGGTGTATAAAGTTCTTAATAGAATTGATCTGAAGACTGTGGAAGTAAGATAAAGAATGGGAGACTTGGAGACTTGGAGAAGGGGTGAGGGAGAGATATATCAATTCTCCCATTCTCTTCTTCTCCCCCTCTCCCTTTTATTCTTTCAGTGCCTGGTATACTTATCAAATACAGTGATTACCGGAAGAACATTTCCGTTTTCATCAAAAAAATCACGGGTTGACCGGCCTCCAAATGTAGCAGGTTCCCACCAGAAAATACCGGCACCAAGGTTATCCGGTGTATTCAAAGCTATGTTGTTGACCTCTTCCAGGAACTCTTTCTGTCCTTCAGGTGATTCCTCAAACGGAGCTGGTTTGCTTTTATATTCAGTAGGAGAAGAGCAGTAAGCTACTTCTACCAGGATTATCGGTTTTTTATAAGTTTTAGCCATAAAAATCATATTGCTGCGTAGATTGAGCAGACTTCCATGCCACCAGGGATAATATGATTGTCCTATATAATCAAAATCAATTCCGTATGATAATAGTCTGTCGAAGAAATATTTGGTTTTGATCATGTTTCCTCCCTGATCAATATGAATCATTATCTTCGGCAGGATTGTACTATCACACGCGGCCTTAACTCCATTTATTCCTGCTTTTATAAGTTCTGCAAAATTATCCCAGTTAGCGGGTAGTCTTCCGTCGGGCCACAACATCCCGTTGATAACCTCATTTCCAATTTGTACCATTTCAGGCATCGCTCCCGCTTCCCGGAATGATTTAATTGTCTCCCGGGAATATTCGAATACCACTTTGACAAGCTGGTCATGCGACAATCCACTCCATGCTGCTGGAGTAAACTGTTTTTGCGGATCAGCCCAGGTATCGGAGTAATGAAAATCAAGGAGAAATTTGAAACCGCTCTCTTTTGCCTTTTTTGCAAGTGCCAGCGTATAATCAAGGTTATTTGGCAATTCAGTTGGATTATTGAATAGCCTGAGCCTTATCCAGTTATAACCATGGTCCTTAAAAATCATCAGCCCCTCTTTAGCTATATTGCTCTCTTTAAACTGAAATCCTCTGTCTTCAGCGCTTTTCAGAAAAGAGAGGTCGGCGCCTATGACGTATTCCTGTCCTGATAAATTAGCAGATTTCAAAATGAAAATTAAAGTCAGAAACGGAAGGATCTTTTTTAAATATACTTGTATATTCATATTGCTTAAGTTAGTTATAATTAATGTTTTGTGATTTAAATCTTCTGTATACAAATCTAAGTTAATATTTATCCTTTTGTCGATTTCTTAATGATCCTTTGAGTCTTGGTGGCAGAAAATAATGCCGCTAAGGCACCAAGACACAAAGATTCACAAAGTTATATTAAACAAAATTCATGTTATTTTTATAACATTGCAAGAAATACAATTTTTTATCACCTTTGGACCCGATAAATCAAGGCAATATATCTGATTATGAGAAAATGGCGTGTAGAAGATTCAGCTGAATTGTACAACATAAATGGTTGGGGAGTTGATTACTTTTCAATAAACGATAAGGGGCATGTAATTGTTACACCTCAGAGAAACGGGATGTCTGTTGATCTCAAGGACCTTCTTGATGAACTTATTCTTTCAGATGTGTCGACTCCCGTACTTGTCAGGTTTCCTGATATCCTTGATGATCGAATAATAAGCATTTCAAAATGTTTTAAGTCTGCCTCCGAAGAGTATGGTTACAAAGCACAGAATTTCATTATTTATCCTATTAAAGTCAATCAGATGAGGCCGGTGGTCGAAGAGATTGTGAGCCATGGAAAGAAATTCAATATAGGTCTTGAGGCAGGTTCCAAACCTGAACTTCATGCAGTTATTGCAATTAATACTGACCCCGAATCGCTTATTATCTGTAATGGTTATAAAGATGAGGACTATATTGAGCTTGCTCTGCTGGCACAGAAGATGGGCAAAAGGATTTTCCTTGTGGTCGAAAAACTTAATGAACTTAAGTTGATTACTTCGATAGCTAAAAGACTTAAAGTGAAACCAAACCTTGGAATAAGGATTAAGCTTGCTAGCGTTGGCAGCGGGAAATGGGAAGATTCAGGTGGAGATATAAGCAAATTTGGTCTGACTTCAAGCGAATTGCTTGAAGCTATAGATTACATTGAGAAAAACAAAATGCGGGATTGTGTCAAACTGATCCATTTTCATATTGGCAGCCAGGTCACAAAAATACGCAGGATAAAAATTGCTTTGCGTGAAGCATCACAATTCTATATTCAGCTCAGACAGCTTGGGTTCAATGTCGAATTTGTGGATATCGGTGGTGGCCTTGGCGTAGACTATGACGGTACCGGCTCATCAAACAGCGAAAGCAGTGTTAATTACACTATTCAGGAGTATGTTAATGATTCAATAAGCACGTTTGTAGATGCAAGCAATAAAAACAATATTCCCCATCCCAACATCATAACTGAATCGGGCCGTTCACTTACGGCTCATCATTCAGTGCTTATCTTTGAAGTTCTTGAGACTACAACACTGCCTTCATGGGATGTTGAGGATCATGTTAATGATCATGATCATGAGCTGGTCAAAGAGCTCTTCCTTCTGTGGGACAATTTTAACCAGTCGAGAATGCTCGAAACATGGCACGATGCCCAACAAATCAGGGAGGAGGCTCTCGACAAGTTCAGTTTTGGTCTCATTGATCTGAAAACCAGGGCACAGATCGAAAGACTTTTCTGGTCCGTCGCACGTAAGGTTTACCAGATGGCCAATGTGACCAAACATGTGCCGGATGAATTGCGACAGATCTCCAGGATACTTTCTGATAAATATTTCTGTAATTTTTCACTTTTCCAATCGCTTCCCGATGCATGGGCAATTGATCAGATATTCCCGATAATGCCTATTCACAGGCTTAATGAAGAACCGTTGCGTACTGCCACCATCCAGGACATGACCTGCGATTCAGACGGGAAGATCGATAATTTCATCTCTACCAGAAATTCATCTCATCACCTGCCGGTGCACTCTCTCAGAGGGAAAGAACCATATTATCTTGGAGTTTTCCTGGTGGGAGCATACCAGGAAATACTTGGTGATCTGCATAATCTTTTTGGCGATACAAATGCAGTTCATGTTTCCGTCAACTCTAATGGGTATAAGATTGATCAGGTGATTGATGGAGAGACTGTGGCTGAGGTACTTGAATATGTTCAGTACAATTCAAAGAAAATGGTAAGAACTGTCGAATCATGGGTGACAACATCCGTTAAAGCCGGTATAATAACTCTTGAAGAGGGCAAGGAGTTCTTATCAAACTACCGTTCAGGACTCTACGGTTACACTTATCTTGAATAATGAGAGATTGATTTTTTGCCAATTTTAACAAATGTTGTTTTTTTTTGTTTAACTTGGATATTCAATTTGCCATTTACAATTTACAATTTACAATTGTTTATTATTAACCCATTAATCCTTTAAGCTATGAGTGACAGTTCATTCGATTTTAATCTTTTTATTAAGGAATCTGTAGATGTCCTGGTTAATCCGAAATCTTACTTCTCCACCATGAAAACCTCTGGTGGAATGAGTGAACCACTGATTAAAGCAGTTATTTATGGTGCGATCTCGGGAGCCTTGGCTTTCATCTGGAGTCTCTTACGAATTGGTGCAATGACAGGTGGATGGTTTGGAGGCACAATCGGCATCATGATCTTTATCTGGTCAATTATTGGCTCAATTATTGGCTTGTTTATCGGCGCCGTGATTTTGCTTGTTATTTCCTCAATCTGCAAGGGAAACACAGATTTTGAGGCAAATCTGAGGGTTACAGCTTCTGTAATGGCTGTCTGGCCCATAAGATCATTCTTCGGTTTTGCAGGTCACTTTAATGTTTATCTTGGTGTAATAATAGCTCTGATAATAGGTATTTATTCTTTATGGCTGATCTATAACGGTCTTGTTGAAGCACTTAAATCAAATCCTGAAACGTCTAAAATAGTATGCTATGTTTTAATTGCCATAATTGTATTATTTACATTAATTGGTTTTGGCACAGCAAGAAGGGCTCATCAGTTTATGAATGAGTTTAACAGTAGAGATATGAAAGAGATGATGAAAGATAATCCGAAGAACAAATAACCTATAATTTTTCCAGAGCCAGGTTTCAACAATTTCTTCTTTTATTGGACCTGGCTTATTTATTTTATTTAATATTCTGCCTCCTTATCAATCCGACCAGGTATTTTGACTTGAACTGCTGACTGGCAATGGCTTGCTTCAATGGCGGTAGTTTAAGAATTACACCCAACACTGCGGCCATTGCTCTGTGACTGAACAAAACCCGGTTATCGAATATAAGATTCTGAAGTTTACCTCTTTCAATTGCCATAACAACAACCCTGTGAACTGAATTAACCGGTGTTATTACTTGTTCTTCTCTTGAGTCGAGTCTGATTGACTTCTTTTCGCATCCCTTCAGGCAAAGACCACAACCAAGGCATATTTCCCGGTTCAGTTTGGCTTTCTTTTTCTGAGGTTTCGCCGGATCATTTGATGATACAAGAGTCATTGCTTCCACCGGGCATAATGAGATGCATTTTCCGCAACCGTTGCAATTCTCTTCATTAACCGACGGAAGAAAATTAGTCGTATGCACCGGGTTCAGAAAACCGAATTTTCTTGCAGCTATCATCGCCTCGCAACAACAACCGCAACAATTGCAGATGAAATTTACATTCTCCTGAACGTTTTCACCAAACTGTACCAGATTAAAATCCCTTGCTTTCTGTAAAAGGTCAATCCCTTCAGTAACATCCACCTTTCTTGCTATTCCATGCCTTGTCAGTGAATCCGCACTTCCGTTAAAGGTCATGCAAATATTCATTGGGGCATTACAGTTTTTCCCCATATGCTCCATTTTATGTCTGCAATAACATACGCCTATACCAATGGAGCTTGCAGTTCTGATGACTTCTGAAGCTCTTTCATAATCAAGTACATGAAGGACATTTTCGCCTGAAAGCACCTCCTCATTAATAAATGCCCTGCCTAATTGAGTTTTTCCGGTTGTGAACAGGTCTTTTATGAAGTCCTCCTCAACATTCATATATTGATAGTATAGTTCTGACAGAGCCTTCTGGTCAATATCATTTCTATATCTCATCAGTGAAAACTCAAAGAAGCCTGCCATGGGTGGCGGCATTGAATAAACGATTTCGTTTTCATATTCGGAATCAAGCAATATGCCTCTGTCAGCCAGATCATTTAAAACTTTTATTGCTTCAGATTCCTTAATCTTCCATATTCCGGCTGCTCTTTTTGCATTAAAAGGTTTTATCGGCAAAGAGGAGACAAGTCCTGCCTCCCTTTCTGAAAACAGAATTTTCAAAATCTTAAAAAGCAGGTCAGAAGCTACTGCTCCCTGTGGAAAAGTGTTTATCCTCTCGGCGAGCTTTTGATAAGAGTTGTTTTTAATGGTTTGGTGGTGTGCCATAAAACGATCGGTTATCTTTTTACTTTTCCAAATGTAATTTTTTTTATGTTCATTGAAAATAATTTATATCCGTTGTTAGACAGGATTGAATAAAATAATCGGGAATAATTAATTAATATTGAAAGATCAAATAGTCAGAATATATAAAGATTATTATGAGATCATCAGTCCTGTTTTTATTACTAATTGTGTGCGGCAGGCTCAACGGTCAGAAAGGAACTCTGAATCTAAGCCAATGGCATGTCAGTGATACACCTGAAGCGTCTGATTATCAGATGATCAGAAAGATTAAGCTGTACTGCTTCCTTTCAAATGACAAAGACAATATCTATATTGACATAAAAGTTGACGACAAGGCAATTCAGGAGAAAATTTTGAAAGAAGGTCTTACTATTTGGATAAGTATGAACGGGAAAGAAGAAAGAAAAATGGGAGTCAGGTTTCCAATGGGATCCCAAAACCAGGGAAATCATAGAAAATCTGATCATACGGAAACCGAACAATATCAGGATATAAGCCTGATCAGCCTTCTTGCCCAAGCAAATACAATTGAAATTCTTGGATTCACTAGCGAGCAACAAAGGCACTTTCCGTCCGAGAATCGTGATAACTTCAGAGGATCAGTAAAACTTGATGAAAAAGGAACACTAATTTATAAAATGATTATACCAATTGCCAAACTTCCGGTCAGAAACTCAAGAGACAGCAGGGGAGCAATGCCTTTTATTCTTGGAGTGGAATATGGTTCTGCGAGTGTAACAAATAAATCTGGACTTAACAGAGGTCCTGCACCTTCTTCATTGTTCCATCCGCGTTCTTCAGATAATACAGAAGCATATTGGATTGAGAACGTCAGGCTTGCAACTTCAAAGTAGTTTTTATAGTTTTATGAGATCAATTATTTAATTGATCTTTTCAGATCTTAGAAATTAACCCATAAAAGACAGCAACATGAAAAACTGGGTATTTTCCAGAAATATATTCGTAGTTCTTATTTACAGGATTCTTCTAATAATGTTCCTGTTCTCCTTATGCAGAATAGGATTCTTTCTGTTTAACTTAAAAATGTTTCCGGGAGTATCATTCAGCCAGTTACTTACAATGTTGAAAGGAGGATTTACATTTGACATTTCCGCTGTTGTATATATCAATATGGTTTTCATCCTTATGCATATTCTACCATTTGAATTTCGCTATAAAGATGGTTATCAGGCCGTATTGAAGTATCTTTTTTTTATTACTAATGGCATAGCCATTGCGATGAACGGGATGGATTTTGTTTATTACAGGTTTGTAGATAAGAGAGCTACTGCAGATGTGTTTAAAACATTTGAGCATGATTCAAATAACACAAAAGTGTTTTTCAGATTTTTAATTGATTACTGGCCTGCAACACTTTTTACTCTGTTTGCATGGTTTCTTATGGTTTACATGTACAGGAAAGTTAAAGTTGAAAAACCAGTGGTTGCCAATAAAATCGCATATTATTCCATAAACCTGCTGATGATTCCACTGGTAATTGCACTGGTTATAGGAGCAGCACGAGGAGGATATAAGCATTCAACACGGCCGATCACTATAAGCAATGCCGCACGTTATGTCGATAATCCGCAGGATGTAGCTGTTGTTCTTAACACACCTTTCAGTATTTTCAGAACACTTGGAAAGAAAGCACTGATAAAATACAATTTCTTTGATGATAAAAAACTTGGTCAGTTATTTAACCCGCATTACATTCCTGATAAGAGCAAACCATTCACATATGATAATGTGGTCATAATAATCATAGAGAGTTTCGCAAGGGAGTATATCGGATCTCTTAATAGGGATCTCGAAGGTGGAAAGTACGAAGGATACACTCCTTTTATTGATTCTCTAATCAATGTAAGTCTGACGTTTGATGTATCAATAGCTAACGGGAAAAAATCAATCGATGCTATGCCTTCAGTGCTTGCTTCAGTACCTTCCCTTGAAACCCCTTATACAATTTCTCATTATGCCAACAATCAGATCAACGGGCTTGCGGAATTACTTAAAAGAAAGGGATATTATTCAGCTTATTTCCATGGAGCACCAAACGGGTCAATGGGTTTTGATTCATTTACTAAAATGGCCGGATTTGACGACTATTTTGGGCTTAATCAATATCCCGATAAAGCAGATTTTGATGGTATATGGGGAGTTTGGGACGAACCGTTTTTCAGGTTTTTTGCATCGAAGCTAAACAGCTTTAAGCAACCTTTTTTAGCTTCAATATTTACTGTTTCGTCGCATCATCCTTTCAAAGTACCCGAAAAATATGCAGGCAAATTTAAAAAAGGGCCAGCTCCGATACTTGAAGTTGTAGGTTATACCGATTACGCACTTCGCGAATTATTTAACGAGATTTCCAAAAGCCCCTGGTTTAAGAATACACTTTTTGTTATTACAGCTGACCACACAAATGAATCAGTGCATAAGGAATTCCAGAATAACTTTGGCGCCTATTGCGTGCCAATACTTTTTTATAAACCGGGAAGCGATCTTAAGGGTATTAAGAAACGTATTTCACAACAGATCGATATAATGCCAACGGTTTTAAATTATCTTAATTATGATGATGAGTATATTGCATTCGGTAATAACCTGATGGATGACTCTTATGAATCATTCGCTTTTAATACGAACGGCAGTACATATAATCTGTATATGAAGGATCATATTCTGGAAATGATCGATACAAAACCTGTCGGACTCTATAATTATAAAACCGATTTGTTTCTTGAGAACAACCTGCTCGGGAAAGAGCCTGTTCTGGAGAAACAGATGGAAGAGAAGCTGAAAGCTGTTATACAATCTTATAACAGCCGGTTGATTGATAATAATATGGTAGTACGTAAAACAAGGTAAGTTATATATGTTTGTTCGTTTTTATGCAGATTTCACGAAATATTAAAATAGGAATATGAACTCACGTCGTAAGTTTTTAAAGTTGGCGGGTACGGGAATTCTTGCCGCAGGCACATCTTCACTATATGCCTCCAAGATAATTCGGACCTCTGCAGATAAAGCCGTGAATACTTTCAGTATCGGTATGGCAGGATATACTTTCAAAGAGTTTTCCATTGAGAAAACCATAGAGATTATGAAAAGGGTGAGAGTTATCAATCTCTCACTGAAAGATTTTCATATGCCGATGAACAGCAATCAGGAGCAGATAGATGCTGTTATCGGAAAGTTCAAATCTTCAGGTATCAATGTATATACAGTTGGTGTAATTTATATGAAGACCAGGGAATCCGTTGATCAGGCATTTGAATATGCCAGAATGGCCGGAGTCAAAATGATAGTGGGAGCGCCTGATTATGATATTCTCCCTTATGTTGAGAAAAAGATAAAAAGCTATGACTTCAGGTTAGCTATTCATAATCATGGTCCCGACAATCCGCTTTATCCAAATGCCACTGATATCTGGAATCATATTAAAGATCTTGATCAAAGAATAGGGATTTGTATTGATATCGGTCATACTACACGAGACGGACAGGATGCATCAGTCGATATATTTAAATACAGATCAAGAATTTATGACATGCATATAAAGGATGTTGATAAGGCTGACAAAGAGGGAATAACCGTTGAAATGGGACGCGGTATAATTGACATTCCCGGAGTTGTAGCCACGCTTCGCAAAATTAAATATACCGGATCGTGCAGCCTTGAGTTTGAAAAAGATATGACCGATCCACTTCCGGGCATCGCAGAATCGATAGGATATTTTAAAGGGGTGATGGCCTGTAAATAAGAAGGAATATAAAATAGATTATAGGCAACAGTAATTGTTCTAGAGCTCAGTGTACTGAGCACGGAGCAGTATTAGAAGCATAAACAGGAGCTCCAACAAATTATCAGTACTCCGGGTTTAATGATTCTCTGTGTAACTCTGTGCAATCTCCGTGGTTCTCTGTGACAGTTCCTATGTTTTTTTTGCGATCTGCACTGAGCTTGTAGAAGAATGGAGTTAATGGATTTTATGCAATAATTAAAAACTCATATCGATTATGACAGATTCAAGAAGAGATTTCATTAAAAAAGCTGCCGTTGGAACAGTAGGACTGACGGTAGGAAATAGAATATTAGCTTCAACTGCCCGAAGTTATAAGAGGATATCAGGTGCAAATGAAGTTATCCGTGTTGCAGTAATAGGATGTAATAGTCGCGGCTCATCAATGGCAGGGACTTTTGCAAGGCAGAAAAACACTGAAGTTATCTATATCTGTGATGTTGATGAAATTGCCTTACAGAAGGGGATCAAATCCGTTAAAGAAATTACTGGAAAGGAAACCAAAGGAATCAGGGATTTTAGGAAAATTCTGGATGAGAAAGTTCTTGATGCAGTATATATTGCAACGCCCGATCATTGGCACGTTCCTGCATCTATTTTGAGTCTTAAAGCCGGAAAGCACGTATATGTAGAAAAGCCATTAAGTCATAACCCTCATGAGGGAGAGCTGCTGGTTTCAGCGGCTGAAAAGTACAAACGAATTGTACAGATAGGAACACAACGTAGGTCGTGGCCCACCCTGACTCAGGGAATTGAAGAGCTTAAAAACGGCGTCATAGGAAAGGTTTATATGGCCAAAACCTGGTATGCCAATACCAGAGGATCTATCGGAATAGGGAAAATATCCCCAGTGCCTTCTAATCTTGATTATGAGTTATGGCAGGGACCTTCTCCACGAAGATCTTACAAAGATAATCTTATTCATTATAACTGGCACTGGTTTTGGAATTGGGGCACAGGAGAAGCATTAAACAACGGTACTCACGATATTGATGTGGCAAGGTGGGGCCTGGGTTTGGATTTTCCTTTTAAAGTGAACTCCGTCGGCGGACGCTACCATTTTAAAGATGATTGGGAAACACCCGATACTCAGGTCATTACATTTGAAGCTCAGGGTGCGACGATCGTATGGGAAGGCAGGAGTTGTAATGGCAGCTATATTGATAACCGTTCTCGTGGTGTAATTTTTCACGGCGAAAACGGCTCCCTTCATACCGGAGATAACAGCTATTTGATTTATGACAATAAAAATACACTGGTAAAGGATGTAAAGTCTGAGATCGTTATCAGTGAAGGGCTTAATACTACCAGCCCCGGAGAAGAGCTTGATGCTCTTCATGTTCATAATTTTCTTGAAAATATCTACTATAATAGAAAGCCATTTGCCGACGCTTTAAATGGACATAAAAGCACCTTGTGGATGCAGTTGGGAAACATCGCTCAGAGGGTAGGACACACCCTGAATATTGATCCTTCAAATGGCCACATTATTGGCGACAATGAAGCTATGAGACTCTGGAGCAGGGACTATGAGAAAGGCTGGGAGCCTACTCTTTAAGATGTATTTGTAATATAGACGATAGGTGATAGGCGCTGAAAAAATGAGTGGGTGAGTGGGAGAAAGGGAGAAAATTTCTGCTCTCCCTGTGTAACTCCAAAGCTACCCAATGTTACTTATGGTTAAATTTTTTTTCTTTGTGCCCTTTGTGTAAACCTTTGTGTCCTTTGTGGTTAATTGGTTTTGACTTATATGGTTTTAGTGTTTTTTTAGAAGCTCCAGCAACTTACTGTCCAGTTTATGGCCGTACCAGTTTTTATAATCAACATCGGCACGGCCTGAATCGAGAATTCCAAAATCACCCCTGAAATTCCACAGGGCATAGCCAATTCCATTTTTTGTAAGTATATCGACGACATCTCCAAACCAGGCGAGAAATGCTGCATGAGGAGTTTTTTTCCAGCATCCGCATTCTCCGCAGTGAACACCTGTTCCATTTGCCATAAGGTCAATCCATGGTTTGTAAAAGTCCTCGAGTTGCTGCCTGCCGTAAACCTTGCCGTCAATTGTTCCGGGCCATACCGGGACGGGCGCCTTCGACGGATCTTTCCAGACCCATGGAGCCTGATAGTGTGATACGAGTCCCGGCCAGTAACCACGACAACTTTGACCGATTTTCAGGTCAATTAATTCAGGAATTACATTATTCCCTCCTCCATTTCCGTCAGCTATTATCAAACGGTCGGGGCTTACAGACCTGATTGCTTTACAGGCTCCTTCAGCAACCCTGTGATATATTTCGCCGGGAACAGGACCTTTTTTAGCGTACTTGTCATTCATGTTCTCAATATATGCAGGTTCATTCAGCAGATCAAAACTTAATTTTTCAGAAGGAATATTTTTATAGCGTAGGGCCCACATTCCCCAGTGAAAATTAAATGCATCCTCGGCTGTCTTATCTTTCCATAAATTAAAGGGTTCATGAAAGCCTGCATTTATGCAATATCCTGGTCCCCTGTGAAGGTTAAGGCTTAGGTGCAATCCATGCCTGTGAGCCATATATATCAGTTGATCAATCTCATCCAGTACTTTGGAATTGGTTTTATAAACCTCCTCAATTGTTATATCTTTTGTGCGGTCAAATGAAAGATACCTTGGGTAGGCTATAGGAAGCCGGACAAAATCGAAACCCCAGTCTGCCATCCATTTAAAATCATCTTCAGTTGTTCTGTTTGCCTCCTGGTTTCCAGGTATAGAAGGTGAAAAATAGTCGAGCAGGTTAAAGCCTTTCCACCTTGGCAATAAATTCTTTTGTGCTGGGGGTCCGACAGCAAAGACAGCTTTTCTTCCAATTGTCAGCACTGTGGCGGCTATTGCTGTGTTTTTTATGAACAGACGGCGGTTGATTTTATTTTTACTCATTTTATGGATGGTTTTGTGATCATAAATTTATGCTATTATTTCGGTTTTTTGAAACAACAGCTATCAGCTTCCAGGTATATTTCTGTCATACATAAGTAGTATTCACTTTTTTTTTGTAAATTTATTACTCTGTTAATTGATATCTATTTATTCAAACCAACCTATGAAAACAAATTGCCTTTTTATTATTTTAGTATCTGCTCTGTATTCTCTGACACTTTCAGGACAGGATTTACAACAATCGGCTCAGCCACAAAAATTAAGTGCCACATCCAAATATGATTTCATACCGGGCGAATCAGTGGTATTTTATGATGACTTCACTCAGGATAACATTGGTGATTTCCCTGGATTATGGAACACTGATGGATCAGGGGAGATTGTTACAACTAACCTTTTCCAGGGCAGATGGCTAAAGCTGGGTGTCAGTGCGGAGTTTGTTCCTGCAACAAAAAAAGTTTTTCCTGATAATTTTACGGTTGAATTTGACCTGTTGCCTATACCTGGACCTAATGATGAGAATACTATTACTTTCGGATTTTACATATACTCGGCGGTAAATCCAAACGACCTTGCAGAGGGTGGTGCTATACCTGGTGTTGCAGGTATCAGAATGAAATTCGGGAATTATCAGCATGAGTATTCAACCTATTCAGAAGGCCTCTATAATTTGAATGGAAATACTGAAAATAATCCTCTGGTCATAAATCAAAAAGCCAGGCTGTCATTCTGGGTTCAAAAGACGCGGGTAAGGGCCTATCTGAACGATGTGAAAATTTTTGATCTTGCTAAAGCACTAGCTCCCGGTCTGGGATACAATGCTCTCCGATTTGAAACCGGTTCCGAAGCTCAGAATTTAATTGCGAATTTCAGGGTGGCAGTCGGAGCCCCGGATATGCGGAATAAACTTATAACTGAAGGTAAACTGGTGACATATGGCATTTATTTCGATTCAGGCAGTGATAAAATCAAGCCTGAATCTGCGGGTACTATGAAAGAGATTGCAACCGTACTGAAAGAGAATCCGACTGTTAAAATAAAAATAATCGGACATACCGACAGTGACGGTGATGCGACTAAAAACCTTGACCTCTCAAAACGGAGATCGATATCAGTCAAAAATGCTTTAAGCACAGAATATGGTATCGAGGCAGCTCGTATTGAAACTGATGGCAAAGGAGCGACAGAACCTGTTGCTCCAAATACGACATCTGAAGGGAAAGCGAAGAACCGAAGAGTGGAACTGATAAAACTTTAGGTCATGCGGTAGTTTATTCGTATCTTTGCAAAATGAAAGATGAAATAGATATTCCGGTTCAGAAAGAGGAAGATTTTGTAGCTGCGAATATCCGCAGGGACAATTATTCCAGAATAAGAGATTTACAGGCAATGGAGTTTAATGCTGCGATTTCAAGCAGGCTTCTGGCAGAAAAACAAAGTACTATTAAGTGTGATAAATGCGGAAAAGAATTTACCACTGATATTAGCTCCAAAGATATAATGAAGTGCCCCGATTGCAGGTAAAGGAATGATACTTTATAAAATTATTTCCTGATTATAAGCTATTCAAATTATAATTTAGATAACTCCATGCTTAAAATATGAATAATTTTTTAAAGATATTTGGTTTGGTAATAGTAGTGGCTGTACTTATCGTTGCGATACAAAAAATATTTTTCAAAGCTCAATCAACTGATAAAGAGATTTCAGCTTTTGTAAATACCGCGAATAAAACATGCCCTTCGATGATTGATCCTGAAACCAGGCTGGATAAGGTCATGGCGTCGTCGGATAAGAATCTCCAGTTCAATTATACACTTATACATCAGATTAAGGATTCGTTACCAGTTGATAAGTTGAAAAGGTATATGGAACCCAGGATACTACAGAAAATAAGAACCTCACCAACATTAAATCAATTCCTTTATAAAAACCTGACATGGATCTATTCCTATAATGACATGAAAGGCGATTTTATTTTTAAGATTACGTATACTCCTGAGCAGTTCAAATAGGAAAGAGAAAATCATTTTTCCCTACATCTTCCTAAGCCGATCATAAGCTGAAATTAATGTCTATTTTTCCCATTTCATAAGATCAGCAAGCTCTTCATTAAAGTGAAGATATAATTTAATTATCAATAACTAAGACCGAATCCAAATTTATACAACGGATTCTCAGAATCATACGGAACATCTTCCTTTTGTTTCCTTACTGCTTCCATAGATGAAGGCATCTCTACAGGAAGTTTACCCTGTGGATTAAAATTGCCGAATATTACATCGAGAAGGGCTTCATCACTGGCTCCGAAGGTTGCAAAAAGACCTTTGCTTGCAGCTGATATCTCAGGTATTACTGCCGGCCTGCTCAGGTAAATATCCACAATCGTGGGGACCTTTGCGAGAAGTGCAAGAATTTCTTCCTTTTCCTTTCCTTTGAAATCAAGATCACCTGCTCTCATCAGCCTGCCTAAAATTCCCGAATTTGGTAATATCTCCGAAGGAGTCTGAAGTCTGATAATCGCTATATCTGCCAGTTCAGGTTTATCCACAACTGTTCCGAACTTAGCTGCTTTCGCAGCATCAATATTCTTAATGTAGATTTTGATGCCTTTTTTCAGAGGTAACACAGGTTTTTTATTGATAGTGTCATTCTTGAGAAGAACGATCGACTTTCTCTGGGCAAGATCCCCTGCGGCTTTGAATTTAGCATTGCCAACTACTTTCACAGCATTCTCGACGTCTACAAATGGATTGTCGAACAGACCCAGACGGAATTTCATTTTCAGCAATCTTCTGACAGAATTGTCAATTCTTTCCATTGGCACTTTTCCATCCTTTACGAGTTTTACAACTATTTCCGGGACAGCCTCGCCTCCAAACTGGTCGACACCGGCATTTATTATTTTCAGCACTCTTTCTTCCTCCGAAGCATTTTGCATTCCCCAGGCCCTTGCCGGAATTATTTTTTTGCCGAAAATAGTCATGTCCGATACAATTCCCCAGTCAGTGCAAACAATGCCATCAAAATGATACTTATCACGGAGAAGTCCGGTTATGATATCCTTATTGAAAGAAAAGCCCACATCTTCGCTTGTCTGACCTGTAGGTACCCCGTAATATGGCATTATTTCTGCAGCTCCTGCTCTGAAAGCTGCTTCAAAAGGCAATAGGTGGTAATTGAAATTGTTACCAGGGTATGCCTGTCCTTTTTGTATTTCCAGGTGTGGATCAATTCCCTCTTTCTGCGGACCGCCTCCGGAGAAATGCTTTACCATGCAGACTACACTGTTAGGACCGATTGAATCGCCCTGGAACCCTTTTATATACGCGCCTACCAGTTTGGAAGCAAGATGTGCATCTTCACCGAAGGTGCCATTGATCCTGATCCATCTCGGCTCTGTTGCCAGGTCTGCCTGTGGATGCAATGCTACACGAATACCAAGGGCAAGATACTCCTGGCGGGCAATGTTCCCGAATTCGACAACCTCCAGTGAGTCGCCTATTGCAGCCAGACCAAGAGGTTCAGGAAACTGGGTCATGTCACCGGAAAATGCAGAAGCAAGTGGATTAGCAGAAAAATGGTTCCTTGGGTCGGAAGCTAGGGTAACAGGTATTCCAAGACGGCTTCTCTCTTCAAGCTTCTGAAGATTATTATACCATTCGGCCATCGCTTTCGTACTCGCACCGGTAAGTATGTTTAAATGATTCATGTGCTTCATAAACAGCATTTTAGATGTCCCTGTTTCCAATAAGCTGAATAGGTCTTTTAAAGAAGGTTTTTCGTTTATCGAACCATCCTTATTTATGCCAACCATGGTAATGAACATAGTACCGGCTTTTTCTTCCAGTGTCATTTGCGAAAGCAGATCGTTTACCCTGTCATCTATAGGTTTCCTTGAATCCTCATAGACGTCAAGTTTCCTGTTCTTGTTCAGGTCCCTGAAGGTGAAACCGTCAATTGTAAGAGTCTTTACTTCACCAAATTCCAAGGCCCTGGCTTTTCGGGCAATATTACCTGCAGATATATTCAGGTATAGAAAAATTCCCAGTACCAATAGAAGAATGAGTCCAATAATAGACCCGATAGTGTAACCCAGTATTTTTAAAGTTTTTTTCATAAATTAAATTATTATTCCATATAAGAATTTGTCTTACGCAAGTAGATATAATTCAAAAGTCAAAAATATTAAAAAATTTGAATAAAAGGCATATTGCCTCAATTGTTTTTTTATCTTCGTAATATAATTCAGTATATGATGGAACGATCATTAAAAATCATACTTGAAGAATATTTTGAAGCAGGGCTTGGTTCATTTTTACCTCATGTATCCATTAACAATGTTGTGTTTGGCTATGATCATCCATACCTGAAGGTTCTTGTTCACCGTATACCGGGACAGAATGCATGGATGCTTCCTGGAGGATACATAAAACACGAAGAGGATCTGGATAAAGCTGTTTACCGGAATCTGAAACTTGATGGTATAGAAAATGTGTTTTTACGCCAGATAAGGACTTTCGGAGATGCTTTCAGGATACCAGGACTCAATGAAACAGTAGACATAGGAAATTCTAAGTATTCAGAGATCCTCCGTTGGGCATCGAGGAGATTTGTAACTGTCGTATATTATGCCCTGGTCAAATACCATCAAACGAGATTGATCAATAGTGTTATATCTTCCGAAAGCACCTGGATAGATGTAAATAAGCTGGAGAATATGGGAGTTGATCATGCGTCTATAATTCTCGAAACCAGAAAGATGCTTGTGACGGAGCTTCAAAACCATCCGGTTGCATCAAGTCTGTTACCGGAATCTTTTACTTTTAATGAATTACGTGGCCTATACGAAGCTATTCTCAATCGCAGCATTGATCGGGGAACGTTCAGAAGGAAGATACTGAAACAGGGAATAGTCGAACAGATTGACACGCGTAAGGATGCACTCGGACGTCCTTCTCATTTATTCAGGTTCAATGAGGAGATGTACCTTAAATCTCTGGCTGAAGAAACAAAGTTTGGCTTTTAAATTTTGGGTTTGTTGTTAGCAATAATTACCAAAGAACTTTAACCCTTTTCATAAAAATCAAAACGTATAAATATGAAAAAATTACACCTTTCAGGTACTATCGTGATACTGATCATTTTGTTGGTCGGTAACGCTGCGTGGAAAAATCACGAATCTACTGATAAATCAAGGACAACATCTTTTGACATAGGATGGAGGTTCATTAAAGACAATCCTGTGGGGGCTGAGAAGCCTGACTTCGATGATTCCCGCTGGAGAACTCTTGATCTTCCGCACGACTGGAGCATTGAAGACCTGCCGAATCAGATTAAAGATTCGATTATTGGTCCGTTTTCAAAGGCTTCACTGTCTAAAATGGGGACTGGATACACAGTCGGCGGAACTGCCTGGTACAGGAAAAGATTTACAATCGATAAGACTAACCACGGCGAAACTGCCTACCTTCAATTTGACGGTGTTTACATGAACTCAGATGTATGGGTAAATGGTAAACGTTTGGGTAATCATCCGTATGGCTATACTTCGTTTTGGTACGATATTACTCCATACCTCAATCCGGCTGGAAAAAGTAACATCGTAGCCGTTCAGGTAAAAAATGAAGGACTGAATGCCAGGTGGTATTCCGGTTCAGGCATATACAGGCACACATGGCTAACCCTGGTTAATCCGGTTCATATAGTTCCCTGGGGTGTGTATGTTACTACACCTGATGTTACTGAGAAAAAAGCCATTGTTGAAGTAGTTTCAACTGTTGAAAATTCAGGTAAAAAGGATTCGCAGGTAAGTTATGAAGTAAAACTCCTTGACCCCTCCGGCAATGAAGTTGGAAAATCAATAATGAATTCATTGCTCACGGCAGGGCAATCTACAGAGTTAAAGCAGATAATTACTGTTGAAAATCCGGCTTTGTGGTCGCTTGATAAAACAAATCTCTATCATGCAGAAGTAGTGGTGCTTCTTAACAATAAAGTTGCTGACAGGATTAATACAGTATTTGGTATCCGCTCAATTCATTTTGACCCGCAAACCGGGTTTACACTGAATGGTAAAACCATCAAGCTTAAGGGAGGATGTTTCCACCATGAAAATGGCCCATTGGGTTCTGCCGCTATTGACAGGGCTGAGGAACGGAAGATCGAGATTTTGAAGAAAGCAGGATTCAATGCAATTCGCTGCAGCCATAATCCACCATCTCCTTGTCTTCTTGATGCTTGCGACAAACAGGGTATCCTGGTTATCGATGAAGCATTTGATATGTGGGAAAAATCAAAGATGGAGATGGCAGTGTCATTTTTTGGGCAAAGAGGAAAAAGATCTGACATAAAGGATTATTCGAAGTTTTTCAAAGAATCCTGGCAAAAAGATATTCAATCAATATTGCTTCGCGATCGCAATCATCCCTCTATAATAATGTGGAGCATCGGGAATGAAATATCGGAAGCTGCTGATACTTCTGGGCTCAGGATTGCCAGGAATTTAGTCAGTGAAGTTAAAAAGTACGATCGCACCCGTGCCGTAACAGAAGCACATGTTGATATGGGCCTAGTTATGGGAGGCCAAAGCACGTGGGAAAAGAGGGCGCCCCATCTGGCATTAATGGATGTTATTGGATATAACTATGCTTATATGATCTATGAAGAAGAGCATAGAAAACATCCAGAACGGATCATGTATGCATCAGAGTTCAATCCTCCTCTTTCCTTGCAGAACTGGCAGGCTGTTGAAAATCTGCCTTATGTTATTGGCAATTTCAGCTGGACTGCAATGGATTATTTAGGCGAAGCAGGAACAGGTGTTCCGCGCTTAATGGATATTAAACCTGATGACGGCAAAAAAAATCCGATGGCTGACATACTGCAGTTTTTCCAGTTCGATTCCTGGCCAATGGTTGTCAATTTCCAGGGCGACATTGACATTATTGGCAATCCTAAAGTGCCTTATTATTATCAGCATGTTGTCTGGCGTGAATACAAGGTTTCCATGTTTGTACACAGGCCAATTCCTGCCGGTAAAAAAGAGGTGACAAGTCCATGGGGTTTTCCGGATAAGCTGAAAAGCTGGAACTGGGAAGGCCACGAAGGTGAAAAGATGCAGGTGAACGTGTACACCCGAAGCAAACTGGTAAAGCTGGAATTAAATGGGAAAGTGGTGGGTGAAGAGGCAGTAGACGACAGTAAATCCATCACTGCGACATTTGAAGTACCATATGAACCAGGGGTACTTATCGCCAGGTGTTTCGATAATGGAGCAGAAGTAGCATCAGAGACCATTAAGACTGTTGGAAAGCCAGCTGCGATCAGGCTTTCTTCCGACCGTTCATTTATCAAGGCTGACAGGAATGACCTTTCATATGTAATGGCATACATCATTGATGCTGAAGGAAATATAGTTCTAAATGCTGATGATGTTATGGTGAACTTCGAAATAAAAGGCAACGGAGAAATTGCTGGTGTTGGCAGCGGTAGTCCCACTGACGTGTCGAGTTTTCAGCAACCCCATAAGAAAATCTGGCAAGGAAAATGTCTTGCAATAATCAGACCAAAGGGAGAAGCAGGTAAGATTGTTTTGACTGCCAGGGCAGAGGGATTGAAGGAAGCTGTAATTGAATTAGTTACTAAAGATTAGTCAAATCGACACGTTTCTTATTATTTTGGATAGAAAATAGCAAAATGCATGAAAAGATCTTTTACATGACATAAGGGAGTACTATATGATTTTTATTTGTTTTTTGTTTGTGGTGCGACAGGACTGATTTCTCCACCTTCCGGCGGATTCATTTGACCTTTTAATCCACTGGTTACCCTGATCAGACAAAAACATAAATGCTGCTGGCGCAGCATTTGCGTATTTTAAACCATCCACTTTTGACTGTAACCAGTCAACGCTGCTGGTTTAAAATACTAAAGCCACCCTTAAGGATGGCTTTTTTGTTTTCACTGCGGTGCGGACGGGACTCGAACAGGTTTTTTATTTCCCATATAATCAGCATCTTAGCAATACGCTGTGGCGGATTTTGTGGCAGATTTTGTGGCAGATTTTATATATATTTGTATAAATTTCTTTACTTCATGAAAATTGAAAATCCGGAAATACGAACTAATCCTTTTAAAAAGTCACCAGCTCGTAAAAAAGATGGCCTTCATCAGGTTAAAATCCGGGTGTTTATTGGCTCCAATGAATTTGGAAAATTCCGGAATAAAATTACTCTCGAAGTAAATATACTCGATGAGTCAAATATGCCTGTTATGGCATCTTCATCGGAATTTGATAATAGAAAATCTAATAAAACGTTGAACCTGATTATCCTGAAAACGGAAGTTAAGATCAAGGATTCCGTTGTTCTGATGATAAAAGACAATACAAAACTGACATCAACTAATCTCTTTGCCTATTTGTATAAAAAGAGAAAGTCTCAAAAAACTGAAATTATTCCTGATACTGAAGAGACTGTATGGAATGATGAGGTTAAAAAGTTTTTTAAAGAGCCAGTACAGGTTTCAGTATGGGAAAAGTATAAACTTGCTGTCATCGAAGATGATACTGAGGATATCACTGAAGAAAGAATGCAGGCTATTGCAGATGGTGTTTCCTTTGTTTATTCCAGAGATATGGAAACTAAAAGAGTCAGCAGTATGAGTTTTAATGAAAGATATCAAACCGGCAACTATGACAAGTCAAATATTTTTGAGTTATTTGGTTACTGTTGGTCTGAGAATTCTAAAAACGGAGATTCTCTTGTTACCGGTTCATATAAGTCACTCATAATCCAGCTCAATGATTATCGCTTTAATGCAAAGCCTTCGGAGTGGGTAAAGGATTTTAATGATGAATGGATTGGCAATTTCTTTAAGTATTTGATAAAGAATGGGTATCCTGTTGTTCACTTCCGTGGCTATGATCCTTTTACTATTTTTAAATATCGTGATCGTCTCATTAAATCAAAAAGATTGCCATATAAAGAAAAATCATTTCAAAAAGTTGTCAAACACCTGAAAAGACATATTGATATTCTTCAGAAATACGACTTATTACCTTACAAAAAGAACACTAAACTATTACAAGCCTCAGATTACCTCACAAGAAAATCGAAAAAGCAAACATATACTCGGAGAGAACACTCACTGACAGTTAATGAGTTTAATCTGATCGCTGACACAGATTTTAAGGATCAAAACTTAAACCTTGCCCGTGATATGTTCGTTATAGCCGTTTTAGGTGGGGGATTTAGAACACTGGAACTATATAACGAACATATTTATATCCAGAACAATAGGTTGCATATATATAGAAAGAAAACGAATGAGACAAGCACTAATCCAATTATTTTACAACTAAAGGAGGTTATCAACCGACATAATGGGTTACCTGAATTCTTAAACGTGAATGAGTTCCGTAAATGTCTTCAAACTATTGCAAAACAAATCCCTCTTGACAGAATAATTTCAATTCCAAACACTTTAATAAATTCGGAAAAAGATTTGATAAAGGTTAAAATATACGACATATTCAATCCATATTTCGCTAGGAAAACATGCGTTACCATTCTGAACCATTTAGGACTTAGTGAAGAAGAAATTATTGAATTTACTTGTCACGCTGATGTACGAACCTTGAAATATTATAAAGGGAATATGACAATTGAAGATAAAGAACGGTTGATTAACTTTAAATTGTCGAGCATGCCTATAAGATAAACCTAAATCATTCCTTATCTATACATATTACCATGTTGATCGGATCTGATAATTTCAGTCGCCTTCTCATCCTGATTGAGTAAATTAAATGGCCTTGTAAATCAGATATTTACGAGGCCATTTTCATTAGTAGTACAAAAAGTAGTACAAAGCTTTTATTAATTAACTCTATCCTAATAATTATATTGCAAAAACCGTACGTTTTGAATAGATTTGGCCGGCTCAACTTAAGATATTATAATTAATTTTACAACGAGTACTTACTTCTGGATAAGAATTATCAAATTACTTTGGTGATAGGTTATCAGAGTCTGTGGCATTTTCGGTCTGTCCTCTCAATAATTAAAATTTTCGTTGTAAATATTTCAGATAACCTCGGTATTTCTTGCCTATAAATAAAATTCCTCCTTTATATATAAATGTAATTTAATTGACCAATAAAAGCTTTGAAGGTCAATAATGTATACCTTTAGTATATATATATTTGTGTACATTTATTTGAGATATGAATTGGTACGAGTATCAAGAAGTAGTCGCTGAAGTTTTTAGAAACATCGGCGCTGAAGTAAAGACAAACTACAAGGCCTCTGGTGCAAGAGGTGAACATGATATAGATGTCTGGATTAAACTAGATAAATATGGCATCCAGATGATCTGGATATGTGAATGCAAATACTGGGAAGCTTCCATACCAAAGGAAAAAGTTCTTACACTTTATGAAGTCATAAAGGATCTTGGCGCAGATAGGGGATTTTTATTTTCAGAAAGTGGGTTTCAATCTGGAGCTATTAGATGTTCAAAAAATACTAATATAACTCTAACTAGTCTTGATGAGATCCAAGAATTGATACAGTCTGATCTTCAAGAATATAGATTAATTAATTTCCTTAAACGAATTGAAAACCTAAGGAAGAAATTAAAGATATCATGGATTGATGATTTGGGAAATCCGATTTTAAATTATGCTAACGACATCGATAAATGTTTGTTAATAGAAGGAACCTTAATGTATGCAACTCTCCAAATTCAAAAAGCAATTAACAAGGATTTCCCTATATATCTAACTAGATATTCAATGGAAAATATTCAGTGTAAGGATATTGAAGAATTAAATACAGTTCTCAATCAAGAACTTGAAATACTGGAACCTTCCGTAGAGGAGATTAATATACACACAAAAGAAAAAGTTGTTGAATCAAAGGATTTAGTTGATTTGTTTGCTAAATCTATTAATGGTTTATTAAAATCTGCAGAAAATCAATTATTTGATTTAAACGTAAATATTGATGAACAACTAATTGAAACATTGTCATTTATGAAAGCTGTAGGGAAAACTGCTGATGACCTCAAAAAAATTTCAACGGGAACTTTGGCAAGTGAAGTATATAAAATAATGAGACTTCTGCTTGAATTTATCTATCCACACTTAACAAAAATTGAAATGAATAGAAATGAATGGAATGATTCGAAAAATTTGATCATCACCCAATTAAATGTATTAACTAAAATATAACGGCACACTACATGTGTTATAGTAAATTGCCAGTTTGATGGATTGGAAAACTAAGCATAGTTAATTAAACAAAACTAACGACAGATAAGAACATATTCCAGAAAATGGCAACTCATACCGCAAACCATTAGGGTGTATATTTAACGGATCATCACTATGACTGAACATTTAAAAATTTTATTGCATAATTTTGGTTTGCTCCATGTGACAATACATACACTTGAAGAGAAGCGTTCAAAATACAAGAAAATCTCGCTTAAAGATTATGATGAGTCGTTAGGAGAATTATTACCTGGAGAACCCGCCTTAATAGTAAAGATTAGTAAAGAAGGTAAATCAGAAATCATTGATTATGATGGTACTAAAATTAACATTAGTAAAGAGTACGATACTAAGAATATAAAGATTTTAGAATTACCTGAAGACGAATTTTATTTTTTTGAAGCATTTAGATTAGGAATTCATAATCTTGAACAAGAAATTCCGAGTTTTATACATGATATGTGGATATTCCACTCATACGGATTATTTGAATTCTATTTAATGAAAATTCTAAAGAGCAGATTTCAAATTCATCCAAAATTAATAAGTGGCAATAAAACTTTAACTACTAATGATTTGTTGGAAGCGGAATCACGAGAAGAACTCTTAGAAAAGTTTATTGATTTAGAGGTTAGAGATTTATTGTTCTTACCAATTAATGGGACCTTAGCAAGAATGAGAGATAAATTAGGATTTAAAAAACTCAATTCCAACCATGATAGTCAAATTCGAAAAATATCATTGATTCGTAATTGTCTTGCACATAATGGAGGTTATGTAAGTGAAAAACTAGCTAATGAATTTTCAACAGAGTTCAAATTGGACGCAAAATTAAACATAAACATAAAACTTGTCTATGAAGTAATTAATTCTGTTAGAAAATTCGCATATGAAATTGATAAGATTTTTGAATCCATAAATAAATATGCACCCTAGAGTACTTTATAGTTAATTAAGGTGCTATACGCATTTCAAGGCTTAGCTCATAGCAAACTGTTTTACATTGACAGAAAATCACCTCGATATCGACAACCATATAGCAGACCTAATGCAAATTTATTATGATGTGTCAAATCATTATAAAATACGATCTATATTTTCTTTAAAATCAAGGGGCTTTTTAAAACTTACTTTTTTAAAACAGCCTTGTTAGAAGGATCCTCCCTAACCTTAAGCTAAGGTCACTCAGGTCTATTCCTCATAAATAGTTTATTTTAAGTAGTTACTTATTCTTATCCAAGGGTGAAAAGCTTTTGTTCCGAACTCATCCAAATTATCTATAAAGCTTTATTCTCCATTGATAAATTACTATTTTAGTTAAATATTGGTAATTATTGAATCCTTTAAATCCTAATATTTTAATTATGCTTACCTTTTGAGGATAATATGTATATTTATAACTAATGACAGCTTAGAGATATAATCAACTCCTTGATTACTAATCATTAAACACTTAGCTGTTGTAATTTTATGTTTTTGATTATTTTTATAATATAATGGCAAATTCGTTGTATGCTGAAAGATCAGATTGTTGCTTATGTGATGCAGTAACTGATTCACTTTCAAATAAAGAAAAGTCACTCATCGAAAATAGGTTAATGTATGAATCTGAACATTTTATTATTATACCAAGTTTAGGACCATTTGTTGAAGGACAGATTATGATTGTTAGTAAAAGCCATTTCCCTAACCTTAAATCGATGAATAAAAATGTTTTAGATGATCTAAATAAGGTATTTGAAATTATTAAAACAAAGACTAAAACGATATATAATTCTCATCTTTTATTTGCTGAACATGGCGCTTTTAATGATATTCAAAAAGGGGGTGCATGTGTTATCCATATGCATATTCATTGCATCCCTGGATATGTTGATGGAATAGCTGCCTTAAAAAAACTTTTGAAAATCCATTATTCTGGAATTGACTTAAATGAATTATGGAAGATAAATAAACCCTATATATTGATAATTAATTCTTTCGATAACAAGAATTATATATTTGAAGCTGAAGATGTGCCATCTCAAATGATAAGACGGACACTTTTAGCCAATCGAGGGATTATAAATAATTGGAATTGGAGGGCCAATTATGATTATGAATTAATTAGCAAAACTTTATTTAATTGGTTCTTAAAAGAATGAATAAGATACTTGACCCAGATGAAATGCCTAAATGGTTATCTTCCTTATGGAAACATAAAGCTTTTAATTGGCTCTATGCTGGAATAAATGATGATGATTGTGCTATTATAGAAATTACGAAAAAACAAAAAATTGTAATAACAACAGATTTCTTAAATAATTCTCCAATAGGATTAGAATTAGGGATAAGTAATTATTTTGATATTGGAAGACTAATTGTTGGTTCAAATATTTCAGATTTGTGTGGAACAGGAGCAATCCCCAAAGCTTTTCTATTAGGATTAATGTTCAAGAAAGGCTCCTATGAAAATAATTATAAAGAAATTATAAGAGGAGTTAACTTTGAATTAGATAAAATTAAAATCCCTTTAATTGGAGGAGATTCGAAGCTTGGGAAGGAAAATTCTTTTTATGGAATAGCTATAGGTACCTCTAATAACAAGCAGAAACTTTTTACAAAAAGAGAAGCAAAACCCAAAGATAACCTGTGGGTTTCAGGTACCCTTGGAAATGTTAGTGCGGCTGTATATGGATTATCAACTAAAATTATGCATAAAGAATGGGAAACATGGGCTATAACTAAAATAAATGAACCATTTCTACCTATTGAAAAGTCAATGAAAATTGCCAATTATATGGTTGGCAACGGAGGAACTGATATTAGCGATGGATTAGGTTCTGATTTGAGGGATATGGTTCAATTAAGTAATGTTGGGGTAATCATTGAACCAGATCTTATTCCAATCGATAAACATGTTCAAGAAATATCAGATAAAATGAAGATCCCGGCTTGGCATTTTGCTTTTGTAATTGGTGGGGATTTTCAGTTTTTGGTCACATCCAATTCATCAAATGATGAATTAATGAATAAAATTGGTATGGTAAGAATTGGTAGAATAATTGAAGAACCCGAATATTTAATCAAGGTTAATAATCTGTATAAACCTTTGCCAAATAAAGGACATCGAGATATTAATAAGCCAAGCTTCTTTCTAGAAGTTAAGTCTATATTGGAGGATATTAATAATAATTTAAAAGACTAAGTTATGCTTTCACATGATGAAATAATTCAAATCCAAAATGAAATTAGGACTTCTGTAGAGAAGCAAGTAAAAGATGGTGAACAATCAAAAAATCTTGAAGGTGCTTTAGCCTGTGGACAATTTATGAATGTTTTACATCTGAAACAAAGAGGAATACATGGTACAGCTGCTGCAATAAGAGTTTTAGCATCATTTAATGGCAATTATAACAATGAAATAGGGAAGCTTATTCACTATGTTCGGAATAGGAAGGACTTTGATAAAGATAAAATTCTTGAAAGTAGCCTCGAAAAAGATGAAACAAATGTAATTAAAATTGGAGAATTATTATATTCTCTCTCTTTCGTTAAACAAGGAAGTTTAGATACAAGTAGTTTAGTAAAAGAACTTGGGGATAAACTAATTTCAAATATTAAAAATGAAAAGTCATGGGGCTACTTTATTGAATCAGATAACAAATCTGAAATTTTACCAACAGCATATGCTTACCTAGGATTAAGAAGTAATAATTTTGACAATTTAAATAAGATTGAAGTTTTTCTGAAGTCAAGTATAGAAGAATCCTTTAAAAATAAAAAAATTGATAACCCTTCACTTTATGCGTCAATCATTGTTGCTATATATGTATTATCAAATTACGAGATTGATATAAATCAAAAACAGTTAATTGAAAAACTATGGAAATCACCATTTTGTACTATGTCCTTTAACCTTGAACAGAATATTGAATATCCGTATAAATATGAACATTCCTATATTCGGATACCCTGGCAGTTATTCTTTTTAGCATTATCTGCCAAATATTCACCACGTTACTACTCTAAAAAGCTATGTAGGCAAAGAATTAGTGATATGAAATTAATGGTAAAAGGACAAGGATTTAAATATATTCAATCTGGTGATGAACTTTCAACAAGAACCAATTCAATATTATTTGATGTACTTGAGTTTATTGATAAACATTCAAAACAAAACATTCGTTATTCTGTCTTTTCAATACTAAATGAAATAACTTGGTTTATTAATCGCAACTGGTTAAAAAAAACTCTTTTTTCAATAATTATTATTTGTATTGGACTTTCGATATTTCAATGGATAAGAAGTCCAACTGCTTCTATCAAAGATTTAGCACCTGAATTTATTGTATATTTATTTTCAGTTCTTTTAATTTTTACTAAGCGATAATAATGGAATTTCGCGATATATTATATGGTGCTATAAAGCTTCCAGACTGGCTAATACCTTTCTTGTATATCCCTGAGTTTGTACGACTCAGAGGAGTGAGATTATCAAATGTTGATTCAATTGAGTTTAAGGATTTTAATGGACCAACTAGATGGGAACATAGTATTGGTGCTGCCTATCTTGCACTAAAATTTGCAGACTTAAAAGGGTTACATTCAAATGATAAAGCTAATTTAGTTGTTGCAGCTTTATTACACGATATTGGGACTCCTCCATTTGCTCATACCGTAGAATATGTTTTAGATGGATTTGATCATGAGGAAGAGGCAGTCAAATTAGTATTAGAAAATGAAACTTGGAATCATTCGATATTTGAAGGTTCTTTCCCTCAACTACATAAAGTCGCTAAAGAGGTTGGAAAAAAATTCAATATTTCTTTTGATTTAGAATCAATTGCACAATATATAAATGGCGAAGGCAAATTTGGATTCTTAATAAATGGGAGTATAGATATTGATAACATAGATAATCTTATGAGAGCATGTTTCTATTTGGGAAATACTGTAGATAAAAACATTGCGTTCGGGTTATTAGATTGGCTATCAGATTTCAATACGGTCCCGACAGATATTAGATCGAGTAACGACAATTCTGTAAAAAAATGGTTGGAATATCGCAACTTTCTGTATGGTAGTTTCTTCAATTCTTCTGATATTGAATTAGGCCGGCAAGCATTTTTACAACATTTAATTCGAAGAGCCTTTAATGAAGGCTTGTCACGAAAGACTATTATTTATAGTACTGACGAGTTATTACTATATTCAATCGAGAATTATAAATCTCTAGATTCTTCGAGATTACAATATCAAAATACATTAAAATCGCTCGTTTCTTCATATAGGCTACTTGATTCAGTATACAAGTTTTCAATAATTCTTATTGAAGATGAAAGGATCCTTCAACAGTTACTTAATCCTCTTTTTGCAAATTGGTTGGAAGTAAAACTATCTACTCCGACATTCGAGCCTTTAATTATAATAAACCAGAGGAGGTATGAAAAGAGAGATGAATTATTTAGATCTCCTTGTGGTGAAATTTGTATATTTAAACTTAGGGATCCAAATATAAAGCTTGAGCAGCTTCCAGAATGGATTAAATCTGAATTACCAAAAAACATCAAAGGGAGTTCTTTAATAAAGGAGTGTTCAAGGGTAATTTCTTGTCAACTAGAAAAATGGATAGAAGAAAAACCTTGGCATTCTTTAGATTCACTAAGAAAAGAAAATATTATCTCTAATTTAAATCATGAAAATGATTGGAGTTTCCGATTAAGTAAAAACAAGAGTGTTCATACTTACCCTGCAACTTTTGTTAACGCAATACCAAAAACCTTAATCTCCGCATTAGGTTTAAAAGGTGAACTTATTGTCGATCCCTTTGGTGGGACTGGGCAGACAGCTGAAGAAGCAATCAAAGCAGGGTGCCAAGTAATAACATCTGATACAAATTCGATCGCACTTCTTGCAACAAAAGCAAAATTTACATACCTAAAAAAAGATGTTAGGGATTACTTAAAAGGGCTTAATTCTATAGATATTCTAAATTCCAACGTTTCAAATTCTCCAAATTTTCCTTCCATTTATAAATGGCACCATCCAAAAACAATAGAAGAATTATGTAGAATTAAGGGATTTATTGAAAATTGTTTTGTTTTAGAAGGTAAACAATTCCTCACAGCATGCTTTTCTGAGATTATTATTTCTTCAACAGATAGAAAAGGCAAAGGATCAAGTTATTTTGCCGACAATACACCTCTCCCAAAAGGGAAAAATTTACCAGATTATCAACCATCTATCGAATTATTTATAAATAAGATGGAGAAAAACATTCAAATCATAGAGACTCTATATTCTCAACTTGAAAGGAGTCAAAGGGATCCACAAGAACAATTAAAAAAACTTAAGATAAAGCAAATTGATGCTAGAAAAATTAGCCCTCAGAGATATAGTATTGAAAAAAAATCGGTTGGTGGAATAATTACTTCACCTCCGTATCTATGCATGGTAGATTATTCATTAGGGCAACGGTTATCATATTATTGGTTATTCCCCGAAAAGCTTGAAGATGAATTTGCTTTGGAAATAGGTTCACGAAGAAAAAGAACGAATCCTTATAAAACCTACAATGAATATTTGAGTGATATTCACCAATTTATAAAGGCATCAAAGACAATATTAAGAAAGGATGGTTATCTATGTTTAGTATTAGGGAAACCAGTTGCCACGGCCTTCTTAAATAAAGACGTAATAGAAGCAATTGATAGTATTATCTCGAATGAAGGATATGAACTATTATGGGACAAAATAAGACCTATTAATTGGCATCGAAATCATGGAATTACTAGTCTCGATAATGAAAGAGTATCAGTGTATATATTAAAGGAATAATTGTTCCATTATTTTAAGATTCATTAAATTAATTCTTAAACTTTAACAAAGGTTTATGCAAGAGTGAAAATGAAAATAATCTACCACCAAATATTCCTCTAATATAAATAAAACTCACTGGTATTCAGCGAGTTTATTATATAATTTGAGTCGGTGGCGAATTCGAATAATATATAATTCTTTTATAACCTCAAATAATCTAGATGCCTACAATAAGGGATTGAATTAGAACTAAAAAAAATGCATATTTAATTGATTACGTGTTTGTTACAAAAAAGTTGCCAATTCCTTCAAATGGAGATTAACCATTACATACAATTTATTGATCTACAGTGTAGTGCAAATTAAAGAAGTGGTGTCACCAGGTAATTGACCTGTTTATGCTAAGTTAAAATGTCAAATCCTATCGCACTCAAGTAATCATAAGTGGGATCATAAAATGCAGTATTCCGCGTTGGATCTTCTTCATCGCCAAAAGGAACCACGATTACCATCCCTTGTCTAGCTCTAGTAAGTAGAACTCGATATGCATTTTTAAGATATAATTTCCTTTCTTCCTTTCTAATTTGATTCCAATGGTCTCCAACAAAAGATCTATGTTCCCAACCCTGACTGGAGAATCTAAAATCAGCATCCCAAGTAACACATACCCAGTCAAGTTCTAAGCCTTGAATATCGAATTCTGTTGCAACAGACTCGAGATAAAAGGATGACCGTACATCTTGCTTTCCATCAAGAAACCAGTGTATTGGATCCATCGGTGATCTAACATCAATTGAGTGCGGTTTTAATCGTTCTGCTTGGGATGACACAACAATTCCAAAACGCTCTGTACCTCTTGCTTGTTTTTTTAACCACTGTTTTGCTTTTTTTAGTTCACGGGTTATAACAATTGGATAATTTGATTTTACCTTGTCAAATGTCTTTCGTGCCTCATCTATTTCAAGATCAAGTAATTGTTTGACAAGAAGTGATACATGCTCTGCCCTAAATGAACGCATAGATACCGAAAGATGTAAATTTTCATCATAGAATACATTTGGTCTATTTGATAAACCTTTGAGAATTTCGCCGGCTCCGTACTCACTATCAGTCAACCTAGGTGAAATGAAAATGTGCCAATCTGGAAATGATCGATTAAGTGATTCAATCCACTCACTTATTCCCGCCTCTCCTGTATTAATTTCTTGTCCCCCACCTACTAAACACACAATTACAGCCCAATCTTTATGTCGGTCAAGGCAGGAAATCAAGAATTCAGGTTCAGACTTCATAAATCCAGGGAAGTCTTTTTTCCTAAGCATGAAATTGGCTGTTTGTTCAAGGTTCCACGCACGCTGACCTTCATCAAAAAGTGCAATATGTTCGATTGGGGGAGAATCTATATCTTTAAGACAGTCATCCCTGAAATTATGGACATTCTGAATAAATAATTTAACTTCCCTAAAAGCATCACCTTTTCTTTGTTTTATTCCAACTTCTTTACCATGGGTAACCTTATCCCGCGCGAGAGCCTCACGGAGAATATTAACAAGTGGACCATTCCCAGATAGAAAAACACTGTAAAGTTCAGATGACTTATCTATATGGGTTGTAGCTATGTTTAGTCCTACCAGGGTTTTACCTGCACCCGGAACGCCTGTTAAGAAGCATATTGATTTATGCTTCTCGTTTTTAGAATTTTGTATAATAGATGCAATTTCGTCTGAAGTAGTACTCAAATTAATCGCACTAGCATCACTTCTGGATATTTCTGAAACAGAATGACCACTGTAAAGTGCCATCGCTGCTTCTATAATAGTCGGTGTGGGACTGTACCTGCCACTTTCCCAAACGGCCTTATCTATTACATTCTCTTCTTCATTTATTAGTAATACTTTATCAATAACATTGTTAATGAGATCCTTATTACATTTGATTGGACTCAGAAGCTTATCATCATATGAAGTAAAAGATATTAATGTTTCAGAAAGTTTAGCCTCAGTGGAAATCAGAACAGGTGCAATACATTTATCATGACTCGTTTCATGGAAGTTTTTCAAATCAAGTGCATAATCCCAAACTTGGTCGATAGCATGCATTGGAAATTCACGTTCACCAACTTTAAATTCAAGAATGAAAATTACAGATTGTATTAAGAGTACTACATCAATTCTTTGACCCATTCGAGGTATAGAATATTCAAAATAAATTCCACCGCTATATTTTGAAAGAACACTTTGTAAGATTCTAATCTCTTCTCTCCAAGCACTTTTCTGGCTTAGTTCATCAGCGAATTTACTCAATATAGCCATCTGCCCAATAATTTCTTCAGGTTTAGTTACATTGAATTTTTCAATAGTATCGCTATAGTAAGAACGGTTCATCCAATCTGATTTTGGGTAGAAATTTTTTACAAATTCTAGTTAGAAGAGTTTCTTAATATCTTTTACAAATTTACATTTCCATCCTCTCTTTAAAATACTTCTCAGTATGTTTATCTGTAAAATATACATAGCACCCTTTCATTCCTCTGGTAAGAAGCGTCCTGTAAATGTTCTTAACATGCTTTTCGAAATTATCTATGCTTCTTTTCAGCATCGGGTCTTTGGTGGCAGTTATATCTGCCGATAGTTTTCCGGAAGTCTCATCCACGCATAGATCATTCCCGATTATTACGCCTATATAATCGAATTCAAATCCCTGTGCAGTGTAAATACACCCCACCTGTTTAATTCCTTCCGGGCGATACGCCCATTCATACCACCTGACATAGCCTTTAGGTATTGAGGTTATTTTGTCATGTGTCTCCCATGGCATAGCAAAATCCCCGATCTTCACATCTTTAACAAGTTCACCATTACTATCTGTTTTACTGCTCCATGGCCAGCAGAAACCGGCAACCATCCTAGCAGAATTTGGCTTTTCATTCTCCTTTTCATTAAGGAGATCCATTATCTCCTGCGGGGAAGAAAAAATCCGGAAATCAAACTGGTCCTCTTTCCTGAAAATCTTTGCTTCGTCAGTGTATCCAAGAACCGATTCGAGCCATAACAGGTAGTCATTCGAACCCATGCACCTGTATTGAGTTTCAAGTGTAACCTCATGAATACCAGCATCGAATTTTGCTGCAGCTTCTCTTATCAGACCGGAACTTCCAACCTCTGATGAACGCACATTCTGCCTGTCATCGATGAAGAATACGGTTGTTTTTGCACACCTGACTAGCTGCTCCATCTGTGGCATGTCAGAACGGTCCTCAGGTTTTGTGTACTGATGGTTACTGTTCTTTTCGATCCTGTGGGCTTCATCAATCAAAAGTATATCAAATTCATTTTCCTTTGTCCTGCTGGGTATGAAACGATAAAGATTTGAGAACATTATTTCACCACCTCTTCCAACCAGTTTCTGCAACCCGGATGTGAAAGGTTTTGATTTACACCCATACAGGACATTCTTTTTCTTTAATGCTGCTTCGGCAAGAATATTTAGAGCGATAACCGATTTCCCTGTGCCAGGTCCGCCATGAACAATAATTACTGATTTTTCATTCTTCTTTGCTGACATCCTGTACTTTGCCCAGATAAGGTTCTTTGCTACAAGTTGTTCATTAAGCAGCGAGAACACGACATCATTCTTAATGATCTTATGCACATTCTCCAGCAGTTTCTTTGAAGGGTGCAGACGGCTCTGCATGAAACGGTTAAATATCTCAAAGCCGGAACCGTTTTCAAGTAGTTCCATGATCCTGATGCCGAGAAGTTTTGTGTCTTCTTTTGTAAAGAGTGGGAATTCAGCTATCAGGTCTTTATAAACCGGATTATGCAGACCCTTCCCTTCCGTTCTTGAGTAGTTATGGCAATAGGCACAACTGTAAAGTGAGAGAGTCGGTTCTTTCTCAAATTCTTCAACAAATCCTTGCATATAATTATGATACCCTTTTACCTGTTGAGATGGATGAGGGACAATTCTTTCCCTGCCACCGGTGTATGTCTCAACAAAGTTACCCTCTTCGGCCAATGCCTTTACATTTGACCACTGTTTGAGTTCAATAAGTACAACATTCGAGATATTATTTGCCCCTTTTCCAAAAAGCAGGCAATCCAGGCGACTCTGGTTATACGGCACTTCATATTCCAGGGCAACAAATGTGTCGTGAATTTTACCCAATTCCAGCAGGTCTCGAACCCTCGAAAGACTATTCTGCCATGATACAAACTCAGGAACTCCAGGATCCTTACCAAGCCTTGCCTTATAATTTTCAGTCATGATATCAGAAATAGTATTTTCTCTGACATCATCAATAAATCTGTCGGAAGGTGCCTGGTAGATGAGCATTGGTTACAGTTCGTTGTATTTCTTAGAAGTACCCTTCGACTTCTCTACAGGGTATTTCTCATTATTCTTCTGGATCTTTTCAAGAACTATCTCCTTAATATCAAAGCCATGCTTTCCTGCCAGTAATAAACTGAAAGCAAGTATATCAGCAAGTTCTTCCTTCAGTTTATTCCGGTCAACAAGTTCAGATTCCTCAGTTGTTTTCCAAAGAAAAAGTTCATTCAGTTCTGCAGCCTCAATTGAGATGGCAAGGGCAAGGTCCTTAGTATTATGAAACTGTTCCCAGTGCCTGGCATCGCGGAATTTAGCGAGTTCGTCTATAAGTAATTGGATGTCATTCATTGATATAAGATTGGTAGCACTAAGGTAGTGAAATTATTGATAAAGAGTTATTTGAGATGAAGCCTAAAAAACCTGGATGGAAATATCTTGGTAATTCAATCAGCAAATCGTATGACAATAACTTATCCTTTGATTAATTATATTACAATAATGTGCATCGATTTCGTAGGTTATTGAATCGAATCCCAACCTTTGAGCAACCTTGGCAGTTGTACCGCTTCCTCCGAAAACATCAATTACGAGTTGGTTGGGTTCTGCTGTAGTCAGGATAATCCTTTCAATTAGTACCTCAGGTATCTGACATGGATGTCCGGTTTTTTCCTTACTAACATTCTTAACCTGGTCAATCTCCCACCAGTCATATAGTTTTGCACCTGTTTTTCCCTCTGATATCCTTTGTTGAATTCGTTTATCATTAAGGTTTTTATACGGTTGCCGTACTTTCTTAAAATCTGGTTTACATCCCCACCAACTAATCAGTCTGCTTTGTTTCCCGGTATTGGAGTTATAAACCCAGCTGACAACTTGTTCGCATTTAGTATTGAACGCTTTTGGTAATATATTTATAGTCTCTTCAGGGTAATGTATGATTACGCATGGCCTTGGAATCTTAGATAGTAAATCAATGTAATCTTCTTCACTCAATTTATCATTATAGTTGTTGTACGCGTATCCTTGATTATATGGAGGATCCTTTATTACAAGTCCTGCTGGTATTATGTGGTTTCGGAAATCATTATTAATTATTATAACATTTGACATTAAATTTAAAAAGTTGAAAATTGCCAGTGAATCGAAGTTTTGAAACCACTAGCGTTATTTTTGAAGTGAGTACATAATTATGAGTATTCAGATTATGGAATAGCATGCTATTAATTTTTACCACTATCATGTTTCTTTATTCCATTCAATTATATAAAAACCAGATAAGTAATATGATAGGTTATTAGTTTTATAAGCATTAACAAATATTTTTATTTCAAAAATTACTCCATTTTTTTTCGAATTTAGCCGTCTGAATATCTGGTTTGTCGCAAAGAGTTTTAATAACTTTTGAATTATAAAGGTTGTCGGTTAATTCAATAAATTCAGATTGTCTGATTTTATCTATCTTATAACAGAAATCCTGGAAATCACTTATATCATAATCTCTTAGATTATTTGATATTGCCATTTTTTGAATGATTAATTGCTTTCTCTCATGAGGACATTTAGTGTTTTTGGCCTCATTGCTTGAAAAAAAGTAAATCGCAACAAGTTGTTTAGGAGTTAATATCTCACTTGTAGCTGCTAATAAATTTTCATAATTATTCCACTGTTCCTGAGAAAGTTCAGGCTTATCCTCTTTACACCAAACTCCATTGACAACGATGTCTATATCCCAAGTTAATTCTTTCCATAGTTCGAAATACAGATTTTCAATATAGATTTGGTCTATATCGTTTATATCAGATTCGTAATCTTCATCAAGCAAACTATCATCGTATTGATTTAAATTTTTCATTTGTATTAGGTTTTTAAAATTGGGGGTTAAATCTATTCTTGAATATTTCATCCCAGTTATTTTTAATTTTAAGAGTCTTGATATTGATATTTTTATTTTAAAATGGGAAATCTCCATATTCCTCACATTCATTTACCCTACTTTTCTCTGCAATTTTTTCCAGAATGTCAATTTTAGGTTCTTTCTTTTCAACCGAAACCCTTATATAAGAAATACCAGTTTTTTCAGCAGTCCATTTGTACAAATCATTTTCGTATACGATAATGATGAATGATTCATACCCATCCTTATTTTTCTCATTATTTAATTTATCAATAATGAAATCCCCATCAAATTTTTTCACAATATCTATCCGCTCAAGGTATTTTAACACGTGATTTTTGAAAGCACAATATTCTTCTTCACTTGGGATATTCCCGTCAACTAAAAAGAACATATATCCTGGTTTCCGTTCCAATTCCTTATATTTTCCATTTTTATATTCAAAAAGGTATATAATCCTGTTATAGTATTCATTAGCCCAATGGCATTCAGCAGTAAAAGTTTCTTCCGGGTACAACTTTGAAAGCTCAATAATTTCGTCATTCATGGTGTTTTTCCATGTTGAAAAATGAGATTTGCCATCTTGAATTTTTAGTAATTCAGATGATGATTTTTTAGCGAAAGTATTTCCCGATGCAATTAATTTAGGATTAGTACTTTCTAAAACAGTATAAGCCCAATATGACATAGCAATTAATTATTATATAATGTTATTTTTGTAACGACCACTTGATGTCGATTATACTTTTCTTAAAATCTTCATCAAGTTTAAAGTTTTAATCTGTTTATTTCTGTTCCCATTATTTTGGTTTGATCCTTTAAACATTGGCACTTATCCTAGCCAACGAATTTGCTTCATTATTGATGATGTTTGAATCAGTGTGCTTTTTTTGCATATATTTAATATTCTTTATCAAAATCTCTCCAATATTTTACATAATTCTTGAAATACTGAGTAAATCCCTCATACGAATCTTTCGTAATATCAACATTCATAGGTTCCGGCTTATTCAATAACGGATTCTGAATGCAATTTTTAAAATCAGATTCACATAAGAAAATAGCACCGAAAAGGGTGACTAATAGGTTCAAAATAAAAACAGGGTCATCTGCACCAACTCTTGTAAGTGCAATTATTATGTTATCCTCATTATACTCCATTTGACATCGATTGCCAAACTTGTCCAAAAGTGTAATTTTTTTCTTCTCCGAATTATTTTCGACTATCTGAATATCATTAGTCTTGTCACAAAAATCCTTGTATGTAGTTTTTGTGATTATGTTATATTTTTTATTCATGTTTTATAGATTTTATTAATACCGTTATTTTTTATCAAATTCTGTTTGAGTCATGGTGTAAAAACTCACATATCATGACAGTGAAGTTAGCTCTCGCAAACCTTTGGAGATTTTTACTCTTCAAGTTTTAATTTTCCACAACCAATGTTTTCAACTTCTTTATAAATTTCATTGCATGTTTTCTGTAATTCATCATCATAAGTAAAAATGTACAATAGTATTTTAATAAATATATCATTAACGTCAATGTATCTTGTTTGTACAAGATTATTTATCTCTGTGATGTATAAATTAATTTCTTCACTATTTGCATTAATGGGATAAGTATGTCCAATCTGCGTTAACAGGTAGAAAAAAGTTCTTTCAAATTCAGCCAGAGTTACTGGGAAACCCCAAATAAAATCACAATAATAATTTATGATAATGCTGCAATTGTCTTGAATAAATAACTGAGATTTATAGTTATTAAGTTTATCTGCTGGACTGACAAGTGAATAATCATACCAGGGTATAGTAATATTTTTAATATGATACTTAGCAATTCTTCCCAAAGCTTTTGGGGATTCAGCGATTAAGAATTCTTTAATAATTTCCCTCGTTTTAATTGTTGATTTTTCATTATCGATATTGTTCATAATTTCATGGTCACGACAATATAATTTCCATGCAATTATCTCATTTGAACTACGATATTTTATTAATGTCCTACCAAGATGGAAAATGAGACTTTTATAAAACTCATAATACGTTTTGTTCTCGAATTCATCTATGCAGGCTTTGATTTTTTTGTTATCCAAAAGACGGTTATATATTTTTGAGGTAATTGCATCGGCATCATAGCTTTTAATTCTTCTGACTGAGCTTTGATTGATTTTATCATTAAGTAGATTTTTCATTTTATTTGTGTTAAAATTGGTGTTGATATATTTTATTTTTTAAAACCAAATCCATTATTTTTTACAAATAAAGGTTCAGGTTTTTTAGTGATGTAGACTTTAATGTCTGGTACAGTTTTATTTATATACTCCATAACAATTTTGGAGTAACTAACTTCAGTGTCTTTCCCACTTATTAATAATTGTACATATACTACTTTGTGGCAATATTCACAGGGGCAATATCTCAAAACCATTGCCATATGGTAATTCGTAATATCCAAAGTATAAAATTCGGCCGGCATCGATATTGTAAGTCCATCCACAGTGCTTGTCACCCAAGTGTATACCCCGCTTAATGTTGACATTTCAAATCTGATTGGTGTTTCCTTTTCAAGGTAATCGAGAAAATCTAAAACAATTTTTTTCGGGTTTTCGATTTTCGTTTCATTATCGTTAATCATAGCGTTTATTTTTAGTAACATTATTTTTTACAGCACGCTGAATTATTTGGCGTGTGTAGGTTCCTATTCTTAAATAGGACTCTTCAGCATTTTTCTTGATTTCATTAAAGAAGTCAAGATCCACCCAGAGGTTAATTCTTCTGTACTCCTTTTTACTCATTGATTTTAATTTTTAAATACTATTATTTTTTGTTTTATCATAAATACTAGTGATGAGGGAAAAAGGAACAAAAAAGAGCAAATTGTCACAAATATTTTAATTCGTTTCGATAAGTAGCACTATTATAAGGTCTTACAAAAGACTCACTAAAAAGTTATTTTTAGGATCCTGTACAATTGTTAAAACAAATGGCATTACTATAATCTATTGGAAAAATGATTCAATCGACCATATGTTTAGTAATGTAAATTTGCACTTATTATCATATTCTGATTTTTATGTGTCTTTGTCTACATTAATAAAAATGATTTCTTTCAAGAAATTATAAATCCGCTGCCCTCATTACAAAAGGTAATAAACCTTCTGATATGTTTTTTACTACCCTGTCCGCTGAACTTTTTCAAAAGTGCTGTAACCGGGAAACCTCTATTAGATTTTTCATTTTCAAAAATTGCCTTCCCGATATCTCCAAAAGTATTTACTTCCACAATTATATCAGTATTGTGAGGACCACTCAAGTCTATCCCAGGAATGTCCCATAAGGCTCTCTCTAAAGCCTTGGCGATGTTTATTGCATCCGCTGGTAGTACTTCCTGCCCATCACAACTAGTATAGCTTCCGTTCCAATCCTTATAGTTTTCCAAATCCCTTGGCTCAGTGCCCATTGCAGTCCATCCATAATGTAGTGCCAACTCCAAGACATGTCCCCAATCGGAAAAATTAAAACTAATTTCACCTTTATCATTAAATAAATCATACATAGCATTCTCTTTTTAATAATTTAATTTACAATCTAATACATATCATCTGATCCAATAACGTATCTCGTATTTTCAATTATTAGAACATTGATACTTCCTATTTTAAAATGGAAGTTCTCCATATTCCTCACATTCATTTACGCCACCCCTCAACTTATCCATATCAATCGCCCATTCGTATAAATCATTGTCATATAACTTTGCAAACTCCATAAAAGAATATTGTTGACGTTTAGGGTTCTTGAACGGCACCCATTCCATTGTTCCCCCAAAATCACCCATATAATCATAGTATTGCAGTTTAACGGATACAGAAGGTCTATCCTCTTTTCTCAAGTGAATAAAAGTCTCCTGAATATACAGACATAGTAGTTCAATCCAACGGTCATTAGGACTCCAGGCTGTTTGGTAATAAATTGTGATAGTATTCCCACTGTCATACATACTATCGTCATAAACATCCCATTTGCAACCCCATATCGCGCGGCACCAATCATAACCATAATCGCTGTATGCTTTACTTCCTGAAAATCTTACAGGCAGTGGCAGCATTTTACTCATGGTATATTTTTGCTTTTTATTTTCATCTTCATCGAAAATCATCATCCTGATTTTATCCATAGTGATTTTATCTTCACAATGAATTTCTAATCTGTTTGTTACATGGTTTGGCATAGTGCTTTAATATTTATTTTAATGTTATTTTTAAAATGGCAATTCATCATATTCTGTCTTTAATTCTTTCTCCGGCTTTGAAGATTTTTCCTTTATATCGAAAAATTCAACATCGACATTAATGTATGTTACGCCATATTTCCTTGCAATCAATAGGGCATTTGGAGTGGTATATTCAATGGTTACCAATAAATTTGACTCTTCTTCATCATTCGATTCATCATCAAAGTCAAAATTAAGTTTGACTCTGTTCTGTGATGTCTGAGCTATTCTGTTATATAGTTCAGATACCTTTTTTTTAAATGCATTGAAGACACCTTCATGCAGCTTATCATGGTCTGACGGCTTAATACCAAAACAGTATTCAAATCCTTCCTTTAATGGTGTCAAGTCACCATTGGAACACTTATACATGGTGATATAATTTTCGTAAATGTTCTCTCCTGCAATTTTTATGTGAAAAACTTCTTCAGGATATTTAATTGATAACGAAACAACTTTATCAAGTGCTGACCGATTTGTCGTAGTAATTATTATTTCATCATCTTTATCATCAAGAATCTTAAAAGGCATTTCTATATCTATTTGCTTCATTATTAGTTTTTTTAGAAATTCTGGTGAAGCTTTTACCGTTGTAAAATATAAGTACGACATAGTTTTAATTATTAATATTATTATTTGTAATTATTTGAAGAATGACCTGTCTCAGGTAGGTTCCAACTCTCAGAAATTGCTTGTCTGCTCTTTCCTTAATTTTATCATAGGTTGGTTTTTCCAACCATAGATTGACTCTTTTAAATTGAATTTTACTCATTAGCTTAAGTTTTTATATACAATTATTTTTTAATTTTCATATAAATACTATCATGATCGAGCAAAAGGAACAATTTTTCACAGTTAGGGGCACAATATTTTCAAAACGAAGCAATATGTTACATAATATCAGACAATTGCACAATATTAAAATTTTAAATAATTTTTATATATTTTTTCATTTGTTAAGAATTAATACTCTAAAAAGTCAGTGCCATTTTTCGATTTCAGTTAATTAATTACTGATTTGAGAGTAAAAAGAGTCCCGATCATGTATTTAAAAATTATTATGTGTGAAGTGAATAAGTCCAATCATAAAGAAAAAAGGCTAGACAGATTTTTTTACGGTCGTTTTATGACTGCCACAATATAATAGTGCTTATAAAGCAAAGCCAATAAACATCTATGGAAATAAGATCTCATTATGGTCAATTCAAGGCTGAAATGATCTGTATTATGGAGATAGCCAGTAATCTTAAACTTTTTTATCGGTTGTTAAAAATCCCTTTTTTGTAGAGTTTTATTATATGATTTATACAATTCTTTAAGATTCGGCGTCAGATTCCTATCAATCTTCTTTTCATTAGTCTTCAGCATTTCTGCGATACGATTAATAGTAATCTTTTCACCGGTTTTAAGACTTTCAATAGCATCGCGTATCAGATTCGTTTTTGATGCTATATTCCCTGCCTTAAATGCTTCTACTGCCAGATTGTGAGTTTTCTCTGGGTCAGTCTTTTTATACGTTCTGGAAAAGAAGACATATTGCCTGCAAATACCTTTTTTATTCTGGCGGATTACTTTGTTAAAATCAAGTTCTCCTCGAAGAAATTTTTCATGATTGTAACTGACAATATCAATGCACTCTTTTGAGGTTAAAGGTTCCTCGCAATATTTATCATTTATGGCCAGAATTTCTTGCTGGATTCTATCACAAGAAGCAAATGGATTATTAAACATTAGTTTTAAGCAAATGCTTCCGAGGGTTTTGTTCCGTTTGCCTGTTATGATTTTATGTTCCTTGCTAAATCTTATCTGGCATACCGGAATTCCACCTTCAACATAATAGGTCGGACTAACTCCTGAGAAATATGCTTCATCAATTCTTGTTGAGTAATCAAGGATATCAGGATTCAAGTATTTTTGAAAAAAAGGGTCAATAGTACTCATTATATTTTTTATATTTATATATCTGATATTAGAAAATATTATACCTGCATATGTCCCTTTTTTAATTAAAGAATCAATATTATAATCAATTCCATTATACGTATTATTGTCCCTTTTTTCAGAGTTAGAATCCAGGATAAAATTTTTGTCATTATTCCTATGCGTACTATTGTCCTTTTTTTGGACAAGTAAACATTTATTGGAATCTGGGTCATTATTACTATACATGCTATCCCCTTTTTGGACGCATAGAGAGTTAAGCGATTTTGGGACATTAGTACTATACCCACTGTTGTCCTTTTTTTCTAAACTTAAATTTTTTGATGAGTTTGGGTCGTTAGCACTATACCCATTATTGTCTTTTTTTACAAGATTATTTTTAGGTAATAATTCATCGTTTGTCCCTTTGACAAATCTAAATGTTTCGGAGTATGGGGTATAATAATTATTTTCATCATATGTGAGGAAACAGAACCGGCCAATATTCCGGCATCTGTTATCACAGACTACACTATATTTTTGGGAATAATAATCTGAGATAGCATCATAATAATCAGCATGCTCATTTACATCTCGGATTGATGTATAAATACCTACCTTATAACCGTCATGAGGCGACCGGAATGAGAAATATGTGTATTTGTCTCGGTTAATATCCTTTATTTTCTTTTCAATATCCGGGTTAGCTTTTTTGTCCAGGTCAAGTAAAATTAATCCACTGTGCTGGATGACATTCTCATTTGTTTTTTTCCCTGGCTCGACCAGGCCGCTGGCTACAATGATTGGCAATTGTTCTTTAGTAATTATACCTTTCTTGAAGTTTTCATAAGATTCCCTGGTTGTCCCAGAGGTGAGAAGATTAGGCAATTCCCACATCAAAAAATAGGTGGGTGTATAGCTTTCTTTGTTTGGGTAATATGTAAATATCATTCATCTTGGTAGTTTAATAAAGTTATTCTTAGGCGGTTTAAAAAAAGAAAGCAGCAGTTCGCCACGCTATTCCAACTCCCGAAAAGCATCTAACATTAAATATTCTCAATAATAAATACCTGGATTTCACCAAAAATTGTGATCTCTCACTAATTTTAAATATCTAGATTTGAATGCCCAGAGAATATGAGAGTTAGGAAGCGTCATTAAATAATGAACCCAAATCAGAGTCAAAAGCTGAAATCACTTTTATAAGATTCTTTATAGTATAATTTAAAAAACCATTTTCAATATTCTGTATTGTTCTGAAATGGACCTCAGCAATTTCAGCCAGATCCTTTTGTGTTAAGCCATAGCAGAATCGTAACTCTTTAATATATAAGGCAATTTGATTTAATTGCTGAAACTCATAATAATCTATCAGAGAATCGACATTGCTCATTTTTTTATTCGTCTCCATTTTCATTTTAATATAAATACTGCAACATTAAAATGTATCTGGAAGCCATCCGGAAATATTGATTATACTTTTAAAACGGTGTATTATTCCATTATTATTGCTGACAGCCAGTACTCAAAAAATCGACAAAACCATATCGTTTGACACTGATTTTGTCATTTTTCATAAGAAATGGCAATATTTGTAGTACCCGCATGAAGAATATTCACATTGGTTTTAAATAAATATTCCTTCCAAGGTAACTGCCTTCGGTTACAAAATAGGCTTGGAACATGAATTCATTAAATGAACCAATATCTATGTACAAGTTTTTTTGGGGTTCTGGCCATAAGTCATAATATAGCTGTTAATCGTAACAGCAAAAGACCAAAACCTCAAAAAAGATATGAAATATTATTAGTACATATATTATTTAGCCGCATGACACACTTATCAAAATGAACGAATATCATTTTGAAACTTTTGCCTCCCACGCTTTATAGCTTTTATTTCTTTTTATTTGTTTTAACAATTTCTCTGTAGCTGTCACATAATCTTTATGACTAACCAGTGGTGGTTCATAAAAGTTACAGTCACGAGGTACGATTAAACAACCATCCCGAATAAGTAAATAGAAGATATACGATGGGTTGTACGGCATATAGCACCTGACTTCAATTATTCTTCCATTAACACTTCCCGAAGAGTTATCGGATATTATAAGAACCATATTATCAAACTCATCCTGCACCCATAACCTTCCATTACTCCCATTTTCTGCTAAGCAAAAAGAGAGACGTTTTAGCTCTTTGTGCCTGACCAGAAATTGCAAATTCGTAATACTTGTATTTACACTAAACCATTCTGCCATTGTGATTATTATTAATAATTGTTATTTTTTGATAGCTGTTGTTAAAGCAGTTGCTCCTTTGTACAGCTACCCAGTGTTGACCTTTATTTTGATGTAACAACATGTTCCATTTTTACGATAAATACATGCCTTTCTTAAAAAAGACGTAGGATTTTTGTTTTTTTTAAAGAAATTGTGGAGACTATCGGAAGATCGGCAGACAATCGTGCAGTGTATGCAAGAATATATTTGATTATAATTCTTTGAAGAAATCTTGAAATGAAATCCCAAGTTTTTGGACTATGTTGACGAAATGTCTCATTGATATGCTCTTACCTCTCTCTGATCTATTAATCAGGACTTTATTTATATTACTTCTGCGAGCAAAGTCTTCGTAATTAGAGTATTGCGCCTTCCTGATCATCCTTAGTTTTTCACCAATCTCCTCTAGTTTAATGTCAACATCAATAAAGGATTCCGGTACTTTCTTCGGTTTCATTATAATTTTATATAAAAAGTTTAATAAAAAACATAACAATATATGCAAAATTTTCGTATTACATATAAATATATGTAAATAAATATTATGGAAGAGAGCAAGTTTTTACAAAATAGCTGTTAGATTTATATTAATGAAATCAGTGTACGGCTATTCGTACTGGTTGAGCATCGAGGAGACCAGGTTCTCAGCGTGATGTACGTAGAATTACCAAATGTGATTAACTACTGGGATGAAGTTTTCAGGTATTACCCATATCTTTGGAACTGATACTAACATCGAAGAAATTGATCCTAAAGGTGCAATCAAATCTTTGTAGTGATAAAAAATATATCAGAAATTCTTGACTAAAATCAGAAATGAACATAATATGAAAATGTCAATTATAGGGTATACTTGAACGTGATACAAATTTGGTTGAGAAATTCAAAGTAAAAAGGCAGGATTGTATTAAAAATAGGGTCACACTAAAAATGATATAAAATGGAAGCAATAATTTGGTCAAGAGTCTCAAGCCAATCGCAGGATAATATCAGACAGGTATCAAACCTTAAACAAGTAGCAACAGATAAAGGTTGGACCGTAAAAAGAGTTTTCGAGGAAAAGGTTTCAGGTACTGTTAAAAGTACAGACAGAAAAGTATTCAATAAATTATTGGAGTACTTGATTCAAAATGACATAAAACTTGTCCTAATAAGTGAAATCAGCAGGATTGGCAGAAAAGTAGTGGACATATTAACGGTAGTGGATACCTTTCATAAACGGGGAATCGCAATATATGTACAGCAATTTAACATGGCATCAATGGAGAATGGGAAAGAAAATCCTATGGTGATGCTGTTATTGCAGATGATGTCCATCGGTGCGGAAATGGAAAACAATTTGCGAAAAGCACGTCAACATGAGGGGATTCAACTTGCCAAAATGAAAGGAGTGTACAATGGCCGGGTGAAAGGGTCACGGACTTCAGTAAAGGTTTTAATCGACAAATATCAAAATGTAAATGATCTTCTTGATAAGAGTGAATTATCGGTCAGAAGGATTGCAGGGATAACCGGACATTCAATAAATACCGTCCGAAAAGTTAAACAGCTAAAAGAAATCTGATTGAATAGCCACCAAATCCAGAGATCACTATGGTAGATTATCTGTGCTTAATAATCGATTTTAATTTTCAAACATTGGACACTAAAGTCAATTTGGTGTCTTTTGTTTGAATTCAAACATTAGACAATATATTGGATTTACTGTCTTTTGTTTGATTTTTTATTATCTTTGTAAAGTATAACACTTAAATAACTTGGCTAAAAACTTTATAATCGAACAACTAAAAAATGAATTCAAAGGGAAGGTATCCTTTTCCAGAGATTCACTTTTATCCTTCTATCGGCAATATGATCCTGATCTGAACGATTCAACGTTTCGTTGGAGATTATATTATCTCAAAGCTAAGAAGATTATTACACCAATTTCTCAGGATCTTTTTACCCTTATCTACAAACCAGACTTTAAACCTGAACCCGGTGATTTCGAGAGAAGAATTTTCACCAAGATTGAAAAACAGTTTACTGGTCTGAAGCAATGTATATGGTCTACCCAGGCCATCACTGAATTTATGCTTCACATTCCTGGTAAGTACATAACAATTTTACAAGTGGAGAGAGAAGCATTGGAGCCGGTTTTTGAATTTTTGAAGGATCAGAATTTGGGAAAGGTATACATCCAACCTGAAGAAAAGGAAATTGAGCGTTACATTTTTGAAACTGATCAGTCAATTATACTACAGTCCCTTATTTCAAAAGCACCAACTCAAAAAGTCGGAAAAGTTACGACAGTTACCATTGAAAAAATGATAGTAGATCTGTTTAGTGACAAGAATCTGTTGATTGCTTTTCAAGGAAGTGAATTAGTCCATATTATAAATAATGCATATCAGCGTTACTCGATTAATTTCACAACATTATTTCATTATGCGAGAAGGAGAGGGAAGGAAATAGACATAAAGAGATTCCTCTCAGAAAAAACAGATATTCCAAATAATATTTTCAATGATAAAGGTTGATTCACTTTCAGCAAACTGGATAAACGAGAGGAGAAAGAAATTCAGTAAAGATCCAACTATTATGGAAGGCATGATATATGCTTTGTATTTACTGGAACGCCTTAAACTGACTGGTCTGGATTTCATTTTTAAAGGAGGAACAAGTTTAGTATTATTGATGGATCAACCAAAGAGATTTTCTGTTGATATTGATATAATTGTCAGTCCTTTAATCGATAAAGTAAAACTTGAAGAGTATCTTTCAAAAATAGTTGGATCAAGTGTTTTTTTACGGTTGGAGTTGGATGAGAGAAGAAGTTATCAACAAGGTATTCCAAAAGCGCATTACAAGTTCTTCTATAGTTCAAATTTTCCAGGCAAGAATAAAGAGAATAAGGTACTGTCAAATCCTGAAAGGGAGATCTTATTGGATATTGTCTTTGCTGAAAATCATTATCCAACATTGGTTGACAGGCTGATTCAAACAGAATGGCTGATACATGAAGGGGAATCTTTAATTGTTAAAATTCCTGACGTAAACTCCATTGCAGGTGATAAACTCACAGCTTTTGCTCCTAATACTACAGGGGTCCCTTATGGAGTGGAAAAGGAGAAAGAAATCATGAAGCAGTTATTTGATGTCGGGTGTTTGTTTGACTTATTAACAGATTTGGAGATATTAAAGAGATCATTTAACGAATCTGCAAAAAGTGAAATTGAATATAGACCTGAAAGGAAGATTGATTCGGTTGAACAGGTACTTAAAGATGTCATTGAAACATCAATTTTGATTGCAAAAATTGTTGGATTGAAAAAAGATGAAAATATATTGGAACTTCGAGAAATTAATACTGGCATAAACCAATTCAGACATTACATTTTTAAAGGGACCTTTGGGATATTAGATGCACAGCTTGCAAGTTCAAAAGCTGCTTACCTGGCTGCTATTATTCTGACTGATTTTAAGGGAGAATTGGAGAAATTCAATCCAGCGATACCAGCAACTGAATATATGATTATTCATCCTGACTCTAACTTCCTGAACAAACGCCTCAAATTTGTTGCTCGTGGTGAAGCGTTGTATTATTGGCACAAAACGATCAATTTGTTATTTCCTACAGGTAAATAGAAAACTGTCTGATAATAGCAATAGTTAATAATTTCAATCAATAATAAGATTATTCCGGTCAAGAGGACATGGACCGAGTTCCCGGCCAAATAACTTCAGTACCTGATTAACCTTATCCATCCTAAGAGAAGTCTTTCCCTGCTCCATATCACGAACAAACCGTAGACCAACACCAGCTTTTAAAGCCAATTGTTGTTGAGTAAGATTCAACTTCTTTCGTCTCTCTTTAAGAAAGGCTGATAATGTTATATATGTCTGATCCATGTTTTATACCTTTTCGGGTATAAAGTTATATGATTCTATAATATTTATACCTTTTCGGGTATAATTTTAATAATCCAAATTAGCTTACTTTCATTCACTTCTAAATCAGCAGGTTTTTATCTACAATAATAACTGGTTCATGAAAACCATTTATTCTTTATGAAAAACGTTTAAAAAGATGGTCATTTCATGAAAAACACTTAAAAAAAGGCTTGATCCATTAAAAACGTTTATAAAAGGATTGTGTTTTCATTATTGCCACTCCTTCAAAAAATCTTTGAATAAGTGGGTTTTGTGTTCATCATTTAATAATGGATCATCGGCATTGACTAAAGGGTCATACCATAAAACTTTCTTATCCGCCCAGGTCAGCCATTTCTTTAAATCTTTTGTCATCTTGCCTTTCTTAGCAGCATTTGTTTCAACTGTTTTGATGTAATGCCGGAGGATGTTTGCCTGATGAAGACGAATGGCCTTCAGAAAAAGTTTTTTAAATGCTTTTGCTTCTTTATCTTGTCGTTCTCTGAGTTCTTGTTCAATTCTTTGCTGCTCTTCCCACTTTTTTCTCCGGATTTCAGATTCAATCCTTTCTATCATCATCCTTTCGCCTTCCAACTCAATCATTGCGATTATTGTTGAGATCTTGGCTTCGATTGGTTCATGGCCATCCTTAACTTCCTTTCGGGTATAAGATCCAATATCAATAACAAAAACAAATTCCCCGGTTGATTCATATTGGCGACTGCCATAGCTGGTTTTAATATCAGATACTCTTTGTTTTTCTCTTAATCTGAATTTTACTTGTTCATCGCCAATCTTTGCATATGTAGTAAAATGATCGGCTATTATATCATGTTTTCTGGACCTGAGAACCTTAATGATGGTACCAAATAGTCGAAATGCTCTTGGTCTGCTTTCTTCCTGAACCTGGATATTCAGAACATTAATTCTGTCAGGATGGGTTCCATGATGGCTTTTATAATATCTTCTGACAGCATCATAATAATTTAAAGTGCTGCTGATAAGTTTATCAGGTCTGGAGGACATTCTGTCTGGAACTTTTAATTGTAAATCTTTTGTACTTTCAAGAGTTTGAATTAGTCTCCGCTGTATAGCAATAGGTGAATCAACATCAATATCTCCCGGTTTCTTTTCGTCCAGTGTTATTTCATCCTTTCCGTCATATATTGTTGGAAGTTTAGTTACGATTACTCTCTTACCATACTGGATTTTTTGCCAATGGCCCATTGGCGGGATCGGAATATTCATACGCTTGCAGATTTTCCTTAAGCCGTTGTCAGAGATCTTATACTTCTTTGCAAGTCTTGAGAGTGGTTCCGCCCACACTAAATCATAGAGTTCTTTGCGAGTAAATTTTACCTGTTCCATATCGTTTCATTAAAAATGTTACAAAAAAGGTAGTATCACTACCAATATCGGAACATATTTAATGAAATGTAGTCCTGTACCAATAAATATAAATCAAAAATCAAATTCCAGGAGTTCCTCATGCTTGGTTACTTCATACCATAATTTCCTGGACATTAGTTCATCGTATTCCTCTTTATCCATAAGCCTCCAAATTACATAAGTACCTTTCTGCATTGTATGACGAACTGAAATTATCTTATTCTTCGAGGTTAAAAACAAGCTGCAGTATAAGTAACCTCGTTCAATATGGACATTAGTAACCCGTACAATATTGACAAAACCATTTTCCTGGTATGTAAATAAGCTATTCAGTTTTAGCACGTTACCTGTTGTGCAAATACAGTCGCTTTCGAAGTAATACCATGATGAAAAGAAATAACATCCAGGTCGAAGCAACCAGCTTATATTTGTTTCCTCAGACAATGGAAGAAAAATCGGATTTTAATGTCTAATGTACTCATAATATGATATTTTGATGTATCCCGGGGATCCCTCCCCCCCGGGTATACCCCCGGTCTCCAGGGCCAGAGGTGCTACAGAAAGGAATTCTTCAGCGAAATGTGCTTTGTTCCGTATACAATAATAAATATCTGGCTAAGTTGAAATGTATCCAATAATTGAATCAGAAAAAATATTCCGGAAAAGAAATTTAAATGGCCAAAATGTCTTTCTGAAAAAAAATTATAAATTTTTTGTTGAGGGAGGTAAAGGCAGGACTACGAACGGACAAAACTTGCAACCTGATAAGTAATGTAATTGTCTGAGATTAGCGTTCAATTGCTTTTCCGATACGTCTTTGGAGTGATAATTGCTCGTCTCTCAAAATATTTATCAAAGGATGATTGAGACGGGAAGTTCATTTCATGCCAAATTTGTTGAATAGATTTGTCTGTCAATTTGAGTAAAGCCTTAGCTTCTCACATTACATTACCCTAGATGGAAGGATGGGTTGGGATAAGTACTTTGTCAGGAAAAAATATTCAACAATTCCCGACTAGGTATCACGTGGACGCTCGGGTTTAAAGCAGGCGATTTTCAACAATGTTGGTGCAGGAATCGGAAAAATCAATGAAGCGCCCTTTTTATTGCGATTCAGTAATGAAGTCAAACGGCTAGACTTTTAAGAGGGGACCAAAAAAAAGTACTTCATTACCTTATGATGAATTCCCTATTAAAGAGTCAAATGCTTATCAGAACATTTATAATCTGCAGATTGCCTATGTTGGATAGTTAACTTCGAGGGTTAAGGTTTTAAGGGTAACGTTATTAATTTGTCGAGAAATTCAATTCTAGTTATATCTATGAATCAAAATTGAAAATTTTAATAACGAGATAATTGCATGTTTGTTCCAGAAAATCCTTTACTATTTTCTGGACTAATTTTATCAGAAGGAAGTAGTAAATTCATTGTAGAAGGACTGAATCCTTCCTTTAGATTCGGAAATTGATAGGATCAAGCATCTTCATCATCTCCACAAATAACAAATCCGTCTAATTTGTAACTAGGACAATAGCTTTTCCATGGAATACGTAAAAAATACAAAATGCGTGAATCATGTAACTTATATTCATTATTATGTAATATATACGTAATAGAAAGGGCCTAATTTTGAGGCGGTAATAATAGTATTACTAAAATAAATTTAACAAAAATGAAAAACAATTCCGAATTACAGACAGATGTTCAAAACGCCATCAAATGGGAACCGTTATTGAATGCAGCAGAAATTGGAGTTACAGCCAAAGACGGTGTTGTTTCACTTACAGGTGTAGTGGATAGCTATGCAAAAAAATTGGAAGCAGAAAATGCAGCCAAAAAGGTTATTGGGGTGAAAGCAGTAGTTGAAAAAATCGAGGTTAAATTTCCAAATTCGTGGACAAAAACAAACGCAGAAATTGCAAACGAAGTATTGAGTGCTTTAAAATCAAATTGGTCAGTTCCAAATGATAAAGTAACTGTAAAAGTTGAAAACGGATGGATCACATTGGAAGGTGAACTTACATGGAACTACCAGAAAGAGGCTGCAAAAAATGCGGTAAATTTTCTTACTGGAGTAAGAGGTGTAACCAATAACATAACTATCAAATCTGAAACTAATGACACAATTGAACAACTAGATGTAGAAAAGGCTCTTGCACGTAGTTGGTCAATTGATGATAGTGATATTCACGCAAAAGTTTCAGGGAAAAAGGTTACACTTACAGGAAACGTAAGGTCATGGTATCAAAAAGATGAAGCAGGGAGAATCGCATGGAAAACCCCAGGCATCTGGGAGGTAGAAAATGACTTATCCGTTGACTATTATCACGAATATGCTAATTACTAATATTCTAGATCGTGGAAGAGTAAATTCTTCCACGTTTTATTTTCTTATGCCAAAAATAATATGAATCCAACGAATGATCAATACTATTATGGAGTTAATCTTATTTGGAATTCAGAAACTCGAGGCACCCTGAGTTCACCTAGGATTCCAAGTAAAATTGAAGTGCCAATACCTCCAGAATTTCCAAGAACTATAAAGGAAAGATGGACACCTGAACATTTATTTATTGCAGCAATAAGTTCTAGCTTAATGTCCGCTTTTTTGTTGGTTGCGGATACTTCAAAACTTAAATTCATAAGCTTTGAGAGTAATGCAATTGGTAAAATAGAAAAAGTTGATGGTAGAGTTGTAGTAACCGAAATTATATTAAAACCTAAATTGACTATTCCATCAACTCAAACAGAAACCAAGGCAAGGCGAGCGGTTAAAATAAGTGAAAAAGCATTGGTAATTGCAAATTCGGTTAAAACCAAAATAATTTTAGAGCCATTTATAACAGTTCAATAAATATCAACTTCTATGGGTCTTTTATATGAAGTAACAGTTTAAATAGTCGTGCTATTTGGCTTTTTGTTCTTGCTTTCAATGAACTAGGTCATTCTACAAGATCGTTTTATTAAACTCTAAAAATTAAAAGGAAAAATGAAAAATATGGCTCTAATTTTCAAATCAATGACTTTTTTGTCAATAGCCACTGTAATATTTATATTGACAGGTTGCACAAACCAAGGCGGAAACGTATCTATAAGTCAAGGGGGTATTGATTCACTTCGAACTCAAATCAAAGAACTCACCAAAGGCAATGAAATGATTGCAAAAAATCTTGTAACATTTGACACACTTGACTATACTGTTTTTACCAATCAACAATGGACACGATTACACGAAAGCCATTCCATCGACATTAAAGTGAACTGGCCTGATGGGCATTTTACAACTGGCATTCAACGACACATAGCCGATTTGAAAGCCATGTTTGTCTATGCCCCAAATACCAGTATCAAGCAACATCCTGTTCGTTTTGGTTCGAACAATATGACATGCGTAATTGGTGTTATGACCGGAACCTTTACTGCCCCTATGCCAATTGGCAACGGAAAATTCCTTCAACCAACAGGCAAGTCATTTAAACTCCCAATGTGTACAGTTGGTATCTGGAAAGATGGTGTGATGATTGAAGAATATCTTTTTTGGGATAATCAATCATATATGAGTCAAATTGGATTGGGGAAATAGTCCAGTTAAAGAATAAGTATTTAGCAATATGAAATTTAATTGAAGACTAATTAAACTTAAAAACTTCCTGAGATGAAAAAACTCTTATTATTCATGTCAATATGCATATTTGGCATGCCGGCAGTTGCACAAAGCACTTACACACTTGATAAAAACCATGCACGACTTTCATTCAGTGCCTTTCATTTGGGGATTTCACATATAGAGGGAAATTTCAAATTATTTAACGCATCTTTTATATTCTCAAAAGAAGATTTCAGCGACGCCCGCATTGAAATGACAGCTGAAGTAAAATCCATAAATACAGAGGTTGAAATGCGGGATAACGATCTGAAAAGTCCCAAATGGTTTGATGCCGAGAAATACCCTGCACTGACTTTTAAAAGCATTTCGTTTAATAAAATAAGTGGGAAAGATTATAAACTTAAAGGCATTATCACCATTCATGGTGTCACAAAGCCAATTGAATTTGATGTAATATACAATGGCAAGGGTCAGAACCCAATCTCGAAAAAGTATTCTTATGGTTTTAGTATATCTGGCAAATTAAACCGCAATGATTTTGGAATTGGTGGTGAACCTCTTGCATCAGGTGTTGGAAATGAAATAGAATTGAAATCAAATATAGAATTTCCGATCAATTAGAATTCATTATAAATATCATAATTTATGAAATATGAATAAAGTAATCCTGTTGAATAAAAGACCTGTTGGTAAGCCAGCTTTAAGTGATTTTAAATTTACCCTTGATGCAATCCCGGTTCCGCTTAATGGTGAAATTTTGTTAAAGACAATATATGTCTCTGTTGATCCTTACCTGAGAGGAAGAATGAATGATTCCAAATCTTATATTCCTTCATTTGAAATAGGAAAACCTTTACAATCAGGTATGATAGCTGAGGTTATCGATTCCACCCATTCTGATTTTAAAAAAGGAGATTTTGTCTCCGGAATTTTAGAATGGAAAGAATATCAGATTTCAAATGGGAAAGGATTGAAAAAGGTTGATCAAAACATATCTTCATTGTCATCCTACCTCGGGATATTAGGAATGACAGGACTGACTGCTTATCTGGGTTTAATTGAAATCGGAGCCCCAAAGTCTGGTGAAACTATTGTTGTTTCAGGAGCTGCAGGCGCTGTAGGAAGTATTGTTGGTCAAATTGGCAAGATATTAGGTTGCAATGTTGTGGGCATAACCGGTACCGATGAAAAAGCACAGCTACTCAAGTCAAAATTCAATTTTGACTATGCTGTCAATTATAAAACTACTAAAGATCTTAATAAGGCAATACATGATGCCTGTCCGAAAGGCGTTGATATTTATTTTGACAACGTAGGAGGCGAAATTTCTGACGCGGTTTTGGCAAACATTAACAAGTATGCCAGGCTGCCTCTTTGTGGCACTATATCACACTACAATGACACTAAAATTCCTTTAGGACCACGGATTCAGCCAATCCTTTTAACCAAAAGCGCTATGATGAAGGGGTTTATTGTTGGTGATTTTTCTGCAAAGTTCCCCGAAACAATCAATCAATTAGCTCATTGGCTAAGAGATGGCAAGCTCACTTATACCGAAACAATTGTCTACGGATTTGAGAATATTCCTCAAGCATTTCTTGACCTTTTTGAAGGGAAAAATCAGGGTAAAATGATAGTTAAAATCTAATGATTTATATAATGAAAGGATTAAAAATCAACTTTGAAAAACACAATCATTCCACACAATGATAGATTATTAATGCCCGATAGTGGAAATGGCAAATATGTTATAGCGGATTAGAAAATATAATAGTAGTTATCAATGAAGGAAGTTAAAGAAAATCTGACAAAAAAAATGGTAAACTGGATATACCTTTTGGACGATACAGCATTGCCGGAAAGTCAAATGACGCCATCCTATCCAATGGGGGTGAATGTCTTACTGGCACGTGTCGGTGGTGTTGTCTATGCCATTTCAGGCATGTGTGCGCATATGGCATGCCCCTTATTCACCGGAAGGCTGGAGGGCTATCTTATTACTTGTCCATGTCACGACTGGCGCTTCGATATTCGAACTGGCAAATTCCTTGAAGTGCCTGAACTTGGTCTTGTAACCTATTCCACAAAATCAGAAGATGGCAAATTGTTCATCAACATAAATTGAAAAAATGATACGGAACTTTTATTTATAACAGACAGATTAACATAGGAAAATGCCATGAAAAAAATTACTGTTTATACTCTCTCAACCTGCCCCTGGTGCAGAAAGACTAAGAATTTTTTTAACGAGCACAAAATTCCATTCACTTTTACCGACTATGATCTGGCAGACGAATTAACACAAAGAAGGATCTTGCAGGAAGTTGATGCGGCAGGCGTAAACGGCTTTCCGTTTGTCAAGATCGGCGATGAAGTCATTGTGGGGTACCAGCCTGATCGCTATTCTAAAGCTTTAGCATTATGAGCCAGCACATAGTTAATGTTGAATCAAGAAAGAAGTCTTTGCATTATTTCTACGAAAAGGTTGTGATGCCATTGGGTTTCAAATTTACACCCGACAAGGAGTTGATGAATTTTCTGCTTGAACAGGAAGTGATACTGGAAGGCAAGCATGGAATCCCATTCTGTCCTTGTCAGCCATTACGGAATGACCGTATTCGTGATATGCAGATAGTATGCCCATGTATTCCTTTCCACCGCAAACATTTTAATGAGATTAAACGCTGTTGGTGCGGGCTTTTTGTACATAAAGATGTTCTTGATCCGGATAAACTGCAGCAATTGCCCCCCAAAGGAGGTGAACAATGAGTGAAAGTTTTATAAAGGCCATAAGTGCCAGTGAAATTGCTCCGGGCGGAATGAAAGCCCTGGAACTTGAAGGAAACGAGATCGTGATCTGCAACTCTGGCGGAAAATACTATGCTATACAACGACGTTGCGGGCACATGAACGCTCCTCTGGAAATGGGTACACTTGACGGTATATATCTTACCTGTCCTATGCACTGTGCCCAATTCGATGTAACTAACGGTGAGGCTCTCTCAGGGCCAGTTCCATCGGCTATCGGTAATGAGATTCCACCTCCATTTCTTGGCAAATATCTTCAGAACATTGGAATGATAATGAAAAATGTTCGGACGGAAACCATCCGAACTTATACAACAAAACTTGAAGCTGGCTGGATTCAAATTAAGGTAAAATGATTATTAAAATCTGATAAATTATGAAAGTATTAGTAGTGTTAACCTCTCATGGTGAACTAGGCAATACCGGTAAAAAAACCGGTTTCTGGATTGAAGAATTTGCAGCACCCTATTATGTCCTGGCTGATGCAGGTGCTGAATTGACTCTGGCTTCTCCAAAGGGCGGACAGCCCCCCGTAGATCCAAAAAGTGAATCCGCTGATTCACAAACAACTGCTACTAAAAGATTTTATGGTGACAATGATTTAATTGACAAGGTAGCTCATACATTTAAACTAAGTGAAGTAAATGAGGCAGATTTTGATGCGGTTTTTTATCCTGGTGGACACGGACCATTATGGGATCTTTCAAATGATCTGATTTCTATAGCTCTGATTGAAAACTTTTATAAACATAATAAGCCCGTGGCTTTTGTCTGTCATGCCCCGGCCGCTCTGCTTAAAGTTAAAGCCCCCGATGGCGAACTATTAGTAAAGGGTAAAGAGGTAACAGGCTTTTCAAATAGTGAGGAAGAAGCAGTTAAATTGACTAAAGTAGTCCCGTTTTTATTAGAAGATGAACTAAAAAAACAGGGGGCACTTTATAGCAACGGAGCTGACTGGAGTCCTTATGTTAAACAAGATGGATTACTAATTACTGGTCAAAACCCTGCATCATCTAAAGAAGTAGCTAAGCTGCTTTTGGCTTCAATCGAAAAAAAGATACAAAATAACACTACCGAATAGCAGGATTTTTTTAAGCGCATTAAATAAAAAAGGAGTATCAATTATGAATACCAGATATCAAAAGCTCTTTCAGCCCTTTACAGTAGGTAAACTTACTATCAAAAACCGTATTGCCATGGCACCTTTGGGTATGGTAGCAATGGCAGATCCTTGTGGCGGATTCTCAGAAAATGCAAGGGATTATTATATTGAGCGGGCAAAAGGTGGAACAGGTTTGATCATTACCGGCATTACAAATGTCGACTATAATGAAATTTCGACTTTGCTTATGCCATGCGCAGCCTACATGCCTCTGATGTTTGCAAAATCAACTGCTCCCATGAATGAAATAATTCATGCGTTTGGTGCGAAAATTTTCCTGCAGCTTACCGGTGGTTTTGGAAGAGTTGCGATTCCTCATCTTATGAAAAAGGCTATTGCTCCATCTGACCAGGAAAACAGATGGGACCCGTCTATCCATCAAAAGGCAATGACAGTGGATGATATCACGAAATTAATTGCATCATTTGTGACGTGTGCCCTTGTTGCCAAAGAATCAAAGTTCGATGGTGTCGAAATTCATGCAGTTCATGAAGGTTATCTTCTAGATCAGTTCGCAATATCACTTTACAATAAAAGAACCGATGAATATGGTGGCGACCTATATGGTCGTCTAAAAATCACTACAGATATCGTCAAAGGTATTAAGGCTGCTTGCGGTGAAGACTTCCCGGTATCTCTACGTTACAGTTTGAAAAGCTTTGTTAAAGGTATAAGACATGGAGCATTGCCCGGAGAAGAATTCAAGGAACTGGGGAAAGACACAGATGAAGGCGTGGAGGCTGCAAAGATCCTGGCAGATGCAGGTTATGACTTTCTTAATATAGATGCTGGTACATACGACGCATGGTACTGGAATCATCCGCCAATGTATTTCGAAAAAGGTATGTACCGCGAATTTGGTAAAATCTTAAAACAAAATGTCAAAGTGCCGATAATACTCGCCGGACGTATGGATAATCCTGAAATGGCGTGCGAGGCTCTCGGCACATGCTGTGATATTATCGCCTATGGAAGACCGCTTCTCGCAGATCCCTTTCTCCCTGAAAAAATCAGAACCGGAAATCTGGAAGACATACGCCCTTGTCTCTCCTGCCAGCAAGGCTGTCTTGACAGACTGGCACATGGGTTACCACTCTCCTGTGCAGTCAATCCCTCATGTGGCAGGGAAAAATCGCTGGGTATTACTCGGTCTCATGAGAAGAAGAATGTACTTATAATCGGGGGAGGACTTGCCGGTATGGAAACAGCCCGGGTGAGCGCACTTCGAGGGCATAAGGTTACCCTGTTGGAAAAAAGTGACAAACTCGGTGGCAATATTATCCCTGGATCGGTTCCAGATTTCAAAAAGGATGACCGAGCACTTTTAAAATGGTACGCATTGCAGCTTAAAAAGTTACCTGTAGATATAAGACTTAATTGCTCAGCCGACAAAGAAATGATTGAAAAGTCCGATGCAGATGTTGTTGTTTTCGCAATGGGTTCCACTCCTGTGAAATTGGACTTTGGGGGCAAAAATCACGTTTACACGGCTATCGAACTTCTCAATAATGTTGAAAAAGCAGGGAAAAATATTGTTGTTGTCGGGGGTGGCTTGATTGGCTGTGAAACAGCTTTGTGGTTATGCCAACAGCAAAAGAAGGTGACAATAGTTGAAGTTCAGCCAGAGATTCTAGGAGGAGGAAAAGATATATGTTTTGCAAATTATGACATGCTGAAAGATCTTCTGGTATTTAATAAAATTGATGTGCTTCGGAGTTCATCAATAAAATCAGTAACCGACGATTCAGTAATGGTGGCAACCCCTCAGGGAGAGACAAAAATCAAGACAGATACACTCATGTTGGCCGTTGGCTATCATTCTCAAAGAGATCTGTTTGATTCAATGAGCGATTCCAAAAAAATTGTATATAACATTGGTGATTCCCTTAAAGTCCGCAACATCATGAATACTATTTGGGATGCCTATTTTCTTGCAAGAGAATTGTAAATGGAAGAACAACATAAACAGAATACTAATATTGTCAGAGACATTATAATCGGAATGTCTGATGGGCTGACTGTCCCATTTGCACTTACTGCAGGGTTAAGCGGTGTTCTTGATACAAATCATCTTATAATAGTTTCAGGATTAGCAGAGATAACTGCCGGGTGCATTTCAATGGGTCTTGGTGGCTTTTTGGCAGGACAGTCTGAGGCAGAACATTACGATGCTGAACTAAAAATAGAGCATAAGGAAATTGAAGATGTACCATTTATCGAATTAAAGGAAGTAAAGGACATCTTCTCAGAACTGGGAGTGGATAAAAAATTAAGCAAACAAGTCGCTTTGCAGGTAAGCAGAAATAAAAATAAATGAGCGGATTTTATGATGAAGCTGGAATTAAAAATGGAAAAACCAGCGAAAAATCAGGCCATTAAAAGTGCCAGCACCATTGCGCTTTCCTATTTAATAGGCGGATTCATACCCCTGTTTCCGTATATTGTCTTCAGCAGCAGTAAATCAGGATTTCTCGTTTCATGCATTGTTACAATCCTGGCATTAATTGTATTTGGATTTTTCAAGAGCAAAATGACTGGACAACCCCTGCTGAAAGGAACCCTTAAAGTAGCGACTACTGGTATAGTTGCTGCAACTGCAGCATTTCTGCTGGCAAAAGTGGTCAGTTAGGCCTTAAACAATTTTAAAACCACAAGATGGAAGATTTAAGGGATTTGGAATTCTTTGCAACTAATTCAAAAGAAATAGTTGAAAAGCAGGTAGATTCGTACCGTCAGCAGCATTCGTATGCGGGAACAATTATTGGTGTAACAGCTTTGTTTATACCATTTTTCTTAAGCAGCCTTGTTGGTACATTTCATGTAATCCAGTTTATTTCAGTTGTTCCGATTGCTCTATTTATTTGGGCGATACTTTTAATGCTAAGCATTTTTAGGACAAAGCCTCTAGATCAGTCATACAATGTAGAAAAGTATCAGTTATTGATAAATAAATCTTATAAAGAAATATTGCTAAGTGAAATTGAAGCAAACACAAATTCGTACACTAAAAATAGATTAATAACTGAAAAAGGCAATAAAAAATTATATCACAGCAGTCAGATTAACAACCATAGCACTCTTGTTTTCCATATTATTACTTTTTACAAATCAGTTTTTTAAAATAGAAAAAGTACCCACAAAAGTTCAAGTCGTAAATTTGAAAAAAACGCCTCAAATTAATTCAATAAATGACAGTACCAAAGAGTTGCAAATTACCATTCCAAATACTCCAAAACCACATTGAAAATGTATAAATGAAAGTTAGGTGGGATAAATCTCTTCCTCCTTGCATTAAACTGATAAAAATATTGTATATTCGTTGTAAAATGCTGGTTTAAAGTTATTTGTAAAATGGCAATTGACGCACGTGAAATTATTTTGAATGGACCAAAATACTTTTTTCGGAATGTTTCGGTTGTTAATGTAATTTTTGGATACCATGAAAAAATGCTAAAAGTTTTATTACAATTACCGGCCGGAACTAATAAATGGTTATTGCCAATAGGTTATATCAAGCGGATTGAGACAATTGAAGAAGCAGCATCCCGAACTATCGAAGCAAGAACAAAACTTAAAAACTTACATTTAAAACAATTTAAGTCATTTGGTAAGCAAACAATTTGGAATGAGCATCTTTTAACTCCTATTCTGAACAGATTTGATTCAGAGTCAAAATTAGATTCAACTAATTGGTTATTGGATAATTTTATTTCAATCGGTTATTATACACTTACAGAATTCTCAAGGGTTGAACCAAGTGGGGAATATTTAAATGAAGAATGTAAATGGTGGGAAATAATTAATATACCGGAAATGATGTTCGATCATCGAAATATTATTTCTGAAGCCTTAAATGCTTTACGAATAGACATAAACCATTATCCCATTGGAATTGAATTACTGCTTCAAAAGTTTACCCTTCCTGAAATTCATCGTCTGTACGAAACTATCCTGGATCGGAAACTAGACTATAGAAACTTTTCAAAGAAGCTTATTGCAACAGGTATTATCAAAAAGTTGGACGAAAAGAAAAACATAGGTGCTCATCGTTCTCCATACCTTTACGTTTTCAATAAAGAGACTTTTCAGAAAAAGTTGCATGAAGGTCTAGTTATGACATTTTAATCACCCAGATTAGCATAAATTAATCCTTATTTGAAAGATGAAAATAGTCTTCTTTCCCTTTGCGTTTTATAAAAAATTACAAAATTTCTAATAAATTGCAGTTATGTAATTGATATAGAGAATATATCAACAGTTTATTAAATGATACTTAACGTCAATTAGGGCAATATTTTAAGGAAAAAATTTGTGGCAGATTTTGGGGATTTTGTGGCGGATTTTGTGGCAGGAAGCACGAAACCCCTTGATAATCAAGGGGTTTGTAGTGCTTATGCGCGGTGCGGACGGGACTTAAACACTTACTTCCACCAGAGCTAACTTTAAATATAAGGACTCAACCATGCTCATAAAAAAAGTACACAGTTAGTATAAAAGTTATATACTAAACTATGTACTTCAAATTCCAGTTCTTCCGAAACCCTGTCGGGGTGATCCGACTCGATCAGACGACCCCTTGCACCCCATGCGAGTTTTATTAATTTTATTTATTCCTCTTATGAGTTATAAGTAGTACCGTTGCCTAAATAGCACTTTGGGACTTATAGTTTAAAAGCACTAAGTAGACCAGTTTTTTTATCAATCGTGCAATAATTGAGCAGACTCATAAAAACAAAAAACTGATAGCATTGATAATTAACGCTTTCAGCTTTTATAATGCTTATAAGAAGTGGTGCCACCAGAAATTGAACAAGCTAAGAGAATCAAGTGTAAATGATTTCAGATAATTAATTTATATAAAATACTTATTTTATATAAAATATTTGTGAGGGATAGGGTATAACTGAAAACAAGTTCTATATTTTTATCATGATTTAAAAGCGTCTTATTTATCTGTTCTATCTCAAGCCTTATACTTAAATTATCCATCAGGATCTCCCGGACTTTTGTAAATACACGTATGATCTGGATGTTTACTATTCTAATTTGCATCAATTTTTAGTTTTAATCGTCTTTATCGAGTAAACTCTAATATCTAACCCTATGAATAGGTCTATGAATCGAATAGCATATTTATTTGTCGCGGTTGTACTTTCATTTACTTTAAAAGCTCAGAATGACAGTTCAGCGACAAAAACCTACTTACCTAAAATAGTTGTAAAAAGTGAAGGAATTTCGACGGACGTGAGAATAAGGCGTTTAGACGGCAGCACAATTTCTCCATCCGAAATCAGTGAAACGGTTACACGTCTGATGAAAGAAGCAAACGTGACTGGCATGGGCATCTCGATTTTTAATGATGGTCAGGTAGTTTATTCAAAAACCTTCGGAGTACGAGACAAAGATAATGATTTACCTTTGACTGAAAACACAATCATCTCAGCAGCCTCTTTCACTAAAGTTGTGTTCGCCTATTTGGTAATGCAACTGGTTGAGGAAAGGATCCTCAATCTGGACAAACCTGTATATGAATATCTACCAATACCTTTCACGGAATATGATGCTTATAAGGATCTTAAGGATGATCCACGTTATAAAAAAATCACTGCAAGAATGTTGCTCAGTCATACTAGTGGATTACCTAATATACGTCAGTTCGAGAAAGATCAAAAGCTGAATATATATTTTGAGCCTGGTTCGAGATTTGCATATTCAGGTGAAGGAATAATGCTGCTTCAACTAGTGGTCGAATCTATTACAAAAAAATCGATACAGGATCTGATGCAAGATCATATTCTTCAGCCATTTGGAATGACACGTACAAGCTTGATCTGGGAAAATCGGTTCGATGATAATTATTCATTTCCATATAATGAAGATGGTCGTTCCTTAGGGCCGCCGGAAAAACGATCTCCGGCTATGGCCGCTGGATCCATGCTAACAACATTGCACGATTTTACGAGCTTTATATACGCTGTGATAAATAATATTGGCCTAAAGAAAAAGACAAGAGACATTATGCTCAGTAAACAGATTAAAATCTTTTCGAAAAGTCAATTCCCCACGCTTTCAGCAGAAACAACGGAGAAAAATCTACCGATTAATCTCAGTTACGGACTTGGATGGGGACTTTATTGGACTCCATATGGCAAGGCATTTTTCAAGGAAGGTCACAGCGAGGGTTGGCGAAATTACACTGTCTGCTTCGACGACCAGAAAACAGGGATCATTATCATGACTAACAGCTCTAATGGCGAAGGGATTTATAAAGAATTATTGGAGTCACTGCTAAGGAACACATTCACGCCTATTCAGTGGGAGGGTTTTACACCATATAATGAACTCCCTCCACGTAAGCCACCAAAGGAGCATAAAGAGGTCACCATTGATTACCAGTTGTTAGACCAGTATATTGGGCGTTATTCGGTTCCGCCATCTGTACTCACAATTAGCAAGGAGGGTAATCATCTCAGTGTAAAACAAGACGAAGAGCCGGACAAAATCGATATATTTCCTGAGAGTGATAAGGACTTCTTTGCTAAGATCATGGACATTTGGATGACTTTCGATACTGACAAACAAGGTAAAGTTTCTGCAATAATTTTACATTCTGGTGGTACGGACATTAGAGCAAAACGCATTGAGTAAACTCTAATAATTATAATATTATTGCTTATCAGAATAAATACCAAACGATACAAGTACCAACTTAATTTAAATTGTTACGTACACTTAACTCGTTCTGTGCTATGAAAAGCATAGGCCTGACACGAACGGCAACTAACTATCGCTCCAGTCCAAAATGTGGAATAGCAAGTCGAAAAAACAGGCTATCTGTATTTTAGATAACTTATCTTGACATGGAAATTCTACATATTTATCGGGACAATGCCATCTACAAAATCTATCTTGAGGTGATCGGTTTGCTATAACGCTCTTTACAAATTGCAACTCACCGTTTTGTATTTTTAAATTTGCAAAACCGGCCATGAGCATCATCTTCAAGTTTTGCCTGCTCGCATAAGCCTTGTTTTGTTCCATTTACCCGGATTTAGAAGCAACACTACCTTTGGGCATAAAGATCTTTAAATAATTTAGTGTATTGATGAATGACTTCTCTAATACCTATTGAAATGAAAATGATATAAGAAATATTGTTACGTTTACCAAAGATGTTCGTCTATATTTAAGAATAGACTGTTATTTAAATTAAAAGTTTCTATAATGAAACGAATATTCTTACTTATTACAGCTATAATATATGGACACCTTGCTTTATCCCAAAACAAAAACGTTGGTTATTGGATTGGAACAATGAATAGAGAAGGTGAATATATGGAAGTATCGTTTGAATTTAAAATACTTAATAAACAATTAGCAGGATTCTTCTATTCATCTTCACAACGAGCCAGCGGTATTCCATTGGATAATGTTACTTATTCTAGAGATTCTTTGATATTTCAACTAATGACTGAACCTGTGTCTTTATTTAAGTGTAAAGTTTCTAACGATAGCATAGAAGGACAAATTATTCAAGAAGGATTCTCTAATGGAAATCTAGCCTTAATTAAGTCGCAACCTCCAATAAAAAACTTTTCGACTATTGATACCTCTTTTAAAAGTAAAAATGTTCTAATAGCTTGTAGAATATATCTACCGAAAATTAACGGCAAATTTCCTGCAGTTGTTTTTATGCATGGCTCTGGGGGCGAGGGAATGTTTGCTAATCAATATTTTGCTGAATTTTTAGCTTCAAAGGGAATTGTGAGCTTAATACAAGATAAACGGGGTGTTGGCAAATCAACAGGTGATTGGAAAACAGCCAACTTTGATGATTTAGCAAATGACCATATGAATGCGATAAATTTTTTGAAAAAGTTTAAAAAAGTTAATCATAAACAAATTGGGATTTATGGGCACAGCCAAGGTGGAACAATTGCACCTTTAGTAGCTTCAAAATCAAAAGATATTGCTTTTGTTATTGCTGCTTCTGGAATTGGGGACACTATATTCAAGCAGGATTTATATAGAACCGAAAATGATTTAAAATCAAATGGATTTACTTCAGTAGAGGTTCAAGAAGCAATTAATTATTACAAATCATGGTTGGAAATCGCCAAGACAGGAATTGGGTTTGAAAAATTAGATTCATTAAATCAATTATCAAAAAATAAAAAATGGTTTGAATGGGTAGAAGCACCATCCAAAGGCCATTGGTTATGGAAATTCTATTTACATATTGGGAACTTCAATTCATTGAATTACTGGAAAATGATAAAGATTCCCGTTTTTTTGATATATGGAGAAGATGATCAGATTGAAGATATTAGACTTTATATACAGAATATTGATAAAGCATTAATTAACCAGGCAAATAACAAGGATCTGACCCAGATTATTTTGCCCAAAGCACAACATAATTTATGTGTTTCTCCTGAGAAAAATGAGAAGTTCTTTTGGTGGCATATATCACCAGGATATCTCGATATCATTGCAAGTTGGATATTATATCGGTTCAAAAATTAGAATTCATTGCATAGCCTGTAAGGAAACAACACGGAGATAACTAAATATCGTTTGAAAAGCAAACACCATCACATGTGGAATGCCCCGAGATTTATATTAAAATGAGTATCGGGAAACAAGAATAAAGTAACAATATATTTAATAGTTGTACCATGCCGACTGCCGAAAACTTAGTCACAATTTATCGATTATTAGTCTCAGGCAAAATATCCTTATGTTTTGTGAGAAATAAAAAACAACATATATTTATACCATCAAAATGGAAGTTTCTTTGATAGAGAATCTAAAATTGAATTAAAATGAAAGGATGAGGATTATTTCCATTCTTTTTTTAAATTCATGACATATGCATATGTGTGCATTCATGAATAATTAAGTATTGATATGAGCAATGATAAAAACGCTTTGGCTTGTGGACAGTCTCTTTATGAGAGCATCGATTTTGATTTTTATAAAACAATATTCGATCCCGTTAGAAGTGATATTCTAGTTTATCTGGTATGTAATGGCAAAAAAAACATCAAAGATATTTCAGAAAAATTTCCGCAGGATCGTTCTGTAATCTCAAGACATCTTAATTTGATGTATCGTTATGGTATTGTATCGAAAGTGAAGCAGGCTCGACAAGTGACTTACGAAGTCAATAGCAGTTTTATTCTCAAACAATTTGAAAAAACTACAACCAACTTGAAAAAAATGCTTCAAATGTCCGAACCAAAGTCGCTTAATATTTTATCTGAAACCGAATAGATTTTATTTTTAATAATTTAATGCGTGCATAGGTGCACATATATACAAAAAAGAGTTTAAATGAAAAAAAACATCGTTTACGTTTTTACTGGAACAGGCAACAGTCTAAAAGTAGCAAAAGACATCGCAGCAGTACTGAGTTATTGCGAAATCATTTCGATGGGGAGTAACATACGGTATGACTTGGAGGAGGAATACGAAACCATAGGTTTTGTTTTTCCCACTTATTATCGTGGAGAACCAAGAAAAGTTAGAGAATTTATCAGACTTCTCAACTTGCAGCACAACAAAAATGCATATTTCTACGCTGTGACTACGATGGGAAAATACGATGGCAACACGCTATCCCACATCAAAAAATTATTGAAGGGAAAAGGAATTACCCTTCATTATGCCAAGGGACTTGATATGTTCTCAAATTATGTTATTTCATATGATATGAGGGATACAATAGCGGAAGAGACTAGGCAATCGGAAATTGATTTTGAGCCAATTCTTCAGGACATAAAAAACAGGAAGACTAATAAAGTAGGTCGGATAGAACTTTTACAAGAAATTGCCTACAAATCCTTAATCAGGTTCGTGCCAGAAATGGATAAATATTACAGTGTTTCAAATGATTGTAATAAATGCGGA
>Ga0182027_10000484_pt1 | contig 69707 bp, 49 predicted proteins | sample 712E1DmetaG_FD_121300 | JGI IMG/M metagenome (GOLD analysis project Ga0182027, IMG submission 121300) | Permafrost microbial communities from Stordalen Mire, Sweden - 712E1D metaG (Illumina Assembly) | ecosystem: Environmental > Terrestrial > Soil > Wetlands > Permafrost | place: Sweden...
CGGCGCTCCGCCGTATTCGGAGTAATCGGTTTTCTTTTTGACGGCCATGAGCGAACTCTTCATGAACAGACCGCCCAGTTTGGCCAGCGGGTGCGATCCGATCTGTTCCTTAATCAGCGTGACCAGCGCTTCCGCCAGGCCTTCGGCAAACTTCAGCACGATGTTCCCGACAAACCCGTCGCAGACGACCACATCCACCGCGCCTTTGGGAATATCCCGCCCTTCCACGTTGCCGATAAAATTGGAGACGTGCTTCCTGAGAAGTCCGGAAGCGGCCAGGGTCAGTTCATTCCCCTTGCTCGGTTCTTCGCCGATCGACAGGATCCCGACTTTGGGGTTTTCGCGGCCGAAGACGGACTTCATCACCTGGCGGCCCATGATGGCGAACTGAAGAAGGTGTTTGGGTTTGCAGTCGACGTTCGCGCCGGCGTCCGCCAGCACGCAAAGGCCGTTCATGGTCGGCAAAAAGGTGATGATGGCCGGACGGGAGACATGCGGGAGCCGGCGCATGTGCCAGAGCGCGGCGGCCATCGTCGCGCCGGAATTGCCCGCCGAGACGACGGCATCCGCTTCCTTTTGCCCCACGAGCTTGGCCGCCGTCATGATCGACGAATGAGGCTTCTGGCGGCAGCCTTGCGCCGGACTGTCATCCATGGTGACCACCGAGTCCGAAGGGACGATGCGGATGGACAGATTGCGGATGTCGAGGCGGTCCAGCTCTCGCTGGAGCGGGTCAGGATAGCCGACGAGCAGGACCTCATAGCCCCATTCGACGGCCGCGGCGACCGCGCCCTCGACAATGGGGCGGGGCGCATGGTCGCCCCCCATGGCGTCAACAGCGATTCGAATTCGCCGGGACAAGGCGCGCCTTAGGCCTGTCCTTCGTCGCCTTTTTTCTTCTCGGCGATGGCGACGACCAGCTGGCCCTTGTAGAAACCGCATCCCGGGCACACGCGGTGCGGGATATGCAGGGTTCCGCACTGGGCGCATTTGGAAAGGCCCGGAAGCTCCAGACGCTTCCAATTAGCCCTGCGGCTGTCTCGTCGGGCGGCGCTGTGATGCTTCTTTGGATTTGCCATAAATTACCTTCCTGTGTAGGGGCGGACCTTGTGTCCGCCCGCGATTGAATCGAATTCCGGTCATTCGAATTTCGGGCCGGCACAAGGCCGGCCCCTACATTTTCCAATCGTTGTTATTGTACGTATACATTTCGTCCGGCTCGAAAAAAAATTGGATCTCCCGCTCCGCCGACGCCGGGGAGTCCGACCCGTGCACGACATTGTAGCGGTTATTCGTTCCGAATTCCCGCCGGAGCGTCCCAGGAGCGGCCTCCGGCGAATTGGTGGCGCCCATGACCGCACGAGCTTTGAAGATCGCACCCGCGCCTTCCCAGACCGTCGCCACAATGGGCGCCGAGGTCATAAACCGCACGAGCGGCTCGTAAAAGGGTTTCCCCTTGTGCTCCTGATAAAACTGCTCCGCCTGCCGGGGAGAGAGCTTGAGCATCTTAAGCCCCCGCAGCTGCAGCCCGGCCTCCGCAAAACGCGCCAGCGCCGTCCCGACAATATTCTTGCATACGGCGTCCGGCTTGACGAGAATGCAGGTCCGCTCGATTGCCAAAGTCGTCATCCCCTGCGGCCACTGGCAGGGGATCCATGGATCCCCCCCTGACTACCGGGGGGGATGACGGCAAGTTTTTCGATGATGGCGTCGCCCATTTCGCGGGTACCGGCCTTTCCGCCTAAATCGTAGGTCACGGTCTTGCCTTCGCGAATGACCTCGGCCACCGCTTTATCCAGCCGCCGTGCCGCATCCGTTTCGCCGATGTGGTCCAGCATCAGCTCCGCCGAAAGCAGGACGGCCGTTGGATTCACTTTATTCTGACCCGCGTACTTCGGCGCCGATCCGTGTACGGCTTCGAACAACGCTCCCTGATCGCCGATATTGCCCCCGGGGGCAATGCCAAGCCCGCCGATCAGCCCCGCGCAGAGATCCGAGAGGATGTCCCCGTACAGATTCGGCAGACAAATGACGTCATAGAGCTCCGGCTTCTGCACGAGCTGCATGCACATGTTGTCGATCAGGCGCTCTTCGTACTCGATCCCCGGATAGCGCTTGGCTACCTCGCGGGCAACGTCCAAAAACAAACCGTCCGTGCACTTCATGATGTTCGCCTTGGTGACCACAGTCACCTTGCGGCGCTTGTGCTTGACCGCGTATTCGAAAGCGAACTTGACGATGCGCTCGCTGTTGAAGCGGGAAATCGGTTTGATCGAGATCGCGGCCTGCGGATTTATTTTCCCCTTGGCCATCGCAATGATCTTCTTGGATTCTTCCGATCCAACCGGCCATTCCACGCCGGCATAGAGATCCTCGACGTTTTCGCGAACGATAACTAAGTCGATCTTTTCGTAGCGCGAGCGGACGCCCTGATACGTCCGGCAGGGGCGCAGGCACGCATAGAGGTCCAGCTCTTTCCGGAGCGCCACGTTTACGCTGCGGAATCCGGCGCCGATAGGAGTGGTGATGGGCCCCTTCAAAGCGACTTTGGTGCGGCGGCAGGACGCGAGCACATTGTCCGGCAGAGGCGTTCCCGCCGTCTTCATGACATCGGCGCCGGCTTCCACCTGGTCCCACTTGATCTGGACGCCGGTGGCGGCCACGACTTTCTTGACCACCGCGCAGATTTCGGGACCCGTGCCGTCTCCGGGAATTAATGTGATTTCATGGACCATAAAAAAAGAACGCCATCCTCTGGCGTTTCGACGGGTATTATCCCAAGTTCAGCGCGGAGTTGGCAAGCGGTCGGAGGATCAGATCCCATGAATATTTTGCAGGGCAAATGCCTCCAAGAGGTAGGGGCGGGGCACTGCCCCCGCCCGCAATTGAGGGGCAATCCGCGAAAACAAAGAGGAAGACAATATGTCAATTTTGTTCGGTCCCAATCGCCAATCGATCCGATTGCCGAAATACGATTACACCTCGCAAGGCCTTTATTACGTCACGATGTGCATGCAAGACCGGTTGATGCGATTCGGAAACATTAAAGACAAGGAGATGCAATTATCGCCCACAGGCGAAATGGTTCAAATCGCATGGCAAGGAATTGTCATGTACGATCCTCGAATTTCATTGGATGAATTTATCGTGATGCCCAATCATTTCCATGGAATTATCGTGATTGGACCGGATGGTTATTGCGGGCAGGGACGGTGCACTGCCCCTACGATTTCATTACCCTCGATTGTCCGTCGATTTAAATCTTGGACAACAAATCAATATCAGAAGGCCGTAAACGATAAAAGATGGACGCCGTTACACAAACACCTCTGGCAACGCAATTATTTTGAATATATCATTCGTGACGATGCCGATTTGAATCGTATTCGAGAATACATCCGGAACAACCCGATGAACTGGGAACTCGATCCCGAAAACCAAAAATCATTTGGAACGTAGTGCGTGGGGGCCGGTTCGTCAGGCGGAGATTAGAATGGGCTCACGCTTGATCAAATTCTCCCGCTGGAGATCAATTTGTGGATCTACATCCGGAAGAAGACCTGCAGCACTAAACTTCAACTGCTTAAGTTCCACAGGAGAGGCGTCACCTTCGGCTGCCGCACCACCAATCATTAGAGCTGTCGTCGCTTGCCGATGGAGAGGCGGTTGAATGAGCGTCGCCTCAACGGAAGACACAGCCAGCAAAATTCCTGCGAACAGAAGAATTAGCGTTGCGCCGTGCAGGCCGACCATATAGGCGATGGCCAGCGTGGCTAGCGATCCGACAGACATCTGTACACGCAGTGTCGACACATTCAGCTGACTGCCAAACCAAGCGAGAATTGGACCAAACGTTTTTCCAACATTTTTCATTGCCCAGCGAATGCCAACAGTCGCGAGAACCAATGCGAGACCGACCCCTAAACCCAGAGCCGCCGCGCCCAACGCAGGAAGACCGAGGAATGGGGCGGCCAAAAAGCCCGCCAACCCGAAGCTTGACACCGTTAGAACGACTGCAAAACCGGCCGCACCGACCAAGTGGCCGGTCTCGGGCCCAGGCGGCTTGGGTCGTCCAGGAAATTCAATAACCTTTCCCGATCCATTTCGAATCCGAGCGGCAGGGACGGGGATAACGACCACTTTGCCTGGGCGGGCCACCGGTCGAGGTTCAACAATCTTTCCCATCTCCTTCTCAAGGTTTATAAGGGACAGCCTGGTGAATAATCGCACATCTGTTGTGCGATCCTGCTTGTTAGCGCGGGAGGCTGCCATGTAAGCACGGTAGGCTGCTTCCTCCGCTACATTGAACAATTCCGCCGCCCGGGATGCCTGACGCTCATCTGGAAATCCACCATCTTTCAGCCAATACCCAGGCTGCTTCATCGAGACATCAATCCATCTGCGTTCTTCAATGAATGTGTTCATGCGGTTCAGAATTTTCTCACCTTCTCGGGCGCTCTGCAAAACAAAAACTCGAACGGCTTCCTCCTCTTGCCCCGGATTGTTTAAGACCGCCAGAATCGCCCGCAGCCGGTCCGCTGAGGTTGGTAGAGCTGCCGCCGCTCTATCTTCGTTATCAACACCGAGGCTGAGCAGGGCTTTGTTTACGAATTGGGATGCGATAGCGAAGACATTCGCCATGTCGGCGGCGCGCTCGTTCGGATAGCCCTGTCCTTCCCAGAACTGCGATCCTGCGCCGAGACTGACCCATTTAACGCGTCCGGTTGAGGTCGACGATCCAGTATCAATAAATTTGCCCCTGAGATCAGCGAAAACTTTGTCATTTCCCTCCGAACTTAGAAGCCGGGCTACAAAACGTCTCACATGCTCCGTTGGACCGAGAACAGGCATCCAAAGGCTCGACCGCCTAATTAACGCTAAGACTACTGCGGTAACGCAGCCTACCGCTATCGTCCATTGCAGGATGGGCAGGCCCACAGAGACGTTCATCCAACCCGCCACTTCATACCCGATGGCGCCAGCGAGCACGACTCTGGCAAGCATATTCACTAACTCCGACTCCTCCGACGAGGAAATTGGATTCGCGGCCTTGAACGGTTCCGAGTTGATCCGGACTTCGCGATTCTCTATTTCGCTGACACGGATGATTTCCCAGAACCGCTGGATCACCGCTCGGTCGAAGCGCCAGTGAAGCGTCGCCGAACCAAGGGCCAGGAGAGCGGCCGCGAGGAGCGTCGACTCTAAAGAGAGATTCTGATGGATCGGCCAGGCGACGTATCCTGATACGCCGTAACTGCCGAGAACAGCCGCTATTTTTGCCATGCTTCGTCCATTAATGAATGGCCTTTTCTGAGAGACGAGAAGGATCCCTATCACTAGAGCGTGGAGCAGGATAAAGACACCGGGAATCAAAAGCACCCACGGGCCCCAGAACGCCGTCGCAAAGACGCTGAGGCCGAGCCCCACCATTTCGCCTTTAATCCCTAACCATCCCCGCCCCCTCTGCATGGCCAAGCTGAATCTCGTTATGTAATCCCCTGAACCGGCGAACGTCGACAAGAAAGCAAGATTCGCCGTCGCGCCGGTGCCAGGCCGGGCGGTGGGCTGATCGCTCAAAGCAAGCTCGGGGCCGGCGGAGAGGCGATTATAATTCCGGGAAACGATCTCTTGGAGCGCCAGGAGCCATTTGTAATAGGCCAAACGCTCGCCAGGCCCTAAACTGTTGAGCGAGCCATGAAAGGATCTTTCAATAGAAAAAGCAGCATGCTCAAGATCGCGCTGGAGAGCTTTAGGATCGTTCGCCCACTGTTCGATGACGTCGCGGAGTGGGACTCCCACCGACAAACGGGAGAACATATTCCAATCCACCTGCAGATCGGCCGTCTTAGGGAGTTCTCTGGCAAAGGTTTCCAAGTCTCCCGAATCCTGCAATCCCAATTCCCGTAGATCGAAAGTGGGAATTTCTCTTCGGGCCATGCGCGCCAGAAGGACGGGAAGTGGAACTTTCTCCAAATCCTGGAGCTCGGCATTCCAGACTCGCACAGTTCGCTTTTCCTTTTGCCACCTCTGCTGAAGGTTAAAGTCTCGATGGGCGAGAATGCCCGCGCGATTGCCCAAGCGGCGTCTCATGATGCGCCCTATGAGGGTTGGAAGCAGGAGGGCAGCCAGGGGCAGAATGACGAGCGCGAGCGGATAGCGTTGTAATTGAAAAACCAGGAAGGTGGAGATGAGAAGCAGGTTCGCCAGCGCTCCCGTCAGCACGCCTCGCCGGAGGCCCTCGCGGGCCCCTTGCAGCGTCGCCAGATGAATGCCCTGCGCGCCCTCAACGCGGGTCGGCGTATGGGCATCCTGCCCATGATCGCGGGCGTATGCTTCCGCCTCCGTCGCATCCCAGAAATGAGGCTGCTCGAACTCTGGGGCAAAATCATCCTGGATGGCTTTCAAGAGCTGCGTCTCGGCGGACTGCGGGCCGCTGCTGTAGGCCTGCTTTTCTAGTAGCATCCGGATCAGCTGTCCGGAAACGGCCGTGATATTGACCCCCCGATTTTTCCAGATGGCTGCGGAGGCCGCGCGTATCAACCTTACCTGCTGCTGAGGCTGCGCGCGTTGCCATTGCCGCAGCGCGTCCCTACCCAAGCCATAATAAACGATGGCGGCTTCATACGTGCTCGGATGGGTCATCTCCGCTCCGGCGACCGTCGCAGCGTTGGATCTGGCCATCATGGCCGGAAGATCCAGAACATTCGGCTCGTCTAGAAAATAAACAAGGTTTTCTGGAAGTGCCCCCAGGACACGAACATAGCTTCTCAGATTGTTCAAAGCGCTCAAGGCTTTTTCTGGATCAGCATGCGAATCCGTTGTGTAAGAAATTAACAGGGTGAATTCACTATTGAACCACTGTTGAATCGTTCCGTTGATCAATCGGCGTGCGGGGGTATCAGTATTTGGAGCATTTTCATCCAGCCAGTCTTTCCAGATCCGATTGAGCTCCCCAATGTTTGTCCTCAGATCCTTAAGAGTCTTTTCCGTGAGATTCCGCTTAAGTTGTGCATAAATTTTGGCTATCAATGGAGTTTTCATGGTGGCCGAGAAGCGGTTTGCCAGATCATTCAATTCGGTCCGGTCTAGCGGGGTCGAATCGCCTTTCGCCGGCGGCAGGGCGGTGAGGGAATTTAAAGGTTCCGCATCGGACCAAGGAGTCGCGGGGTCTTGGAGTGCATTAAGCCTTGGGTCTCTTAGATCGGGTGGCAGTAGGCTGCGCGTGGGCGCATGTTGGGAGTTTTTATTTGAGCGTGTGGCATAAAACCAGGCCGCCTGGTGGCGATACAGGGTGCGTCGCTCAGGCCACCGGGTGTACCATGGAAAACGGGCGCGATAGTCTTCCGCTGCCAAAAGCGCCTTAGGAAAAATGAGAATGCCAAGATCGCGGTTGTTAATTTGATCCGGGAGAAGATCGATGACCCAGAATTCTCCCGCCAAAAATACCTCCACATAATTATGGTAGATGCGCCCGTCTTCGGGTCGCGCGCGTTCCACCATGCGACGCCAATAGTTCTCTTGGTAGAGGATTGCCGAGGCATAGGCCGCTGACTTGTAACAAACGGCTTGGAATCGTTTGTTTTGTTTCAGGAGTTTTTGAACGTCCCACAGCGTTCCTCTGCCTTCCTCCAAAGTGCGCCGATGGGTTGATGGCTCCAGCAGGCGCGAGAACCGCTTCAGTTCATCGATGTCTGAACCCGTAAGGGCTTTGCCTCGCGTGGATAGCCACGATGTGGCCGCGGTAAGAAAGCGTTCCGGCGTCAGTTGAGCAAAGGCCTCCAGGGGGTCGCTAGGCTGAGCCCCCAGTTCCTGTGGTCGTACGGGAACCGCTCGCGCAGATGGGGATGCGCCTGCCGGCTTGGCAGGCAGGGTCGCGGCGGCGGGATTCTCTCGATGATCAGATAGCATCCTCTCCAAAGGTGGTTTGCCCAGGAAGCCGTAACGATCCGCGCCAGCACCTTCCTCTTCCAGCTTCCAGAGCTCGTCCTTCAGGGCAAAGGCGATGCGTCCAGCCACCGACGGATGGGCGTCCAGTACGGCAATTTGCCTGTCAAAGTCTCGTGCCCGTTCAGCATCGGTCATCGTTTGCAGCTGAGAGGCTAATTGCCCGAACTCCGCCACCATGATCGCCAAGGGTTTCTGCCGTGCACTGTTCATTTGATCGACTTGGGACAATACGCCAGGGAGGCCCTGCGGACCGGCATAGAGATTGAGGCCCAGTCCATCGAAGTTTCTCAGATCCTTCAGAAAATCCCAAGCAGTCGGAGACGGATGGCCATGGCCTAAAAAGATAGGCCGTTCTACACCCATGGCGCGCAGTGTCTCTTTGGCAACTCCCGCCAACTCATCCATGCGCTGATAGTATTTCTCCTCGTCACCAACTGATAAGAACCGTTCATTTTCGTTGCCGAGAGATATCGCCGCCAGCCAAGGTTCCGAGCCATACAGCGAGACCAGTCGCTTCACGCACTCTTTCATCCACGGCAGGTCATTGGCATGCGCCGGATCATAGAGACCCAGATAATCACTGAGGTAAATCCGCAGGCCATAAAGCTCATAAGCGCGCTGCATCACGCTCTTAAACTGTTCAATCTCTCGCGCATCCTCCAGCGGAGCCTGGTAAAGCCGAAGCACCGTAACACCGAGCTCTTGGAGACGCTGGCCATCCGAGCCGCCCGTTAACGAGGGATCGATTTGTCGGGCCTCTTCGACGGGCAAAAGCTGACTATAGAGACGATCCAGTTGATGGGGTGCGATATAGTGGCGATGAATATGATTAGTCCCCTCGGTCGGCTGATAGGCCCCCCCCTGCCGCATGAGAATCGGTTTCCCATCCGCCGTCCAATGCCAAACACCTCCAGCATCTTGAGTCAAACTGACATTGCGAACCTGCGCCGGCGGCTGGGATCCGTTCGTCAGCGAAGTAATCGGGTATTTAACATTGTGGTAGTAATGGACTGCCATGTTGGGGATGATGATGCTCAAGGCAAGCGCGACTGCCGCATAAACGGGGTGCCTGAAAAACATCTGGTTGTTGACCAGCGGCAATAAAACCATCCCGATAAAGGAAGTCACCCCTAAACCGGCCAGGGAGGCGAGATGCATCCTGACCCAGCCACGCGTTCGGATCCGGCGTGCGGCATCGTTGGCTCGTAGCATCCCTTGCAAATTCAATCCACTTTGGGGACTGACAAGAGCCGCATCATCGTAGGGATCGGGATGCTCATTAACAAAGGTGGAACGATAACTGGCGAAGTATTCGTACCACCAGGAAAGACGGCGAGAGGTCCATTGATGCTCTTGTCGCACTTCTTCTTCGGGCCTCACTATGTTCAATTTAGAGAACTCTGGTGATTGCTCCAGATCCTGCCGTCCATCTGTATCGGAAAATGTCCAGCGCCAGAAGGCTCTCCACCCGATGCGTTGCAGAATCCGACCGGCCTTATACGTGTCTGGAAGCGTCATCGCCGCCGATATGGATCGTTCGATGACCTCCTTGATCATCGCGGAATTTTTGCCCAAAGAATCCTTTTCACCTATTACGGAACGAGCAAATTGCTCGTCCAAATACAAAGTGCCATTGATGAAAGATAAATCCATTAATTGCGCCTTAATCACCACGGCCCGTATCTGACGATCAGGGCGATCAGGCGGCAGATTTTTATTCATTAGCATCATCCACTGTGTAAGGTCATTGATCCCATCACTATTCAAGTAATTCTCCTCCTGCATGACACTCATAAGATATTCGAGCGTAGGCGTTCCCTCTTTCGACGGCATTAGTGACGAAGGTGAAGATGACTCGTTCGCTTCCTGTCCATTTTTCCTTGCAAGAACGGTTTCTATCCCGGATGGAATGATTGGCGAATTAGGTTTGGTCGATGCGGATTCGCGCTTGAGAAAGGCCCTAAATTTCCTCGGAGAGGGACGTCGGCCGACAAACACCGAGATGGCACTTCCTCGTCCTCCTGGAAGATACGATGGCGAAATTCCTTTGGGGACTAGAGATCCAAACACCATGACAACAACCATTATGATGTGGAGCGCGGCAGAAGATAAGATTCCGAGGTGTCCTGTCCTCTGTTGTCTGTCACGCGATTGATCAACCGGAATGCCAATACTTTCCGGCGGCTGGGCGGCGGGCTTGACCGTCGATGGCGAGTCTGTTATAGTAAGAGTGTCGATGGCGCGAGAGAGGGCATTTTTATCTCCCAAGAGACGAGACCGAATTTCCAGCGGGCTCATGAATTTTTCGGTGGTGGCATTGACAGCAGCATTTATCAGCGAAGCGTTCAGTAAGCTGTCTATGACGCTTAAGATCGTCAGTATTTCGATGGGGATTCTCACGTTTCTTGGTGCTGTCGTGATTTGCCCGGCATCGGCGGAGAACGAGGAGGAAAATTGAGATGACAGTCGCGATAACAATGATCGTATTCGTTCTACTGCTGGTTGCCTGGGTGAAGTGGGATGAGCACCGAGTAAATCAAGGTAAGCACCTAAAGCATCCTTAATTCCAACCAACTCCTCTCGTAAATCGACCTCCCCATTAAGCGTCTCACTCGGTCTTTCCTGAGCGCGGCCGTCCCTAAGAGTCGAAGGAATCTGGTCCTCTCTGACCATAGGAATCGGCCGGGCGGCGGGTTCAATCGCGTTTTCGCGGGCCTGAGATGACGAGGGAAGAATGACAAGCATGTTCCCAGGCTGAACCATCATTCCCGAACTGCCCGGTGCTAATCGTCCGTCCGGGTAGCTGAAATAGGGCACGAGAGCATGTGCATTTTTCGCAAAGACACCGTCAAACCGACCAGTCGTTTCATCGACTCGGCCTATATTGTTAAATGGGACACTAATGCTCCCGGTTTTTCTGGATATCCAGAATTGCACACGATTCCCGTCTTCAATCTCAAGTAAATATGTGTAATTAATGCCGGCGCTAAAATAAATAAGCGTGCCAACCGGAAATCTCTCAGCGTCTTTCACGTCCACCAGGTCAACAGGCTTAGCTTGACTCCTATCGAATGTCGGAGGCTTACGGTCAGGATGGACAACTGGTTCCTCTTCAGACGACAGGGCGGCGGGGCCGCTCGCGGTATTGAAAAGGTGTTCGTCATAGAGTTGGTGGAGGAACGGCGTTGCGATGAGGACGATGAGCGCGATCGGGAGAGCGAAGTGAAGCGGCAGGCTGAAAACTTTAGCGAGAGCCGGGGCGCCATAGAGCCCCAGAATGCCGGCCTGCGCCAGGGAGCCGAGGACGGTGACCGGCGGCCTTCCGTCCATCGGCGGTGCTCGGGATTCATTGCGTCGCGCGATCAGCATGAACGGAATGTGCGCGAGTTGCAGCAACAAGATAAAGACCGCCAGCGGCCAGCAGAAGAACGCCGCAACTCCAAAGGCAAGACCATAAACCTGCTCCGCCCGGTAGCCGAACCATCTCCGCCCGTAGGCGGAAGATTCGGCATGGCTCTTCCCCATCGCCCGCGCGACCCAATAGGCCAGGGAGGCGGGAGCACCCCCCGCCGGCGGCCGGGTGGCGGGCTTTTGTTCTGACACTACCGATACACGAAGTTCGTTCGCTTGAGTCAGATGTGACGGATTAAAAATCATATCTCCGGGTTTGTTCAGTTTAAGGCGACGCAGAAATTCCGGATTGTTTAGCAACCCCTTAAAAAGACTTGGGAATTGGACCACCACCTCCGCTCTATTGGTTGTTTTGAGGCCTGTAAAATAGCAACGGAAGCTCGTCTCGTCATTGAGATAGACGCGCAGGAACCAACGACCAGATATCGCGTCATATTCATAAAATTTAGCGGCCGCCATCAGGATTTTGTTTTGGAATACCGGGGTACTCTCCTGATATTGCTCTATTAATCGGACTGAAGAAGTGCGATACGCGGCATAGGTCTCTGCCCAATCTTCGCTAGACTTTTCTTGCGCGTACACTGAAACAAAATCACCAGGCCCCGAGAGGTGATGCAGTTCATCCCATTTGGCAGGATCGTCCGGGACAGCTTCATGACCTATTTCATGAATTATCGTGTGGCTGTCGTCGGGAGATGCTCGAAGCTCGGCTGCATCAAGAGTGATGATATTTGAATGCGTGCCGGTGACTACAGGCCCTACTGCCAACTTGTCCTGTGATCCTGGTGCGACCAGAATGAGGGGTACTTTTTCGTAATGACTTAACGGAGTATCTTTCAAAGTGCGAGCGATCGCCATGATTCCGGAGGGATCCGAGCTGACAATCTTAACGCCATTGACTTCAGGGAAGGGAGATCGATCCAACAGCAATTTCCCGAGTGGCATGGATAAAACGGAGGCCATGGCAACAGCCATAACAGGCGAGAGTATCCAGCCTTTCATTCTTATTTTCAGCAAACTCCATGCGACGATGGCCATCCCGAAGAGTATTAGACCGGAAGCCGCCAAGGAGAGGTTTTGGATGTCGGAAGACGTTGCCACAGAACTTAGATGTGTGAAGCTACGTACGATCCAAGGAATTGATCCTACCTGGAGCGCGTTATAAGCTGGAGGCGCAACCAAAACAGCGGCAAGTACACTTCCAAGGAAATAGTAAGTATGCGGTTGGCGGAATGTGCCGGCGAACCAGCTTGATAGTCGGTTATGCGCCGTTATCATGCGTCCAGGAGAAGCCGCAGACGGCTTTGGTAATGCAGAATCAGCGAGCAGGTCAACCCCTGTCTGTGCGAAAAGAGATTCCATGAATTTGTATTTAACGGGAAGAGCCGAAAGAGTCGGGGCTACTTGCGCGAGGATGCTGAAGGAAATGGGTTTCCTGGCAAATTTCATGTAAGTCTCAGCGAAATCTTCTTCGTCGCTTGTGCGGGCATAAGAAGTGACATAATCCGTCTCGGTCGTAAGATGATCGGCGACTTTGTACTTGATGCGACCCCAGTAGTGAAATCCGACCATCGCGACTATCGGCGGAACCATCCAGGAAGCTCCAAAGGCCAGGGGAAGCAGGACGAGAATGGCCAGAACCACCGAGGCCGTGACATCAAAGAAACGCATCGGATGCTTCCCGACGGCTTCCTGCCATCTCTGCTGAACCTCTTTGGAGTTGAAATAAACGAGATGGCCGATTTCGTGGAGAAGTGCGACGTCTGGAGAAGCACTGACGGGTAAATTCAGCTCGATCCAGCCTTCGCTCCCCCGATGGACCGCACCGAGCTGCGCAGGATTATACTGCTCGACGTAATGGATGTGCTTCACAAGGGCGGCGTGCTCGATTGGGACAACCTCCGAAAGCCTTTCAAGCGCTTCGGCGATGCGCCTGCGGTCTTTGGGCCACCCTCCGGAGATGACGACATGCGCAAATTTGGAAGACTCGCCGACAGTCCGCGTCCCATTGGACGCCTGATGCAGCCGAATCCGTTTAAAGCGAGAGCTTACCCATTCCATCCCTGCAGGCATCGGCGCGTTGACCTTATCGACAATGTCCAAGGCCTTATAAATCAACTCGCGTGGATTCTTGAATCCATGAACGGCGGCAAAAAAGACGGCCAGAAACTTCGAAGTAAAAGCCCATGCTTCGGCGACCGGAGCATAGTGGTTCGCCAGCCAGGCTTCGCGCGCATCGTCACCGCGTTGTCCGCGAGTTTTCAGCTGCGCTTGGCGACGCAGAAGAATCGAAAGCTGTTTCTCCTCTTTATCGGTGCGTGAGGGACGAGCTCTCAACGCAGTGATTTGATCCTCGTTTTCTTGAATCGTCCGGTCCGCCGCCCGATTCCCCAGCCAGCGGGTGATGGGGTGGGTCAGAACGCCCGCCGGCGGTCGGGCGGCGGAATCTTGGTTATCGTAAACGGTGTCATAAGCTCGGCGAATTAAGTTAGCAAGCCGGTTAGGCGATCGATCCAGACCCAGTTCAGGATCTCGCTTGATTAAGGCGGCGATGAGTTCTTCCATCGCCGGATCACCATGGCGAAAGCCATTCGTTATAAATCCTTCCATAGCTTCGGTGTTTGGGAAAATTGGGAATGGACCGTGGTCTCTGATCAGGTTGGCCAATTTTCCAAACGCCGAAATGTCCCCTCTATATAGCGAAGGATCATTTCCATGGAAAATCTCGGCCACATGTTTGCCAATTCGCTCGTTCCACCGGCGGTCCACCTCTCGACGGAGATATTTCATGACCAACTCCGAAGAAACGCCGGGGGCAGCGGCGTCATCCATCAATCGAAACAGATCACGCTGATGGTCGGTTCTCCATCGTGCATTGCCATCGCGGAATCCAACCAGTAAATCCTCCCATTCGTTGGAAGTATTGGGACGCCTGGGGTCTTCGCGGAAACTTCTTTCGTTTTCCATGATGAGGCGGGCGAGGTCTTGCGATGCTTGTTCCGGATTTGTGCGCTGTTCCCGAACCCGAGGCATACTTCCCAGCCAGCCGAGCTGCCGGGCGTCCCAAACGGTGTGGCCGACCCCCAGGCCCAGGATGGGTATAAGCCAGAGAAGGTGATGGCTGAGGGTGGTTAGAAGGTCTGGCGAATGGAGTCCGAAGAAAGCGGCCACGGCGGCCAGGGCGGCATAGATAAGGAAAGGGATTGTGACTTGAACAACGGTTTTCCAGGTCACCGGTGGGCCGTTGTTGCGCGTGGCCAGGAACATGGCGATGTAATGAGCGACCAGCATTCCAACGATCAACCCCAGTGCCACCAGTGGCGCATGCAGAATGGCCAGTGAAATGAAGGCTGCCTCCAAAGGAGGCGACATCATCCCCCACTTGCGCGCGGTCTCTTCCTTGAAACCCAAGGCCCTCATCGCCCAGTAAATGAATGACGCCGCCGCCGGCGCGGCTGACTGCGCGAGAGGCTCTTGTCCCTGGGCCGCGACATTCGAACTCAAGCCGCTTCTGAATTCTTCGACAGCAGTTGCGATGTCAGGACGGGCGGCGAATGCTTGAAGCGCCTCTTTCGTGGTCCATCCTTCCGTCGAATTCCCGATAACCTCCGGTTTTCCATTCAGCCAACCTATCGGTGCGCCCCTTTTGAAAATCCTTTCCCGCTGCAGCCATCTGATGCTTTCATTTCGGGCTGACGCATCCATCCGCAGAGCGGGCATGTCCGCAATCTCGGCCGGCGAAATTGGCTTGTCCTTGTCTATGATTGCCAGATTGTTCCTAGAAACCGATGTGCGGTAGAGGCGTCCATCCTGAAGAACAAAGATCGGAATCTCTTGCTCATTGGCGAATTTAATGACCTCCTCTTTAGGATAGGAATCGGATGGCCACGTAAAGCCTCCGTCAGACCCGGGCGTCAGGCGAACATAGAGCCCGACAATCTCAGGGTTCCGGACATCGATCTGGTTATATCGCACGGGCTGTTCGATCGCACTTTGGATCTCGCGAGCCGATGGCGGCGCTTCTCCGATGGTGGCGCGCGAGGTACCATGATCGCTTGAGCTGGCGCCGACGATGTCGCCGTCTTTGAGGACAACTCCCAGCGACATAAAGGGCGTATCCTGTGAACCCTCGCGCACCGTGGAAGTCGGGACGGTCAGGTTGGAAGGCGGCGTCGCCCCCTGGTCTCTCTTGGGCGGAGAGGCTGTAAGCAGAATTTTAAACTTCTCCTTCCAGGTCACCTCGGGCATCGTCGTGGAGTTGCGCATATCGGTTCGCTGACCAGCGGGCCGCAAACCGTGCAAGAAGAAAGCGCCGCGTTCGCGCATTTGTGTCGAAACATGGTGGTCGGCATCCGCCTTCCATGCCCGTCGGACACGCAGTTGGATAGAGTCGCCTTGCGCTTGCAGCAGATTGATCTCGATCCCTGATCCGGCCAACTTGTCGCTGATCCCCCGTACGGTCGCTTCAATACCTCTCATGATCAACTGTTGACGACGGATACGTTGCTGTTCCTCGAGGCGGGATGAGGTTCTCCGAACCATGGCTTCCGGCTCGTTGATTCCCGTCCACAACTCGTCGGAACGCGGATAGTTTTTCGTCATCCGCATGATGCCTCTGACGATGTCGGTTTTCGCTGCCTCCAGCTCCCGTTTCTTATTGTAGGCACGGCTAAGAGGATCGTTTTCTTCAAGTCCCATTAGCCTCTGGATACTGGACTCTCCCAGGATAGCCCGCTCTCTCGCGTCATCTATCTGCCATTGGGTCGTCTCGAGTTCCGCCATGGCGTCCTCGAGCGCGCTCAACTGATTGCGGATGCGCTCGACCATCCTGGGAGGCGGGTAATCGAGAAGCCCTTGGATGGCTGACAGCGCATTCAGGAGGTACTGCTTCGCCTCATCTTCCAGCTTAGACTTCCCAATCAGGTCGCGGTTTCGGGTGATGCGCTCTATCCAATCCGTGCGGAACTGGAGGATGTCCCAGTTGGGGCTGTCAAAAGGAAAATCGACGAGTAACCGCTCGAGATCTTTGTAAACCTTGGGATCAGAAATTCCATCCGAATATGGATTCTCAACGCCCGCCTCTGGCGCCCAACTGGTGTAAAAAGTGCGCCAAGTCGAAAGGACATCAACATAACTACTTAAAGCCCCGATCACCTCTCCCTTGTCCCGCCAGCGATCGCCATCCTCAATGTTCGTTCGAGATTCTGATAAATTTCTCTGATACGCCTCCTCACGTAATTTCGCCAGTTGTTCTCGCCCTCGCGCCGCTTCGGCTCTCTGCGCTTGGACTCTCGCCCACTCCTGTTTCCTCCAAGCGGACCACCACCACTTCGGCCCGGTCGTTTTCGGCAGCCACCCCCAGCTCCGCAACCGCTCCCGGTTGAGCCAGAGCATCACGCCGATGCTCAGGGCAAGGACGAGTCCATCGCCCGACAAGACGCCGACCGCCAGGGCCCCCGTCTGAAGGAGTCCGGTTCCTGTGTCCGTGATGGATTCCGGCGTCGTATTCTGCCCAACACTCGCCTCAATGAATCCCTCTGGCGATATCTCAAAGGTAATCGCGATTTGGTCGACGGTGTTCGACCTCCGTGCCAGCTCGACAGAAGCGTCTGCTCTGTGCAGCAAGATTTCGTTGTCTGGAAAGGCGGCCTGCAGCAAGCCCTTCAGATCGCTTTCGCCGTCATAGGAAACGTCGATAGGGTCGTTGCTGAAACGTCCCTGGTTGGACTCGCTCATGATCTGAAGCGCCTGGCTTCCGGATAGAGTGACCCGGCTGCCCGAAGGAAGCTGCTGCAGGACACCGACCAGCTCCGGACTGAGATAAAGGTCGGAAAGGTTTTGTGAGCCCGGTGTTGTCGCCTGAACAATTATGTATGGAAGATCCTCCCAGCGGGTCCGACCCGGCGCCCGACTCGCCAACGGCCCATTCGGCTGTTCGAGACGGGTTCCTTTCCTGCCGCGACCGGTGGTTTCTGGCCCGGTCGGGTGCCGCGCGCCAGCAACGATTTGTAGTCCGCCGTTTCGAGGATGTTCAGGGGATAAATCTGGCTCGGGCACCGGTCTCTCTAGACCTGTTGCACCTCCAGGTTTCGGCTTGGTCCGCGATATCGGCATGGGAACGATGTTGTTCGGTTTGGCTGCAGAGGGAGGTGATCCACGATAATCAGAATAATAAAGAGACAGGTACTCCCTTCGTTGGCGGCGCCGCAATGCCTCTAGGACTTCCCGGACGGTATTGAAGTTTCGGGTCTTCAAGTAAGCGCTGACAGCTTCAAACCGTTGGGACTGATTAAGATCCGTGTATCGGTGTCCGAAGCGATCAAAGAGCAGTGCCGTGGCGATTGCGTAAATCACGCGGTCGTGCCTGGCCTGATTGTCATTCCAGTTCGGGTGCAAACGTTTAATTAACTCAATGCGACCGTCGCCGTCAAAAACTACCGACACCTTGGCCATTTTTTCCAGCTCCTCGGCCATTTTTTGAGTGGAAGCCTGATCGGCGTCGTCGCGTTTTTTCAGCCAGGCTTCGACGATTTGGTTGCCTTCGTCCCCGTACTCATAGATGAGACTGAAGGCTTTGGCGAAGGCGTCGGGGGTAAGGTAGTAGCGATGGGGAGCATTTTCACCGCGCTTTCCCTTCCTCAAAAGCGCGTTGAATTGTTTCACAGCCTGTATCGCATCGTACTCGACCGCATCAATGTATTTTTCTTCACATATATCCTTTAGCCAAGTCGACATATTTCGCTCAAGCATCTCCCATGCTTCGGTTATGCTCGTATTCGCGGAAATATAGATCATCTCTGGGGACCACCACTTTTCCAGTTGAGATTGAAGCTCGTTCTGCAATCGCCGGGCTACCTTCGCGCGGATCTTTTGGGAAGAGGAGCGCCAAAGAACCGGCGAATCGAAGGCGACATGGGCGGCGGGAATGGCGTAGATGAGGGCCTGGAGCCAGTGCATGGGAAGGCCGTACGCGCCGAGGACAGCATACAACCCGAGAACGACGGCCTGGCCCAGCGTGCGCCAGGTGAGAAGTCCGCCCCAAGGCTGACTGGAATCCCATTGGAGCCAGAAGTGCGCGGCGATGAACATCAGAACCAGCGGGATAAAGATCACAGGCCCTATTAGAATCGAACCGGTGATCAATAACGGACTTTCGATCGCCAGACCCCACGTTCCGATTCGTCGCGCCCAGATATCCCGATTTTTCATTTCCATCGGAAGATACTTCTCTGCAAGAAGAAGGAAGATGGAGGCGGCTTTTCCCGCAGATTGGCCATTCGCTGGCTCAAAAGGAATAAATACCGACCTCCAACCTTCCGCACTCCGGCCCCGCAGTTCTCTTCTTGGGTGGGTAATAACGCCAATGTCGTACAAAAATTCTCCAACGGCACTAGGAGCTTCCAAAAATTCCTGCAGATCAACATGAGAAATCTGCTTGAAAGCATCCCGAAGCGGCTGTAGATTCGGCGCTTCGGTTCCCTGAGACTCCCAGACCAGGGTCATGCTGACATCATCAGCAGCATCTTCCTCATCCTGATAGCGCCGTGACGTTTCGCGCACGATTTCGTCGCGCTCCGCTTCAGGATATTGGGATTCCCAGGCTGCCTGAAGGCTTGAGGCCGACATTTGGAAACCTTGATGGTCCGACAGGAATTGTTGCTCGGAAAGGAAGTGTTCCAACCGTTTTTCTAACCGCCAATTGCTGCCGGCCTCTTCCGGCAAGCCGATCCGGAAAAGCATGTGTGCGAATTCATGACCATAGACGTATTGGAGACTGCCATCGTCCAGCAATTGAAGGTACCGGGTATTGAATCGGATTTCCGTCGCCTTCCCGCCCTCAGGGAGCTGACGACCGACACTTTGCGCCCACCCCGGGACGCTGGATGAAGCCGAATGTTCTATACGATCAAGAGCATCCAAGACTTCGGATTCCGTTAATTTGGCGATCGGTTTCCCCAGGGTACTCCCGATCCGCTCACGCATCTCGTTGACCATCTGGACGAAATGTGCATTACCGGTCATCAGTTGCCGGATCCTCCGCTTCGTCGCGTCTAACCGTTCGGCTTCACCAGATCCACTCACCCCCGCATTTGCTCCCGAAAGCTCTCCAAGGCCCGCGACACCGGTCTGAGGCAAAAGTTCACGAAGCGCTATTAAGGCCTCGTTCGCAGCTTCCTTAAGGAAACCGGCTTCCGGGTTCACGTTGGAAATATAGTGATTCAGTATCTTCTCCATTTCCTGGAAAAAGATTTCTCGGTCCTTGGCCTGCAGTTTGCTGTCGGCGTGCGCCACGAGGAGCGGGATCAACTCGTCGAGAGTTTTCTTAAAGGTTTTCGCCGGAAGGCCCGATAGAACACCCTGCTCCTGCGGAGAGAGCGACGGGTTTTTCACCGCCTCCACCATGGAGTCCAGATCGGCCATGTTCTCCAGGCGGTCGCACAGTTTGATCACCTGGATGGCGCGGAGAAAGCCGAGAAATTCTTCGCGAGTCGGTTGATACAGGACCCGACCTGCCTTTTGACTTTGTCCGTAGACGGTCAGGGGGTCCCGCAGGCCGGCGAAGTACGCGGCCGGATCCCCGTCTTCCGACTTCGTGAGCATTCTCACGCCAAGGCGGATCGCGGCGATTTCCTGAGAAAATTGCGGAAATTGTGCCGCGTACTTTTCGATCAGAAGTTCATAGTTGGTTTCTTGATCTTCCCGCGTGTCATGCAGCAAGGCGATTTCGATGGCCAGAGGATCGGTGATGCCGAAGGTTTCGATGAGCCGTCGCGCGGTCGCCAATGGATGGACAAAATAGGGCCGACTATCTCCCTTTCGCGTTTGGTTGGCATGCGCCTGCATGACTTCGCGTGCGACCCACCGGACTCGATCCAGCCGTTCGGAGGTAATGTCGGGCTGGGAGGCCAGAAGCGCGAGCAGATCCTCAATTCCCTGATTCAACTCCGCTTGGTTGGGCGATCTCAGTTGTCGGGCGTCCCAAACGGTGTGGCCGATCCCCAGGCCCAGGATGGGTATAAGCAAGGGAAGGTGATGGCTGAGGGTGCTTAGAAGGTCTGGCGAATGGAGTCCGAAGAAAGCGGCCACGGCGGCCAAGACGGCATAGATCAGGAAAGGAATCGTGACTTGGGCAACGGTTTTCCAGGTCACCGGCGGACCGTTGTTGCGCGGGGCCAGGAACATGGAGATGTAATGAGCGGCCAGCATACCGACGATCAACCCCAGTGCCATCAGTGGCGCATGGAGAATGGCCAGTGAAATGAGCGCCGCCTCCAAAGGCGGCGAGAACATCCCCCACTTGCGCGCGGTCTCTTCCTTGAAACCCAAGGCCCTCATCGCCCAGTAAATGATTGACGCCGCCGACACTGGCCGGGCGGATGTGTCAGATCCCATGGACATTGAGTATGTGGGCTCCTCTAGAGTGAAGACAACTTGATCAGGCGACGAGGCTGTCGTAGCGGCATTGATAGAAGCGCCTGGTCCTACTCCATGGAATGTGAATAGACCGCTCGCTTTTGCATGGTGAAGATCAAGAAATTTTGTTTTGAAAGGTTCATAGGTATCGCGTACTTGGAAAATTGTTTCTCTTTCAAACGGCAACTCTGTTTCTAGCTCATAAGTCGCGGTGACCCTTTCAAAGTTATCCTGTTCCTCGGGATCCATATAGCCGACTCGCACCCACCTATCTTTCGTAGAGCCGACACGACGCCATAATTCATAGTGATGAAAAGACTCCCTATGATAGAGTGTGCCATAGCCCCCGATCCTCCCACGCTCATCAGGCGTAAATGGCCTAATCTCTTCATCAGGCGCACGGATGACAAGTCTAATTTTTCGGGGTTCAGCGGCACGTCTTGGAACCGCCGGCGCGGGAGCAACGCTGGCCGCGGCGGGCGCAGGAACCTCCTTACCTTCCAAGGGCTGACCTACTGTTTTCGTTCTGACCGCAGACGGTTCTTGAGCTTTCCTGAAGAATCTTCTCAAGCCGCTCCAGCGAGAAGGGTTGGCAGGGCTCTGAGGAACGACGGCAGGAGGACGAGCAACAGCAGTCGGTTGAGGCACGGGAGCCGGCGGAGTAGCGGGCCGGGATGCGGGAGGCGGTACGGCAACCGGCGGAGCGGCCGGTTTGGCGGGGGCCGGTTGAGCGACCGGCCGGGCGGGAGCAGACGGAGCAGGTATAGCGGCTGCTTTGGCGGGAGCCAGCGCTGGCGTGGGGGCCTGCGTAGGAGTCGCTGAAGCGGCAGGCTGGGGCGCGGGCATTGGCGCGGGCGCCGGAACCTCCCCACCCCTGACCTTGGATGTTTCCTGGAGAATGGGATTGCGTTTTTGCCCGAGCACCTGTTCGCGAAAATCTTGAATCGGAGGGAAGACGTCCAGTAATGCCGAGGCGTCAAAATACTCGCCGTCCACATGCTCTCCACGATAAGCATCCGGGATCTGGTCGTGGTATTCATTTGCCGGAGTCAAAAGATTGCCGCCAATCAACATGCCGGGAATATGAACCAGATTGGCGCGCACGCCGAATCGCGTCGTTCGCGGATTGACAACCTGAATGGTCCCGATTTCTACGCGTCGCCGGCCGGTGAGTTCAACCGTAAAAAGATACTGGACCTGCCGGTTCTTGGATAGAATCCGGTAATTTCGCGCTGGACCGCTGATGGCATCCGCCGTATCAAAAGTCTCGGCTATTCCCTCCTTATAATCCGGTTCAAAGCCAGGGTCAAAGACGAAACTGGATGGATCGCTCGGATCTTTGAACCGTCCGATCGCTGTTCGATCCCTTTTGACCTCGCCTATGAGACGCGTTTTCCACAACATCGAATTCTCAAATGCCGCTGGCGCCGCATGCGCTCCAGCCTCCAAAACTTCGTAGAAACCCGACATTTCGGGAAGACCCTCTGGACGACTCTGGTATTCCCGGATCAGCGCGTGGATGCTGGGAACAAGCTCGACAGGAGCATCGGTACTTTCTTCTCCCATACCCTTTCCAATCCAGTGGCCCTTATGGTGAGAAGCGAAGCGCCACATAACCTTCTGCGAATTGCTCTTATATAGTGCGCGGACAAAAATCTCCTGCTGGCCGTCTTCAGGATTCCTACGATGGATGTAAACAATAAAGGCTGGCCGCCCACCGGCTTTGGACGCAAAAGGCTTGGAGAAGTAATAGGTAACCCCGTTAAATTCGATTTTGTGCGCGGGAGGGAAGTCCTTGAGGACGTCCCGGTTTTCACTCTCACCGTCAAATTGGATCGGGAGTCCGGCTGTAGCCCGCATGAACTCGTTTGGCTCTATGGCGCTCATTTTCACGGAGGCTTGCTGCGTTCCCGACGGTGGGGCGGCGGGCGCAGGTGGAGCGGGTGTAGCGGCCGGATGGGCGGGAGCGGGGGCCGCCACGGGAGCCGGCACATTAGCCAACGCGCTTTCAGCAACATTCGGTTGATGCTCCGGCATCGCCAGAGGATGAGCAGGGGAGGGGAGCTCTCCAAAAGGCGCTGCGAGGCGAGCGATAGCCCTCTTAGCTGCAATGGCGAGTTCTCCTTGGAATCCTTCGACCGGCGGAGGTTGAGTTGCGGCCGGGCCGGCGGCTGATGGCGAGCTCGGAGATTGCGGGGCAGAGGCTTGAAACTCGACTGGGCCGGCGGCAGGCAACGGCGTAACAGATCCTCGATGTGCCGGCGATTGCGCTCTCATAAACCCAGCTTGCTTATCTGCTATTGGCTGGAGTTCCTGGCCCGCAGGCTCTGGAGCGACGACCGCCGCCGGCGAGATGGGCTTCGGCTCGTGATTGGGAATCAGCGGCACCTGCGGAGCTGCCTTCATGCCGACCGGACCGTCGGGACGAAAAACGATGTTCGCCGGATTGACGCCAGGGACCACAGCGGGACCTGCCGCAGCAGGCGGGGCCATCGGCCCGCGAGCCATGTCGGGAGATGCGGGTATCACCGCCGGCCTGGCCTCCTGTATTGCCGGTCCAACAGGCATCGGCGCCGAGGCGCCCGGAATCGGCTCAGGGAGCGACTCTTTTTGGAAATACTTGCTCATTCTAACCGCTCGATCCTCATGAAGCCGCCGGCGGGCGTTCCGGAGCCAAAAGATCGCTCCGACAACAAGAAGTCCTGCGGCAATACTGAGCATGACGAGAGGAGCGATATAAAAGATCAGGACCGACAATGTCGTTGTTGTCCCGGCTAAAAGAGCGAGGAGGCGATTCTGTCGGACGCTCTTCTTCTTCAGAAGCGAATTTGTTAATAAAAAGACTCCAATCCCGAGAGCAAACGCAATCCCAATGGCATAGTAAGGGTGGCCGTTGGCGAACTGAAATACGCTTTGGTTCAGGGCGTCCCACCAGTGGCCGGCGTGGCCCCCATGGTTGACAACCGCTTCCACTGCGAGCTTGGCCGGTTCCGCCGTGTGCTTGGCCGCCTCCGCCGCATTGCCGGCCTGATGGATCGCCGTCGCCACATGTCTTGTGTCCGCCAAGTGCACGACATGGCCGTTGAGCGCCTGGCGGACCTGCTCGGGCATATTCTTGACATGCAGCGTGATCGTGTCGCCCGCCCGGAAGGCCTGGTGCTGACCGCCCGTCAGAAAAGACCAAGCCTTGTCCATGATGCCGTGTGGGCCCCAGAGATTGCCATGGAGTTCTGCGGGAACATGGGCATTTGGTATCGTGCCCAACTTATCAGCGAGAGCCTTCACCAGATCCGAGGGAGTAGCCCCCTTGCCCAGGAGAACGGTGAGATTTCCTACCTTGTCGACGCCGAACTTCAGGATTTCCGGATTGACCGGCGGGACGGTTGCTAAGGCGGCATGCCCCGCCGCCTGAGAAACCGCCGCCGGCGTCATGGCCGATGGAGATGCTGCAAAAACTCCAGCCGCCGCTGCAGCCGATCCGATGACCTTCCCGGCCACCGATCCAAGTCGTCCGCCTCTTGTTTGTGGAGGCAAAAGGGTTTGCTCCGAACGCGCATTTGGAAAATTATCGAATGCCAGCAATGTCGGCGAGCTGTTGATCAGGCCTGCGACAGGCTCGAGATCCTCTACTAGATTTCCTATTTCCTGTTCATAAATCTGACGAGCGGCATCCCTGATCTCTTGATCGTTGATGCCGTTGCGACGGAGCGCCTTGAAGAAGGCAGTCGCCTGACTTAGGGAAATGAGGGTCGAGCTTTGCGCAATCGACCAGGCCAGTTCTTTGTCCGCATCCGTATTAAACTGCTTGCCCAAGCGGTCAGCCAGGCCACGAAATATGGCGCTCGCTGAATGGACCAAATGGCCACTATCATTTTCGTATCCCGATCCGTGGGATGCCACTTGAAGGCCTGTGAGTAGGTTCAGCAGGTCCACGTAGGGATATCGTCCGAGCGCAAGTTCCCCAAGATAGGATGCATACTCGGTTCGCTCAAAATAGCTGCCGGAGTTCGGCAGATCCACATTCCCTCCAGCCTTCAGGAGATCAAAGCACACATGCAGGATCTCATGAATGGCAATGGCTTGACGGGTAATAGAAAAGATATCTTCTTTCGATTTGCCGCCGAACGCCTCACTTAGAACTTCGCGGGCCGTCCCATCATCGAGGCCAAACATGGCGCCGACGCTTGTCGCGGGATCGTAGGCGCGAATGTTGTATCGCAGCTCGTCTTCCATGACCAAGGCGATTTTCCTTTCCGGGAAGGCAGTGCCCAGTAAGGGCGATGACTTGCCGCTAGCAAGCCGCGCTGGATATATGTCAATGGTCGACTCCTGACCCTTTACGACCACCCTTACGGACTGTCGCTGGTCTTTGTCCACCTGGTAGAAGGTTCCATCGAACTGAGAAGGCCCATTGTTCAAGGCGAGGATATCCCAATTCACCATATAACCGGCTGCAAAGAGGTCGTCCTGGAGCCTATCCATCGTTCTCTTCAGGACATCCAGGGCCGATTTATCGCCGGGCAGGATACGAGCATAGTCACGGACGGCCTTTTGGACGATGGTCTGAACCGCTGGAGGAAGAACTTTCGCTTGTTCGATAAGCTGAGAATGGAACGCATCCAATTCCGTGCTGATGGCTTGGGACGCAGGCGACGCGGAGGGCGGATTCACGGACCGAGGCTCGATAGGCTTTTCCCCCGCTGAACGGCTCACCACATGCGTGCCGGCCCCAGGCGCTTTAGCGACTGGGGGATAGGGGACAGCCCCCGGCGCATGGTCTGTTCCGAGATTGGGGTTGGGCACCTCGAGTAAGCGGAGGGGGTCGTTCATCGTTGGTTCGTGCGGGAGGATTCGTTGGAAGGAAGTTTGTACGCCTTTGGACATCTTGGCAAGAGCGGCTCGATAATCGTCGCGGAGGAGTGAAATCTGCTTTTCCAAAGGCCCTCCGTCGCCACCGCGACGCGCTCGAACGATGGCCATGGCCCCATTTTCGCAGTCTGCCTCCGCCTGGGCCCACAAGGCTTGCAAGAGAAAATCCAGGTCATCTTTCGAGTAATCCCTGGACTCTTTTTGAACCTGCGTGACGATTCTATCCTGAACTCCGGGATTACGTTCTTCAAGCACCTCATGGGTAATTTCATGCGCCAGGCTCAATTCCATCTCTTGATGATCCCACACATCCGGATAATCGGGACCGAACCAATAGCCAAGACTCACATTGATTGCGACTCGCGTGGGTCCTCCGGCGGAGTCTTTCGTGCTTGAAGAAAACATCGGAGAGATGAATGTCCGGCCGTTCGCATCTTTTGCCGCTGCTTTGGAATGGAAGCTGACAGAAAATTCCGCTCGCAAACCCCCCGTCTCTTCGCGAATGAACTGTAGAATCATGGTCTCCAGTTTTTGAAGGGTCTCAGGGGTTGGAGATTGCCCTTTAAATTGCTGCCAATTTAGAGCGGTCTTAAGAGAGGGCGCTTCAGACCCCCCCTCCGCTGAACGGCTCACCACATGCGTGTCGGCCCCAGGCGACTGGGCGAGAGCCGACGGCAGCATGCCGGCAAGCCCGGCCAATCCAATCGCGATCAGGACTGTCGCAACCCAAGACAATTTTCGTGGTGCTGAAGGCCGAGCCGCGACTTGTGCAGCTTGCGGTCTTCGTTGCGGAAGAGCCAGACGTTTCATCAAGTATCCGGCATCGTCAAGCGCTGTGGTGTAGATGATCCGGGCGCGATCGAACCCTGCCGCGAGTGTATTTTCTGATCCTGCAAATGGCCAAAGCTTCGCCAATGTGATTCTGTTAGGCGACAAATCTGGTCCACCGACAGTCTTAATGGCATTGACCCACTCGGGAGATTTGCGTTCGGCGTCCGACGTAATCTCCTCAGCTGTGAGATGCTGGCCGTTCAGACGTTTCACATAGAGCTCGTGGTCGTGTTCGGTGACTCCCTCAACCGTCGGCGTGATGACGAGATAGCTGACGTTCTTCTCGCGCAGGAGGTTGGTGAGTTGGACGGTGTGGAAGCCGCCGGCGACGAGGACGGCGACTGTAGGGGCAGACCCCCGTGTCTGCCCGAAATTGGGATTCGATTGGGTCGAATGAAATTTCGATTGCGGGCGGGGATGGAACCCCGCCCCTACGTTGTCAATCAACGCCAACGTATTCTCCACCATCGGTTTGTTCCGCACCAAGGCCATGACGTAAAAATCAATCGATGACGAAATTAACCTTCGTATTTTGGTTTCGTCAAATGGAGAGGGCGCACTGCGGTGCGCCCCTACACTTCCATCTGATTGTTCCTTCTGCCCTACTAATGCCTTCGTCAATGCCACGAACTGGTTTAACCTTGGTGCGAAATCTCTCACCTCATATTCTGTTGCTTGCAAATCTGAAAGACGTAACAGCAGATCCAGATCATGTTGGACCTGCACGAGGTCCACCGCGGGATTGGAAGAACCATTGGGCGTGTAGGGGCGCACCGCAGTGCGCCCTGCCAGTAACAATTTAATCCTAAACGCCAGCTCGCGCGCTTCGTGCGTGACGCGATCCATCCCCATCGTCTGCGCGGTATGGATGTATTCCATGTATTGGGCGAGTTCCGGCGGGACGGCGATAAATAATTGCTTTTTGTAAATCAGCTCGCGGAGGTAGAGGTAGTAGGGGGTCGTGCCCTGGTTTTTGGCGAGGAGCTTTAAGTCGGCTTTTTCTTCGGCGCTGAGATTCCCCTGGACCTGGGTCAGGAAATCGGCGGTCGCCGCGCGGACCTGGTCCATCGTGCCGAAATGAGAGTTTTTGGCGAAGGAGGCGAGGGCGGGGAAGTCGTGTTTTATATTAATGGATCCCCCGCCAGAGGCCGCGGGGGATGACGTAAGAGAAACCAGAAGGCCGATAAATTCATGCGTCGATATTTCCCCTTTGTCGTAGGCTTCGATCTGTTTGTGAAAATCCCAAAGGGCTCTATTTTTATGAAAGATGTGGCGGGGGAGTTCGTTGATGTCCTTCTGGAGGGACTTGAGCGTCGACACCAGTTCCTCGCGGTCGGAGAGCGTTTTCCGGAAGAGATCGCGGTGCGCGAGATAGAACTTCTCCTCTTCGGCGCCGACCAGGAGATGCGGCAGGCTGTGCTGGATCGCGAAGTATTCGGCGCCGGTCAGTTCCCCCTCGCGCATGAGGTAGTCGGCGGCGGCGAGCTTGACCTTTTCGTCGGGGAACAGGGCCATGACGGAAGAATCGACAGGGCCGGAGGCGCCTTCGACGGCGAGAGCAAAGGGGATCTTTTCTGCCGTCATCCCCGAATGCCCCTGTCGGGGATCCATGGATCCCCCGCCAGCAACCGCGGGGGATGACGTTTTTTGGAGTTTCTCCGAAAGGTATTCAAGCAACCCAGCGATATTCTTTTGGACCCCGTAGTGCGCGTGAAGGTCTTGAATGAGAATGACCAACTTCCCCTCACCCTTTGCCCTCTCCCCGGGGAGAGGGTTGGGTGAGGGGGCGTTGAAGTAATCCGCGACGCGCCCCAATCGTCCGGGCGGTTGAAGTTGAAATTGGGGAAGGCTGGAGGGACCGGCAAAAACATCTGGCACCGCAAGTGAGGCTTCCAACACCCCTCCCGAAGTCCAGACCATTGATAACGTCAAAACAAGGGCGATTGCTTTTTTCATTCCTACACGAAATGTATAGCCGAATTGTGTTGCGGGAATATGTCCGAATTGTAAACGGAACGTAAAATCTGCGGATTGTAAACCCTTATCAGGAATGTGTAGACTTTACGGTATGAAATGGCGGTCGGGGCTGGCCTTATTGGCGTTTTTGGCGATAAATCCTCCCCAAACCGCAGGTCAGACCCCCCTCGATCAGGGGCTCTGGTGGCTTTATCATGGCCGTTTCGACAAGGCGGAGAAGCATTTCGACCAGTATTGTCAGGACCATCCCAAAGACCCCGCCGGATACTTTTACAAAACCGCCACCAACTGGTGGGAGTTGGCCCAGAAGCTCGATTACGACCTGCCTGAAGTCCAAAAACGATTTGAGGAGAATTATCAGAAGACTCTTGAAGTCGCCAAGGCCATGAGCGACGGCGCTCCGAGCGATAAAGTCAAAGCCCGGGCGCTATTGTATTGGGGCGGAGCGGAGGGCCTGAAAGGACGCTGGCTGGTCACTCAACAGCAATGGGTGAGGGCCTACTTTCGCGGCAGAGCCGGCAACCAACTACTCCACGAGGCCATTGATCGGGACCCCGAGCTCTACGACGCTTATCTTGGCCTCGGGATCTATGACTATTTCACGGACACGCTTCCCGGCGTGCAGGGGATGCTGGCCTATCTCCTGATTCACGGCGACAAAACCCGCGGCCTGAAGGAACTGCAGTGGGCCATCGACAAGGGAGAACACTCGCGCGTCGAGGCATTGATGTTTTTAATAGAAATCTATACTTCGGAAGAAAACACGCCCGAAAAGGCTCTACCCTTGGCCCTGGCTCTGCATGAGGAATTTCCCCAGAGCCCCATCATGCATCTGACCTACTGCAGCGTCCTGTACCAGATGAAGAAGTGGCCGGAGATGATGAAGGTCGCGCAGGTGTTCCAGGATCGCTCCGAAGACGAAGTTCCCTACTATACCCGAGACGGCATCCGGCCGGCGCGTTATTGCCTGGGGGTCGGCGCGCTCTACGGCCGGCATGACCTGGATCTCGCTTATGCCTACATGAGCCAGATTCTGGAGACGATCGATTCCAGCCGATGGGTGAGTTATGCCTTTCTGCGCCGCGGACAGATTGAGGACCTTCGGGGAGACCGCGAGGCGGCGCTCCGCGACTACCGCACCGTCCTTGATCGCCCGGACTTCTGGGGCTCCCACAAGGAAGCTCAGACGTACATCAAAGAACCCTTTAAGTTTTAGGCACGGGAGGAGGCTGGAGCCTTCCGCGCGCAGAGCGCTTCCTGGTGTCTCCTCGGATGGGACCAGCCCTCCATCCCCCGCAAGCGGGGGCATTTACCCATCCTTCGTCGACCTGCCTGCCGGCAGGCAGGCTTGGCGAAGCTTACGCGCGCTCCAGACCCCAACCTCCTCCCGTTCACGGCGGGGTCCTCATGTCCGTGGAGCGACTCGCGGACGGCGGCTGGGCCGCTTGAGCGCGCCAAGCCGAGGACTGTTTGAGCCGCATCCCCTGATTTACAAGAAAGGGGCGAGTTCCGCAGGCTGCGAGAGCGGATCAGCCGGGCTGTCCGTCCGCGCTGGAGCGGAACGGACGTGAGGACCACTCCGGGATGAACGACCGTAAGGGTTGATGGATCAGGTTTTAGAGCGCCAGCGCTGGAAGAGCCCCTTGAGGCCGCCGGGGTGGAGCGGGCATTCCGCGGTTGGCTCTGTTCCCGCGAGGAAGGCCGCCTTCCGCCGGTGCGGGCACCCGGATCGGGCGAGAAGACCGGTATCCGTATCAATCGTCTCCCAGATCAAACCGGCCGGCACCTCAAAAGCGCGCGGCGGATCCAGGACCACGGCCCTTTTCATGAAGGCAGTCCACAAGGGGAGCGCGACGCCCGCCGCCGAATGGCCTAGCGATCTGGGAAGATCGTAGCCCACCCAGACGCCGCAGATGAGATTCGTCGTATAGCCCATGAACCACGCGTCTTGAAAATTTTCGGACGTCCCCGTCTTGCCGGCGGCCGGCGCCGTAAAACCCATCATCCGTGCGGCCCTGGCCGTACCCGTATCGAGCACCGCTTCGAGCATCTGGGTCACAAGATAGGTCACATCGGGCGCAAAAACCGGCTGAGCCAAAGCGGCGTGCGCTTCGAGAATTCTGCCGTCCGGCCCGATAACCGCTTCGAGATCGTAGGGATTCCGGCGTTGCCCTCCGCCGGCAAGAGTGGCATACGCGCCGGTCAACTCGAGCGGAGAAACTTCCGAACTCCCCAGAGCCAACGACAGGTCGCTCCGGAGCGGACTCATGATGCCGGCGCGCTGGGCCGACTGCGCGATGGCGTCGAGTCCCGTTTGCACCGCCATGCGCACGATCGGCACATTCAAAGACAGCACGAGGCTGTCCCAGACAGAAACCTTGCCGCGGTATTTACGGTCATAGTTCTGGGGTGTCCATGTCCCGCTGTTACCTTTCAGCGACAGCGGTTTGTCTTCCAGGATTGTGGCCGTGGTCATCTTGCGGCTTTCGAGGGCGGCCAGCGCCACAAAAGGCTTGAAGGACGACCCCGGTTGCCGATGAGCGTTTACCGCGTGGTCAAAGGGGTTCGTCTGGAAATTCGTGCCTCCAACCCAGGCTCGGATCGCTCCAGTTTGTGGATCAATGGCGACAAGAGCAGCTTGAGGGCCATCACTCGAAGAAGCGCCTCGACCGACAACTTTAACGGCCTCATGCTGCAGAAGTGGGTCCAGCGTTGTAAAAATCCTCCAGCCCTGACTTAAGATCACAGGAAATTCATAGCGTTCGGATAACTGGTCATGGAGCGCCGTCAGAAAATACGCGGCCTCGTTCGATTTTTTGGCAGGCGTCAGACGCACGATTTCCTTCAGCGCGGCCCGATACTGCGTTTCAGAAATGACGTTCTGGGCGCGCATAAGGCCCAGGACCAGCTTGCGGCGCTCTTGCGCCACGGCCGGCGCCGCCCGCGGCGAGTAACGGTTCGGGGACTGAAGCGCGCCGGCCAGAATGGCGCTTTCGGCAACCGTGAGCTGCCGCGCCGGTTTTCCAAAGAGCGATTCGCTGGCGGACTCTATTCCCAGGAGGCTATCCGCCCCTTCCTGTCCCCAGTAGACCTGGTTCAAATACATTTGGAGGAGTTGGGGCTTTGTATAGCGAAGTTCCAGATACGACGCGAGGGCGGCCTCCAAAACCTTGCGCCGCCAGCTGCGCTGAACGTCCAGAAAGATGGAACGTGCCAGCTGCTGGCTGATCGTGCTCGCCCCCTGGCGAAGATGCCCGGAGCGCAGATCGACCCAGGTCGCGCGTGCGATCCCCGTCAGATCAAAAGCGCCATGCTGGAAAAAGCGCTTGTCTTCTACCGCGAGGACCGCGCGCGGAACATAAGCGGGGAGGTCTGAAATGTTGACCTGTAAATGCGCGGCTTTCCCGCTCATCGACCAGGCTGCCAGCACCTTGGGCTCCAGCCTCCAGGATGAAAGCACAGCATGTCCGGAAAGCGCTTCGAGTCCGGAGACCTGCTGATGACGGAACTCAAGACGAAGGAGCTGGGCAGGATAATCTTTATCGGGATAACGAAAGGGACGACAAAAAACGACGATCTCGGAATTATGGGTCGAATACTCGCCAGGCTCATGAGGTAGGCCGGTGACGGCGCGGTAATCCAGAGCCGCCAACCAGGCGAGCGTGCGCTCCCAGGAAAGCGGCGACGGCGCCGAGACCTCCAGCCAACGGCTGTAGATATTGGTGACGCGGGGATTTTCTCCGGGGCGCCCAAGGCGGGAAAGCGTTCCCTGCTCTTTATAAATCAGATAGACGGAGGTCCCGATCAGCAGAAGGCCAACGGCCAGCACAAATCGAGCGAGCCATCGGGATGTCTTTTTAAGCATTAAGCTCAGTATATATCAGAAGATGGACGGCGCTCGATCAGAGGCGACTCCCGTCTTGCGACGAAAGCCGCCTCATGATGAGAAGGCGAAGGCAAACGGCTTATTGGCCGGCGCCTGGATTGGCCGGTGGGGCCGGTGGAGCTGGGGGAGCCGGTGGCGGAGTGCCCGCGTCTTGGTTAATGGTTTTATGGCTTTGGTTGAGCTGCTGGTTGATCGCCTGCTGCTGCCCTCCTGTAAGATGTCCTCCATTTTGATTGGCCCGCGCATCAACCCTTTCCTCTTGCTTAATGGTGTTTAACTGTTTCATCTGCGCATCATACTGCGCCTGGGTGATTTTGCCGCTGGCCAGGTCCTGCTTCAGCATTTTTCTTTGATGATGAATGCGCGCATTGTCCTTTGCGCGCACCGGATGCGTTTTGCGCCATTCCGCGCGCTGCTGAGGAGTAGGCGGCGTTCCATTATCCGCTCGTGCGATCACCGGAACCAAAAAGCTGACAGCCAACATGAACGTAAGAATACGAGACCATTTCATTTTGAGACCTCCTTTAAGATTCTGCCCCCTTAGACGATTTTAGATCAAAAAACGTTCCGTAGCGGATCGTTCAAGAATCCCAGAACGGCTGCAGGACGCCCCATTGTTCCGGGGTCTGGCGCAGATATCGTTCCAGATGGCCGCGGTAAATTTCCTGGCTTTCTTCCATCTGTTTGCGCAGAGATCCCTCACGGGGAAGGATCGGATCGTGAAACGTGATCCGATATTGTCCGGGTTTTTCGCGCAGGATGAAGGCCGGGATGACGGTCGCTCGGGCGCGGGAGGCGATCGCCCAGGGGCCGAGCGGCAGGTGCGCGGAGGCCCCACAAATCCGCACTCGATGGCCTTTTTCGCCGAAGGGAATGTCCGCCGCCATGCCCAGGACGCGCCCGCGCTCCAGAGCGCTCACGCTCGCCGCGGCGGCGCCGCGCATGGAAGGGATCCACTCGACTTCGGGATTCCTGTGCGACATGATCCAGCGGACGATGTCATCGGCACGGTACGGCGCATAGACGCAAGCGACGGAGAACCCCTTCTCGACGAGATAGGAAATCCCTAACTCCCAGTTACCGATATGCGCCGTCAGAAACATGAGCCTCCTGGATTTGCGGTAGGCTTTGTCCACCGCAGGCCAGTTCTCTTCCTTCATCCTGACGGCCAGGTTGCGCGGTGAACCGCTCAGAAGGGGCGAGCCCCGCCCTCCGGGCGGGCAGAAAAAATCGACGGCGGTCATGGAAAAGTGCCCAAGAAGGACCGGCGCCAGCGCGGCGGCCCGGTCCGAGCCGATGACCGGCGCCAGATTACGGATGATGACCTGCCGGCGTCGGCGGTTGATGAAGCAGATCCCCCGCGCCATCAGGCGAGCGAGAGGATACCTCAGAGGATCCGGAATCAGGTAGCGGAAAACAAATTTAAGGATTTTATAGATAGTAAGCATTGATGTCATTGCGAGTGAGAGCTTCCTTATTATTCCTTAGAAAGCTCGAGCGTGGCAATCTGTCTTTGCTTGCGATAGATTGCTTCGCTTCGCTCGCAATGACAACCGGGGGATTAATACTTTTCGAAGAGGGCCTTGACGCGCCGGCGGAGAGAGTCGGTGCAGGACTCTTGGCAACAAGAATCTTTCACTTTTTCTTTGAGCCGCTTTTCAAACTCGTAGCGGTCCCAGCAACGGCGGCAGAGCTTCATATGCTCCTCCACCTCGCGCCAGACGACTTCGTCGACGTCGCGATCGAGGATCTGATAGAGCCGGTTAAACCATTCGTCGCAGTTCATACCGTCGCTTTTCCCTTGCCTTCGGACACGATGCCGGCCGTCACCGCCTGCTTCCAGAGCACTTTCTGCAGGAGCCGTCGTCCGCGCCATAAACGAGAACGGACCGTACCGATCGGAACATCCAGAATATCCGCGATCTCCTGATAGGAGAAATTTTGCACGTCCGACAAAAGAACCGCGAGGCGGAACTCATCTGGCAGGTCATCGATCGCTTTTTTGATGTCCTGATCCAGAATCCGATTGGTGAGCGCCAGGTCGGGATTCTCGAAAGGGCTTTTGCTGGCCCCCAGGATGCGGTCGTAGAGGTCGCCGCCCGACCCTGTTTCGGGATCCTCCGGACGGTCCAGTTCGACCATCAGCGGCTGGCGCTGTTTCTGACGGTAGTGATTGATGTAAGTGTTGGTGAGAATTTTATACAGCCAGGCCCGCAAGTTCGTCCCGGGCTCAAACTGGCCAAAGGACTTCCAGGCCTTGGCGTAGACTTCGCTGATAAGATCTTCCGCCGCTTCCTTCTGGCGGGTCATACGCATGGCGGACGCAAAGAGCTCATCGAGGTATTTAAGCGCCTCATTTTCAAACAGCTTTTTGGACGTGATCCGGCGTTCCATAATGGCGACATATCTCCTTTAACGTCAGAGTCATTATAAGGTTCCAGGAGGTGATTCGGTCAATCAATATTGGGGCATGGAAGGATCGACGTCCTGCGACCAGGCGAGAATCCCGCCCTGGAGGTTGCGCAAACGTTTGAACCCCAACTTCTGAAGGACGCTGATGGCTTTGGCGCTGCGAGAGCCGGACCGGCAATGCACAACGATGTCGTCCGTTGGTTCCAGCTCATTGGCGCGCCGGGCGACTTCCCCGAGAGGAATGAGCCGCGATCCCGGGATTTTCGCCATCCGGTATTCATGAGGCTCGCGCACATCGACGAGAACCAATTTGTCCTTCCGGTCCATGATCGCCTTGAGTTCCTTCGCGGTGATCACCTTGATGCCGTTCGGCTTGGCTGCGGCTTCTTCCAGACCGAGACCGATCCCGCAGAACTGTTCATAGTCGACGAGCTTCGTGATGGTCGAATTTTTTCCGCAGACGGGGCAGTCCGGGTCTTTAGACAGTTGGACTTCGCGGAATTTCATGTCCAGGGCGTTATACAAGAGCAGGCGGCCAATCAGCGGCGCGCCTTTTCCAAGGATCAGCTTGATGGCCTCGGTCGCCTGGATGAGGGCAATCGTTCCCGGCAGAATCCCCACAACTCCCCCTTCCGCGCAGGACGGGACCATGCCGGGGAGCGGCGGTTCGGGAAACAAGCACCGGTAGCAGGGGCCCTTTTCTCCCCAGAAAACGGCGGCGTGGCCTTCAAAACGGAAAATGCTTCCATAGACATCCGGCTTCTTGAGAAAGACACAGGCGTCATTAATCAGGTAGCGGGTTGGAAAATTGTCCGTCCCATCGATGATGATGTCATACTCCTTGAAAATGTCCATGGCATTCGCGGAATTGAGCTTGGTCTGGTATGCCGTCACCTTGACGTTCGGGTTGATGGAGGCAATACGGTCCTTGGTGGCTTCAACTTTCGGTCGTCCGACATCTGAGGTTCCGAAAGCGACCTGCCGCTGCAGATTGGTGAAGTCGACCTGATCGAAATCAACCAGTCCAAGATGACCGATCCCTGCCGCCGCCAGATAAATCGACAAAGGCGACCCCAGCCCGCCGCAGCCGACGATCAAAACGCTCGCATTTTTCAGCTTTTCCTGACCATCCACGCCCACCTCGGGCATGATCAGGTGCCGGCTATAACGCAAAATTTCTTCCTGGGTAAGCGCCATTAAATGAAATCCTACGCCTTAATAAACAGTTTCCGTCGGTACAAGTTCCAGCAAATGAACAGCCAGAAGAGGGTATAACACACGGCATACGCCAGGGAAGCGTTCGGCGGGGAGAGCCAGCCGCTGAAGAGATGATCCGTTATAAACAGGCGCAGGTTGCCGGGGCTGCCGTCCAGTCGAGGAAGGCGGATCAGATTCTGAATTTTCAAAAAGAGCACATGCAGGAAGTAGGCCGCGATGGCGTTGGTTCCAAAGACTTCAAAGGGTTTCGCCCAACGTTTCCAGCCAAGGATTTCGATCAGCCAGTAGCAGAGACTTAATAGCACGAGCGCCCAGCCGGTGGAAACGAGAACATAGGAACTGGTCCAGAGCGCTTTATTGATCGGAAAGACATATCCCCATTTCCAACCCGCCAGGAGGCAGACCAGACCCGCCTGTAGAAGGCCTGTGACTTTTCGGACGTGGATATTCACGAATCGCAGCCAGATCCCGGTGAGCGACCCGCAGAGCGCCGTAGCGACAGCGGGCAGCGTGCTGAGGATTCCCTCAGGATCGTAGACGGGACGATAAAGATGCCCGGCCAGAAGCGCGCGGTCGATATAAGACGCCAGATTTCCTTCTTTCGTCAGATTCCCGGGACCGAACCCCGGCACCGGATATAACACCATGATGCCCCAATATCCGAGGAGGATCGCGATCAAAACCATGATCTGCGTTGAAACGCTTCCCCAGAGGAAAATGATCGACGCAAAGAAGTAGCAAAGAGCGACGCGTTGCAGGACACCCGGAATGCGGATCGTCGATAGCGGATAATGCGGATATCCGTTCAGGAGGAGACCCAAGGCAAAAATGACGGCGGTGCGTTTAAGGATTTGCCGGAATAATTCCGGCCGCGCGGCGCCTTCTTCGAGCCGCTTGCGCAGGGAAAAAACGAGAGAAACACCGACGATAAAAACAAAAAATGGAAAGACGAGATCGGTCGGCGTCACCCCGTTCCACTCGGCGTGATCGAGCGGCCACCAGGCCGTGTTGTTGCCGGGGCTGTTGACGAGGATCATCCCCGCGATGGTCAATCCTCTGAAGACGTCAAGAGACAGTAGCCGCTTGGAAGATTTCTTTTCTATCATCGTGTGTTTTATATCATAACGACGTGTTTTCATCCATGACTCATCGGTTCAATCAGCCGAAGAACCGCCTCTACAAAATCCGTGATGACCTCATTTGTAACCGTATTAAATTTGCCGATCTTGTTTCCGGAAATGTGAGCGAGCAGGGAATTGTTTTCCCGTCCGCCCTTCTTCAAAAGGCGCTGGCCACCGGCGCCCGGGTCGGTAAAATGTATCGGCCGGACCCGCTTGGCCAGCTAACAGCTCGCCAGGCCATCTCCCGGCTCTACGCTTATGAGGGACTAAAAATCCCTTCGGAGCAGGTCCTCCTCACTCCCGGGACCAGCGTCTCTTACTGGTACGCTTTTAAGATGCTGGCCGATAGTGGAGATGAAATTCTGGCGCCCGCTCCTTCTTACCCTCTCTTTGATTCGATCGCCGCCCTTTGCGGTGTTAAACTCATCCCCTATCGGCTTCGCGAACGAGTTCGTTGGGAAATTGATTTTGACGATCTTGAAGCAGCGATTACTCCCCGGACAAAGGCCATCGTCCTGATTTCCCCTCACAATCCAACGGGAGCCGTGGCGACGGAGAAGGAAGTCCAGCGACTGGGCGAGATAGCGGCCCGCCATCGATTGGCCATTATCTCTGATGAAGTGTTCAGCCCTTTTCTCTACGGCCGAAACCATCTGCCACGTCCTGCGGCAACGTCGGCCCCTCTCGTGTTGACTCTGAACGGCCTTTCCAAAATGATGGCTCTTCCGGGGATGAAAATCGGCTGGATGGCGCTCACGGGCGACCCGACCTTCGTGAAGAAAGCCATGAAAAGCCTGGAAATGATTTCCGACACCTTCCTTCCGGTCAATGAGCCGGTTCAGTTTGCGCTGCCGGAAATATTTAAAAGCGGCGCCGCTTTTCAAAAATCATATGTCGCGACGATCCAAAAACGAATGACCGACGCCATAAACATTTTGGAGGGACGGTTGGGGATTTCTTTTGTCAAACCGGAGGGAGGCTTCTTCTTAACGATGCGGTTGGAGGCCAACGGTGTGGATGAGGAAGAAATCGCCTGCCGGCTATTGCAGAAACATCGGATACTTGTTCACCCTGGGTATTTTTACGACATGGAAGACCAACATCTTATTTTGAGTTTTGTGAGTCAACGCCCAGGCTTGATCAGTGATTTATTGAACGGAATCGATGAGCTCAGAAGGTAGTGGGCCATGGAGCGTCTGACCGAGACGGATAAAAAAGTCGGCGAGCGCCTGACGATGATCGGCCGTGCCGTTGGACTCAATGTGCAGCATCCATTTTCCTGATCCTTCGTAGCGAACGGCTGAGACTTTTACTCCCACTTGATCCGCCGTTTCAATGATCGGCTGCCAGATTTTGGCCAGGGGATCTTCCGCCATAGGTTTTGATTTCGTCTCACGGAGTTTGGTCGGCTGACCGGCCTCTTTCAGAAACTCATTGACCCGGCGCTCGGTTTCCCTGGCAGACCATTGCTCGTGGTCGGCCTGGAGGGCCAATTTGATTTGAGTCGACCGATCGGTGAGCTTACGAAGAGAACGCGTATGAGTCTCTGTAATTATGCCGCGCGGCATAATTTCCTGAATTTCGTCGGGCAGATCAAGGAGCGCCAAAGTCCTCGCGACCACCGTTTGGCTCTTCCCAACCCGTTTGGCAATCTCCTCCTGAGTCAGACAATAGGGAGGTTCAGCCAGCTGCTTGAAACCTCTGGCCTCTTCGATGGGGGTCAGGTCAGTGCGCTGGAGGTTTTCAATCAGGCCTTTGATGGCCGCGTCTTCATCGTTAATTTCGGCGATCCTGGCTTCAATAGTCTTCCAGCCGAGGATCTGGGCGGCGCGCAGACGCCTTTCTCCGACGACGAGCTCGAAGGCTTCACCCATCTTTCGCACCGTGATGGGCTGGATAAGGCCTTCTTCCTTCATCGAACGCGCCAGATCGCGGAGCGCCATCGGATCGAATTCTTTGCGCATTTGGTGGGGAGAGGCGTAAATTTTTTCGAGGGGAAGCGCTTCAATGGATGGACAAGGGGCCGTGCTGCTTTCCATCATGAGCCTTTGTACTGTTTTGACATGACCGCTGTCAAGCGATTTGCCAATAACCAGAAACGTTCGTGCAGGCCAAAAGGCCTAGATAGAAGATGAGCTCTCGACGGGCAGATTGGAAACCTGAAAATTTTCCAGCGCCTGTTCGGCGGTTTTACAGCCCGGAATGACGGTAGAAACCGCTGACTGCGCGAGAACAAAGCGGATGGACGCCTGAGCGAGCGTGAGCGGGCTCTGGCCGAGGGATTTCTTGAAGCTCTCGATCTGATTGACCAGCTGCGTCTGATGCTTGGAAGGCCACTGATGGCGGATGTCGCCTACGGGAAAGACCGAGTCCTTCGTATATTTTCCAGTCAGGAACCCGTTGGCCAGCGGCTCACGGGCGATAATGCCGACGCCTTCCGCCTCGGCGCGCGCAAACAATTCTTCGGCGGCGTCGCGGCGCAGATAATTGTACACCACCTGAATCGCCGCCGGTTTTCCCGCCTTCATCGCCAAGAGGCCTTCCTGCGGATCGTGGATCGAAACGCCGTAACAGCGGATCTTCCCCTGGGCTTTAAGCTTTTCAAGCGGCTCGAAGACTCTGCCGCTCTCGATGACGGTGAAAGGAGGATTATGGAGCTGATAGAGATCGATGTAGTCGGTGCCCAGACGCTTCAAACTTTCTTCCACCGCAAAGAGGAGATGGGATTCCGTGAAATTGAGCCGAGGCGGATCGTGATAGAAGTCGTTGCCGCCTTTGGTGGCGATCACGACCTGCGGGCGGCGCCCCTTTAAGGCCTGCGCTAGAAGCTCTTCGCTGTGACCATGGCCATACACATCGGCCGTATCGAAAAAAGTGCAACCGAAGTCCAGGGCGGCGGCGACGGCGCGCAGAGAGTCCTCGTCTTTTGTCGGCCCATAGCTGTTCCCGAACCGGTCACCGCCGATCGCCCAGGCGCCGAAGCCGACTTCGGAGACTTGCAGGTTCGTGGATCCGAGCTTTCGGGTTTTCATGGAGGATCGCAACAGTTAATGCTCTGCAGCAGGCGCGGCGGAGAGTCTGGCGGGCGGAGGCGCTTTGTGCGCTCCGATCCCCACGGAAAGATGCTTAAGACCGGCAACATCCGGCCAGGGACCGATAGGCTTGCCGGCGGCGTTCACGGGAACAAGCGGCGTTCCCTTGGCATCCTTGAGCCAGGTGATTTTGAAATCGTCGCGCGTATAAAACATCAACTCGTACTCATTCGTATGGTGCACGGACTTGGGGTTGGTCGGGCAGGCTTCTTCGCAGAGCCGGCACCAGTTGCACTTGCCGAAATCGATCGTGTAGTTCTGAATGACCTTCTTGCCCTGCTCATTGCGCTCGGATTCCAGAGAAATGCAGGAGGAGGGGCAGGCGCGCACGCACAGATCGCAGGCGATGCATTCATCAATGTGAAAAGTGAGCATCCCGCGAAAGCGGTCATAGACCGTCGCCTTTTCCTTGGGATATTGGATGGTCACTTTCGGCTGAAACATATAGCGGAACGTCACGGCCAGCCCCTTCAGCAGGGCCACAGAATCGTTCCAGATCGATCGAAAGTAGTCGACCATCTCAAGGGACCTGGCTGCGGATCCACTCGGAAATCCGGGAATCCGGAAGGAGAGCCTTCGTGTTAAAAGCGTAGTTCAGTCCCCGCAACTCAAGGCCGATTTTATGCTCGATGCCGCTGGGAGCCAGAAGCAAAGTCACGACGAGAGCCCGGGAGCCGGATTGGCCGGCCGCCTTGACCCGGTCGCGCAGCGTCTGAATCGCCTGCTGGCGGATGGCGGGCGGCGCATCGTCTCTCAAGGTGACGCCTTCTGCGGCCTTGTAGCCGCCGCGCTCTTTAAGCCGGTTGGCGATATTCTGCAAAATCTGGTTCCACCGGGCATTATCCCCATCATCGTTCGGGCCCTGGGCCACAATAATGACCGTCTCTTTTGCCGGGGAGGAACTGATTTCCTGAGCGCGGTCGAGCAGGATCTCCACGACCACCGCCGAATCGTTCAGGGGTTCGGAAAAATGGATCGTCGAGTGTTTTTGGACCGGGAAGAGCGGATTATTGATGAACCCCGGCTGGACATCCACACCCAGCAGATATTTCCATTGCCGCATCGCGTCCGAATAGGGAGAGACCAGGAACGGCACCACATAAATCGAATGCGCCCCTTCCTCTTCAAGGTCGGATATCGCCTCCTGAAGTTCCCGCTGCTGCGTCGAGGTATCGCCCATACCGAAGAAAATCTTATAGGGATAGGGGAGGTCCGCCGCCTTGACGGCCTTTTTCACCGTTTTGGTCCATTGTGAAGTGCTTGTGTTGGCCAGAATCAGAACGGCGGTTTCAGACTCCGCGCAGGCCGGATTGGCGCAGAACAGGAAGAGCCAAAAGAAACTCAGTCCCCAGGCGGCGGCACGAAGCTGTTTTTTCATCAGGCGTAGCGGTTCAAGAGTTCCCGGAAGTATTTCTCATCATCGCGCGGGAACTGGCCGATGATATCGCGGACGCGTTCATTGAACGTCTGGCGCGTTTCATCCTTGTAGAACGTCCCAAGGAAGATGTGCTGCTTGTCCTGCCAGAGCTCGAGCGCGCGCAATTTTTTGGTTGTGTTTTCATAAGGAGCGATCGGCGTCACCTTTTTTCCATAATACTTATATGTGTCGTTAAACACAACGCAGGGCGACAAGGCATGAATAAAGGAAAACCCTTTATGGTTCACGGCTTCGACCATGAGGTCGGTCAGATGCTTGAGCTGCCCGGAATAGCCGCGGGCCACAAACGACACGTCGTAAGCGAGCGCCAGGGCGATCGGATTAAGATTTTCTTCCGAGACCCCGTAAGGGCTGGACTTTCCCTGGAAGGTCTGCAGGGTCGTCGGCGACGCCTGACCCTTGGTCAGGCCGTAGATGTTGTTATCGAGCATGATATAGGTGATATCGATGTTGCGCCGGGCGGCATGCGGAAAATGGCCTCCGCCGATGGCCAGGCCGTCGCCGTCACCCCCCACCGCGATCACGGTCAACTTCGGATTACCGATCTTAACGCCCATGGCGGTCGGAAGCACGCGTCCATGAACGCCGTGGAACCCGTAAGAGTTCACGAAGATCGGGAGCCGGCCGGAACAGCCGATGCCCGAAACGACCACGACATTCTTGGGATCCAAATCGAGGGTCACCAGGGCTTGATACAACGCATTTAGGACGGCAAAGTCGCCGCAGCCCGGACACCAGGTGATCTTTACGTCTGACTTGTAATCGGTTGTTGTATGTGACATTTTTTACCTCGCCAACGCGGCGCCCATTACGGGTTTCTCGCTGCCAGCCGCCACGGACTTGATCTTGGCCAGGATTTCATCCGCATAAAAAGGCAATCCGTCACACTTCGTCAGGGAAAGAGTCGGGACCAGGAAGTAAGAACGGAGAAGCTGATTGAGTTGGCCGCTGTAATTGATTTCGGCCACGATGACCTGTTCGACCGAACTCAAGAATTCCCGGATGTCCGCCTGCGGCAGAGGGCAAACCATTTTCAGCTGCAGATGCGCGACTGGGATTCCGGCTTTAGCGGCCAGATCGACACCTTCGCGGATCGCATCCTGGGTGGATCCCCAGCCGATGATGCCGACCTTGGCCTTTTTGGCGCCGAAGCGGGCGGTAAAGCCCTTTTCCGTGGAGCAGATCTGGATTTTCTTCGCTCGCTTGGCGGACATCTGGGTATGCACCTTCGGCGTAAAGTTGGGAGAACCGCGCTCCGAATGTTCGAGGCCTGTGGCCGCATAGCAGCCGCCTTCCATGCCCGGAAGTGCCATGGGAGAGACCCCGTCTTCCGTGATCACGTAACGTCTATATTCCTTCAAGTCCGCAGCGGTCGGGAGCAAGCGATTGATGATGGGCACGCGCTTAAAGTCCGGCCATGGAAACGTCTGAGTCCGATGTGCCAGCGATTGGTCCGTTAAAAAAATGACGGGGCATTGGTATTTTTCCGAAAGATTGAAAGCATGAATAATGTAGTAAAGGCATTCTTCGACGTCGCCGGGAGCCAGCACAATGCGCGGCGCATCGCCGTGCGCTCCGAAAACGGCAAGATTTAAGTCGCTCTGTTCATTTTTGGTCGGAAGACCGGTCGAGGGGCCGCCGCGTTGCGCATCGACCACGACGCAGGGAATTTCCGCCATCGCGGCCAGGCCCAGAATTTCCACCATGAGCGCTAAACCGGGGCCCGAGGTCGCCGCCATGGCCTTTTTTCCGGCGTAGGAGGCTCCGACGATCGATGCAATCGCTGAAATTTCATCTTCCGTCTGGACGACCGCGCCGCCGAATTTCGGCAGATGCTTTTCCATGAATTCCAGAATGTCCGACGCCGGTGTGATCGGGTAACCGGCGTAATAGCGGCATCCGGCGGAAATAGCGCCGATGGACAGCGCTTCGTTCCCCGACATGACGATGCGCTTGATCGGGGATTGAACCGCTTCGAAGGCCGGAAGTCTCTTCTTAAAAGGATGCTTGTCAACGTAATCATAGCCCGCCTTCAGGGCTTCGAGGTTTTTGGCCACAACCGTCTCGCCTTTTTTGCCGAAGCGGTCGCGGACCATCTCTTCGAGGAGAGTGATCGACATCCCGAGGATCCGTGCGCAGACGCCGAGAGCCACGACGTTTTTCCCGAGTTTGGTCTTGACGACATTCAGCGTGATTTCATCCAGCGGTACGGCGTACGCTTCAAAAGTTCCTTCCGGTGTGTAATGGGCCGGATCATAAACCAGGAGGCCGTCCGGATGGATGGATTTTCCGTGCAGCTGGAAGGCTTCCTCATTAAAAGTGATCAGGATATCCGCCGCCTGGCCCTGGGAAAGCGCAGACTGGTCTGAGGCGCGAACCTGGAACATCGCCGGTCCGCCTTTGATTTCGGCAGGATACGTGCGGAAGGTATACACACCGTAGGAGGAGCGCGCAAAAGCCGTCGTCAACATTTCCCCGCAGCTAAGAACGCCTTCGCCGCCTTCCCCGCCGATTCGAACGAGAATATCTTTCATAACTTCCGCAGGCTCCCATGGATATATTTCTCCGCCGCGACGGCCGCCGTCGTTCCATCTCCCACGGCATTGGTGATCTGCCTGGTCAACTGCTGCCGGACGTCGCCGATCGCAAAAAGCCCCGGGATGGAGGTGTGCATATTCTGGTCCGTCAGGACGTAGCCTAACGCGTCCTTTTTCAACGGATCTTTGACGATAGCGCTGTTCGGCGTGAATCCGATATAAATGAAGACTCCGCTGACCGGCAGCGTCGTGACCTGTCCGTTTTTAAGGTTCTTGATCTTGACCCATTCGACCAGATCGGTCCCACCGACTTCTTCCAGAACTGAGCTCAGAACAAACTCCATCTTCGGATTTTGGCGCGCCCGCTCCTGAACGATCGGCGACGCGCGGAATTCGTCCCGCCGGTGGACGAGATGCACTCTGGACGCATGCTTGGTGAGGTAAATCCCCTCCTCCAGGGCCGCGTCGCCGCCTCCGACCACCACCATCGGCTTGTTGCGGAAGATCGGCAGAGGCCCGTCGCAGATGGCGCAATAGCTGACGCCTTTCGTCCAGTATTCTTTTTCCCCTTTGACGCCCAGATAGTTGGGGCTTCCGCCGGTGGCCAGAATGACCGCTTTGCCCTTGAGAACGCCCTCGCCGGTTTCCACTTCAAAAAGGTCGCCTTTCTTGCGGACAGCCGTGGCATTGTCGAACGGATATCGGCCCCGAATTCCTTGGCATGGCTGAGCATTTTTTCCGCCAGCTCCCGCGCGTCGATGGATCCGAAGCCCGGATAATCTTCCACGAAACCGGTCTTATTGATCTGGCCGCCGGGAAGCTCCTTTTCCAGGACGACGGCCTTAAGCTTGGCCCGCGCGGCATAAAGCCCCGCCGCAAGACCCCCCGGTCCGGCGCCGACGACGATGATGTCGAAGAGATCGCTCATACCCTTACGCCATGTCCACGATGATATCGTCCAGCCCTTTGCCGGCCGGGACCATCGGGAACACCTTCTCGTGCTGGTCGATCATGACTTCCAGAACGACGGTCCGGTGCCGGACTTCCTTGAGCGCCTGTTCAAGAGCCGGCACAACCTGGTCTTTCTTCGTGACCCGGATCCCGAGAGCTCCATGAGCCTCCGCCAGCTTGACGAAGTTCGGGGTATACGCATCCTCGAGAGGGTTGGGCTCCTTTTGGTCTTTCATGACGCCGCCTTGGGCGACCAGGCAGCTCGAAGAATAGCGTTCGCCGTAAAAGAGCTCCTGCCATTGGCGGACCATTCCGAGGAAGAAATTATTGAGGATGATCACCAGGACCGGTGCTTTCTCGACGGTTGAAGTCGCCAGTTCCGAGGCGGTCATCTGGAAAGACCCGTCACCCTCGATGCAGACGACCGTCCGGTTCGGAAAAGCGATCTTGGCACCCACAGCCGCCGGAAACCCATATCCCATCGTTCCCAGGCCGCCGGAGGTCAGAAACTGGCGGGGTTGGTTGCACCAGTACCATTGCATCGCCCACATCTGGTGCTGTCCCACGCCGGTCGAAATAATGGCATCGCCTTTCGTCAGCCGGTGAAGCTCATCGAGCACATACTGCGGCCGCAGCACATCGTCCTTCTTGTAGGCCAACGGATTCTGTTCATCCAGCGACTGGATTTCCTTGACCCATTCGCCGTGATCCAGAGCCGGGATCGCCTGCGCCAGTTCTCCCAGCACGCTTTTTAAATCCCCCACGACGGGACAATGCGCGAACACGATCTTGGAGATGTTCGCCGGATCGATATCGATATGGATCTTCTTGGAGTGCGGCGAGAAGGTGGACAAAGCCCCCGTCACCCGATCATCGAAGCGGGCGCCCGCTGAGATCAAAAGATCCGCTTTCTGCATCGCGATATTCGCGCTGTACTTGCCGTGCATGCCCAGGGGCCCCATATGCAGATTGTGATTCGGAGGGAAAGCGCCGTTGGCCATGAGCGTCCAGACAACCGGGATATTGCCTTTCTCCGCCAGAGCTTTGAGTTCCGGAGATGCGCTGGACGAGATCGTTCCGCCGCCAACATAGAGGAGCGGGCGCTTCGATTCCTTGATCATCTCGGCGGCGCGTTTGATCTGCATCGGATGGCCTTTGACGGTCGGCTTATACGAACGCATGGTGATCTTGTCTTCCCAGGTCCATTCGGTCTTGCCGCGCTGAACGTCAACGGGAATATCGACCAGCACGGGACCCTGGCGCCCAGTCGTCGCTATATAGAAGGCCTCCTGCATCGTGCGGCGCAGATCCTTCACATCTTTGACGAGGAAGTTGTGTTTGGTGATCGGCCGCGTGATGCCGGTGATATCCGCTTCCTGGAAAGCGTCGGAACCGATCACGCCGGTCCGGACCTGGCCTGTGATCGCGATCACGGGGATCGAGTCCATATGAGCCGTGGCCAGGCCGGTCACGAGATTGGTCGCCCCCGGTCCGGAGGTGGCGAAGCAGACGCCGGGTTTCCCCGTCGCACGCGCGTAGCCGTCCGCCATATGACAGGCGCCTTGTTCGTGGCGCGTGAGCACATAACGGATGCCGCACTGTCCGAGCGCGTCATTTAAGGGCAGATTCTGTCCTCCGGGAATACCGAAAAATACGTCCACGCCCAGTTTCTTTAATGATTCGCAGACGATTTGGGCGCCGGTCATCTCCATGTCAGAGCTCCTCTATGTAATGTAGTAACGTGCGGACCGGGTGTCCGGTTCCGCCGGTCGGGCAATAGGGTTGATCGCTGTCCGTCCAGGACGGCCCGGCGATATCGAGATGCGCCCAGGGGCGGTCATCGACAAATTCTTTGAGGAAAAGACCGCCGATAATGGTTCCCGCCTCGCCGCGGCGCTTGCCGATGTTCTGAACGTCGGCAATTTTGCTTTTCACGTCCGGCTCATACTCTTTTTCGAGCGGAAGCTCCCAGAATTTCTCGCCGGCGGCTTCTCCGGCGGCCCGGATCGCCTGAAACAGCTTGGGCGTGTTGGTCATGATCGCCGACACGCGATGTCCGAGGGCCACCACACAGGCTCCCGTCAGAGTCGCGATATCGATCACGACGCCCGGTTTCTTCGAGCAAGCGTAGGACAACGCATCCGACAGGACGAGCCGCCCTTCGGCATCCGTATTCAGGACCTCAATCGTCTTTCCGTTAAACGCTTTCAAAACGTCGCCGGGTTTCTGCGCGCGGCCTCCGGGCATATTCTCCGCGATCGCCATGTAGCCGCGAACTTCCACGGCGGGTTTCAGCTCCGCCAAGGCAGACATCACGCCTAGAACCGCCGCCGCTCCGGACATATCGTCCTTCATCGTTTCCATGGACTGCGCCGGTTTAAGCGACAGCCCGCCGGAATCAAACGTGATTCCCTTGCCGACGAGCGCCACAACCTTTTTCGCCTTTTTCGTCGGCTTATAAATGATTTCGACCAGTCGCGGAGGAACGGCCCCGCCCGCTCCGACGCCAAGAATGGCGCCCATGCCAAGCTTTTCCAGATCCTTTTTTTCCAGCACGGTCACCGAAAGCGGAGATTTATTAATTTTGAGGGCTTCATCCGCGAGACGCGCCGGATTCATCCGGCTGGGCGGCTCGTTGATGAGATCACGCGCCAGCATCGTCGCTTTGCTGTACACTTCCGCCTTTTTGATGCCTTCAGCGGCATACCGGGGAGACCCTTCCAAAAGGAGAACCAGCTCTTCGACAGGCTTCGGCTGATCCGGCGCGGGAGACTTATGTCGATCAAATCGGTAGGCGCCAAGATACAGCCCTTCGGCCGACGCCTGTGTCTGATCGCGCTGGGCGGCCGGCGATTTGGCGATTTGAGGAAAGCGGACAGCCAGCTTCTGCAGGCCGAGCGATTCGGCTCCGGAGAGGACCTTGGAAGCCGCGCGGCGCAGCGTCTCGTTGGTGAATTCGGACTTCTTGCCCAGGCCGATCAGGAGGACGCGTTCCGCCGGGACCGAGTCCTTGGGGCGATACAAAAAGGTGTCGCGTTCCTTGCCTTTGAATCCATCGGTTTTAGCCGCGACTGGAACCTGTTCTTCGAATGCGAACAGGGCCAAGGTCTGGTTCTCACCCTTCCATTTCTTCCAATCGCTTAGAGTAATTTTCATCGTATTCATAGTTTATTTTACGCGTTTTTCGACGGACGATGCAAACCATCTCGGCCGGAATCACCGGGAATCCCTATGCCGAGCGCCATTAACCCAATCTCGGAATGAATGATAATCTTGTAATTTATCTTGCATTTTATCCATTTATCATGTAGCCTGTTCAAAGGAGGAAACTTCCCATGACAGCCAAAGTATCCTTGCGCGGACAGACGGTTATCCCTGCAGCGTTGCGTCAGAAATACCATATCCTGCCCAATTCGCGCGTCGAGTTCCTCGATGTGGGTGGCGAAATCGTCCTGATTCCCGTGCCTGAAAACGGGTTTAAGAAGGCTCGCGGCTTTCTAAAGGGAACAGGAATCACCATGAAGGACTTATGGGACTATCGCAGGGAGGAACGCTCGCGTGAACGCAAAAAGTCATCCTGATTGGTCTCGGATTCCGCGCGTCGCCGTTGACAGCTCCGTCCTGGCCGCGTTTTTTTTAGATGAACCCGGAGTGGCTCCGTTGGAACATTTGAAGCATAAGCTGCAATTGCCGTTCGTCTCCATCTGCGAACTGCTCTATATTGTCACTCGAAAAAAGAACCGGGCATACGCCGATCAATGCTTCGGGCTTATCAAGTCCTGGGGGGCGCCGATTCTGCATTCCACAGAAGAAAGCATCCTGGCGGCGAGCCGCCTGAAAAGCCAATATGGGTTGGGTTTAGGCGATGCCTTTATCGCGGCGACCAGTCTCTGTTTCCGCCTTCCGTTGCTCACCTACGATACGGATTACCTCCCTCTCGCTAAAGAAATTCAGCTTTTTGGCGTCGAATAACCGATCGCGACCATGCGCCTGCCTGCCAGCAGGCTGGGTCGATCGCATCGCCTATGCAATTGCAACCATCCGGTCTATTGCCAACCGGGCTTTGGCAGCGGTTTCGGGCGGCACTTTCACTTCGTACTGCATATCTTGGAGTGCCCACAAAACCTTCTCCAATGTAATTTTTTTCATGTAGCCGCAGATCGCGTCTTCGGATACCGGGATGAAAGTCCTGCCCGGATACTGCCTTTTCAGACGGTGGAGGATCCCCACTTCGGTCGCGACGACGAACTCAGGAGCCTTTGACACCGACGGGCGCTGATAGATCCCTTCAGTCGAGAGGATCTGATCCACCCTCATCATGTGCGGCGTCGAACACCCGCATTCCGGGTGAATCAATAGTTCCGCCTTCGGATGCTCCCGGCGCAACTCTTCAATGCGCACGGCCGGAATGCGGGAATGCACGCCGCAGTAACCCGGCCACAAATGGATTTTCCGGCCGGTCTTCTCGCGCACGAAGTTCCCGAGATACATGTCCGGCACAAAAAGGATTTCTTTGTCCGCCGGGATCGACTGGACGACCTTGACGGCATTGGACGAAGTGCAACAATAGTCGCTTTCGGCCTTCACCTCGGCCGTCGTATTGACGTAGGCCACGACCACCGCTCCGGGATGTTCCGTCTTCCATTTCCGCAGCGCCTCAGCCGTAATCATGTCCGACAACGAACAACCGGCGTCCAGATCCGGAATGAGCACTTTCTTAGTCGGCGCCAGAATGCTTGCGGTTTCAGCCATAAAGTGGACTCCGCAGAAGACGATAACGTCCGCGCTGGTTTTTGTCGCCTGCTGAGACAACCCTAATGAATCTCCGACGAAGTCCGCGACATCCTGCACCTCGCCGATCTGGTAATTGTGCGCAAGGATCACCGCGTTCCGCTCTTTCTTCAGAACGGAAATCTGTTCTTGCAATGATGCGGTTTGCGTCACCATATGTCTTCAAGGTCGTTGTAGGGGCGACCGGCGGTCGCCCTTACGTTGCGGAATTAACCAACAGGGATGGCAGGGCGCGCGCCGCGCGCCCCTACAACATCCTCCTCAATCGAACGCATATTCTGCGTGATCTTCATTGCGCAATACTTCGGCCCGCACATGGAGCAGAAGGGCGCATCTTTAAAACCTTCCTGCGGCAAGGTCGAATCGTGTTTGGCCTTGGCGGCTTCCGGATCCAGCGACAGGGCGAACTGGCGTTCCCAGTCGAAGTTGAAGCGCGCGCGGGACAATTCATCGTCCCGGTCCCGGGCGCCCGCGCGTCCGCGGGCGATGTCGGAGGCATGCGCGGCGATCTTGTAGGCGATCACGCCTTGCCGGACATCTTCCGCATTGGGAAGGCTCAGATGCTCCGCCGGGGTCACATAGCAAAGGAGCGAAGCCCCCGCCCAGCCGGCCAGAGCGGCCCCAATCGCCGACGTGATATGGTCATAGGCCGGCGCCACGTCCGTCACGAGCGGCCCCAAGACATAGAAGGGCGCTCCATGACAGACCTTCTGCTGGCGTTCGACGTTCATCGCCACCTGATGCATGGGCACATGACCTGGACCTTCCACCATCACCTGAACGCCCATCTTTACCGCACGGGCGGTCAGTTCACCCAAGACATCAAGCTCTGCGAACTGAGCCGCGTCTGAAGCATCCGCCTGACAGCCCGGGCGAAGGCCATCGCCGAGGCTGTAGCTCACGTCATAAGCGCGCAGGATCTCGGACATCTCGTCAAAGTGCGTGTAGAGGAAATTCTCCTGGTTATGCGCGGCGCACCACTGGGCCAGGAGCGACCCGCCGCGGCTGACGATGCCGGTGATGCGATTGTGTGTCAGCGGGATATGCGCCTTCAGGACGCCCGCGTGGATCGTAAAATAATCTACACCCTGTTTGGCCTGCTTTTCGATTTCATCGCGCAGGATTTCCCAAGTCAGGTCTTCGGGCTTCTGCACCTTCTCCAGCGCGCCGTAAATCGGAACGGTGCCCACCGGGACCGTGCTTGCCTGTAGGATCGCCTCACGGATGGCGTCCAGATCGCCGCCCGTGGATAGATCCATGACGGTGTCGGAGCCGTAGTGAACCGCCATATGCAACTTCTCGAGCTCCTGATCCAGATTGGACGTGGTCGAGGAATTTCCGATATTCGCGTTCAGCTTGCAGCGGACACCGATCCCGATGCCGATCGGGTCCAGGCGATGCTTTAAATGCCTGATGTTGGCGGGGATGATCAGGCGACCGGCCGAGATTTCATCACGAATAAATTCCGGAGAAAGCTTTTCTTTCTCCGCGACGCGCTTCATTTCGGGAGTGATGATGCCCTTGCGGGCGGATTCGAGCTGTGTCATAGGATTCTCCCTCTATCGTCATTCCCCGCGGTCTTTGGCGGGGAATCCATAGATCCCCTGCCAGTGACCGCAGGGGATGACGGCCTTAAATCTAACCTATCTGTACCGTTGGGCGTTTAGACTCCGCCTCGGCGTTCAACACGCTCACGCGGGCGGCGACCCACTCCGCCGCGCTCTTGAACGCTTTCGCCTGCGGCGAGTCCGGCTTGGCGATGGAGATCGGAACACCGCGGTCGCCGCTCTGTCCGACTGACGGATCAAAAGGGACCTGACCCAGAAGCGGAACATCATATTCCTGGCTCAGAACCTTGCCGCCCTGACCGTCATACAGATCAATGTGATTATGGCAATGCGGGCAATCGAGCCCCGCCATATTCTCGATGATGCCGAGCACCGGCACGCGGACTTCCCCGAACATGGCGATCGCACGCCGAACGTCCGAAAGTGCGACCTGCTGAGGCGTCGTCACAATGACCGCCCCGGACAAAGGCACCGTTTGGACGAGGCTTAGAGGAGCATCGCCGGTCCCGGGCGGAAGATCCACAACCAGATAATCGAGTTCTCCCCATTGAACGCTGGTCAAAAACTGACGGATGATGCCATGGAGCATCGGCCCGCGCCAGATGATGGCTTTCCCGGGTTCAACCAGAAACCCGATGGAGATGACCTTGACCCCGTGATTCTCAAAAGGGATCAGCTGTTCTTTATCGTTAACGGGGGGTCGGTCGTTCTCGGGAATCCCCATCATCATCGGAACGTTCGGACCGTAGATATCGGCATCGAGCAGTCCGACCTTCGCACCCAGCCGCTGGAGGCTGACCGCGATATTGACCGCCGTCGTGCTTTTGCCGACCCCGCCCTTGCCGCTGGCCACCGCAATAATATTTTTGAGCCCTTCGGGGAGAGCCTTTTTTTTGCTTAAAATGTCGTTTTTCTGAACCATAAATCTATGCGGTCATACAAATTCTAACAGAATGGACGGGTCGAGCGGCTTGAACGGCTGCTTCGCGAGCGGGCCGTTCATGAGCGCGGTTTCGCCCTCCTCGTAAGTCGGCCGCTCCTTGGCATAGAACACGCCGATGGGGATGCGATCGCCCCACTCCTGAGCCTTGTTCATCGCGGCGTCATAGTTCTGGGTATCGTGCTTTTCGTCTTCCAGTTTATAAACGCGCTCTTTGAAGAACGTATAAGTGTTCACCTTGTTGTAGGTCACGCAGGGGCTGAAGACATCCACATGCGCGAACCCTTTATGCTGGATCGCTTTCTTGAAAATCTCGGCCAGATGCGCCGGCTCACCGGAGAAGCCGCGCGCCACGAAGGACGCTCCGCCGGCCAGAGACAAGGCCAGAGGATTCAGCGGATTTTCCAAGCTTCCGGTCGGCGTCGATTTGGTTTTCGTCAACCGTTCGGTTGTCGGCGAGGTCTGCCCGGTCGTTAACCCATAAATCTGGTTATCCATGACGATATACGTCATATCGATGTTGCGTCGGAGCGCATGGATGAAATGTCCCGCGCCGATTCCGTAGCCGTCTCCATCGCCGCCGGCGGCGATGATGGTCATGTCATGGTTACCGAACTTGGCGCCCTGAGCCACCGCAACCGTGCGGCCATGCAGGCTATGCATTCCGTAGGAATTAAAGAACCCCGGCAGGTTCGAAGAACAGCCGATCCCCGATACCACCATGATTTCATGCGGGTTGAGATTCAGATCCGCGCAGGCCTTCTGAAGGGCGTTCAAGACGCCGAAATCACCGCAACCGGGACACCAGTCTGGTTTGACTTCCGATTTAAATACCGCTGCATCAGCCATGCAATGGTCTCCGTGAGAGAATCTTCTTAATTTCATCGTAGGCAAGCCCGGCCGGGAACGGCTCCCCGTCGTACTTGAGGATCTTATCCTTGATGTCAAAACCGGTTTCCATACGAATCAATCGCGCCATCAGAGACGAATAGTTGTTCTCGATCATGATCGGGCGCTTCGCCTTGGAGAGAAGCGCTGAAACCTCTTCGCTCAAAAACGGCGCAATGACTTTGATCATCAGGATGTTGACTTTGGTGCCTTCTTCCGTCAAGCGCCGCGCGAGCGCTTGAAGAAGGTTATAGGTCGATCCCCAACCGACGAGCGTGACATCCGCATCCGCCGGGCCTTCGAGCTTGACCGGGAAGAGCTTCGCCACTTCTTTTTTCGCCAGGTCCATTTTCCGCATGCGCTTGTCCATCATCGTTTTGCGCATCACAGGATCGGTGAAGACGTCCGAGATGACTTCACCGCGCTCATTGTGCTCGTCCGAGGGCGAGACATACATCGCATTCTTCGTTCCCGGATAAACGCGAGGCGAAATGCCGCTCGGCGTGACCTTGTAGCGGAGATACGGAGTCGCTTCATTCCATTCCTTCACAATGTCGCCGCGATCGATGCGGACGTTCAGGTCCAGCTTATCGACGGTCTCGGTGTGCTCGGAGAGCATCAGATCAGACAGGAGCAGAACAGGGCACTGATAGCGCTCGGCGAGGTTAAAGCTTTCCGCCGTCGTGAAAAAAGCGTCTTCGATGGTCTGCGGCGACAGAATCACGCGGGGATATTCCCCCTGACCGGCTCCGAGGATCTGGAAGAGGTCTCCCTGCTCGGTCTTCGTGGGAAGGCCGGTCGAGGGCCCGCCGCGCTGGACGTTGACGATGACCACAGGGGTTTCGAACATCCCCGCCAAGCCGACCGCTTCGGTCATGAGAGCAAAACCGCCGCCGGAAGTCGCCGTCATCGCGCGCACCCCCATCTGGCCGACGCCCACCGCCATGTTCAGCGAAGCAATTTCATCTTCACATTGCTTCATCACCATCCCGTGTTTCGGTCCGTTGGGGGCCAAAAAGTGCATGATCGAAGAAGCGGGAGTCATGGGATACGCGGAGAAAAATTTGCAGTTGGCCGCCAGAGCGCCGACAGCAATCGCCTGGTTGCCGGTCATCACCAGGCGCTGCTTTTTTGAAAGCTCAAGACCCAGCCCGAGCGACTTCCAATGCGCCTTCGCAAATTCATATCCGGCGCGGGCCGCATCGATGTTGGGCTGGATGACCTCGGGCTTTTTCTTTCCAAAACTGTCCTGGAGAGCCTTTTCGAGGCTTTCGAGAGGGAGATCGGTGAGAAACATGAAGGCGCCGGTGGCGACGGTGTTCTGCATAATCGGGAGCTTCGCCAGTTTCGCCATGGGAAGGCCCATGCTTTGGATGCCGTTCACCAGATGATCCGACCGCACCTGCAGCTTGTCAGCATTAAAGAGGATTCCGCCGCCCTTTTCCACGCCGAGCGCATGCCGATCGATCGTGTCCTGGTTCAAGGCGATCAAGAGGTGGCAGTTTTCGGGCTGGGTGTACACTTTTTCGGAGCCCGCGCGCATCTGCCACCATGTGTGACCGCCGCGGATCACGGATTGATAGCTGTTGTAGGCGTAGACATGCAGGCCGTTTCGGGCAAAGATCTTGGCCAGGGACTCTCCGACCGAGGCGATCCCATCCCCTGCCGCTCCGCCGACCCAGACTGAAACAGTTTTCCTTTTCATATCGGCTTAGGCTCCTCTTGGATTACGACGAAACTCCGGCGAAAACCGTCGCGGCTTTGCGAAGGGCTTGCATCAACGCATCGACATCGTCCTTATTATTATAAACATAAAAGCTGGCCCGGGCCGTGCCGCTGATCCCGAGATCGCGCATGAGCGGCTGGCAGCAATGATGCCCCGCGCGGATGGCGATCCCTTCCTGATCCAGCAGCGTCCCGATATCATGAGGATGGATTTCTCCGTAATTAAAAGAAACGACGCCGCCGCGATTTTCGACCTTCAGGGGGCCGTAAAGATGAACTTGCGGGTCCTGGCACAACTGGTTGAGCGCATAGGCGGTCAATTCCTTTTCATGCTGGCGGACAGCCGCCATGCCGAGCTTGTTCAGATAGTCGATGGCGGCGCCAAATCCCACCACGCCGGCAATATTGGGCGTTCCCGCTTCAAACTTCCAGGGAAGTTCGTTCCATCGGGCATGATCCCGCCAGACCTCCAGAATCATGTCGCCCCCGCCTTGATAGGGGTCCATGGCATCGAGAAGTTCGGGGCGGCCATAAAGAACGCCCACACCGGTCGGCCCGAGCATCTTATGAGCGGAAAAAGCAAGGAAGTCGCATCCGATCTCAGCCACCCTGGTTTCGAGATGCGGCACCCATTGAGCGCCATCGATGAGGAATCTCGCGCCGACCGCAGCGGCCTTCTTAGCGATCTCACGCACAGGGAAGATGGTCCCCAGGACGTTCGACATGCCCGTGATCGCAACAAGTTTGGTACGTGCGGTCAGCAACTGATCGATCTTCGGCATATCCAGCATCCCGTTGGCAGTGACCGGCACAAACTGCAGCTTGGCGCCGGTCGCTTGCGCGGTCATCTGCCAGGGGATCAGGTTGGAGTGGTGTTCCACGGCGGACAAAAGGATTTCATCACCGGGCTTCAGGAACTTGCGGCCCCAGCTGAAAGCGACCAGATTGATCGCGTCTGTGGCGCCCTTCGTGAAAATAATGCTCTCGGGAACAGAAGCGCCGATAAACTTGGCCACTTTCTTGCGCGTTCCCTCATAGAGCGCGGTCGATTCCTCGCTCAGGGCATGAAGACCGCGATGAATATTGGCGTTGGATTCCTTATAGAACCGCGCCTCCGCCTCGATCACCGAAAGCGGCTTCTGAGTCGTGGCGGCGTTATCGAGATACACCAGCCGTTTCCCATGGACTTTGCGGGAAAGAACAGGAAAATCCTTCTGGATCGATTTCAGATCAAACATAGATCTCCTTTGCCGTCATCCCCCGCGGTCTCTGGCGGGGGACCCATGGATCCCCGGCCAGTGGCCGCCGGGGATGACGTTCGGGGGGTCATACCTGGAACCTCGGAACGGGAATTTCGACGTCCAGTTTCTGGCCGACGGTCTGTTCATCATTGACGAGGTGCAGTAAATTGATTCGGTCCAGCGATTCCCAGAGTCGGCTGCTGATCACCTGCCAGATCGGACGGATGCTGCAGCCTCCGGTGTGTCCGCAATCGGTGCGCTTGTTGAAGTGATCACACGTGTCTTGAAAGGGAACTCCTTCCAGCACGCGGATCACCTGCGCAATGGAAATTGCATCGGCGGATTGAGCAAGGGCAAACCCGCCCTCAGTTCCTCGGGTGCTTTTCACCAGGCCAGCTCTCCGCAAGCGCATCAGGATCTGCTGGGCATAATGCTTCGGAACGTGCTCAAATTGGGATATATCTGTAATGGACATGGTCTCTCCATTCGGTTGGCGCGCCAACCGTAAGAGGCACCGGATGCCATACTCCGTTTTTGTGCTGATTTGCATCATAATGATTTCTTTAATAATAGCATATATGACCTATTCGATCAACAATAAAGAAATAGCTATTTTTTAGATACGTTCTTTCTAACTATAAATAGCCATGAGGCCTCGCGAAGAAGGGCAGGATTTGCACGATCTTTGGCCATCAGACTGACAAAATAATAGCCCCGGCGGGTAGCGGAAGCCGGGATAGAAAAGGCTAACTCCCCCGTTTTCGGATTTAGGGGCGCCGACATCCAATGCCGGCCAACCTTGTCGACCAAGATCTGTGCGCTTTCCGGCAGGATTTTCTGGACATCCGGGATGCGCGCGCGGATTTCTTTAGGGATTTCCTTAACGCGCTCGCCATCCGCGGGCGATAGAGAGGCGACTTGAAGCGGCCGCTGGTTCAAGGAACGGGCAAAGGCTTGGAGAGATGTCTGCCGGAACACCAATCGACGGTTGAGCCGGCAGGGATTTGTAAAGCCGGAGACATCGCCATCGTCACAGGTAACCGCCGTGTGATATCCGACAGCCCGAGCGCGTTCGACAATGTACTGGTCATAGCCTCCATAGGGATAGGCGATCGACGTGACAGGCTGCTGGAGTTCTTTTTCAATGCGGCGTTTCGACCCTATCAGTTCCTCTTCGATCCAGGCATGATAGGTCTTCCGGTTCATCGGCTTTTCGGGATGTGTCAGAAGCGGATGCGTCATGGAGTGGCATTGAATGTCGACGCCCTGGCGCGCCAAAATGCGCAGATCATCCCAGGTGAGCGCCGACGGGAACCGGTTGATGGCATGGGGATAGACGAACAGGGTGAAGGGATACCCGTAACGCTTAAAGACCGGCCAGGCGACGTCTTTGGCGGTTTTATAGCCATCATCGATCGTGATCACGACGCTCCGGTCGGGAATGGGCGCCTTCTTATAGAGATAATCCTCGAGAACGCTGAGCGGAATGACGGGAATCTTCTGGACGGACAAGAAACGCATTTCTTCTTCGAAGCGGGCCACAGAGACGCTGTAGGCGTTTTTCTTGTCTCCGAAGGTGTGGTAGCAGAGGATCGTTACGCTGGGAGGATCCGCGGGCGGAACCGCAGGATACCAGATAAAAGAACTGAGAAGAGCGAGGAGTGAGGCGAGCGACTTAATCTTTGTGGTTGCGGACGAACCGCTTGATGGCGGCGATATCTTTGGAGGACGAGGCGGCGAACTTAAAACCGAGGGCGCAGCGCGTCGGTTTAAGCGCCATAATATTCAACGCCGTCGACCAGGCCACCATGGCGTCAATCGCGACTTCTGAGCGGGGAAAAGCGATGCAGGCGCGGACTTTGCTGCCTTCGGTCAGAAACGTCGTGGAGGTGACGGCCATGCCCTGTTCGTGAAGGTTCAGAGTTTCGCAGGTGAATTTGGGGACTCCGATCCCTTCGATTGTGACCGGAAGCTTGATGGTGACGCGCTTAAGGAGGCGCCGTTCCTGCGAATGCTCAGTATCGAGGACCATTGACGGAGATTCTACTATCCCTCCCCCCGACTGTCAAACACACCCCCCTATTTCGTCATCCCCTGCGGCCCCTAACAGGTGACCCAAATAAAATTTACCTCGCCCCCTTGGGGGAGAGGTCGTGCCGCAGACCGGGTGAGGGGGCCAGCCGTTCGCTCGGTGTGCCGCCCCCGCGCTCGCTGCGAGCGCTGGGCGCCAAAGAGCCTGCCTACCGGCAGGCAGGCTCCCGGTGCGTCCTCGCTGCGCGCGAAGGCGCCACCCCTCGCAAGTAAAGGGAATATGGGTCAATGAATTTCGTCGGAGATGAAGGGGCGGCCAACCGACCGCCCTAATCTAAATCGGAGGCAGGGGTTCCAGTCTTAAAATGGGGGCAGAATTTGCGCTGGCATCCTCCGCACAGTCCTGTTAAAATGCATCATGTTCTATGAAGCCGTTTTTCGCGAACTCTACAAAGAAAAAATCCAATACTTGGTCGTCGGCGGTGTCGCGATCAATCTGTATGGTATTTTGCGAGCCACAGCGGATCTTGATCTTTTTCTTTGGCTGCAAGACAAGGACAACGTCTTAAAATTTTTGTCCGTCATGAAACGGCTCGGTTACCGGCCGCGGGCGCCTGTTCCAGCCGACGAGCTGGCGGATTCATCAAAACGGCGAGCCTGGCAGCAAGAAAAAGGAGCCATGGTCTTCACATTCATCCATCCCAATTCTTTCGAACAGGTCGATGTGTTTTTGGATGAACCGATTCCTTTTGAAGATGCCTTTAAGAAACGCAGGTTAATCTCGATGTCGGATTTTGAAATCTCAGTCGTCTCGATGGCTGACCTGAAAATCATGAAGACCAAAGCGGGGCGAGAGAAGGATGTGTCGGATTTAGCGCACTTAAAGAAGCGAGAGGAGATCGATCATCGTGGCGAGTGAATTAGGACGGTACACCTACGATATATCGCTTGAAGATCTTCGCCGGTACGCTGCGCTGCCCCCCGAAGAAATCCTGCGATGGCTGGAAGAATATAATCAATTTGTCCGGCAGGTCCTGCCTCCCGACAGCCAGCGCGCTGCGCAGCTATTCCGCCAGGGAAAACTCTAACCGCAAAAACAGAGGTTGTTGATCGAGGTTGAGCTAAGGTTCTTTAGAGGATGGAGGAGGCGCCCTGAGACCTTTGGCCGTCTTTTTTGCCGTGAAGAACAGCACAACCAAAAGCACGAAGGCAATACCGCCCCAAAGAATAATTTCTTTCATCGCAATACCTCCTCTGAGGCTTCAATTTACAATAAAACCTGACCGTTTATAACCCTAATTCCAGGCGGGCGGCTTCGGAGATCCTGGAGATGTTCCAGGGGGGGTCGACGACCATTTCGACGTTGGCGGTCTTGACTCCCGGAATGAGCAGGAGGCGCCGCTCGGCATCGTCTTTGAGCACTCCGCCCATCCCGCAGCCGGGGGCCGTCAGCGTCATTTTGACATCAATTCGGAAGCCACCTTCCGGCAAAGCCGTAACATCATTATTGTAAACGAGACCGAGTTCGACCACGTTCACGGGGATCTCGGGATCAAAGACGCCCCGCAACGCCGCCCATGCGCGATCTCTGATCTCGTCCGCCGTTACGGCAGAGCCTGTCGGTCCGGCGGAACCTGCCGTTACGGCGGGGTCCGCCTTTATGGTTTCCCCGATCGCATCGGCATCTTTTCCCGCAACGCGGACCATCGTTCCGTATTCGGTCATGACCGTGAAAGTATCGCCGAGGGCCTGGGTGACGCGCACTTCGGTTCCTCGTGCGAGGCGGACCTGGTAGCCTTCGGGGATTTGGACAACCTCAAGGTCGCGCGTGATTCGGATGGGCGTCTTCACGTTCATAGATTTTCCGTGGACGTTTGTTCCGATTTGTTTTCCAGCGCGGCGCGGAGCGTATGCCAGCCGAGGACCGCGCATTTGACGCGGGCCGGGAATTCGGACACGCCGGAAAAGATGGCCATCTTATCGGTCTCATCGATTTTCACGGCGGAGGGATCGGTCACAAGCAGGCGGAATTTTTTGAAAAGAACGGCGCTTTCCGCTTTCGACTTCCCTTTGACGATGTCGGTCATGACCGATACGGAAGACTTGGAAATCGCGCAGCCATGCCCTTCAAAGCGGATATCCTGGATTTTATCGCCGTCCAGCTTAAGGTAGAGCGTCAGCTGGTCGCCACAGAGCGGATTGTAGCCTTCCGCTTTGCGCGTGGCATCCGCCATCGCCCCGTAGTTGTGCGGGTGGCGGTTGTGGTCGAGGATTACTTCCTGATAGAGGTCGCTAAGTTCAGACATGGGAAAAGGATTTCACGCAGCGCGGGCACTTCCACCTGTTCGATCATCTCGCTGGCGAAGGCATACACGAGCAGGCGCCGCGCCTCCGCCTGCGGCACACCCCGTGAGCGCATATAAAAGAGCTGAGAAGCATCGATCTGGCCGATCGTCGAGCCGTGTTTGCATTTCACATCGTTGGCGAAAATTTTGAGCTCCGGATTGGAAACGGCTTTCGCTTCGGCCGAAAGGAGCAGGTTTTTATTGGTCTGGGCGGAATCGGTTTTCTGGGCTTCCTTCTGGACGATGATCAGGCCGTCAAAAAGGCCGCGCGACTGGCCGTCCAGGATCCCCTTATAGAGCTCGCGGCTGGTTCCGCGCGGCTTCTGATGTTCAATGAGCGTATGGTTTTCAATCACGCGCGTGCCGGAGCCGACATACAGCCCTTCCAGGAGGCACTCCGCGTCTTCACCCGTCATCCGCACATGGATGGTATTGCGGATCTGCGCGCCTTCGAATAGAAAAACGTGAGACTGAAACGAAGCCGCTTTCTGGACATCCACCTCCAGGAAGGAATGATGGGTTGCCTGCGGTCCTTCGTGGACCAGCTTGTAATGGTTCAGCTTGGCGCCCTGAGTGAGCACAATTTCCCACTTTGATTGCGTCGTATAGGGTTCCGGACGCAGAGATTCATTCTTCTCGATCAAGGTGGCCTGGCAGCCCGCCGGGATGGTGAGCCGGCGGCCGTTCGTAACTGGCTCGGGCTTCACCTGGATAGCGGAACCGTCACGGCGCTTCGCTTCCAGCCAGAATCCTTCCGCATTGACGGACTTCTCCGTAAAAACGCTTGATGTTGGGAGTCCGACGGTCATCGAACCGCCGCCTTATCCTGTTCGAGCCAACCATAGCCCTTCTTCTCGAGTTCCAGAGCAAGCTCCTTGCCGCCGGATTTCACGATGCGTCCGGCCGAAAGCACATGCACGAAATCGGGTTGGACATAATTCAACAAGCGCTGATAATGAGTGACCACGATGAAGGCGCGGTCTGGGCTGCGCAGCGCGTTGATGCCGCGTGCAACAATCTGTAAAGCGTCGATATCGAGACCGGAATCCGTTTCATCCAGGAGACAAAGCTTCGGTTCTAGAATGGCCATCTGCAGAATCTCATTGCGCTTTTTTTCTCCGCCGGAAAAGCCTTCGTTCACAGCACGCGAGAGCATAGGTTCCGGGATTTCGACCAACTTCGCCTTTTCCTTAATGAGCTTGAGGAAGTCGATCGCGTCCAGTTCCGGCTGGCCCTGATGCTTACGGACGGCATTGAGAGCGGTCTTCATAAAATACGAGTTGGAAACTCCCGGGATCTCCACCGGATACTGGAAAGCAAGGAAGAGGCCTTCCGTCGCGCGATCCTCGGGAATCAGGCTCAGGAGGTTCTTCCCCAGATAGCTCACCGAACCGCCGGTGACCGCATAGCCTTCGCGGCCCGCCAGCACATTGGCCAGCGTACTTTTGCCGGAGCCGTTCGGCCCCATGATAGCGTGGACTTCGCCCTTATTGACCTTCAGCGAAATCCCGCGAAGGATCTGTTTGTCGCCCACTGACGCTTGCAAATCTTTGATGTTCAGCATGTTATCCGACCGTCCCTTCTAAACTGACGCTCAATAATTTCTGCGCCTCTACGGCAAATTCCATGGGGAGTTCTTTGAACACCTGTTTACAGAAGCCGTTGACGATCATGCTGACGGCGTCCTCCGCTTTGATGCCGCGGCTCTTGCAGTAGAAAAGCTGATCGTCGCTGATCTTGGACGTGGTGGCCTCGTGCTCCATCTGGGCGGTGGTCTCCTCCACATCAATCTTGGGGAAGGTATGCGCCCCGCAGGTTTCGCTCATCAAGAGCGAATCGCACTGGGAATAGTTGCGCGCGCCGGTCGCTCCCTTCAGTATCCTGACCATTCCGCGATAACTGTTCTGGCCGTGACCGGCGGAAACTCCCTTGGAGATAATCGTGCTGCGGGTGTTTTTCCCGACATGGATCATCTTTGTGCGGTGTCGGCCTGCTGATAATTGTTGACCAGCGCGACGGAATAGAACTCGCCGATCGAGTTGTCCCCCTTCAGGATGCAGCTCGGGTATTTCCAGGTGATCGCCGAGCCCGTCTCCACCTGCGTCCAGGAAATTTTGGAATTGACCCCCTTGCAGAGGCCGCGCTTGGTCACAAAATTGTAGATGCCGCCCTTGCCGTTTTTGTCGCCGGGATACCAGTTCTGAATCGTGGAGTATTTGATCTGAGCGTTGTCGAGCGCGATCAGTTCCACGACGGCCGCGTGCAGTTGATTTTCGTCTCGCATGGGAGCGGTACAGCCTTCCAGATAACTCACATAAGACCCCTCATCCGCGACGATTAGCGTGCGCTCGAACTGGCCCGTCTCGGAGGCGTTGATGCGGAAATAGGTGGAAAGCTCCATCGGGCAATGGACCCCTTTGGGGATGTAGCAGAAGGAGCCATCAGTGAAGACGGCGGAGTTCAAAGCCGCGAAGAAATTGTCTTTCTGCGGAACGACTGTGCCAAGGTATTGGCGGATGAGGTCCGGGTGCTCGCGTACGCCTTCCGAGAAGGAGCAGAAGATAATGCCAAGTTCTTTCAGCTTGTCCTTGAAGGTCGTGGCGACGGAGACGCTGTCCAGCACCGCGTCGACCGCGATCCCGGAAAGGCGCTTCTGTTCGTCCAGGGAAATGCCGAGCTTCTCGAAGGTGCTGCGGATTTCCGGATCGATCTCATTCAGGCTGTTGACCTGCGCTCTCTTCTTCGGCGCGGCGAAATACCGGATGGCCTGGTAATTGATCGGAGGATAGGTCACATTGGCCCAATGGGGCTCTTTCATGGGCAGCCAGTCACGGTAGGCCTTCAGTCGCCATTCCAGGAGCCATTCCGGCTCCTGTTTCTTGGCCGAAATCATCCGGATGACGTCTTCGTTCAGGCCGGCGGGAACGACATCCGACTCAATGACGGATGTGAATCCCCATTTATAGTCTTGAGCGGTCAGCTCCCTGATTGCTTCGTTAGCCATGTCCTAATTATATAACATACATGACATAATATGTCGTGTATTTTATTTAATCTAAATATAGATATGAATTATACTTGTTGCGTTAGCGTTCAGGATAGTGGGAGGTATAGTATGGGCTGTCGCCGGAAGTGTGGTCCGTGATATCCAGGATTTCGCCAATCTCCGGGAAATACTGCCGCAGGGACGTTTCCACGCCTTCCCGAAGCGTCACATTGGCCATCCCGCAGCCCTGACAGCCGCCGCCCATCTGGATATAAAGATTGCTCCCCTGCACGTCTACGAGGGAAATTGACCCGCCGTGGGAGGCGATCGCGGGATTGACCTGATCATCCAGGAACTTCTGCACTTTCTGCCGCAAAACGTCCTCGGAGGAGACATTTTTAAGGGCTTCTGCGGACACGGCAGGCTGCCCGGTCTTCAAATGTTCACGGATCGCGGTCCCGACGAGCGGCCCGGCCTGCCGCCAATCCACGGGCATCCGGCGGGTCACAGTGACTTCATTATCCTTGATCATGACGCCAAGGACGCCGTCGATAGCAAAAAGCCGTTCGGCCAGCGATGAGCCTTTCGCCCTATCCTGATCCTTGAACCGGATAAATCCTCCAGGCAGAAGCGCTTTCTCGACGATAAACCGGCAGCTCGATCGGTCGTGCTGAAGAATTTCGGCTGTAATTTTAATCGGTTGTTCCATAGGTCCTTATTTTACAAATAAGTTACTTGTGATATGCCGTCGGGCAGGCTAAACCCTGCCTGCCGGCAGGCAGGCCTGCTCGCGACGATGAAACGACCCCCCCAATTCACCTGCCTCTTCGCGGCTTCCTTCATGGCTGTAACGCCGTATACGCCGCAACAGTTCCTGTTCCAGGCCAAGGAACAGGTGTCGGTTTCCGAAAAGATATCTATCCTTAAACGACTTTCCGACTCATTTCCCCTGGACTCCGTCGCGAGAACCGCCCGCGAAAACCTCGTCAACCTGCTCATCAACGATAACCGATATGAGGAAGCGCTTCTGATTTATCAGAAGGAACAGGATGAAGATGGGCGCCGCCTGCCTGCCGGCAGGCAGGGGCGGGCGATCGATTTTAAACTGCTGGACATGCTCCTGCGCACGGGCCGTTATAACGACGTGCTGAGGGGAACGACGGCCCTGCCTGCCGGCAGGCAGGGGCTTCCCGGACCAGCCCATGACATTCTGCGGGACATGCGTCTCATGGAGCTGCGGGTGCAAGCGCTTCTGGCCAAAGGCCAGTTTAAGATGGCATGCGAATGCGTCGATCGATGGCTGGAGAAGTACAGCGGCGACGTCAGCCCGGGAAGCCGGTTCGAGGCAGACGTCCGCAGCCTTCAATTCCTTCGGCGGCACCTATTATCACTGGAGCGGATTAACGGCTCTCATGGAAAAGCGATTTTCACGGCCTCCGTTCCGGACAGCCTGCAGCATTGGAGCCATCGGCAAGACGTCCCTATAGTCTTCTTCAAACTCATCCCGGTGCATCCGGGCGGCCAGCTTCATAAGCCGCTTCTGCCCGGCCGGCATGAAGCCGCTTCTTATTTCGAGGACCGCGTGAACGACCTCAATCGCGGCTTTGCCTACATCAGCGGCGGGGATTTCTCTCTGCGGTTTTCAGGGCTTCACACCCTGTATGTGAAGGAGGGCGACATCGATCCGGAATCTTCCGGGGGGCACCTCTTGACGTCGCGCGTCTATGTGCATACGATCCCGCAGCTCTACAAGTTGGCGGGCGACGCGTTCGTCGTGCTGGTGGATTATCGGGAACAGGCGGACGGCGAAGCCGCCTATATGGGCGATGGCCTGATCCACCTATCCGCCAGTAAGTTGCAGACGCTGGTCGTGATGCACGAAATCCTGCACGGCCTTGGCGCCACTCACCAGGAATGGAACGCCTTTGAAGCGCAGGGTTACAAGTTTGATCCGGATGACAAGGGTCTGATGACTTTTGAACAGGGAGAAATCGTCAATCTGGGACTGGAAGAAAAAAACCGCGCGCTGTTAGGTTGGCCGCACGTCGCTACCATCCGCCCGCATTTTGCCACGGACGCCGAATTTACCGCCCGTCTGAGAGAGCTCGGCAAAGCCGTCGCGGATTTGGAGCCGGCCGCCCCCGAAAGCCCCGCCAAAGAACCCCCCGCCGCCGAACTCCTCCCGGCCCTTTAACGTCATCACTCCGACGAAAGTCGGGGCCCAGTCTACGCGCACCGGCGGTGCCCTCACGCCCGTTCCGCTCCAGCGCGGACGGACACCCCGGATGCTCCGCTCTCGCAGCCTGCGGAACTCGCCCCATGCCTGCAAATCAGAGGACGCGGCTCAAACAGTCCTCGGCTTGGCGCGCTCAAGCGGCCCATCACTATAGCTTGATCAAAAGTCGAGCGGGATCGGTTAGGAAGTTTTCGGACGGCGTCGTGGAATCGTGCGCAAAAGAGGCTCTGCGCTGCCAAGTTCGGCCAAGCGCTGGCGATTCTCCTGAACGATCAGCGCCTGCAGACCCACAGCTTCCACGTGATCTTCGAGAGGAAAGCGCTCTTTCCCTGGAAAAACGATGGTGAGTTGATCAAGTTTTAAATCCTCCAGTGCGATGCGCATCGAACGCGTGATTCGCGGCGCGTCCGTATATTTCACTTCAAATCCGAGTCGTCGCCCATCTTTAAGTACGAAGAGATCCAATTCGGCCCGATTGTGTGTGGCCCAGAAAAAACAATCCTCCGATCTCACGTGCGAGGCACGGATCACTTCCTCGACAGCGAATCCTTCCCAGGAGGCGCCAACTTTGGGATGAAGCCGCAAATCCTTTTCACTCGAGACACCCAGGAGGGTGTGAAGAATTCCCGAATCCCTAAAGAATATCTTCGGGGCTTTGACTTGTCGTTTCCCAACATTTTCTGACCAGGGCTGAAGCACGCGAACCATAAATGTTCCGCTTAGAATATCCAGGTATCGTTGAACAGTATGATGGGACAACCCCATGGCCCCCCCGATTTCGGAGGCATTAAAGATTTGCGCATGGTAATGCGCAAGCATCATCCAAAACCGTCGAAGCGTTGCCGCTGGAATCTGGATCCCCAAAGAAGGAAGATCTCGCTCTAAATAGGTGGCGGTGTACTCTTGGCGCCACTCGATACTGGATTCAACATCGGCCGCCAAAAAAGATCTTGGAAATCCACCGCGGAACCACAGTTTGGAAAGCATGGCAGGCTGGATTTCTGTTCCCTGAAACGGAGTAAGTTCCAGATAAGAGATCCTGCCGGCGAGAGTTTCCGAACTCTGTCGAATGAGATCTCTAGAGGCGCTTCCCAGGATCAAAAACCGTGCAGGGAGCGGGCGGCGATCGACCAGCACACGCAGCGCTTCAAACAGGCGGGGAAGCCGCTGCACCTCATCCATGACCACCAGCCCCCTGAGACTCTCCAACGCAAGCATTTTCGGCTCAAGTTTCGCGAGGTCACTCTCTCTTTCCAGATCAAAATAAGTTACCTCTCGAAACAGGGAAGGAACCTTTTCTTTTACAAAATCACGGGCGAGTCGGGTTTTGCCGCATTGCCGCGGCCCCAGCAGGGCCACAACGGGGTTCACCTTAAAGGAGCGAGCAATCGAATCGAGGAAGAACGGCCTTTCCATAGGCTAAATATACCATGAATACTGGAATTTGTCATTCCAATTTTCATTGATATCTACAAACCATCCATTTTCCCATCGCTTACATTTCATGGCGGCTTTCTGCCGATCCGTATAGGCAGGCCCCGCATCGTTGGCGGGGTCTAAAGCGCGCTATATCTCGCGCCTGCCCTCTAAGGCCCGCGTCAAGGTGAGTTCGTCGGTGTATTCGATGTCGCCGCCCATGGGGACGCCGTAGCCGATGCGCGTGACTTTGGCACCGAGCGGGTGGATCTTCTCTGCCAGGTAGGTCGCGGTGGTTTCCCCCGGCAGGGTCGGATCGGTGGAAATAATGACTTCTTTCACCTGGTCGGCATGGATGCGTCTGAGGAGTTCCGCGATCTTCAGGTCCTGGGGCCCGATCCCGTCCAGAGGAGACAATGCGCCGTGGAGCACATGGTAGCGGCCGCGAAACGCATGGGTTTTTTCAATCGCTTCGACGTCCGGAGGATTTTCCACGACGCAAATCAACTGAGGATCGCGCGCGGGATCTGCGCAGATGCGGCAGGGATTCTCTTCCGTGAAGGTCAGGCAGATTGAGCAGTAAATGACCTGCCGGCGAGCATCCTCCAGAGATCGAATCAGCTGCAGGACTTCATGGTCAGGCGCCCGCAGAAGATGCAGCGCCAGCCGTTCCGCCATCTTGGGCCCTACGCCGGGCAGAAGCGCCAGCCTCTGACGCAGCTGCTCCAGGGCGGAAGACATCGCAATCATAGTCATTCGCGAATTTTCCCTTTGAAGACATCCAGGACCTTCTGCACGTGCACATCCTGGACGGCCGCCCGCGCTTTCTCTTCGGCGACCGGGAGGACCACGACGGTGGCGTCTTCGCCCTCACGCCGGTCGAGTGTCTGCTGGACGAGGCGGACTTTGATGGGGCGTCCGGCGACGGCGGCCACGGTTTCTTCCAGAAAGGCCTGATTGCGCTGAACGGAGGACATGGCAAAAGCGTCGGCAAAACCGATGACCCACTCCGCGGCGGTGGCGGATTTCAGGTGCGCACGCTCCAGATGCGACGCCACGGTCGGCTTCTTCCACAGTTCAGCCAGGAGACGTTTCCACAAATCCGTCACGTCGGAGGCCACCGGAGAGGCGGGTGAAGTCGATAGGGCGGGAGCCTCCGAAACAATGGGCCTGACCGGGAGGGCGGAGGCTGACGGTGAAGCGGGTAAGTTTTTAGGGTTGCCCACCGTTATGTTCGGACCCGTTGTTTCGGCATGTCCCGGCGTCTCGTGCTGGCCCGTCGTTTTATCCGCAGGCCCCGCCTTTTCGAGTAGTTCGATTCTCCGGAACAGCTCTCCCGCATCCACGAAAGGCTGGGTGAGCCGAAGGCTGTAAAGTTCAAGAACGAGGCGCGGGTTATCATTCCAGCGCATTTCATCCACGCATTGTCCCATCACCTTGATCATATGAAGGACTTCGGCGAGAGACACAGATCGTCCTGAAATCTGCAAGCCATCGGATGATTTGGGCTTGCCCAGTTGCTCGACCATCGATGTTCGGAGGAATTCGCGGAAATCACGGACGAATTGAGGGATATCCCAGCCTTCGTCCACCAGTTGACGCACCCATTCGAGGATGCCGGCGGGCTTGCGTTCGAGAAGCGCGGAGGCGAAACCGATCAGAAATTCGTCGGGCAGGAACCCGAGGAGCATTTCGACCTGCTTGGCGGTCAGCGTTCCGGAGGCATAGGCCAGCGCCTGATCAAGCAGGCTTAACGCATCGCGAACCGACCCGCCGGAGGCGCGGGCCAGGCGGGATAACGCCTCGGGTTCCGCCTTCACTTTCTCGCTCGCGAGGATTTTTTCCAGATGCTTGGTGATGTCTTCGATCGAGACGCGCTTGAACCGGAAGAGCTGACAGCGGGAGAGAATGGTGGCGGGGATCTTCTGGTGCTCGGTGGTGGCCAGGACAAAGACGGCATGCTCCGGAGGCTCTTCCAGCGTTTTCAAGAAGGCATTGAACGCATCATGGGTGATCTGATGCGCTTCATCGACGATATAGACCTTGTAGCGACTGCGGGCGGGCGCATACCTCACGTTTTCTCGGAGCTCACGAATTTCCTCAATGCCGCGGTTGGACGCGGCGTCGATTTCCAGGACGTCGACCAGTTCCTGCCCTTGGGCGATGCGCAGGCAGGAGTCGCAGGCATTGCAGGGGACGGGGGCCGGCCCTTTCACACAATTCAACGCTTTGGCCAGGACCCGGGCGGCCGTGGTTTTTCCTACGCCGCGCGGACCGGAAAAGAGATACGCGTGCGCGACTTTTTGATGGCGAAGCGCATTGGTCAAGGTGGTCGCGACATGCTCCTGTCCGATGATTTCTTCAAACGTCTGCGGCCGATATTTCCGGTAAAGCACTATATTGTTATTTGCCATATTTATAATTTTTATTTTTTAA
>Ga0182027_10000486_pt1 | contig 69339 bp, 75 predicted proteins | sample 712E1DmetaG_FD_121300 | JGI IMG/M metagenome (GOLD analysis project Ga0182027, IMG submission 121300) | Permafrost microbial communities from Stordalen Mire, Sweden - 712E1D metaG (Illumina Assembly) | ecosystem: Environmental > Terrestrial > Soil > Wetlands > Permafrost | place: Sweden...
TAGAAGAATACATTCGTTGCAATAACGAGAACCCCAAACCTTTTATCTGGACCAAGCGGGCAGATGAAATTATTAACAAGGTCGCCCATTGTAGAGTTGTTATTGAGACACTACACTAGAATGTGATTAACACATTCTACTGTTGTGCTTCCCACCGTCGGTTCTAGCTGTTGCGAGGAGATTCCGTGAGCCGTCAACGCAGCCTGTATATAAGCTACACCTAAATGTCGACTAAAATAATTTATTTCACCGCCAGGGGGAAATACAAACGCGAAATCTACAGGTCTTGTTTCATCCATCGGCTGCTTAGCTCATTGCTTCGCGGACAACATAGCCGTAGATAGCTACATTAGCGGCCACCCCAATAGCAACCAGTCTGTTTGTCTCTCCTGTACCGACCAGTTCCGGAAGGTTTCTAAGGGCTTCGACAATTTCCTTTTCATTCTTGCCCTTTTTAACCATTTCATCTATTTTTTGCATAATAGTCTTTGCCAGTTCCGGTCCCACTTCCTCTTTGAGACGGGCTTCGACAATCTCTCTGCCACGCTCACTCATGTGTTTTGTCAGTTTCTTACCCAATGCACGTTCTTCATCTGTCCATTTATTCATATTCCCCTCCTATAAAAATATAAGTAATTCCAATGGGATTATTCTTTGGTCTGGATGCGGGATAAAATCACACTTCGTATTTTATCATAACTGTCAATCTGCTATTGCTATATCTCCATCAAAAATCAGGAATACCGCAGGCAGGTATCAGGTCACTTTGTGCTGTACCAGTAAGTAGATTACAATACTGGTGATGCGTACAAATATTTCCCCGGTTAAAATTATGGATTTAGATGCTATTCAGCTCAAAGAGTTTATAAAACTCCTTGGTGAACCGGTTTCTGCCGCCGATCAGATCTTAAAATATGTCTATCGTGAAGGCGTTACCGATTTTGAAGTGATGACGGACTTGAGACCTTCCTTAAAGCAGAAATTAGCGAAATATGCCACTTTAGGTACCCTGGAACCACTGGAAGAGAGGGTCTCGGCTGATACTCAAACACGGAAAATACTTTTCCGACTGGAAGACAACAATACGATAGAGTCGACCCTGATGCTTTTTCGAAACCTCGGAACCGGACGTGAGCGACGCACCGTATGTATCTCCAGTCAGGTGGGTTGTGCAATCGGCTGCTGTTTTTGTGCGACCGGACAGCAGGGATTTGTGCGTAACCTGAGTGTGGGTGAGATAATTCATCAAGTGTTGTTCTTTAAGCGGCGTTTTCAGATGGAGGTGACAGGGACGGTTAAAGGGAAAAGCCAGGCCGGACCGACCCATGTCGTATTCATGGGGATGGGCGAACCGCTGGCTAATTATGATAATGTACGGCAGGCTATCGCTATGCTTAACTTACCGAAAGGAATGGGCTTAGGTTTTCACCAGGTAACTCTCTCGACCGCAGGCCTTGTACCACAAATACGCCGGATTACCGAAGAAAAACTGCAATTCCAGCTTGCGGTATCTCTTCATGCCGCTAATGACGAATTGCGTAACCGTCTGGTTCCGGTTAATAGAAAATACCCGTTGGAGCAATTGATGGCTGCCTGTAAAGGATATGTCAATGAAACGGATCGCAATATATTTATTGAATACGCTCTTTTTAACGGGATAAATGATTCGATAAAAGATGCGGACGAACTGATCCGTCTGTTAGATGGTCTCAAGTGCTCAATCAACCTGATTCTTGGTAATCCAATTCGCTCCAGTGATTTTCAGCCGTCCTCACGGGAGGTTGCGCTTGAGTTTCAGAAAAAACTGATTGCCGGCGGCATCAGGACGATGCTGCGGGTTTCCCGCGGCGCTGACATTGAAGCCGGTTGTGGGCAATTAAGAAGCCGGTGGCTCAATAGACAAACTGAAACCTGAGGAATCTAATCCATTCCGGTCTTTCCTATCCAACCATTTCTCAGCTTAGCACTCTGTTGTTGAAACCCTTGATCCCAGCCCACAGGAAAAGCGCACAGAGGGCGATGAGTACCGGGTAGACCACGTAAAGTTGCATGTGAGGTGCGGTAGTCAAAGCAGCACGAAAGCCCTCGGTTACATAGATAAGCGGATTGACACAAACCAGCGCTTGCAGCCATGAAAAGCCACCGATCTTGATTGCCGCCAATGTTGTCCATGGATAGTAAGTGCCACCGAGGAAGGTTATCGGCAGGACGATGAAACCGAACATCAGACCAATGTTGCGCGGCGAAATACGGGTTCCCAGAAATAAACCAAGGGCGGATGTCATGATACAAGTGAGAGGGATGAGGGTGAGAAGAACAGCCCAATGGACTGACAGGTTCGGATGAACACCATGAGCGTGGACGATCGAAGCGATCGGGAATACGATAAGAGCTGAGATCAGACCCTGGATAGACCCGGCCACCACTTTACCGATTGCCACGAGTGAGACGGGCAGAGGTGCGAGTACACGATCCTCAATCTCTTTGGTATAGCCGAATTCGTTGGCCAGAGGCAACGCTACTGCCTGAATTCCCTGAAACATGATAGATAGCGCAACCACACCGGCAACCAATACAGTGGCAAATGACGATTCAGCAACAGGGCCGCCGCCACCGCCAATCCCTTGGCCAATTTGAGGAAATACATAAAGAAAAACGAATACCAGTAAAAATGGTTGGACAAGCGTACGGGCAATAAATATGCCCAGCCCCTTTTTCAATACGGTGAGATCACGTAATAAAAGGGCTCCGAAGGCGACGCGACTTGCGGATGACGCGGACCGAATAGCCCTGGGAGATTGTGCGCCCGGGGTAACAGTAATGGTTTTCATTAGTCGCGAAGCTCCTTTCCCGTAAGGTTGATAAACACGGTTTCAAGTGTCGGTTCGGTCACGGATAAGTCGGTAATGTTAAAGCCGCCTTGCTCGGCGACGGAAACTACTTTAGGCAGTACCCCGGTTGTACCCTTAATATGGAGTTTAATAATACTATCTACTCGCTGGCTCCTAGTGGCTCCCTCAATCCGCTCCAGGAGTAATTTGGACAAAGCATCAAGATTACCGGTAGCCGATATAGTTACGATGCTATCCGCACCGACGGATTCCTTTAGTCCTTTTGGGGTATTAACGGCAAGGATATGGCCGTGGTCCATAATCGCAAGTCGATCACAAATTGCGTCAGCTTCTTCCATATAATGAGTTGTTAGAAGAATAGTCTGTCCCTCCGAATGCAGTTTACGAAGGATTTCCCAAAGAGCGAGTCGACTCTGCGGGTCAAGCCCTGCTGTTGGTTCATCCAGAAAAAGTACTGAAGGACTATGCAACAATGCACGGGCCACTTGAAGCCGTTTCGCCATTCCGCCTGAAATAGCCATTACCTCCGCCCTGGCGCGCTCGGTAAGGCGGAATTCAACTAATAATCTATCTGCCGCTTCGCGGCTCTCTCGGGCACTCATCCCGAAAAACCGGCCATGATAGTAAAGGTTTTCCCATACAGTCAAGGCTCGATCGAGGTTGTTCGTCTGTGCCACAACCCCAATTACCTGCTTAACGAGTGCCGGGTGAGTAACTACATCAATACCGGCTACAATAGCCTGACCACTCGTCGGGACAACCAGTGTTGTGAGCATACCGACGGTAGTTGTCTTTCCGGCGCCGTTAGGCCCTAGTAACCCAAAAATTTCTCCATGATGTACCGTCATGTCCAATTGGTCAACTGCTAAGATATTACCGTCGCGATATCTCTTGGTGAGTTTTTCACAACGGATAATCTCATCACTCACTGGGTGTCCGTTAATAATGGCATCGCTATTTTGCTGTGCGGGTATATTCAACTTAAGTTACTTCCTGTATAAGATAGTATTATAGTTTTATTCTACAATTATTTCATAATTAATAAAAACTCAGGTTATAGAGAATCAATATGACCGAATGAAATATATTTTATTCATCTTATATTCATATTGCTAGAGTATAATTTCTGATAGTTTGGGCGAATGAGAGGAAAATTACAATGAAAAGAAAACAAATGCGCTTGTTAAGTTATTGCTTGATTGCTGGGATGATAGTTTGTGTAACATTGGGTTTGGCAGCGTGTACGGTATCAACGACAGCCACAACGCCTGAGACTACGCCTAATCCGACGTCGGCGTTGTCCTCTATTTCGATAACCCCGGCCTCTCCGGGCGGTTTAGCGCTAGGTAGCACTCTGCAGTTAACAGCTACAGGGACTTACGCGGACGGATCGACTGCACTCATTTCTTCGAGAGTCACATGGACGAGTTCTGACCCTAAGATTGCTACTGTTTCAATGTTAGGTTTAGTGACAAGCGTAGCAATAGGTAGCACTGATATCGCAGCAAACCTTTCAGGAATAAGCAGTCCGGTGATAAACTTAACGGTGGTAGCTCCTACGCTATCATCGATCGCAGTGACACCGGATTCCATGGATAATTTAGCGGTGGGTACAACTCAGGAGTTTGCCGCCACCGGAACATATTCAGATGGCACTTCTGCAGATATTACTTCAACAGTAACTTGGGCCAGTTCTAATACTAATGTTGCGACTATATCTGCGATGGGATTAGCAAATGGCAATGCAGACGGAAATACCAATATCACAGCGTCCTTATTGGGAGTGACCAGCCCGCCGGTAAAATTACCGGTGGCGAAATTGTCTTCCATCGCGATAGCACAGACTTCTCCAGTTAATTTAACGGTGGGTACCACTCAGCAATTTACGGTGCAGGGGACCTATGATGATGGTTCAACTATCTACCTGACTTCGAATTTAACCTGGGCCAGTTCTGCTACTGACATTGCAACTATATCGGAGAAAGGTATAGCGACAGGGCTGTCTCTAGGAACAACCAACATTACGGTTGCTGTATCTGGGACCGGAGTAACCAGCCCGGCTGTAAGTTTAATTGTAGTCGCTCCCGTATTATCATCGATTGCAATAACACCGGATTCTCCGGATACTTTATCCGTAGGTTTCACCTTACAGTTTAAAGCTACCGGGACATATTCAGATAACTCAACTGCAGATATTACTTCAACAGTAACCTGGGCTAGTTCCAGTTCTAATATTGTTGCTATATCTACGACCGGTTTAGCGAGTGCAATAGCAACCGGGAGTTCAAACATTACAGCATCTTTGTCGGGAGTGACCAGCCCGGCTATAATATTACCGGTGGCGGTGTTATCTTCTATTGCAGCAACACCGGTCTCCTCGGCTAATATAACAGTGGGGTCTACTCTAACATTCAACGCGTTAGGGACCTATTCGGATGGATCTGTTGCCCTATTTACTTCGGGTTTAATCTGGACCAGTTCTGATCCTAACATTGCTACGATATCGCCGGAAGGTGTAGCTACAGGGATTGCATTAGGAACCACCAATATTACAGTTTCTATGCCGGGAGTCGGAATAACCAGCCCTGCGGTTCCCTTAAACGTAGTCATAACAACTACAACTACAACAAGCCCATAGCTGAGGGGGAGATGGACTTTATTTAGGTTTATTCCCTATGACACCATTTTCTTTAATCCCAGACTGGCGAGGATCAGAAATAGAATCGTGGCCGCTACGATTACCAGGAAATCAAGCGGCAACGAATGCAGGTTCCCCGTTGCCAGCAGGTCTCTCATGCCATCTACGACGTATGTTAATGGGTTGATTACGGCGATGGGTTTAATCCACGATGGCATAATTGAAATGGGGTAAATAGCACTGCTCGCAAAGAATAGCGGCATGGTCATTACCTGTCCGATGCCCATCATTCTTTCCCTGGTCTTGACTAGAGACGCAATTGCCATGCTCATACAGGAAAAACACATGCTTACCAGGATAATGATGACAAAAACTCCTATGATACCAAGGGGGTTCATGATCAGGTGCACCTGTAAAATTAACGCTAAAATAATAACGGCGATTGCCTGAAATATGCCTCTGACACCAGCGGAAAGCGCTTTGCCCAAGATAATGGAGGAGCGCGAAGCCGGGGTGGAGAGTAATTTGTTGAGTAATCCGAGGTCACGTTCCCAAACTACGTTGATACCGAAAAATATAGCTACGAATAAGGCAGATTGGGCCAAGACCCCCGGTGTCATGAATTGTAAATAGGTGAGATTTTTAGGGATGAATGAGCTGATGCCGCTAAGCTTGCTCATTGTCAATCCGTAGATTGCCAACCATAGCGCCGGCTGTACCATTCTTACCCAGATCTGTGTCTGATCGTGTCTGATTTTCCGTAGTTCCAGTTCTGCGATGATGATAGCATTAGAAAAGTATTTTCTTGCTGCGTTCAGAGCGCTCATTGTGTCCTCCTGGTAAATGCGCGGCGTGCGCGGCGGGTTTCCGCGAATGAATCGCCTTCTTCAATACGGGCGCCGGTGTATTTAAGAAAAACATCATCCAATGTGGGCTTTTTCAATGAAACGGATTCTACTTGAATTCCACTCATCTTCAGGCTGTCTAACAGGTGCGGGATGAGAGTCTCGCCATTATTGACGATCAAATCACAGTGGCCATCCGGTGAGTTCGAGATGGAGGAATACCCCAGTTCTTTTATCTTCTGAGAGAAATTCGGGTTACTGGAATTGAGGGTAATGATATCGCCTCCCACGCCGGCCTTCAACTCCCCTGGCTGGCCCAGAGTGGCTAAGTGACCTCGGTTCATTATGCCAATTCGATCGCAAAGTACATCCGCCTCGCCCATATCGTGGGTGGTCATAAAAATGGTCGTGCCGAAATCATCACGAAGTTTTTTAATCAGTCCCCAGATTATGCGTCTGGCATTGGGATCAAGTCCGATGCTTGGTTCATCCAGAAAGAGCACTCGGGGCCGGTTTACCATGGCCTGGGCTATCTCCAGACGCCGCATCATGCCGCCTGAAAAAGTATTGACCATATCGTTAGCCCGCTCAGTCAGCTCCAGGAAATTAAGTACATCATGTATCCGAGTCTTTCTTTCCTTGGGAGGCATGCTGTAGAGTTTGGCTGAAATAAGGACGTTTTCATAAGCCGTTAGATCTCCATCTGCGGAGACATCTTGTGGTACATAGCCACACATGCGCCTCACATCTTCGCTATTCTTCGCGGTATTGAGATTATAAATGAGGGTTTCCCCTGATGTAGGCGCGATAAGCGTTAAAAGAATGCGGATGGTAGTTGTCTTCCCCGCACCGTTCGGCCCAAGCAATCCGAAAATCTCTCCTTTATCAACGTTAAATGAGACGTTGTCCACAGCCTTAACCCTGGGATATTGCTTGACAAGGTTCTGGACAACAATAGCTTTATCTTCCATTGACCCTCCGTTGCGCAAATAAGGTATTTTCTGGTAATATGTGTTACTATGATATAATTCTATTGAATGTTATCATAAATGTCAATGTAACATTCACTAATATGGTAACAATATTATATGGTAAAAAAAGAACTCATCGATGAACTGATCGAATTGCAAAGACGCGTGGACCGTGACTGGCGCCAGGCTGAACTGGATGCGTGGTTACGTTTGAATTTAGGCATCGGTCAGCTAAAAAGCCTGTTTTTTATCAGTAACCGCGGCTCTACCAGTCTCGGCAAATTAGCCACAGCATTAAAAGTCACTCCGACAAATACGACCGGTATCGTTGACCGGTTACTTGAGAGAAAATTGATAACACGAAAAGAGAGCCCGGATGACAGGCGTGTATTAGTGCTAAGAACAACACCCCGCGGTGAAGCGCTGGTGAACGAGCTAAGACAAAAACGCAGAGAGCGAATGACTGAGATATTCGGTCGTCTGACTGATGAACAAGCGGCAATCGTGGCGCAGGCCTTAAAATTTGTGGTCGAGGCCATGGATAGTTAACAAAAAATACTGACAGCGTATATTAGAGGCAGAGGAGGGCTATTAAGATGAAGGTTTGGAGTTTAATAGCTGCAGGGTTTGCTATTGTGATATTTTGGGCTATGCTATCCCTGATTTTCGAATCGGTGGTTTTCAGGAATAGAAGCGGGTGGGCTTTCCTCCCGTGGTGGTTTTGTGATGTCGTAGCGACGGCCGGAGGTATTGCGACATTTGTATTCGTTTATCTTCAAGTGGTAAAGAAAAAGAGTTGAGATAGCTTAGAGCCGGGATTAAGTCTTATATTTCTTTGCCTTGTCGATGATTTTCAAGAGCATTGATATCAATTGCTGGCGCTCTTCCTCAGTGAAAATCGACATAATTTTAATTGTCGCTTTACCCTTATTACTATTTTTATAGACCTTAATGCCTTTCTCGGTTAGTTCAAAACTTAACAGGGTTGATTTAGGTTTTTCCCTGGTCTTTTTTACTAGTCCGTCCCTTTCCATCGTACTCATTTCACTGGAAAGGGTGTTAATCCCTCTATTCGTTATTTTAGCCAGCTCATTCAGCGTGGTCTTTTGAAGAGTATAAATGATAAACAAAATATAAGATTGCTGAGGAGTGACATGATACTGAGCCAGCTCTTTTTTCCTGGCTTGTAACATGAAGTGTCTTGCTTCCCCCATCAAATAACGCGAATAAAAATAACTATTTCGGGAGATTTCCTGTTCGATTTGTTTTTTCATGATTTTAACCTTCCGAATGAAATATTATCATACAGAACCCGTTCTGTCTAACACTAAAATTCAACAGGAAATACTATTTCCCAAGCAGTATATCATATCTCGCGAAAATATTCCGCTTTAGCTTTTTATTTAGTTATTGTTTTACTCGGTTAGTTTAACTCTGTTAGTATGTAGCTATGAAAATGGGTATTTTTGACGTAGTTGAACCCCTGCCGATTCTAAAAAATCCTCACGCGATTGCTGTGTTGCGACCATGGACGGACGCCGGCAATTCTGTGACATTGGCGGTTAGTTGGTTAGAGTCTCTTCTTTCCGCCGAACAATTGGGGAAAATCAGTCGACCCGGTAACTTTTTCGATTTCACGAAATATCGACCGGTTACCCGATATAACAACGGAGATCGTGAAATAATTATTCCCAATACAATTATCACTTACGCGAAGCAAGAAAAAGGGCACGACCTGGTCTTTATTAACATGCTTGAACCAAATACTTTCGCGGAGGAATATATTGAATCCGTTGTGCAATTACTGGAGACGTTGGGAATCCAGCGGTATTGTCTGCTAGGCAGTATGTATGACATGGTACCACATACGCGTCCGCTGTTGGTGACCGGCTCAGCTTTTGGGAAGGACGCTTCTGAAGATTTCGCCAGGGCTGGGATAAATTCCAGTGCTTACGAGGGTCCGACGACAATCTGCTCCCTGATATCGCAAGAAGCGGCAAAACTGGGCATCGAAACTATGAGCATTATGGTGCGTTTACCGCAATACACTCAATTAGAAAAAGACTACGCGGGACAAGTAAGATTGTTAGAGGTCATACGTAGTCTTTACGGATTTCCGATAGACAATGCAATTTTGCGTAGAGCAGAACAACAAATAAAGGATATCGATGTTGAGGTTAATCGAAGCCGTAAGATGAAAGAAGTCGTGGCGCATCTGGAAACCTATTATGACGCTCAGTCGGTAACCAGACAGAAAAAAGAAACACCCAGGTTATCGCCGGATATAGAAAACTTTCTGAAGGAAATGGAAAATCGGTTTAAACAGGAATAGACTCTTATCAGAATCTAAGATTCAATGAAGAAGGGAATAGATTACAAATAGGTGGCTTTGTCCGTGATTACGGTTGGGTCGTTTATGTCCAGTCTGGATTCAACTATTCCTGAGGTCTATAAACCATGCCGGTTTGATACTCGGGATAATAATATTGTTTGCAATCATTCCATCATTGCTGAGAGGCCCGTAGGAAAACAAAAAAGTAAAACTCCCAAAGAGTTGATACCTCTTTAAGGCCAGTTCGGAAAATTACGCCTTCTATATAAGAATAATTCGGATATTACCCTATTATAGTAAATAATAGAAGTCCAGCAGTGCGCTATGAGCCAACCGTACTCCAGAGCAAACACCGACTGTATTGTTTAACCAGGCGTACTTTGGGGCGCCGGTTTCCCATTCGGGATTGGTACGGAAATAATAATCGTGAGGGTCAAGGATTTCGCCCTTATTAAGACGCTCCAGAGCTTCGGCTGAAATTACCCGTAACCCATGGTTGTGCAGGTAGATAACGGCACCGTCAGTGGTCTTTATCATATACCGTGCGTCTGCGACGGCAGTAGCGCCATCCGGCTTCATCCATTGCGCATCGGCGCCGCCCGGCAGAACATCACCGTTTATTTTACCTTCAAAATGACCGCCGAGAATCGGAACCATGCGTCTTTCTCCCCATTGCGTGTTTCCGGCTTGGATAACGTCACCCAGAATCACTTCTCCACGGCAAAGATACTCCAATTTTGCGGCCACTGGCACTTGTTTCATATATTCTCCTTTTTAATTGAATATTAATTAAATACAGAATTAATCCGATATTATACTGGAAACAACGATAGTGTCAAATATTCTAAATGTCCGGTAATCGGGTTTTTGACAGAGGCGATTTAAACCAATCTGATATACTAAAGACACACGGCGGAAACAAACTTATGAAAGAAAAAACATTTCATATTGTCTCTTTAGGATGTTCAAAGAATAGTGTCGATTCGGATTCTATGGCGCAACTTTTCACCGACTGCGACTACACTTGCGTCAGTACCCCGAGAAAGGCGCATATCATTATCGTTAACACCTGCGGTTTTATCGATGCGGCTAAAGAAGAGTCATATAAAATGCTGGCTGAACTGGTAGCTAACAAGAAAAAAGGCCAGGTTTTAATTGCCGCCGGTTGTTTGACGCAACGCTACGGCGTTGAAGTCGCCCGGCGTGTTCCCGGTATCGATGGCATCATCGGCACGCGTCGCTGGATGTATATTCTTAAAGTGGTTGATAGTCTCAACCAGAGCTATGAACCGAATTATCATCTTCCGGAAACACCCACAGTCGGGAGTGACGAACATGGCGTGCAACGTATTTCAGTGCAGGGCGCCAGCGCCTATATCAAGATCGCCGATGGTTGTCGTCGACCGTGTGCTTTTTGTGCTATCCCGCTAATCAAAGGCACGGCTGTCAGCAGACCGCTGGAATCCATATTAGCTGAAGCGCGCATATTACAAGAAAAGGGTGTGCGGGAAATTATCCTGATTGCCCAGGATACCACCGATTACGGCTATGACCTGGGGCTGAAAAACGGTCTGGCCGATTTACTTAAAAAACTGACGGCCGCGGCGCCTCGTATCGATTGGATTCGAGTGATGTATGCCTACCCGGGTTATGTTACCAATGAGTTGATTGAAGTGATTGCCTCGCATAAACAGGTGGCACACTACCTCGATATACCGCTGCAGCACGCTCACCCTGCAACTCTGCGCCGGATGAACCGCCCCGCCAACATCGATTGGGTCCGTAAAACTCTGGAGAAAATGCGGAAAGACATCCCTGATTTGGCGTTGCGTACTACTTTCATCGTTGGCTACCCCGGTGAGACCGAAAAGGAATTCCAGACATTGCTCGATTTTATCGAGGAAATCCGTTTCGATAAGGTCGGCGCATTCAAGTTTTCGTTCGAGCAAGGCACCCCCGCCGAATCGCGGGGCGACCCGATTCCAAATGAGGTGAAAGAAGAACGCTTGAAACGGCTGATGGAAAAGCAACAAGCGATTTCGCTGGAGCGAAATCAGGCATTTGTCGGCCGGAGCCTGGATGTACTGATAGAAGGCGTTGGACAAGGCACTTCGATAGGCCGCAGCTACCGTGACGCCCCCGAAATCGACGGATTAGTCCTGGTCAAAGGTGAAATCCCAAACGGCAGTATGGTTTCTGTACACATCGATGGCGCCATGGTCTATGACCTGGTTGGTGTGGTTAAAAAGAATCAGGATTTAAATCCTGCCGCAGGTTGACAGAATATTATTCGGTGGAGTACATTCCAATCAGACGCTTCTCCATGGTTTTTATCAAGTGTCAGGAGGAGGAAATAAAATGGTAAAATCAAAAACCACTACGAAAAAGACATCTAAATATGAGGTTAAAATTACAAAAAACGGTCCTTATTTAGTTTCAGGAGGAGTTCCCCTGTCCGAACAGATGATGTGTATTGATTCTGAAGGGCAGTGCCACGGATGGAAAGAGGGGAAAAAGTATCCGGTACAGGAAAACTATGCCCTTTGCCGTTGCGGCCAGTCCCATAATAAGCCCTTTTGCGACGGAACACACAACAAAGTTCAATTTGACGGCACCGAGGAGGCAGCTCGCAGTACATATGTGGAACAGGCTAGCGAGATAGTTGGGCCCGGTCTCAAACTCACCGACGCGCAAGAACTATGCGCCGGCGCCCGTTTCTGTCACCGCGCGGGAGGAACCTGGGCGCTCGCGAAACAATCCGGTGACCCTGATGCCAAACAAAAAGCTATCGAAGAAGCCTGCGATTGTCCTTCGGGAAGATTAGTAGCCCGGGAGAAAAATGGCAAAGCCATCGAACCTGCTTTCAAACCGTCTATCGGTCTGGTTGAAGATATACAAGCCGGTAAAATGGGCCCGCTATGGGTTCGAGGAGGCATTCTTATCGAAGCAGCAGACGGCACGCCCTACGAAATCCGTAATCGGGTTACCCTTTGCCGTTGTGGTAAAAACCGTTTTGCGACGGCCGTCATTTGAAATAAGTATCATATACAAAATTCTTAGCTAAGGTTAATGAGGAGAAAAATGTCTCAAATTAAAGGACCTGCCATATTTTTGTTGCAATTCGTTTCTGATGAACCGCCGTTTAATAATCTGGAAAATATCACAAAATGGGCAAAATCGCTGGGATTTCTAGGGGTGCAGATTCCAGCATGGGATAAACGGTTGATTGACCTAGATGCAGCGGCCAAATCCAAAGACTACTGTAATGAACTCAAGGGACGATGTAACGGGTTGGAAATCACGGAACTGACTACTCATTTAATAGGACAGCTTGTTGCGGTGCATTCTGCCTATGACGTGTTATGTGATAATTTTGCAATTCCTTCGGTCAGAGGCAATCCTGAGAAACGGGCAGAGTGGGCGGGAAACCAAATGAAAAAAACTATTAAAGCGTCCCGGAATCTGGGGTTAAGTGTTATTCCTACCTTTAGCGGGACGTTGCTCTGGCCTTACCTGTATCCATTTCCGCAAAGACCCAATGGCCTGGTTGAAATGGGTTTTAAAGAACTGGCTAAAAAATGGCAACCGATTCTCGATACGGCCGATGAGTATGGTGTGGATCTGGCTTATGAGATTCACCCTACCCAGGACTTACATGACGGTGTTACCTTCGAAAGGTTCCTGGCTGCCTCCGGAAATCACAAAAGAGTAAAAATATTATATGACCCCTCCCATTTTGTGCTGCAATGCCTTGATTACATAGGTTACATAACGTGTTATAAGGATTATATCAAAGCGTTTCATGTAAAAGACGCGGAATTTAATCCTTCCCCGAAGAGCGGGGTGTATGGCGGATATCAGGATTGGAAGGATCGCCCCGGCCGGTTTCGCAGTGTCGGGGACGGACAGGTTGATTTCAAGCAGGTTTTTACAAAGATGACGGAAATTGGTTTTAACTCTTGGGCAGTATTGGAATGGGAATGCTGTATCAAGGATGGAACGCAGGGAGCTGCGGAGGGGGCACAATTTATTAAATCGATGCTAATCGATACACCGAAAAGGGCTTTTGACGATTTCGCCGGTGGAGCAGCATCTACCGAAACAAATAAAAAAATCTTACATCTGGAGTAGCAGAAATGGAAAACAGAAAACTACGCGGCGGTATGGTCGGCGGCGGCATCGGGTCTTTCATCGGGCCGGTACACCGCATGTCGGCAATTATGGACGGGCAGGCGGAATACAAGTGCGGAGTCTTTTCATCCGACCACGGGAAATCCAAGAAATCAGGAAAAGCGCTTTGTCTTGAACCGTCTCGAGTGTATGCGGATTATAAAGAAATGGTCAGGAAAGAAGCCGCCCTCTCATCGGATAAACGAATTGATTTTGTTTCTATCGTAACCCCTAACGTTTATCATTTTGATGTTGCCAGGATATTTCTGGAAGCAGGTATTAACGTGATTTGCGATAAACCTATGACCATGACTTTAGTCGAGGCGAAAAAGCTCAAAACTATTGTAGAAAAATCGGGCAAGGTCTTTGCGCTGACTCACACTTACACCGGTTATCCGATGGTGAAACAAGCCCGATATATGGTCCGCCAAGGTTTGTTAGGTAAAATTAATAAAGTAGTCGTTGAATATCCACAGGGATGGCTGGCTAATCGTCTGGAGGGGAAAAGCTCCGCCCTGAGTATTTGGAGAATGGACCCTAAAATGGCGGGAGCTTCCGGTTGCATCGGCGATATCGGCACCCATGCGGAAAATCTGGTGCGCTACATAACCGGATTGGAAGTGGAAAAGCTTTGCGCTGATTTAACTCATTTTATACCGGGGAATCGATTGGAGGATGATGGCAGTATCCTGGTTAATTACAAGGGTGGTGTTAAAGGCACGATTTCCGCCTCTCAGATTTCCATCGGCGAAGAAAACGGATTGAACATCAGGGTTTACGGAACCAAACTCGGTCTTTACTGGAATCAAGAGAGTCCCAATTATCTTTCGGTTAAAAATCCGGAAGGATTTACTACTACTTATTCTAAAGGGAACCCGATACTATGTCAGGACGCTCAAAATGCCAGTCGGCTGCCTTTCGGGCATCCTGAGGGATTTATCGAGGCTATGGCTAATATCTACCTGGAGGCTTTCAAAGCAATAAGAGCCGGCTCACCTTCCGGTTTTGATTACCCCACTGTAAATGATGGAGTTACAGGGATGGCTTTTATCGAGACGGTATTAGCCAGTGCCGCGTCCGAGAAAAAGTGGGTCATGATGCTGAAGTAGAAAGCCATCGGGTATAAACTCTAAATCCGAAATGCGAAACTCTAGACAATATCAAAATAATATTAAATTTAAAAATCTTTGTTTACAATACATGACGACGAATACACTAGGGATGGAGATACTCTCGGCTATGCTCAAGTACCTTGTCCTTCATTCTTTAAAAGAAGGACTCAGGACGATATGACGAGGACATTATCCATACCGATGAAAATCGGTATCCAGACAAAACGATTAATAATAATTAAAAACAATCGCGGAACGGTTTAATAACCTCTCTTTTTATCGAAGACATTCAGCATCTTTTTGCCTTCGAGGTAGCGCTTCAGGTTTTCACAAAATACAGCCGCCGACCTCTCGGCGTAATCTTCCATCCAGCCGGCGATATGAGGGCTAAAAATAACATTAGGGAGCGTCCAGAGGAGGTTATCCTGAGGTAGTGGCTCAGTAGTAAAGACGTCTAGCCCTGCCCCGGCAATCTGTTTTGTCTCCAGCGCCTTTATCAAAGCGGGTTCATCGATTATTTGGCCGCGGCTGATATTGATAATATAAGCCGTCGGTTTCATTTTTTGCAGTTCTTTAGCCCCAATCAGTTTGTTTGTCACCGGTGTCAGGGGCAAAGATAAAACCAGGAAATCGCTTTGGGGTAACAACTTTGGTAACTGGTCGGATGAATATAGAACATCCACATTCCGGGCGTGTCCCGTTCTAATAGAACGGCGGGCGGCAATTACTCTCATACCGAAGGTTTTGGAAAGTCGGGCGACCTCCTGGCCGATATCCCCCAGTCCGATAATACCGACTGTTTTGCCGTGCAACATACCGGGGGTAAATTCCTGCCATTCTTTACGTTGTTTCATTTCGAAACAGTGCGGTGCGTTTTTGGCGAACATCAGCATTACCGTTAAGATAAACTCACCGATGGCGGTACTATGAATACCACTGGTACCGGTTAAAATAATATCCCGGTTCAGATATTCAGGAACCAGGAAGGTGTCAATTCCTGCGGAAACAGATTGAACCCACTTTAATTTCGGAGCTCTAGTAAGAAATCGGTAAGCCGTGCTAAGCCCGTAGATGATTTCGGCATCTGCCAGGATGGCATCCAGCTTTTCTCTTGAAAGCGGGTCACCGAGATGATCGGCGCGGCTTAAATCGGCTGCTTCAATAAGCTTTATCCGGGGATCGACATTTTTAATTAAACGTTTTATCTTCGCATCTATTGGAACCGTGACAACCACATTTACAGTCTGCATAGTTCACCGCTTCTTTATTTATCTGAAAAAATTATAGGAATAAATGAATAAGACGTCAAGCCAGTTTCATTGCTTACCGTAAAGTACTTTAAGTGGGACTAATCGAAAATCCCGGGAGTCTAACTGCTGAAAGCTGACCGCTGATTGCTTTTATGTGAGACCTTAGTTACATATCTTTGCAGCCATGTAAGATAAATTGAATATTGCTATATTCAAAGTAATCAATCCCGAAGTATAATTAGATACCTGCCAATTCGATAGCATCTAATGGAGGAGAAAATGACCGAACAGGAAAAGACATCTCAGGCGCTTAAGTATTGTATTCAGATGGAAATTGACGGCAAGGAGTATTACCTGAAAGCTTGCCGGAATAGTAGCAATGAACTTGGTAAAAAGTTATTGGAATCTCTCGCTCAGCAGGAAGATTACCACCGTCAAAAATTTGAACAAATCTTTGAAAACATCGGCAAGACCCGTAAGTGGCCTGCTGTAGATTTTAAGCCTGATGGCGGCAAGACTTTGAGAACCATTTTTGCGGTAGAAATCAATAAACCCGCAGCTGCGGTCAAAATGGCTCAAACGGAGCTTGACGCCGTACAAAAAGCAATGCAAATGGAAGATAAATCTTATGATGTGTATCACCAACGATCTGAGCAGGCTGGACCGGGCGCTGAAAAAGAGTTTTATGAAACTATCGCCGCGGAAGAAAGAGAACATAAATTAGTTCTTCTCGATTATTATGAGTTTATGCGTGACCCGGCTGCCTGGTACGTTAAAAGCGAACATACGTCGCTGGATGGCTAATTGATATTGAAATTGTGAGGTAGATGATGCTTGAAATCAAGGATTTAGTCGTCTCCGTGGAAGGTAAGGAAATTCTACATGGCGTCAACCTGACCATCAAGACCGGTGAAACCCATGTGCTCTTCGGCCCGAACGGTAGCGGCAAGACCACTCTTTTAATGACTATCATGGGTTTCCCTAAATATCATGTTACGGGCGGCAGTATTTCGTTTAAGGGTGTGGATATCACTCACATGCCGGTAGATGAAAGAGCCAGGTTGGGTATTGGCATGTCGTTCCAGCGCCCGCCGGTGGTCAGAGGCGTCAAGACCAGAGATATGGTGTTAGCCTCCATGAAAGATAAAAGTCATCCTGAAATGGTGACGGCGCTTGCCGGCCAGACGGACTTGACAGATTTTCTCGACCGGGACATAAACTACGGTTTTTCCGGAGGGGAAATAAAACGCAGCGAATTGATGCAATTGTTGGCGCAGAGACCGGACCTGATCCTGCTCGACGAACCGGAATCGGGCGTTGACCTGGAGAATATTGCCTTAATCGGCAAACTGATTAACGGATTACTGGAAAAAGAAAACACCATGCGCACCCGCAGTCCGATGGGTTTGATTATTACACACACCGGTCATATCCTGGATTACGTGAATGCGCGTAATGGGTATATCATGCTGGAAGGGAAAATCGGATGTGTGGGCGACCCTCATGAAATTTTAAAAGAAATTAAGGAAAAAGGCTACGAAGAATGTGCCAGATGTATTTTTAGGAGCGGACAGGATGTCTGTTAACATGAAACCATCAGAAAACCGGAAAGATAAAGCGCAAGCCGCTGCCAATAAAAAAGCTATAATGGGTGACGATATCGACCTCACCAAATTTACGAGGTCGGCAGAAGAGCATCCTTATCAGAAAGACCCGTCGCAATTAGCCTCCGCTACCAAAAGCAAAATGTTGGAAGCCGGCTTGATGCTTGACGACCCCACCCAGAGAGTCGGCACTTTTATCCAGATGGATAATACTCCGATTCACAGTTCTGTGAAGGAAGAAGGGGTAGAAGTGATGCCGGTCAGCCAGGCATTGAAGAAATATGACTGGTTAACGGATTATTATTGGAAATCCGTTGCAGTGGACACCGATAAATATACCGCCAGCGTTGAACTAGGGCAGAACGACGGTTATTTTATCCGTACTCTGCCGGGAGTCAAGACTAATTTTCCGGTACAGGCTTGTCTGTATTTGTCCAAGCCGAAATTCGCCCAGAATGTGCATAATATCATCATCGCTGAGGAAAATTCCGAACTCCATATCATCACCGGTTGCACGACTTCATTGGGGAACGAGCCGGGTATGCATCTCGGCGTCTCAGAGTTCTATATCAAGAAAGGTGCGAAGGTCACTTTCACGATGATACACAGTTGGAATCCGGAATTTGCCGTACGTCCCCGGACTGCGGCGATTATCGAAGAAGACGGGTTGTTCCTCAGTAATTATGTTTTAATGAAACCTGTATTTTCCATTCAGATGAATCCCATAGCACGGTGCAACGGAAAAAATGCCACCGCCCGATTCAATAGCATCCTTGTGGCACGCCCGGATTCGAACATGGATGTGGGCGGCAGGGTGTATCTCAATGCCCGAGGAGCCAGGACGGAGATGATTACGCGTGCCATCACTACCGGCGGTAATATCGTCAGCCGTGGTTATATCGAGGGCAACGAACCGGAAGTGAAAGGGCATCTGGAGTGCCGCGGATTGATTCTCGGCGCGAAAGGTTCGATTCACGCTATTCCAGAACTCAAAGGTAATCTGGCAGGCATAGACCTCTACCATGAGGCGGCAGTGGGTAAAATTGCCGAAGAAGAGGTGGAGTATTTGATGTCTCGTGGTATGACCCGAGAAGAAGCCACTGCGACCATTGTCAGGGGTTTCCTCAGGGTGGATATCGATGGACTGCCGCCAATGCTTAATGCTGAATTGCAGCGTGCCGTGAAAACCAGCGAAAACGATTTCATGTAAAAACGAGGGGAGGCGAGTAATGAATCCGAAAGCATTTTTTAAAATGAGCTACGGTATGTACGTGGTCTGTAGTAAAGACGGCGATAAAATGAACGGGCAGATTGCCAATACCGTTATTCAAGTCGCCTCGGAACCGGCCATTATCGCGGTGGCGATCAATAAAAATAACCTCACTCACCAGTATATCGATAAGAGCAAAGTATTTACTACCTCGATTATGGTAAAGGAAACGCCGTTATCATTCATCGGCAATTTCGGATTTAAGTCGGGTAAGGATACCGATAAATTTCAGGGAGTAGATTATACATTAGGGGAAACCGGCGCACCTATTGTTACGGATAATGCGCTGGCTTATCTGGAAGCGAAAGTTATCAGCCAAATCGATGCTGCCACCCATACCGTTTTTATCGGTCAGGTGGTGGGCGCCGAGGTTATAAAAGAAGGCGAACCGATGACCTATGCCTATTACCATGAAGTTAAGCGCGGCACTACTCCCAAGTCAGCGCCAAGCTATGTAGAAGTAAAGCAGGAGGTAAAACCAATCATGTCAAAGTACGAATGCACAGTTTGCGGATACATTTATGACCCGGCATTAGGCGACCCCGATGCTAAAATACCGCCTGGAACACCGTTTGAAAAGCTCCCCGACGATTGGGTTTGTCCTGTCTGCGGAGCTTCAAAAAGCGAATTCGCTAAAATTTAATACGGAGATGACTAAGAATGAAACCAAGAGAATTTGCTCCGGGAATATTTTCCGTCGGAATAGTTGACTGGGACAGGCGACTCTTCGATTCGCTGATTCCGTTACCCGATGGCACCAGCTACAATTCCTACCTGATAAAGGGGAGTGAGAAAACGGCGTTGATCGATACGGTCGACCGTAAAATGCCCGAAATTTTGATTAATAATTTGAATTCGTTGGGTATTAAGCGCCTTGATTATATTATTTCCAATCACTCGGAGCCCGACCATTCAGGGGCTATTCCGCAGGTTGTAGCAAAATATCCCGAAGCTCAGGTAATTTGTACGCCTAAAGCAAAAGATTTACTCATCGACCTGTTTCATCTGCCCGCTGAAAAATTCAAGACGGTGAATGACCTGGAAACAATCTCGCTGGGCAACCGCACATTGGAGTTCATTCATGCGCCGTGGGTGCACTGGCCGGAAACAATGCTGACCTATCTCAGGGAGGATAAAATACTCTTCCCCTGCGATTTCTTTGGCTCGCATATTGCCACTACCGACCTTTATGTAACAGACGAGGGAAGGGTTTATGAAGCGGCGAAACGTTATTACGCCGAAATTATGATGCCTTTCCGCGCTCAAATCCAGAAGAACATGGAGAAAATCAAGGGTTACGATTTTAAAATAATCGCTCCCAGCCACGGGCCGATGTACGGCAAGCCGGATTTCATTCTCAATGCCTATCGGGAATGGGTTTTCGGTGAACCGAAAAATATTGTGGTGTTGCCTTATATTTCAATGCACGGCAGCACTAAAAAAATGGTTGATTATCTCGTAAGCTCACTGGCGCTCAAAGGTGTTGCCGTCGAGCAGTTCGATGTTTCGGTGAGTGATACCGGCAAGCTGGCCATGGCGCTGGTAGACGCCGGCACGATTGTTATCGGGACCCCGACAGTTATGATTGGTCCGCATCCGTTGATTGCTTATGTGGCCGTGCTGGCAAATGCCCTCAAACCTAAAGCGAAATTTGCCTCGATTATCGGCTCTTACGGTTGGGGCACAAAAGCCGTGGATACAATTGTTTCGCTTGTACCTAACCTGAAAGTGGAAATAATTCCACCGGTGATTTGTAAAGGCCAGCCGCGTGAGGTTGATTATCAGGCGTTGGAAAAACTGGCGGAAACTATTACGCAGAAACACAAAGAGAGCGGATTTAAATAGAATACATACAAATATCAAGAAATAATAATCAATAATCAAGTATTAAAGAAAGCGGGGGACATTAGTCACCCGCTTTCTTTTTGTTATGCCATTCTCTCTCCTTGGCAAGGAGAGATTAAACAGAGAAGTTAGTCATTCCCAGATTCCATGTAATATCGACTGGATACCGACCTTCGTCGGTATGGACGATAGCGGGGAGTGTCCAATCTGCCTTTAATTTCCATCGCGAGGATCGTAGAGACGTGGCGATCTCCCGATGAATGCAGTAATTGTGAGATTGCCACGCCCTGATTTCATCATGGCTCGCAATGGTAGTGAGAGTTTCAACAGAAGCTCCCCTTTTATTTTTTAATTTTAGCTGAAAACTGCCTGCTGATAGCTGATGACTTTTTCCCGATTGTTCTTTAGATAATTGGGTGATATAGTTAAGCCACATAGGCTTAACCCATTGAAAGGAGATATATTGTGGAGAGTTTGATAGATACAACATTCGGCAGCAAGCGCATCGCAATGCTGATTGACGGCGAAAATGCGCAGTCGTCGCTAATTGATAAAATGGTAGCCGAAACCGGTAAATACGGACTGGTCACAATCCGGCGCATTTATGGCGACTGGACAACCCCGCAGATGAAAAGCTGGAAGGAAGTACTGAACGACCACGCCATTCAGCCAATCCAGCAGTTCCGTTACACCATCGGGAAAAACTCTTCGGACGCCTCACTGATTATCGATGCCATGGATATTCTATATGAAGGTACCGTACACGGCTTTTGCCTCGTTTCCAGCGACAGCGATTACACGCGTCTGGCAACACGCATCCGGGAAAAAGGCCTTTTCGTGATGGGCATCGGACGGAAAAACACTCCGCCCGCATTTGTAAAAGGCTGTGAAGTTTTTGTATATACGGAAAACCTCCTTCCGGAAAAACGGATTATTAAGTTCGTCCCGCATCAAAAAGAAGCGGTCGCCGGTGGTATTACAAATGACCCGCTGCCGTTATTGAAAAATGCCTTCGATATGGCGGAACAGGAGGACGGCTGGGCATTCCTGGGAACATTAGGCGGCCGTCTGAGACAGCTCGACCCCGGCTTTGACTCACGCACTTACGGTTTTAATCAGCTCTCGCAACTGGTCAAAGCACAAAAAGACACATTTGAAATTAAAGAGAATAAAAGCCGCAGCGGCCCTTCACTGATTTACATCAGACTGAAAGAAGAGGGCAGTTCGTAGATAAACCGAATTCAACATCCCTTTATTAAAGTGGTTGACTTGTTGTCCGAAATATCCATATACTAGGGCAGAACCTTAATAAGGAGGACGACCATGGCTGTGAAAGGGAAAGCATCAGAGAGTGTTTATAAAATCATCACGTTGGTTGGTAGCAGCACGGAGTCGTGGGACAAAGCGGCCGCCGCCGCAGTAAAACAGGCTTCAGAAACACTACAGGACCTGCGCATTGCCGAAGTAGAGCGATTGGACATACACATCGAGGACGGCAAACTCACTTATCGTGCCAGGGTAAGGGTTTCCTTCAAATATCACGGCGGCTAGGACGTATCCTCACTGAACAAGGCAGGGAACCACTAAAATCGGCAGATCCTTATTATTCCTAAAACAAAGGCCAATCATTTACCGATAATTGATACTAATTAGTTTCAATTCAGGGAATGTTGGATTTAAAACGGAAGGGTTCCTTTATTGCGATAATAAAGTGTCTAATTTTAGAAGTGTTTCTGAAATAGTCTGGAATGGTAAAACACATATCAATTCTGCTTTTCTTTCACGCCAATCTAAACTTTTTACCTGGTCGGACAAGATTGCACCAGATATAGGCAAACCGCCAGGAATGAGGACCTCGAATGGATAGCCCTTGATTTGGTTGGTGATCGGACACAGTATAGCCAATCCCGTTTTGCTATTGTAGCTTTTCGGTGAGAGTACTACGGCCGGACGGCGTCCTGCTTGTTCACGACCTGATTGCGGATTTAAGGTAATCCAAACTACATCGCCACTAGCGGGGACATAGGTGCGACTGCTTACCATGTCTCATTTCCCACTGCCTTGCCAGTATCAACCTCATGGTGCAAATTATCTCTGGTTATCTTTGCAAGCATTTGTTGAAGGGTCGGCTTTGGTTTGGAGATAGGCATGACAACGAGTCTCCCCTCTGCCAGTGATATTTCAACGGATGTTTCTCTCTGTAGTCCCACTTCCGTGGCAAAAGATTTGGGGATACGCAAAGCCAAACTATTACCCCATTTCTGAACTCGTGTCTTCATTTCAAGCCTCCGCATGTATCTACAATGAAGATACTATTTTTAAGGTGATTTGTCAAGTCGATGTAAGTTACTAAGTTGTTTCTTTATCTACCCAATTCAAAAAGTCCTGATTACCGCCAATAATCGGTAAGGCGATGATTTCCGGGACGGTATAGGGATGGATGGATTTCACTATTTTCTCGACATCAGCCAGGAGGGCGGAGCGTGTCTTGATAATTAGTAATTGCTCACCGGCATTTTCAATCTTGCCGTGCCACCAGAAATGTGAGTCGACTTGAGGGACAATGTTGACACAGGAGGCTTTTTTCCCGGTTAATAGTTGGTTGGCGATTTTCTGCGCGTGTTCCGGTGAACCGACGGTGACGAGGACGATAATGTGTTTGTATTCCATTTCACCCACCTCACTTGAATTATTTACCTGTCTATTCAGAAGTGTGGGAGATTCTTCAGGTACCTCGTACCTTCAGAACGACATTACACAATTGCCAGCATTCGTTCCACCGACGTCAATGCCCTGACGCGAATATCTTCCGGCACCGTGACCTTATGCTTCATATCCTGGAGCGACCAGAGCACTTTTTCTAGCGTAGTGCGTTTCATCTGCGGACAAACGGCTTTCTCTGAAACGGGAATGAAAATCTTATCGGGGTTTTCTCTGTGAAGCCGGGAAATAATACCCACTTCCGTACCGATGATAAATTCTTGAGCTGGGCTTGCCTTAACCAGGCGGATCATACCGCCGGTGCTGAGCACTTCGTCGGCGGCTTGTCTGGCTTCTCTACTGCATTCCGGGTGCACCAGCGCTATCGCGCTGGGATGTAGTTTCTTCAATCTGATGATATCTTCCGCCAATATTTTACGGTGAGTGGGGCAATAACCGGGCCAGAGGTGCAATTTACGGCCTGTCTTTTCCGCCACCCATTCTCCCAGATATTGGTCGGGAACAAACAGAATCTCTTTATCGCCGAGGCTCTGGACGACTTTTACGGCATTGGCCGAGGTGCAACCGATATCCGATTCTGCTTTGACGGCGGCGCTGGAATTGATGTAACAGACTACGGTGGGATTTCCCAGTTCTTTTTTCCGGGCGATCAGGTCTTTTGCCGTGATCATATTGGCCATCGGACATCCGGCTTCGATATCGGGCAGTAAAACCGTTTTCTTGGGGTTGATGATATAGGCCGTCTCAGCCATAAAATGCACACCGCAGAAGACAATGACATCGGCATCGGTCTTCGCCGCTTCCTGGCTTAATTCCAATGAGTCGCCGATAAAATCGGCAATATCCTGAATTTCAGGCCGCTGATAATTGTGTACCAGAATAACCGCATTTCGCTGGCTTTTCAATTGTAATATTTCACTGATGATTTCCAGGGTACTATCCATGTAACACTAATCTCCGATTTCGTGATTCAGGTTTTATTGATAACCTTTATTTTGTCGCCCGCGGTAATTTTACCACCGGTCACCACCCTGGCAAAAACGCCCTCTTTGGGCATAATACACGTGCCCACCTGACGCATAATGGCACAACCGGCGTGGCATTCCTTCCCGATCTGGGAAATTTCCAGGACTACTTCTTTGCCGACTGCCACCCTGGTGCCGATGGGTAGCGCGGCAACATCGATGCCTTCGGTCGTCAGGTTTTCGGCAAAAGCACCGGGACCCAGCATCAGACCGAGTTTGCGCATTTTATCGATGCTTTCCGTAGCCAGGAGGCTGACTTGCCGGTGCGTCTTAAAATCAGCGTGGGCATCAGTGACCATGCCGAAGCCTTCACAGAATTGCCCTTCCGGGACAATATCCTTGCTGACTCCCTTGGTATCACTGCGACATACCGCGATGACTTTTCCGCTTTTCATCCCTTTCCCCCTCTTGCTATTCAGTGTAGCACACGCTCAATCGTCCCGCCACCGACCACTATGTCATCCTGATAAAAGACTGCCGCCTGACCCGGTGTGATTGCCATTTGCGGGTCGGTGAATTTTACGTCGACATTATCATTGTCGATAGAGCTAATGACCGCCTCCGCTTCACGATGGAGATAACGGATTTTAACTTTCAAAGTCAGGGGCTCGGTCAATCTGTCGATAGAGACCCAGTTCAAATCGGTGATAATAAATTCGGTGGCGTAGGTATCCTGTTTGTCGCCGACTATTACCGTATTGTTTTGACTGTCGATGTCTACCACATATAGCGGTTCTCGAGAGGATATAACCAAACCCTTTCGTTGCCCGATGGTGTAATCGATAACACCCTGATGCTTGCCTAATACTTTACCCTGTTTGTCCGTTATCAGTCCCGGTTTTATTGCAGAGGTGAGATACTCGCGCAGAAAGCGGGGATAATCATTATCGGGAATAAAACAAATTTCGCGGCTTTCTTTTCTATTCGCCAGCGGTAGTCCCATTTCTAATGCCATTTTCCTGACTTCATTTTTAGTGGTACTTCCCAAAGGCAAAAGGGCAACGGCAAGTTGCGCCTGCGTCAGTTGATAAAGAAAATATGACTGATCGCGTGTACGGTCGATGCCTTTTTTAAGCAGAAATCTGTCATCGGCCCGGCGCTTTTCGATACGGGCATAGTGTCCGGTGGCCATTGCCTCTGCGCCAATTTCTTGCGCTTTTTCTAATAAAGCGCCGAACTTAATTTGCCGGTTGCATTGCACACAAGGGTTCGGTGTTTTTCCCAGACTATATTGGAGACAAAAATGGGAGATTATCTGTTCTGTAAAAATGTCTCTGAAATCGACGATGCGGTGTTTTATTTCCAGCGCCCGAGCAATGCTGCCCGCGGCTTTGGCCGCTTCTTCCGAGTCAGTCACCTGCATTGTCAGGCCAATGACTTCATGCCCTTCTTTTTTCAGGAGGGCGGCAGTTACGGAAGAATCTACGCCGCCACTCATGGCTACCGCAATTTTCATTTGAATCAGTCCCTGCGGACAAGGTTGAGCTTGCCCCAAACGCCCATTTTATCGTTGATTATCACCGCTACCCCAACCAAGCCCGCGATCCCGTGCGCAAAATCGAGCGCTTTCTGAACATCATCCGCAGTTTTTACAATATTACCGATAGCGGTAGCGGCGGCATCTGCCAGTGAGGCGGAAGGAGAAAGTACGATGACTGCATCGGCTTTACCGAAACTCAATGAGTGTCCCACAGTTCCCGAAGACGCGCAAATGCCCAGCGGCGTATCTGCGGGTTCAACTCTAAGCGCAATTTTACCTGTGTAAGGCGATTCGCCGGCATATACACCTACTAAACGTGCCTTTCCTGTTTTTAAAAAGATATCGCCGCCATTCTCGACAATGACTTCGGGGGAAATCCGCAGCAGTTCGCGTCCAACGACCTCAGCGAATGCGCCGGCCACGGCGGCCATCGGTCCTACCCCGACTTTATCTGCGGCGTCCTCCATGTCTTTGGCGATTGCCGGAGCATCTACTCCCACGGGAAAAGGAATGAGCGCGGTGAGAAATCCGGGATGGCGCGTGATGTAGTTTTCCAGTACGGAGCGCTGCCGTTGCACAATTTCCATGGCTTTCTTTTTCAGGTCGCGACGGGCGCGGATATAGAGGTCGGTCTCCTTCACCATGACATTGAAGGAAACCAGATCCCGGTCTTTCGACCAGTCCCGATAGTATCTGGGTTGATATTCAGGTGTTTTCACGTTATTGGATCACTCTTATGGGGCTTTTTCTCCAGTTCCTTGAGTCGTTTTTCAAGGTTATCCTGGTGGTCGATAATCGCCTTCAGCGCATCGTTAATGGGGTCGGGTAATCTACCGTGTCCCAGATTGAAGATGGTTTCGCGCCGGTCCTCGACGATTCTACCGGGAATACCCACTACGGTAGCCCCCGGAGGCACCGGATTCACTACCACCGAATTCGCGCCGACACGCGCGTCATCACCCACCGTAATGGGTCCGAGGATGATGGCAGCGGCGCCGATAACGACCTTGTTCCCGATAGTTGGGTGGCGTTTGTGTTTTTCCAGGCTGGTGCCACCCAGCACGACGCCCTGATACATCAGGACATCGTCGCCGATCTCTGCGGTTTCCCCAATTACAACGCCCATGCCGTGGTCGATGAAAAAGCGCTTGCCGATTTTTGCTCCGGGATGAATCTCAATACCGGTAAAGAAACGAGTAATGTGAGAAGTCCAGCGACCTAAGAAATAGAGTTTATGCCGCCAGAAGAAATGAGCGACGCGATAACCCCAGAGGGAATGCAACCCCGGATAGCAGAACAGGATTTCCATGACACTTCTCGCCGCCGGGTCTCGGTTAAAAACAGTCCGGATATCTTCCCGTAAAGTTTTAAACATACTGCGCCTTCTTTTCCTAATTATAAACTAAGACAGACAGGAAGATAAGCGAGAAGAGAGCCGAACCGGATTCATTTTAAATTGACAATAAATGAACCAAAAACGAGCCAAGCCTTAGATAAAATCCCCATTTTAATCAGTGTACAGGATCACGTTTCCAGATAATGCGTAGATAAAGACGGACGGTTACGCTTGCGTTTCCCTGGTATTGAATATTATTATAGGTTGTTATAGCAATGTCATTCTATAATAGAACTTAGAGATTTACTATAGAGTAAATTAGTGGGATGATATATGGACAATCGAAAGACCGGAAAGACGCTTATAATTAAAGGTAAGTATTTTATTGGCGCGTGAATTGGAGATAATGTTATGAAAAACAACCCATACCGTTTACTGGGATTAGGACTGGTGATTGCCGGCGCGCTGTTTGTCCCGGTGGCTTATTTCATTATCAGCTCAATTCCTTTAACTGCCGTTGATTTGTCTTCGATTATAATCGGCTTTACCAGTATCGCTTTATCATCGGCTCGCTCCCAGGTTTCTCCCGAAGCAAGTCAGATGATCCTCGAAACTGGAATGGAAAATATCGCTGCATTACTAGAGGAGTTGGGAGTTAGCAACAAAGCTGTCTACCTTCCATCATCGATGCGCACCGGTAGTGCGCAGGCATTGATCCCTTTAAGCGGGGATATCGATGTAAGTCGAATCAAGGCAAAAATACCAAGAAGATTAATCGTCCGATATGGAGATGACCCCAATGACATGGCGATTGCGGTTACAGCCCCCGGTAGTACCAGCTTTAGTAAACTGGAAATGAAATCCGTACCAACCCCTCCCGAAATAGAGCAGGCTATTTCCTATGTTTTGACCGGACTCCTGGATTTAGCCAGTTCTGTAGAGGTACGTATGAGTGAAGGGCAATTGAGTATTGAAATCATTGGTCCCAGACTACATTACGAAAATGTCTGGTATTATCGCTGCATGGGTAGTCCGATCGCATCCATCGCCGCATCGATCGCCAGCGATGCGATAGCAAAACCTATCAGAATCAAAGAAGAAAGTTTCAATAAGGGAAAGAGCACAATCTTGCTTGAGGTTTTAGGTTGAGGATATATAACAGGTATCTGCTATTGATGGTTTTTACCACTTGTTTAGTCAATGTGGTACTTGCTTTTATGGGACAAAAAGATATTACCGTATATTTTATTGCTAATTTCCTTATAACACTTTTACTCACGGTTTTGTTTATTTCCTTTAGTCCCAGAACCAGAAGGGTATTATCGTCTATTTCTTTTGTATTATTTGCCGGTTTTGTAGTGGTAGCAGTCCTGAAAATCCTGGAGGTAATCAAACAGTGAAAAAGCTGTCGCAAAGAATAGCTATATTTGCCTGCCTCCTTGCGATATGCTTTACCGTATTTGCCTCGCCGGCTATGGCTGCAGAGCCTCAAGAAAATCCGGATACAGCCAAGGTGGTTTATGATGGCGTGTCTTTTTTCAATTTTTACTCAAATACTCTCGATTTTGTTTTAGAAAGGAGTCAATCGGGTGTTGATACCAATGTACAGAAGGCGCCTTTCGCTAACGTTTCCCCGGTACTAAGTGATTACCTTGAATATTTTGTAAACTCTACAAATAGTGTTTGCGGCTTGATAATAAACCTTGATAAAAGTATTCCTGAGATTAAAACACTTTTACAGCAATCGAGATATAGCGAAGCGGTGCCGCTTATTCAAAATGCCTTCGCAAATATCTCATTAGTGGAATACAACGTCAATAATATCGAACAATCAACAGCAGATGCTGGTATTGAGTTCAATATTTCTCATGCATCGGTAACAAGCAGCCTTAATACGTCGTATACAGCGGTATTGGACAGAATTCAGAGGATAAGGGACTTAGCTGCATTGTATCGGAGTATGCTCACCGAACAAATTGGCCCATTAACCCCGGAACAGGTTAGCCCATTAACTCAGGAACAAATTAACGCATTAACTCCGGAACAACTGGCTAAGAAACCACTCTTACAGACTCAGCTTACTTTAACGATAACCCCGACCGAAGCGTTTGTCGGCGATACTATCAAAGTAGAGGGTTTTCTTTCTTCAGATGGCAATCCTTTAGGCAATCGGCAGGTAAATATTCTACTGAATAGCCTGCAGTCTCTAACTGTAAACACTGATTTTCAGGGTCATTATAGCAACGACATACAAGTACCATATTGGTATATTCCTGAGATACAAATACAATCATTGTACTATCCGAGTTCGGACGATGTAGGCGTCTATTCCTCCGTCTTGAGCACGTCCGTACCATTAAAGGTTTTATTTTATGAGGCCAGCTTAACTTTAAGTCCGGATATAAATTCATATCCGGGGAAAGAGACCACAATTACAGGACAATTCGATTACGGGCAATCCCCTGAGTTGAATCCAAGAAAAATAGAGCTTGATTTAGATAATACGCTGGTTTCCGAATCCGAGGTCTCGCCCGGATTTACGGAAAAGCTGTTACTGCCGCCCGATACAGAAACAGGGCAGCATCTAATTACAATATCCGCTCCTGCATCCGGAAGATATGCCTCCGTGACAGCTCATGCCACTTTGAATGTAAAAAAAGTGATTCCAGTACTCACGATACATTTGCCTTCGGTGGCTTTCATTCCGGGGACGATGTCAATTAAAGGCCAGTTAAATTCTGAAATAGGGCCGGTGGGGCAGGCTCATATTACGATGACTTTTGGGAAAGAAAAAGTTGATATTATCAGCGGTGATGATGGCACGTTCAACGCTAAAATTAAAAACAATATGAGTTTTGGATTGTTCGGTTCTCAACCATTAGAATTTACTGCGGTGCCTCAAGAACCGTGGCAAACTGCGTTAACAACTTCACGGAATATCATGACGGTGTATGTCGTAAATTGTAGTGCCCTTCTCTGCGTACTGGCGATTTTAGGTGTATTATTACCGCGCAAAATAAGATTCCGCAAGACAAGGAGTATAGAGAAAGAAAAAATGCCAGCCGTCGGTGTGACTCAAAGCGAACCGACGCAGGCATCAAGTATATCGATTATTAACAGTCTTCTTCCTGAAGAAGAAACATCAAATAACAGTGCACCGGATAAAAGATTATTTTATTGGTATCGTATTGTCATTCAATTGGTACAGAAAGTGTCCGGTGTTTTTCTTAAGCCGAACCAAACGTTGAGAGAATTTGTCAGTGAGTCCTGTAACAAAATAGGTTTGGCTGGAAAGTACCTGCTCGAATTTACAAAAATAATGGAAAAAGTTTTATACTCACCCTATCGAGTCAACGAGGACGATGTAAAAAGCGGTGAGAAATTAGCCCGGAATATGAGGGAGAGCCTGAAAAAATGAAAATTCAGAGTGTTCTAATCCTTACAGTGGTGATTGTTGTAATTGTGTCTTTACTGTGCATCTCGCTCTTTCCCTCTGTTCAGGATTTTATGAGTTACAATACAACCTGGAATGGTATTCGCCGCAGTCTCATTGATCTCAATGCGGGCACAATTGACACGTTGAAAGAATTACCTGCGGCGCCGAGTAACGATGTTTTGATAACGATACCGTACATGCAATACAATGATACCGACCTCGAGGAATTGAAGAACTTCGTGGATGGTGGCGGGACTTTAATGGTGATGGATGATTATGGATACGGTAATTCGATTCTGGAATACCTGAATATAGATTGTCGCTTTTCCGGGGATGCTTTACTTGATCCTCTGTTCTGTTATAAAAATCAATGGTTCCCCGAGATAACCGATTTTAGCTCTGCAATCGGCAAGAACGTGCAATTAGTAGCAATGGATCATGCCACAGCTCTAATTAATACTAATAGTGTCGAGGTAGTTGCGTGGTCGTCCCCAGACAGTTACCTCGATAAGAATGGGAATGAAAAATTAGATAAGGGTGAAGTACAAGGCCCTCTACCGGTAGCGGCCAGGTTGCACTTTGGCGGGGGAATGATTATTCTTGTGTCTGATCCCAGTATTATTATTAACAGTATGGTGGTCAAGGACGATAATTTATTATTTGTCAATCAGCTTATAGGTTCTGAAGCGCAAACAGGACATATAATGATAGATACCTCTCACCTGGTAGAGAAACCCATGGATGTAACCAAAGCAAAACTAGCTGACGTCGAGCGCGTCTTATTACAACCGTATGTGTTATTGGGAGTTGTGTTTCTGATATTTATAGGCACATCAATATTTGTGTTAAAAACTGGAGGGGCAATTGGAAGAAAATCATAGAGTTTCAGAATTGTATGAGAAGATTCGCAATGAAATTTCCAAAGTAGTCGTCGGGAAAGGCGATATTGAACTCACGTTAATGTTAGCCCTGATGGCCGGCGGGCATGTTCTAATAGAAGGGCTACCGGGAACTGCCAAGACGAAGTTGGCGCAAACCTTTTCGGAAGCAATCGGCGGCCATTTCAAAAGAATCCAGTTCACTCCTGACATGATGCCGTCAGATATCACGGGCTTCTATGTGTATTCTCCTGACGGCTCTTCGAGGTTCATCGAAGGTCCCATATTTTCACATATCGTTCTGGCTGATGAACTTAACCGTACAACACCCCGGACGCAGTCGGCGTTACTGGAAGCAATGCAGGAAAATCAGGTGACAATCGAAGGTAAAAAATATCCTTTAGCGAAACCTTTTATGGTAATTGCAACCCAGGTGCCGTCGGGGGGCGAGGGAACTTATCTGCTCACCGATGTACAGTTGGACAGGTTCTTACTCATGGTAAAAAGCGAATATGCTTCAAAAGAAGACGAAGCTAAAATAATCAGCTCTATCGATGCTATCGACGAACCAGATATCAAACCGGCTACAAGCCTCGAAGAAATAAAACAACTGCAGGGATTGATAAGAGGTGTTCATGTGACACCGGCGATTGTCGAGTACATTATTTCGATTATCTCTTCCGTGAGAAATGATAACGATGTGTCCTGGGGACCCAGCACACGGGCGAGTATCGCGCTCTACAAATGCGCCAGGGTGATGGCTTTAATTGACGGTCGGGATTTTGTTATTCCAGATGATGTCAAGAGCCTGGTATTCAAAACAATTGAACACCGTATCCGTGTTAAAGCCGAATCGGAGATGGATGATATTACTCCCAAAATTGTCATCGAACGAACTTTGGAGAAAATAGCGCCCCCAAAACTTAATTTATGAACATATTGAGCAACCGTACCATAGTTTTCGCGTTAAAATTATACGTAGGCGCCGCTTTGATAATTACCGCGGTATTTTCCAGCCCGGCTACATCGGTGGCGGCTGTTTTAACACTGCTGCTTTATCTTTTCCTCCAGTGGCGTCCTTTTCATGGTTTTATCAAAGTAATCAGTAGTTACTTCGTATTTTTCGCAATAGCGATATTATTAACGCCAATTATAGGAGTCGTGCTATCCGGTCTGGTTGCTCTACCCGTATTATTTTTAATTACCAATAGCTTGATAGTCGCCGCCGTTTCCTTCACGATGAAACCTACCGGACGTGTACATAGTTTGACTCAGGTGGGCATTGTGCTTTCCAGTCTAATGCTGGCGAATCTTTTAATTGCGCTCTTTCTGGGGAGTCTCTCACTGATTCTGGCAAGTTCTCTAGCAATCTTACATTTAGGTATACTGGTATATTTCTCTATTACCAGAGTATCCACTACATCGATAGAAGTCGAGAAAATCAAGCAAAGAATGGTAGCCGGTACTACCACCGATTTAGAAGCTAATCTGCATTCTAAAACTGGTATTGGGGGAATATTATACATCGAGTCGCCGTATGAATGGCTTAAAATTCATTCTCCTGTAATAGAACTGACAAAAGGTATTCCGGTTTTAAGATTCACCATATCGCCATTATTATCAGGCCCATCGGTGATTATGTTACAGGCTTGTGTAATCGACCGATGGGGATTGACTCAACTGCGGTTTCAACTATTCCCCGTTAAGCTACACGTAATCCCCAGAGCCAGATATGCCAGCTGGCTGGCAAAGAAATATTTAGAAGCAACGAAACCGGGAAACTTACCTATTATTTCAAATATCAGCGCTATCAAGCCTCAATACGGTTTAAGAAGAGGCGTAGAATACTACGGCAGTCAAACATACCAACCGGGTGACGAGCTCCGGAGCATAGATTGGAAACATTCCGTCAAATACAACAAGATGATTACCAAAGAGTTTATCGAATTTCACGGCCAACCGGCAATGCTGCTTGTAAACCTTTCAATAAAAGATGCTGAAGAAGCCGATGAATTGGCGCAGAAAATAATCATGACTGCATTATCTCTGGCACAAGAACAAATCCCGACAGTAATCGCCGCCTATGATCATAATGACATTAAACTGGTAACGCCCACTCTTCAACCGCAACAGATGGTAGTAAGATCCCTCGAAATTACCAAGGGGCTTACATTTTTCGATAACCCGACACGATATCTTTATTCTCCCGATGTTAACAGGTTAAAAGCCGATATCAATCGCCTTGGATTTGCGGAAAGCGAGGCATCACGAACTCTGTCACAGTTGATGAAAATCGAGTATAAAAATTTAGTGGAAAGTGTCGTCGCCAACCCCGCAACCAGGGCAATTAACAAAGCGCTTGAAAGCAGTAATACTCAATCTACTATCGTAGTTGTTTCCAGACTGAATCACGATGCTAATGCTGTTGCAGTTAATAGTTACCTCATGGCCAGAAGAGGATATTCTTTCGTTGCTATATGATACGAACAGTTTGACATTAGATAACATTCTACCAGATTAAAAATTACTTAATTATTTACTTTATTTCCATTCTATCTCATTTCTTGCGATTGGGCGTTTAAAATGTGTATCATTCTAGAGGAGGGCTCAAGATGTCACAACACCCCCTGGAAGATATTCTGCATCCGAAATCAGTTGCAATCGCCGGCGCGTCTGAAAACGGCGACGGAGGACGTTATCTTTCCGCTTTGTTAAAGTTAGGTTTTAAAGGGAAAATCTACCCTGTTCACCCCAAGTATCAAGAAGTGTTCGGTGTCAAATGCTATACCGGACTGAAAGATATTCCCGGAGACATCGACTATGTAATTTCAACAATTCCGGCCATGGGGGTAATGAAGCTGATTGATGAAGGCGCCCAAAAACACGTAAAATGTATCCAATTGTTCACTGCCCGTTTCAGCGAGACCGGGCGGAAAGATGCCAGTGAACTGGAAAAAGCAGTCTTGAAGAAGGCCCAAAAGGTCGGTATCCGTATCATCGGACCAAATTGTATGGGTGTGTATTATCCTGCCTGGGGGTTATCATGGAACCCCTATATGACCAACGAACCGGGGCCGATGGGTCTAATTTCACAAAGCGGTGCGGCGGCATACGAAGTCATTGCATGCGCTGAAGCAAGGAGTATGCATTACAGCAAAGGCGTCAGTTATGGTAATGCGCTTGACTTCAACGAGTGCGATTATCTGGAATATTTTGCTCAAGATGCCGAGACAAAGATAATAATTATGTACGTCGAAGGCGTACGCGACGGAAAAAGATTCCTGGATGTATTACGCAAAACGACACCTAAGAAACCGGTCATCATTCTGAAAGGCGGTAGAGGTAAATCAGGCACCCGGGCAACGGCTTCTCACACGGCTTCATTGGCCGGTTCCGTGGAGGTTTGGAATACAGCCATGAAACAGGCAGGCGCGGTCAGTGTGGTCAGCATCGAAGAATTGCTGGATGTAGCGGCAGCTTTCTATTTCCTGCCGCCGGCTTATGGCACCCGCACCGGGATCATCGGGGGAAGTGGCGGCGGTAGTGTCATGGCAGCCGACCTCTGCGAAGAAGCAGGACTGGATGTTATTCCGTTACCGGATGAAATCCGCCAAGAATTGAAAAGGCAAGGTAATCCTATCTGGGATTGGGTGGGCAATCCTGCTGATTTTTCAATTGCAATGGAAGATTTCGATACCGGCTTGATGATAAAAATGATGGTAGCAAATCCTAATTTCGACCTTAATATAGTCTTTATGGTGCCTCCCGGTATATTTAGGCAAATAAGATACCAACCGCCGACAACACTCGATGAATATCTGAAAAAATTCCCATTAGATGATATAAACGGCAAGCCTTTGATGGTGGTGATACTTGATATCGGAAGAAGCTTGAACGATCCTACCGGTGAAGTAAATAAAATGCTGAACGAATTCAGGAACAAATTAAGCGAAAAACACATTCCCGCGTATCCGAATATTACACGCGCCGCAAACGCAGCAGTGAAAATGGCGAATTATTATCGACAGCAAAAAGCCAATTCAAAAGGTTCCTAGTTTTTCTTACATTTGCCGATATTATCAAAATCCGGTAGGCAGCTACTACGCACCATTTATTTATCTACATTTGCATTCGTAAAGTATCCATTACTTCGTAGTACCTACGACTGAAGCCTCAGGCTATAGTTTCCACAACTCCCTATATTAGAGCGTGACTTATTATCTCTTCTGTCTTTGTTTAGAGTTGACTTTTAAAGTCAATTCTAATATAATCGCTTTCAATTATGAAATTCTTAAAAGGTTGTGTTCTTGTATTGCTGAGCATTATTCTTTTTCTAATGCTCGTCATCTTTGGAGTTGCGTATACTGTAAATCAGGTGGTGCTTAATCCTCATAATATTGAGAAGGTCCTGGACGACATTAATTTTACACAGATAATACAGGATACAATCAATAATCAAACCTCCAGCTCAAATTTATCTCCCGAATTACAGACTGCGCTTGTTAACGCGTTTAGTAAGGTAGAGCCGGTGATCAAAGCGCGGGTGGATATTGCCATCGATGATACCTGGGCTTATTTAAAAGGAAAAGGCTCTGCCCCGGACTTTAAGCAAACTCTGAGCGATTCTGTAATGAACTCACAATTCCTGTCGGACTTATTAGCTAAAATCGACATTTCAGAATTGGTCGACGAAGCAGTGAAGAACCAAGTCACGTCGGGAACCGATATTTCTGATGACACCAGAAATGCTTTAACAGGTATCGTTACCCAGATTGAACCTTCATTGAAGACGCAGATTGTGGCTGCTTCCGGCCCCATTTTTAAGTATCTTTTAATGCAAACTTCTGATATCGACCTGAAAGCTACGATGAGGCAGACGCTTCTGAGCGACAGTTTTGTAGGCGAGGTCGTTAATAGCCTTGACGCAACACCGACAACCAAAGATGTTGTCGTAAAATTAACCCGGGACCTGCTGACAAACCAAATTGGAGACCAACTCCCGCAGGGGATTACGCTAACCAGCGATCAAATTGACCGGATGGCTACCGCCATCGAACCGACTTTTAAAACAGGACTGGCGAATTCAATCGGTCCGATTATCGATTATCTATTAGGCGACAGGCAAGATTTTACTATTAGTATTTCACTTTCACCTGTTTTACCAACTCTGAAACCGATAGTTAAAGAAGCCTTTGTCGCACAACTCCCGGCATATTTACAAGGGTTACCCCAAGCTACTATCGATAGCGCCTTTGAACAGTATTTTACGGCTAATGTGCAACCAACGATTACTAACGTCAATTTCAGTTCAAGCGATTTAGGGTTAAATGTCTCCGGTGACGTCACCGAAGCTTTAAACAACGTAAAAAGTAATCTCACAGACGCCCGAAACAGCATCGATGATGCAAGCAGGAATATTGAAGATAACCTGAAAGAAGTGCGAACCTATGTCGGACTTTTCCGCATCGGTCTTATTTGCGTTATCGGACTAATATTAGTAATGATTATGGGCATTATCCTGATCTACCGCAATGTGAAAGATGTTTGCCGTAACTTGGGTGTTGTCTTTTTTATCTACGGAGCAATCTTCTTAGCTGCCATACTGGTTGGCAAAAATCTGGCCAGACATATTATAAATACACAGGACATACCGCAGGCTTGGCACCCCGTACCGGGCATTTTATTGAACGATATCACTTCCCCGCTGCAAACTGTCAGTATTATTGCCCTGGTTGTTGGGGTTTTATTGATTATTGTCTCATTTGTTTACCCGAGAGCAAAACAAACAAAAGAAGAGCCGGCGAAATAATATCGCCAGCTCTTCTTTAAATCATTTCGATTTGTAGTTCAGTTAGATTAATTGCCTTCGGTTAGCTTTCTGCGCACCTCGACGGTCATAGCAGGGCCGTCAATCTGCATAGGACATCTCATTTTACATCGACCGCAGGTAAGACACGTATAAGCTAGAGCAGCCCCTTTCTCGGGGTTATGACTGATAGTCGCCGCCCACGCAGCTCCGTTAGAGGCGAAATACTTATCGCCAAAGTGACCGGCAGTGACGGCAAAAACGGGGCATTCATAGAGACAGCCGCCGCATCTGAGGCACAACATGACCTGACGTAATATCGGATCTTTCGCTAATTCAGTTCTGCCATCATCCAGAAAAATAACGTGAAATTCTTTAGGACCATGCGCTCCGTAAGTGGTTATCTTCTCAATATCTCCGGTCTTACTCGGTCCGGATATCATACTGACGTAAGAAGGCACAGTGTAATTGGCGTAGCGCCACGTCGCTTCAATGGTTTTAAAAGCATCTCCCAGAGTCGGCACCAGTTTTTCCATGCCGATTAGTGCGATGTGCACCGGCGGGAGGCCCGTCGCCAGACGGATATTACCTTCGTTTTCGATGATAAATAACGTGCCGGTATCTGCTGCAACTACGTTAGCGCCGCTTATTCCGATATCTGCCTGAATATACTTCTCACGCAGCAGCTTACGAGCGACCGCGACCAATTTTTCGATGTCGGTAGGAGGTAATTGCTCTCCTGTAATTTTAGAGAAAAGCTCGGCGACATCCTCTTTCGGCACGTGAATTGCGGGTGAAAGAATGTGCATCGGCCGGGAATTGAGTTTCTGGATGATAAATTCACCAAGGTCAGTCTCAAAAACCTCATTGCCGGCATGTTCCAGGTGTTCCCTGACTTCAATCTCGTCGCATGTCATGCTCTTGGCTTTGACAATCAGTTTGCCCTTGCCTACCAAGCCATCGATTATTTTAAGCGCGTCTTCTTTAGTTTTAGCAATGTAGCCTTTTCCGTGATTCGATTCGATGGCGGCGATTGCCTGTTTGGCAAGTTGCTCCATATTATCGAGAGCTTTGGATTTTATTTCACGGACTTCCTGAGCTACCTTCGGTGTATTGGGGAATTGTTTCAAGGCATTGTTGGTATTATTTCGATATGCAATAATAGCCCGGGATAAAGCAAGACCAATGCGTTCATTGTGCGCGGCATCCATTATTTCTTTTTTATAATCACTAAATACAGACATCTTCTCTCCTCTCCAACTTTAGCTCAGGGATTGAGCTACAATTTCCGCCAGGTCCAGCACTTCCACACCTTCGACCTTTAGTTCTTTCAGTCCGGTCTTGAGTTGCATGATACAACCCGGGCAACTGGTGACGATGATTTGAGCCTTGGTATCAACCAGCTCTTTGGTCCGGTTCTTGGCAAGCATCTGGCTTAACTCCGGAAATACCGCTTCAAATCCGCCGCCGCCACCGCAACAGGTGGAATAATCGCCCTTAGTCCAGGCCGGTTCGACAAATTCAATGCCCTTTATTGCTCTTAAAATCTGTCGGGGTTCTTCCTTTAAACCGAGATAACGCCCCAACTGGCACGGATCGTGGTATGTCACCTTGACCGCTTTAGAGAATTTCAGGTCGAGTTTGGACAGATTCTGCGCCACGACCTCGGTGAAATGCTTCACTTCGATATCATTGGTGCCGGTGCTGGTGGCCATCAGATTGCGCAAGGTATAGGTACATGACGGCACCAGACCGATAACCTGCTTGACCCCTTTGGCTTTAAGCCGGGCATGAACGTTTTTAGCATGTTCCGCAAAGTCTTTTTGCATTCCGGCGTAGTAGATAATACCACCGCAGCAGGGTTCTTCCTCGGCCAGATAGCCGAATTTAATACCGATTTTGCTTAATACCTTTACTGCATCCCGTAAAGGTTGGGCTTCGGTTTCGTTGCCTTTAGAGGCTAACTTACGGAATATTCCGCCGGCATCGATGCCAAACTTCTTGCCCAGATTAGCCGCACCCATCGCAAAGTCACTGCCTATGGCGCTACCATCCATCTTTTTAATCAGTCCCATCATCGATTCGAGATCGCCACTGAACTGATAACCGCAGCCGGCAAAGAAAATGGTCTCTCCTTCTTTAGGCAGGTTTAAATCTTTTGCCCATTTAGCGCCAGATTCTTTGGAAGCCCCCAGGATATTATCTTTAGATTTTACATTATCGGCAATGTAAGTAAGCCCCGGGGGAATTAACGTTTTGTTGGCCATTCTAGTTCCTCCTGATTAAGGTTAATCAATATATTACTATGAAGGTATACGGCAGGTCAATTATGGTTATCGATATCGAATATCCTATTTATTACGACACATTGTTGCTATTATAGGCGGTCATAAATCCTATGTCAAATGAATGTGATTAGCAATTAGCTTTCAGCATTCAACCGTCGGTTGTGAGTAGTGAGTTTGAGCAGGGAATAAGAGATAACCCTTTCTTAATAACGGCGGCGGGCTTGTTGTTTGAAAATGTAGCCGGCTGCTATTCCTGTGATTATACCGCCGGCATGTGCCTCCCAGGCGACGCCAGGCGCTAAAGACAACAAAGCCAGGATAATAATGGCTATCCAAAGGTCCATTGGAACCGGTACGGGGAATATCATCACTTTTAAACGAGGGGCCAGCACTACCAATAAGCCGCCGAGCGCGAAGATGGCTCCGGAAGCACCGACAGCGCTGGCAAGGGGATTCGCTATCAGCAGGAAGAGCGCGTTTCCAACTAAACCGCCGATGAAATATACGATGAAAAATCTAGCTTCTCCAACCAGCGCCAACGCGTACATTCCATAAAAATAAAGCGCCAACATATTGAACAGAATATGGCTCCAATTGGCGTGGGCAAACATGGCAGAAACAATCGTCCATGGTTGGCTGGAAATGGTGGAACGAGATACACTAAGCACATCCAACGCGGCAGGCCGGATCGAAGTCGCGATGAATATCAGAACATTGACAGCGATTAATACCCAGACGGGGGTCATATTTACGGAGCGAGGATTTCTATACATTATTTGATGCCTTTCTGATAATTGTACCGTTTGCAGATAATGTAATCAAGATTGTCGTTGGTAGACCTTAATATTTTATAAAAAAATGGTGGAGAGCACCTTAGAGCTCTCCACCCGAATTTCAGTCTTACGAATCCAACTCACTTGTGGTCATCACGACCACAGGGGCATTTTTAAGCCCGAATTTATTCAAGAGCCGGACATTCGTTTTCCATTGTCCCCGCATCTTATGCAGGGCGTCGACTATCAACCTGCCTTACCCCTAACACTGCGTGTAACCTCATAGAGCACCTCCGCTGTGTATTTGGGTTTAATCTGATCCCTATCTTTAAAACTATCACTTATACGCCTAAAAGTCAAGTCCTTGGGGGCCAAAATGGATTTAAAAAAGGCTCGTTTGATAAGGTTTTGGAAGGATGGCTCCCCGACTAGGATTCGAACCTAGAACCTAGCGGTTAACAGCCGCGCGCTCTACCATTGAGCTATCGGGGAATGATAGTAATGTCAGGAACTAACCCAACAATTTTTTATTATAGCAATCGGAGAGCAAAAGAGCAATCGGTAAAGATATTCATACGATTCTGAAGTATAGAAGCAAACCGGTCAAGTAGCTAAATAATCTGCTCAGAGTTACCCTTGCTAGAACCGATGCCGGGAGTGCTCTCTACCCAAATCTTACCCCCATGAAGTTCCACGATGATTTTACTCAATGCCAGCCCGATACCGATTCCCCCAAGTTTCTCTCCATCGGTCAACACACGCTTATATGGATTAAAAAGGTATTCTATACGTTCTTTCTCTATGCCACATCCTGTATCATTTACCTGGATTAACAGGGTTTCATCATTATATTTACTTGTTTTTACAACGACCTGCCCTTTACCGGTATATTTAAGGGCATTGCTGATCAGACTGATCAACACTTGCCGTATACGTCGGCTGTCTCCAAAGACTGGAGGAAGGGCTGAGGTGTTTGAAACCAACGCAATCCCCTTGTTTTTAGCTACAATACTCATGTCATTTATTACTTCACGAATTATTATAGATATATCTAACGGCTCAGACAGGAGTTGCAGCACACCTGCCTCACCGTGCGCTAATTCAAGCAAATCATTAATCCGTTCTTTCAAGAAAAGAGAAGATCGACTTATAATATCGAATAGAGACGGCAACATGTTTTCTTTTGATGCTGAATCTAATAACTCGCAGGAGGCTAGAATTGCCGTCAACGGCGTATTTAATTCATGCACCAATGCACTGGTTAAAACATTGCGCTTGGTTATTTCTTCCTCTAAATTACTACGTAGTCGATGTTCTTCCTGATAGAGTGTCTCCAGCTTCCGTTGATTTAAATTGCGTTCAGTTATATCCTTGAGCACAATTAAACGACCTATAAATTCCCCTCGTTTGTTGTATATCGATGTTAAATTGATTTCAAAGTAAAGTCTTTTATCAGGAGTTTCAAAAGAGGTTTCTATATTTTGTTTCCAGTCTGTTTGTGAAACAAGGCGGTCCAGTCCGGCCACACTTGTTCAAGACGTTTTCCTGTGGCTGATATTTTGCTACACTTCCCTATCGTCGCGGCAACCGGATTGATTTCGAATATATATCCTTTCGCATCTAGTACAACAATGCCATCTTGCATGTTTTCTATTAGTGCTGTTCTTGCTACCGGGACTATGTTTAAAAATCTAAAACGAAAAATGGTTACAATATAAATAATGCCGGCAGTAACCAAAGCATAGGGCGTTAAATCCTGGATTCCGCCGATAGAATAACCTAAAACACTGATTATGTGCCCTGCGATGGGAAGTATGGTCGCAATCAATATTGCCGCTATCTTCCATCGATTCAATGTCTTGCTTGTGAGCACAAATCGCCATAATAAAACGATGCCTGTTAAAAAGAGTGAAAATATATAAATTGTCTGTATCCAAAACATCGGACCGTGAGTCCACAATAAAAGCGCATTGGATGCACTTTCAACGGGTCGTATTCTAAGCCAATCCCAACCATGCCAATGACCGGTCAGTACAACTAATGTAATAAACGGAATAACTAAAAAGGGGAGAAAATTTCTGGGCCGTCGCCACCATGTGTTACCAGCGTAGTCCAGAGCAAAAAACAACCACATAACACTAATTGTGAATCCTGCAAAGTATAGCAACTTACCTAAAAATATTTTTACAGACAAATCAACCGCTGCAATATCAAAAGCACGGATACCAACCCATACGGTGACACAAAGCATAAGAATCGTAAAAGGCAAGGCGCCAGGAGTCGGACGTCTTGTCCAGATTATTGTGGCAATAAAAAGAGCTGTGATGCCTACAACAAATTCTAATATCGAAGTAGCAGTAAAACTGAAGAGCATATTCCCTTTCCCGATTTATTTGCCTTATTATTTTGTTGCCGATTGTGTCTATTATAACAAGTGTTCCCATGTATTACTATCGTTATTTTAGTATGCCTGGGGGATTATGCTTTGCTACTGGCTGGAGAGGACAGCCGGAGCCTATATATATTACACTGTACTTATTGACCCGTTGCCTGATTCGTGTAATAATCAGCATTAATCAGAGGTTCTATTATGGAAAAGTCATCCTGGAAACCGGAGTGGCAATTTGATTTTAGTATACATTTATCTACACACATAATGTCTGCTACTCCAGGACAAGCGCTAGAAGTGCCAGTGGTAGTTGAACTCGTCAGGGGCGAACCACAACCGGTAACTTTAAGTATCAGCCCTACATGGGTATCATCAGGTTTGGTTGTCCAGATCATCCCTCCAATAGCCATTCCAGGTACGATAGCTATGCTTCATATCGTAGTATCCGCCAATACACCTACCGGCAGTTATCCTTTTACGGTACGTGGAGATACTCAGGGCACATTTAAAACCAGTGAGGACATGGTGACGGTTGTGGTTGAGGCTTCTCCAAAATCCCGGGAAAAGAGCTCCGACCAACAAACAAATGAACCAGCAAAAACTACAGTAACCCCCCCCAACCGGCTGAGGCACGACCTGCCAGTTCCGGTAAATCTACGGCTAAGGGACGTAAAACCGGGGGAAACGTAGCGAGGGGGTTATTAGCGATAATTATTATTGCAGCCGTGGTTGCCGGACTATTATATATGTACAATAATATTTCCCACAATAGTAACAATTCAACCATTTTCAGTAGTCCCCCCAGTGTTGCTAATTATGTTGGTACTCAAACATTCACTATTTATTCCGCACTTGGTGGTACTCCGGAAACCAGTACCGGTCCGGCGAGTATCGAGATAGATAGCAGCGGCGACGTGCTGGGCCCGGTTTTATTTGGAAAAATTGTGAACGGAGTTTTCACCGGCCAGGCTCAAACTCAAGATGGACAGGTAACACCGATGACGGGCACGCTTTCCGGCGGAAATTTTCAAGCCCATTATCAATCAAGCAGCCACAGTTGGATCTGGAACCTGCATAAACAATAACTCTTTAGTTTCTCTATAAAATAAAGGGAGCGTTGCCGAATTCGGCAATGCTCCCTTTTACGTATTTATTGGATTAATTAATTCTTTTTGATTAATCGACTAACGAGTTTATCGGTGCCGACTACGTTTAACTTGTGGAAGAAGAATGAGAACCGTTCTTCAATCTCTCCGCAAATCTTATCAATATTTTCCTGCGGTATGTCCCAGATTTCTTTCTTGAAATCGCCGAAGGCTCGCTTACGGGTGAGATAATAGAATTGGATATCGGTTTGGTCGGGTTTCCTTTCATTGGGATATTTAGCGGCTAATCCGGCATTGATCTTATCCAGTAGTGGTTTGGGGAAAGAGGCGCTATCGAAAATAATGTTCTGGAATCCGGTAGCGAGGTGTATTTCCATCGTTCCTTTCTTCGGGAAGAGGTCGAACATATCGTCGGGTAGAGTGGAAGCGCCGTGTTGGACTGCGCCGCCCATGCCGTATTCTTCCCTGGCCAGGTTAGAAAGTTTTTCTAGGGTATCGAAGTCCAGTTTAACTTTAGCGATGGAGCCGTCTTTCAGGACGACGCCGCCGTGAGTGGTTCCGGTCTGGACGCTGATTTTGGAAATGCCCTTCATTCCCTTGGGTAAATTCTTACGGTATTGCAGCATATATGCGCGTAAATCTTCGATGGTGCTATTGGTATGTCCGATTTCACCGATTTCTCCGCCTACGGAGATAGTAATACCCTTGGGTTCAACACTGCGGATGTATTTGGTCAGTTCGGCAGTCAGACGGCCATTGGCTTCCTGCTGTTCTACTAAATCCGTCTTACTCATGTCTACCATAGTGGAAGCATCGATATCGATGTTGTAGAAACCGGCCTCGACTGACTCTTTTATCAGGTTTTTAATCGCGGTCATCTCTTGTTCTGGATTCGCTTGATAATTCTTGATTTTCACCTGGCCGTGATCCATCTGTACGAAGACGGGGCCTTTATAACCTTCGGCTAATCCCGCCGCGATTATTGCGGTGGCGAATTGGCCGGGGGTCTGCTTGGTATATTCCATCTCCGAGCGAGCGATTTCGAAAACAAACGGGCCGACCTTGTTCTTGATGGCGGCTCTGAAAACTGCACGGGCAAAATCAAATGAAATGCCGCGGACATTTACAGCCGGGACGGTGAAACCGCCGTATTTTTTACCCATTTCATCATAGAGATTCTGGATGCTGGCGAAGAACAGTCCGTTGGCGTAAGCCAGTTCTCGAATCTGGGCCTGTTTGGCTTTACCATCGGGACCAAATTCCATGTCTCTTACTAACGCATTAAGGTCTTTGAGGGAAATTGTTGAACTCATATTTTTCTCCTAATCACTCAGTATGTTCCGGCTGCCGTTATACCTTACGGTGTCGTACATCGTTTTTACATCTACGAGGTTAAGATGACCTAAGACATCGACGATGGGAACTGAACTGATCTCGCCATGCTTGTAGCAAACCAGTTTTCCGAAGTCTTTCTTATTAATCAGATTTACCGCGGCGATACCGAAATATCTACCCATACGCCGATCATAAGCGCAGGGCGCGCCACCGCGTTGAATATGGCTGAGGACTACACAGCGGGTCTCGATGTTAGTGCCCCTGGTAATTTCAGCGGCTACATACTCGCCGATACCGCCGAGTGTCTCATGTCCGAAGGCATCGTATTTCTTGTCTCTGGCTACCAGGGTGCCGCCTTTGACTTTAGCCCCTTCGGATACCATTACAATATCGTATCTGGCGCCGTTTCTTCTGCCTTCCATGATTAATTCGTTGACTCGATTCATATCGAAATCATATTCAGGGATCAAAATGATATAAGCGCCAGCAGATTCACCAGATTTAAGCGCTAACCAACCGGCATTTCTGCCCATAGTCTCGATTACAAACACTCTGCTATGGGAACTGGCGGTTGTTCTTAACTTGTCTACAATATCGGTGATTACTTCCAGAGATGTCTCAAATCCTAATGTATAATCGGTTCCCGGCAGGTCTCGATCGATAGTTTTAGGAATACCCACTACCGGAACGCCATCCTTGTGCAGTTTGGCGGCGACACTGAGGGTGTCGTCTCCCCCGATGGCGACTAATACATCGATACCCAGCTTTTCAATATTAGCCAGGGTTGTTTTAGAAGTATTATTTTTGGAATTATAGGGATTGAAGCGTGAAGTCCCCAGATAAGTCCCACCGAACCGGTCCCAGGTTCTGACCGCATTTTCAGTCAGGGTCATAACACCGGATTCGAGTTCTTCTTTGGTGGTGAAGGATAAACCTTTCCAGCCGTCTTTTATCCCTAGTACTTCAAATTGACACTCACGTTCTTGCTCTAATTGTCTGTCCAGAGCAGTTTTGGTAACCCATTTCACAGCAGCATTCAAACCTGCGCAGTCTCCGCCGCCGGTAAGAATACCTATTTTGGTTTTTCTTGGCATGTTAAAACTCCATTTCCCTGATGATTATATTTACCAACTCAAACTATCGGCTTTAAGCCGATAGTTTGAGTTTAAGTATTAAAATATTGCGCTGATTCAACTGTTATTTAAAGTTGGCGTCTTCGATCTTCGCGATTTCTTTGATGCCTTCTGCTACCAGTTTGATATATGGTTTGGGGATACCTTCGTTGAATTTGCGGTTGAGCCAATTATCAACTGCCATATTAGCTCTAGCTTCAGAAATAACTCTCGCGCCCATGCCCAACATGTTACAGTTATTGATAATTTTGCACTCGTTGGCGGTAAATTCCGATTCAACTAATCCGCAGTAAATCCCTTTGAATTTATTGGCGGTAATTGAAACACCCATACCGGTGCCGCAGAATACGATTCCTTTATCCGCAATGCCTTTCTGAATCGCTTTTGCCGCTTTTGAGGCAATCCCGAAGTAGGTGACGAAGTTTTCGGGTTTATCAGTGCCGTAATCGATGACTTCATATCCTATTTCCTTGAGATGCTTTTTAACGGAATTCTTAAGGAGTACTCCAGCCGGGTCTGCCGCCAGTACTATTTTTTTAGATTTGTCGTTCTTTTTCGTCGGTTCAGCAGCTACTTTCTTAGGCATTTATGCTCCTTCCTTTTTTATATTTTTAGGGCACTAGCATTAATTATTACTTTTTAAGCTTGAATTTGTCTCTCTTGGCAATACTTTCTTTGACAGCTACGACGATATCTTCCGGACGCATTCCGAAAAGGATCTGAAGACCATCGGGCTCTGTTCCGGTTAAAGCTGACTGCCCGAACTCGTCTTCGATACCGACTCTCACCAGAGCTGCCGGTGCATTTTCCGCTAAGACAGCGGCAACACCTTCCCCAAGGCCACCGATAACAGAACTGACTTCAGCGGTAACAATCGCCCGGGTCTGTTCAGCAGCTTTGATAATTGCCTCTTCGTCCAAAGGCTTCAATGTACTCATATCGATAATGCCGACATCAAGTCCTTCTTTTTCCAGGATATCGATAGCTCTAATTGCTTGGGTTACCATATACCCAGTGGCGATAATGGTGGCGTCTTTGCCGTCCTTGATCGTATAAGCTTTACCGATTTCAAAAGGATAGTCTTCATTGTATATTCTCAATGAGGGCTGGCCTTCCATTTTGAAAAATACCGGTCCGATGTAGTCGGCCATCGCCAAGTATGCTTTCTCGGTCTCGACAAAATCTGCTGCATTGATGACCACAAGATTGGGTAACGTGCGCAGGGAGGCGATTCCTTCAACCGCTAAATGGGAAACACCCATTTCACCCCAGAAATCGCGGCATAATAACTTGACGTTGAAATGGTCTACCAGGATGCTTTGTCTGATCTGGTTGTAAGCCCGGCCCACTCCTGAAAAGATAAAACCCATCACAAAGGGGCGGAACCCTTCAGCAGCCAAGGCACCGGCGATAACTGCAGCATTGGCTTCTGCGATGCCGCATTCTACGATGCGCTCCGGAGCATTTTTCATTAACCAATCCAACCCCGGTAAGCCTACATCTTCGAGAACACCCACGACATCGGGGTATTTCTCAAGGACTTTGATCATGGCTGCTTCATCAGCAGGCATGTTGGCACTGGGCTTGCCGATTTGTATGTATTTATTAAATTTTGCCATATAGCTTTCCCCCTTCTTTAAGTCCGACAGTCATGCCATCGCCTCTACCATAATGCACATGCGCATCTTCCCATGACGGGACTCCATGGCCCTTGACCGTATTGGCAATAATACACTTTGGTCTACCATCGCCGTAAAGACTATTGGCCAGTTCCAGCGTTTCAACAATTTCCCGCATATTGTGGCCGTCAATCTCTTTGACCCACCACCCGAATGATTCGAATTTTTTATCGAGAGGGAACAAGGGCATGATATTTTCGGTAGGCCCGTCGATGCAGAATTTATTGTAATCAACGATACAGATTAAATTATCTAATTTATACTTGCCGGCAAACATGGCGGCTTCCCAGTTGTTGCCTTCAGCAAGCTCACCATCCCCAACGATACAAAAAACGCGATACGTTGGGTTATATTTCATTTGTAATCTGGGGAAATTGGCAGGTCCTAAGCAAAGTGCAGGCGGTTTGACGGCTGTTTTGATTTTTTCAGCGATTGCCATTCCTGCAGAGAAAGAAAGGCCCTGTCCGAGGGAACCGCCGGAGTAATCGATACCGGGAGTACACCACCGGTCGGCATGGCCCTGGAATTGAGAGCCGAAATGGTAGTATTTGTCGAGCATGCTTCCATCGACGAAACCGATTTCCGTTAACACCGCATAAATTGCCTCGGCGGCATGTGCCTTAGAGAGTACGACGCGGTCTCTTTCCGGCCAATCACAATTTTTAGGATCAAGTTTGAGATGATGGAAGTAAAGAGCAGTCACAATTTCAAGCAGAGACATCGTCCCGCCGGCATGTCCCATGTTGTTTGATTTGAATATTCTGAAGATGTTGTTCCGGACTACATTAGTCTTTTCTGCAAGTTCTTGCGCTACTTCTGGGGTGTATGCCATGTTTTCCTCCCTTTGGTTTCAATTTTCACCGTGCTTAATGAGAGCTTGTTGCCGCATTTGGGGCAGGTGTTTTTGTAGTAACCCAAGACAGTCTCTTCCGATGGGATTGCCCGCATGTAGAGACGTCTGTTTATCTCCTCCCCGAAATAGAGCAACATGTTACATTTACCGCAAAGAATTTTTTCCGTCATTCTCCTAGCCTCCTTCCACATTCTATATTAATATAAATAAGTGCGTCAACCACATATTCTATATTAATAAAACCAGTGCGTCAATTTTAAAATGAGGCGGCCTCTACATGACTAAAAGGGGATTTATTGTGTCTTCACTGGCTGGGGATTACAAACTTTAATCAACAGATAATGGCCTAAATAAAAAATAACAAAAAATTTAGAAATTAACTTCGTTCGTATAGGATGTAATAATTTTTACAAAGTCGGAGAAGCGATGAGCGCGCATAGTTTTTATAAGTGGAAAGAATTGGTACCCCCAATGGGATTCGAACCCGTGTTGACAGCGTGAAAGGCTGTTGTCCTAGGCCTCTAGACGATGGGGGCATATCCATATAGTATAGCAAATCCGTATATCTGTAACAAACAGTTTATTGGGGAATGTCAACAGGGATAACTGATTATTTCGTAAAAATAAGATGATGCTGCCACGCAGGTAAAGTGTCCGGAAAATCCGTGCGGAAGTGTGCGCCTCTGCTTTCCTCTCTAACCAGCGCCGCTTCCGTAATCAGGTGTCCGGTTAATATCATATTACTCAATTCATAAGAGACCCGTTCGGTCAGCGGCAGCCCTTTTTGCCAGGCGCTGAGAATATTAACCGCTTCGGTAAGGCTTTCTTTGCTACGGATAATACCAACTTTATCCCACATCAGATTTTTCAGATTAGACATATTGATTTCAGGCATCTTTTTCCGTGATTTTCGCACACTTAAAAAACGATGTTCGTCGTTAGTATTCTTCTTTTCCAGCGTTACCGGATTCATTCCATTTTTGGTTTTATCCATAATCCGTTTGCTGAATACCAGAACTTCCAGCATTGAATTTGATGCCAGCCGATTAGCGCCGTGAACGCCGGTACAGGCCGTCTCACCGGCTGCGAACAGTCCGGGGATATTGGTTTCGCCCCAAGAGTTGACCTTCACGCCGCCCATCATGTAATGAGCCGCGGGAGCCACGGGTACCATTTCTTTGGTAATATCCAATCCGTAATCAAGGCAGAACTGGTAAATATTCGGAAAACGAGTCGTGACCAGGTTACGGGGTAGATGAGTAACATCGATAAAAACATTTTCAGCGCCGGTTTTTTCCATTTCGTAGACAATACTGCGTGCTACGATGTCTCGCGGCGCCAATTCTTTTTCCGGAGCGTAATCCGGCATAAACCGATAACCGTGAATGTTACGTAGTATCCCGCCTTCGCCACGCACCGCTTCCGATATCAGGAAAGTGGGCACCCCGGATAAGTGCAAGGCCGTTGGATGAAATTGGAAGAACTCCATATCGGCAACCTCAGCTCCGGTTTTAAAAGCCAGCGCAATACCGTCGCCGGTGGCGATTTCCGAATTAGTGTTGAATTTGTATAACTGACCGGCGCCGCCGGTAGCCAGAATCAGCCATTTGCACTCAAATTCTTCGAAAGCGCCGGTACGGCAATTTTGTGCCTTGACTCCTTTGACCCGTCCCTTTTCCTGCAAAATTTCGATTGCCAGGTAATTTTCCATCACCCTGATGTGGGATGCCCGTACGCGTTTACTGAGAGTAACTTCAATGTGTTCCCCGGTAGCATCTCCGCCGGCGTGCAGAATCCTCGGGACGCTGTGCGCTGCTTCCATGGTTAGAGCGATTTTACCCTCCAATGTATCGAAGGGAACGCCGAATTTCACCAGGTCGGCAATGCGGTCGGGGGCTTCGGTCGCTAAAATTCGGACCGCTTCTTCATCACACAAACCCTTACCGGCGGCGAGTGTATCCTTAATATGCAGTTCAGGAGAATCATTGGTGCCGATGGGTGCGGCAATGCCGCCCTGGGCGTGCCTGGTGTTACATTCTTCAATGCCGCTTTTGGTGATAATAAGCACACTGCCCTGCTCTTTTGCCAGCAGGGCAGTGTAAAGTCCGGCAATGCCACTACCTACTAAAATGTAGTCATAATAACTCACACCGGTAACACTCCTCACCAGATAAGTCTTAATTTTCTACTTAAATTAATTTGTGGCAAGTGAACTAAATCGACGAATTAATTGGCTCTGGGGGTTTCATCCGGTTGTTTCCCGACGACTGCCCATTTAGCAACTCTCATGGTCGATCCGGAATCAGTCTTGATAAGGAAACTATCCTCGTAAACGCTCTCAATCTGGCCGTAGATGCCCGCATTAGTGATAACTCTATCGCCTCTCTGTAATGCCTGCAGCATTTTCTGTGCTTCTTGCTGTTTTTTACGCTGAGGACGAATTGTGAAGAAATACATCAAACCGAAGAGAATCACTATGAAACCCAGCATGAACCAAATACTGGATGAGCTCGAACTTGTGGTTGTAGTTCCGCTAGCGCTGGTAGTTGTTGCCGGAGCTACACAGCCGCCTAAAGATGCGACTAGTACCAGTAACGCTAGTATTATCCCCAAACTTAGAATTTTAGTCTTTCGCAAATTACGTCTCCTTATTTAGTAATTAGTTGTGCCCTGTAACGACCAAGGGCTGGTAAGCACCATCTTTAAGTTTACCAGTTTTCCTATATAGTTTGCATTATCGCTGAAAAAGACCAGCTTATCCGTGCCTGTACGACCGTACCACTTGCCTTTCTGCTTACCCTCTACCAGTATTTCGACGATTTTCCCCTTCAACTTCGCATTTATCTCCGTGATAATATCTTCCTGAAGTTTTTCTACAATCACCAGCCGCCTCTTTTTTTCATCGGCGGAAATATCATCCGTAAGCTCCCGAGCGGCAATGGTACCGGGGCGGGGGGAATAAGCGGCAAGATGGACAGTATCGAACCTTATTTCACTCAACAGGTTCACGGTTTGCTGGAATTGAGCTTCTGTTTCCGAGGGGAAGCCGACAATAATATCACTGACCAGGCCGACATCCGGAATTTCACTGCGTATCTCATTTACCAGCCGGCGATAGTCTTCTATGGTGTAGCCCCGGAGCATCGCTTTCAGGATTTCATTACTTCCGGCTTGAGCGGGCAAAGTGATATTTTTACAAACTTTTTCCAACTGCGCCACTGTTTTTATAAGGCGGCGGCTCATATCTTTGGGATGGTTTGTTAGAAAACGGATACGGTAAAGACCCTCGATGCCGTTCAATTCGGTGAGAAGGTCGGCCAATTCCGGTTTTCCCGGTAAATCATGTCCGTAAGAATCGACATTCTGTCCCAGTAAGGTGACTTCTTTTGTGCCTCGTTTTACCAGCTCTTTTACCTCACATGTAATTTCTGATAAAGCACGGCTTTTTTCTCTACCGCGGCGGTAAGGTACTACACAATAGGCGCAGAAATTATTACATCCTTGAATAATGGGTACATATGTGGTCGGTTGAGGTTGTTTCGGCAAAGCGGCAGACCATTGTATTTTATCTACCCAAGGCGGACAATCGCCGGCTTTGAAAAAATAATCAACATAAGGGAACTCGGATTTGAGGCGTTCGATATTGGAATCGACCCAACAACCGGTTACCGCCAATATCAAATCGGGACGGGCCTTTTTCAACGGTTTGAAGTTAGCGAGTTTATTGATAACGCGGTCCTCTGCGTTCTGACGGACAACACAGGTATTAACCACAATAAGGTCGGCTTCAGCAATGTCACTTACGGCCTTATAGCCGGTCTCTTCGAAGAGGCTGGCCAGCCGTTCCGATTCCGCCTTGTTCATCTGACACCCGATCGTCCAGATATGATAATTAGGCAATGCTTAGCTCCAGTGGTTTTATTTTTTATCAATAACATCTATATATCGAAAATCTTTAGAATTCAAATGAGTATTTCCCAATAAATCCTTTCGCATTTCTAGTACGATATTTCCTATTATTTTTCTACCTGTTTCTGGGTTAGGGTTGTTTCCTTTTTCATTTATAACCAGTTCGGTCATAGCGTTTATAGCAGTTACTACACCATCAGAACAATACAACCAAGACCTGTATTGTTCCTCAAAAAATTTCTTTTTTGTTTCGCCGGAAGCTGTTAATCCCACGAAACCTTGAAGTAAAACTAAAAGATTGGAATATTTGTCTTCTTTATATTTTAGAATGGCCTCATTCTTTTTTGCTTTAGAAGTGAAATAATAAGTGAGATAAGAACTGAGAATAGCCGTTAAAATTGGAATTAAAATAAGAAGAATTGTTTTCACATCCATAAGTTTATTCTCCTCTAGTTATTTTTTGTCATTCCTGCGCAGGCAGGAATCCATTTTTATACCAGCTCTTCATAGAGGTCTTTCCATTCAGGATTTACACTTCGAATCAGCCTGATTTTCCATGCACGTTTCCATTTTTTCAATTGTTTTTCTCTGGTTATTGCGGAAAGTACCAGTTCGGTCTGCTCAAAGTAAACCAGCATTTTTACACTATAAGTTTTAGAGAATTCGGGTAGGAGACCCTGTTTGTGTTCCATGACTCGCCTTATCAAATCGTCGGTCATTCCAATATAGAGAGTACCATTGGGTTCACTAGCGAGGATGTAAACGTAATAAAATTTCTTGTTTTTCATAGTCAGGATAATTATTATATCATTTTTTATTTAAGGCACTGGATTTCCGCCGGAGTATAATCCCATGCATCACATGGGGCAGGGATGACAAGGGATATTTTGGGAAAAGCCGCTTGGTTGGTATCGTGGATTCCTGCCTTCGCAGGAATGACAAGGCGAGAGGAATTTAGCTTCCATAGGACAATATGGAACAGTATTGATGATACGGGGTAGTTGCTAAAGAGTACTTATTAGTTATCGTGGATTCCTGCCGTAGTGAAATCCCGTGACCAACGGGACAGGAATGATAAGGGGTATGATGGCGGAGGGACCGGGATTTGAACCCGGGACCCCACTTTCGTAGGGCAACCGCTTAGCAGGCGGCCGCACTAGACCACTATGCGATCCCTCCATCGTGATACTACAGCCACAAGTATTTATTGTACCAGTTTATAAACAAAGATTCTATTAACCTTTAGTAATCGGGTGCGACAATCAATATTTAGTTTGAGCGCCTTCTTATACTATGTTATCATTTGCTCAGATGGAAATTAATATAATAATCGACAAAGAATTTAAGGAATTGGCCAAATCTACCCGGTTGAAGACTGTCATCAGACAAATCCTAAAGGCCGAAAATGTTAGTATGAAGTCGGAAGTTGGGCTGGTTATAACAGGCGATAAGAAAATTCAGGAATTGAACCTGAAATATCTGGAAGAAGACAGGCCCACCGATGTATTATCATTTCCGATTAATGAACAGCTTGAAAACGCGCCTGCTTTTATCAATGTCCCCGATGGTAAAACGCATTTGGGTGATATAATAATTTCTTATCCCACAGCGGCCAGACAGGCTGAGGAACGCGGACATTCTGCAGAACGGGAAATACTAATCTTGCTGATCCACGGTACGCTCCATTTGCTGGGTTATGACCACGACATCCCGGAGCGCGAGCAAGCAATGCGCAGCCGGGAATCAGCCATTTTAAAAATCATCGAGGAGTCGTTGATGTGAAAATATTAGGGATTGCGGGCAGTCCGCGCCGTAACGGGAACACCGACCTTTTACTCGCAGAACTCCTGAAGGGTGCTGTTAGCAAGGGCGCTGACGTACAGACCATTTATATCAATAAACTTAAAATTACTCCCTGCGAGCACTGTGATGCTTGTCTTAAAACAGGTAAATGCCGGATTCAGGACGATATGCAGCAGATCTACGATGAACTGGAACAGGCGGATGTCATCGTACTGGCTTCGCCGGTGCAATTTTCAGGGCCTCCGGCGCTTGTAAAGGCAATGATTGACCGTTGCCAGTGTCTCTGGTCGCGTAAATATGTGCTTAAAATCCCGCCACTGAGTAGAGAACGTAAACGGAAAGGTTTTTTAATCTCAGTCGGTGGAACGCGCATGAAAGATATGTTCGAACCGACATTAGAAATTGTAAAAACCTGGTTTCATGTCCTTGAGATTGAGTATGCCGGCGAACTGCTCCTCCAAAAAATGGATGAAAAAGGCGCTGTTTTGAAACAACCCGATACTTTACAAAAAGCATATGAAGCCGGACAAAGATTAGCGGACGTTATTTTGAAATGAATGAGAAAACAGCAGGAAAATTTGTCGGTCCGGCGGTTGAGGAAATTCTCTCCAGCCTGATAAAAATCCAATCGGTGAATCCGCCCGGCGGGGAAATAGCGGTGGCGGAATACCTGAAGCGTCTCTTCAACTTGTATAATATCCCCGGTGAAATCATTGAACCTAAACCGGGACGGGCGAGTTTTATTGCCCACCTTGGTGATGGCGATAAAAAGCTTCTTTATCTTTCGCACACCGATGTTGTGCCGGCATCGGAAGGCTGGGATTTTCCGCCTTTTTCCGGAGAAATAAAGAACGGTTTTGTGCACGGACGGGGAGCGATTGATTGTAAGGGGCTGGTTGCCGCCGAAGCTTGTGCGTTCCTTCATCTGGCACAAAACACTAAACTTAAGGGTAAGCTAATCTTTGCAGCGACGGCTGACGAAGAAGTGGGGGGAGAACTCGGCGCAGGGGTACTGGCGGAAAAATATCCGGAGAAAATCAGAGCTGATTTTGCTATCAATGAAGGCGCAGAGTCGCTACGCATGAATGGTAAATACTACCATTCCTTATCGGTGGGAGAAAAAGGCCCGGCCTGGATGAAACTGACTGTAAAAGGTATCAGTTCCCACGGTTCAGTGCCCGTATCGGAGCATAATGCTGTGGTAAAGATGGCCAAAGTTATAGAGGGTCTGTCTAACTACAAACCGCGTATTGTCCTGACTCAGGAAACAACGAATCTGTTACAAACAATCGCCCGGCTGGACGGTATTAACGATGAAATAAACGAGGGCAATGTCGATGATATCCTCCGAAAATTACACGATAAAACAATTGTGCCTTATTTAGCCGCTGTTACCAGAATGACCGTTTCCCCGGATGTAATCCAGGGCGGCGTGAAAACGAATATCGTGCCCGACAGTTGTGAGGCTCAAATCGATATCAGGATTCTTCCCGGACAAAGCTGGGATTATGTTATTAGTGAATTGAAAGAAATCCTGGGTGATGCGGAAGTAGCGCCGTTGCAATATCATTTGCCGTCGTTCTCCAGTTCCGACAATAACTATTACCGCCTTATTGAAGAAACGATGAAAGAATACGTCGGTGACGTGCCTATTTTACAAACTGTTTGCACCGGCGCAACCGATTCCCGATATTTACGGGAGATGGGTATTCCTAGCTATGGAATAGAAGTGCTGACTCTGAATATAGACAAGGCATTAACCGACTCAGTACATGGTAAAAACGAGAAGATAGATATTGCCAGCCTGAAATTAAAAACGGATTTTTTAATAAAACTGGCGAAAATATATCTGGGTGAATAAAACTCGTCTTGTCAGGTATGAATAACTAGACTTTGTGTACTTTTACCAGGTTGGTGCTGCCTGTGATTCCCAACGGCAGACCCGCCGTGACGACAATAGCATCGCCTGATTGTGCTACTCCTGTTTCCAGTGCGGTTATCCGGGCGACTTCCAGCCATTCTTCCAGATTTGTCGGCGAGGATTTTGTTAGAGGATAAACACCCCAGACAAGATTAAGCTGTCGCATAACAGTTTCTGATAGTGTTACTGCCAGAATGGGTTGACCGGGACGGTGTTTGGCGACGCGCAGGGCAGTAGCACCGCCGGCGGTTAACGCAACGATAGCCTTCGCCTCAATCTGGGAAGCAATCTGACACGCGGCGCGGGCAGTAGCGTCATCTATCTCATTTAAAAATTCCCCGGGAGGTTCGTTTAATACTTTATTATGAGGATAAACAGTCTCGGCTTCATGTATTATCTTCGACATCATTTCCACTGCTTCAACGGGGTATTTCCCGATAGAGGTTTCTTCAGAGAGCATCACGGCATCTGTTCCATCGAGAACGGCATTGGCGACATCGGTTGCTTCCGCTCTCGTAGGGGAGGGTGATTTTACCATCGATTCCAGCATTTCCGTTGCGGTAATGACCGGTTTACCTCGTTCATTAGCTTCGCGTATGATTTTTTTCTGGGCCAGAGGCACTTTCTCGATGCTGATTTGCAGTCCCAGGTCACCGCGGGCAACCATGACACCGTCTCCGATATCGATGATGGAACTACTGACCGCAAGAGCCTCGCCTTTCTCTATTTTAACAATGATAGGGATGCTGATTTTCATGTCATTAAGCAGTGATTTTACTTCTACAACCTGCTGGACGGAAGTAATGAAAGAGAGGGCGATAAAATCGACCTGATTATCAGAAGCGAACTGAAGCTGGTCACCGAAGACGGCTTTAACATCGCCGGTTCGGCGTTTCCGGCCGGGAAGGTCTAAAAGAATTGCGGTGGGCAGATTCATTTTTTGACTGATAGAACGTACTCTGGTCACTGTCTGGTTATGTTCCTCCAGAGTACCGTAAGAAAGGTTTAAACGAACGACATCCATGCCGCTCTGCAGCAATTTCTCGAGGATTTCATGCGAGTTGCTGGCGGGTCCCAGGGTACAGACAATCTTGACGTGCCGATTTAATCTATTTTCCATCATTTAGAAAATTATAACACAACGGTAATTGAAATTTGTGCTTAAAACCTATTTGTCTCTATTGGTAAGCGGTGCTAGTATAGAAATGTGATTGAAAAGTTGAGAAGCGGGCTTGCTAAACGTCCGGTATATCGCATCAGTGATTCGAAGCCGAGAGTATCGGCAGTGCTGGTACCGCTTTTCCTGAAAGACGGCCAATATTATCTTCTATTTATACAAAGAACAGAGCGGGTTAGAGAGCACAAGGGGCAGATATCGTTTCCGGGAGGAGCTTACGAAAGAGCAGATAAGACTTTGCTGAATACCGCGCTGCGTGAGGCTCAGGAGGAAATAGGTCTAGCTCCGAGAGATGTCGAAGTGCTGGGTGAACTGGATGATATGCTGACCGTTTCCACAAATTATGTTATTTCGCCTTTTGTCGGCCTGATTCCATTTCCCTATAAATTCGAACTGGATAAATGGGAGACCGAAGAGCTAATTGAAGCTCCGATATCGGCACTGCAGCAAAGAGGTTGCCTTAGCGAAGAGATAGAGATAGCCGACGGTAAAGAGGTTATTAGCTACTCTTTTAAGTACGGTGATAAAGTCATTTGGGGAGCTACCGCCAGAATCCTACAGCAGTTTTTAGAGATTGTGGATTCATAGATAGTTTGAGGTGAAAAGCGGATTGTTGCTATAATAGTGACTGCTTTACGTTTGGGTGAGTTGGCAGGATAGTATAATGCATCGCGAGAATATTAAGTCGGGATTGTGGTCAAAAAAAGAACTCCTCTTCGGCATTCTGGGTGTCTTAATTACTGTTGCTCTGGGAGTCCTGGCGATATATTTCAACAAGCAACTGACCAATATTGCCAACATGAGCGCTTATGGTCTTGCCGGGATGTTTCTGATAGCTTTTGTCGCAAGCAGCACTTTGAGTATTACCCCTATCGCCATGCCGTATTGGCTTGTAACCCTCTGGTTGCCGCACATTCTGGCGCCGCAGTACGGTATTTGGGCGGCAGTTTGGGTAGCATTGGTCACAGCTGCGGCTGCCAGTCTGGGACAATTCATGACCTTTTTAATTGGTTACGGAGGCAGCAGCACTTTATCGAAGAAAATAAGTCAACGTTTCAGTCCGGAGGTTTATGAGAGGGCATCAAATTGGATTAAAAGAATCGGTTCAAAGGCCGTATTCGTGATGTCTTTCATTCCGAATCCAATTCACTTGCCGATGACGATTCTGATTGCGCTTTTAAAATATCCGCCCTATAAATTCATCTTTTATTCTTTCTCCGGTTTGCTCCTCAGGAGCGCGATTCTGGCTTTCTCAGGGTATTATTTTTCAGACGTTTTGCTGCAATGGATTGCAAAATATCAAACGGAGGGTTTTATGCATTCACCAGTGTTTGTTATTGTCATGGTAATTGTGGGAATCATTCTGGCGATTGGTATCTGGCAACTCATTATCTGGATGCTGGAAATGCGTGATAAAAACCGTAAATATAAAGCTGCGGTGGAATGCGCGAAGAAAAACGGAAAGCCATTGCTGGTAATCGGGGGGCCCTGGGGCGTTAAGGCATTCCGCAAAATGTTTAATAAGCCGGCACATGGCAACGGCGATGTGTGTCTGGACATCGACCGCAGAGCATTAGGGAGTCACCCCTGTGGTATAGTGGCTAGCTGTACTGATATTCCATTCGGCGATAATACATTTGGAGCAGTATTCAGCAGTCATGTTCTGGAACACATGCCCACCACGCAAATAGCAGAAAAAGCTCTGGCGGAAATGAAACGTGTTGCGGGATCTATGTTCATTGCTTATCCTTCGAGACAGTCTATTGCTGCCTGGATTATACGCGATCATCACATCTGGGTGTGGCAAAGGGGGGGCAAGACTATTTTCAAACAGCGTAAGGATAGAGCGCCTGGGGAGCAGCACAGTGTTAAAACAGCAGATCAAAACAGTTAATGCCGATTATGCATCAAACATGGAGAAAAAACTGCCGATTATTGAAGCAGCGAGCGAATTAGCGGCAAAACTGTTCCCGCACAGCCGGAAAAAACAACGAATATTTTCCCACGACCTTCAGGAGATGTACTCGGCCGCCAATGGTAAAAATGTGCTCATTATTCATAGTCCCGGAGGCTGGGGAAATACCCGCTGGGACGGCTTATTAGAGTGGGAAAAAAGCATTGTGACCGGGGTCACAGTCACACTCGAGAAATTGGGGTATAGTTGCACTATGAAGCAGTACTTCCGCAGCGGCGACACCCTGTGGGGAGGGACAAGCTGGTTTAAAGAAGGGCAGTTCTTCCTTTTTGGGAAAAATTCTCGAGCAGAAGTGCTGGCGGCGGAATTATCTCTCATCAGAAAAAGTTTACCAAAGTTGAGTGTAGTTTTAGTTGGTGCCAGTCAGGGCGCTGCTTTTGATAATATGGTCATGATGAAATCAGAAAATACTGATCGTCTCTATAGTATTGAGTTAGGGACGTTTTTCGGGCATATGAGGCGTCGTCAATTAACAGAAAAGAACCTGGCAATCGACAGTAATGGTATAATGCGTGACCCGATGTGTCACAGGGACCTGTGGAAAGGCACGAAGTCGTATTTCAAGGCATTTATCCGGTGGTTTAATTATAAAGCACAGGGAAAACCGGTGAAGTTCACTCATTGTATCAATACTCCTGGACATGAATATCAGTGGGAATACCCTGAAGTAAAAGGAAAAATTACTCAGTTTCTGACTGCTGCCTTTGGAGAGAAGCATTAATCGGGGAGGTGTGTTATGAGGCAGGAAAGATTTACAGAAATGGCACAGGAAGCCATTCAACTTTCACAACAACTGGTACAACAGTATAACCACAATCAATGGGATGTGGAGCATATTCTGTTAGCATTGCTGATGCAGGAAAAAGGCATTGTCGGCGAGATTCTCAAGGATTTAAAAGTCAACGTAGACGATGTCAAATTACAAGTCAGTGCAGTGCTGGAACGGATGCCTAAGGTATCCTACTCATCGGGGCAGATCTTCGCCACGCCGCGGATTATCGCATTATATAACGCATCTGACGCTGAAGCAAAACGGCTGCAGGATGAATTTATCAGTACCGAGCATATTTTTGTCGCTATCGCCGGGGAGGGTAGTGGCGAAGCTTATAATATTCTACGTCGATTCGGCGTAGATAAAGAAAAAGTGTATTCGGCTCTGCAGAAGCTCCGGGGCGGGCATCGTGTCACCGATGCACGGGCGGAGAGTAAATACCGTTCGTTGCAAAAATACGGCCGCGACCTGACCGAAATGGCACGGGAAGTGAAGCTCGACCCTGTCATCGGTCGGGAAAATGAGATTAAACGGGTTGCGCAAATTTTAACCCGTCGTACTAAAAATAATCCGGTAATTGTCGGTGAAGCGGGTGTGGGTAAAACCGCCATTGCCGAAGGCCTGGCGCAGAAAATTGCGACTGATGATGTCCCCAATTCGCTAAAAGGACGCAAAGTAATTGCGCTGGATATGGGCGCTATGGTGGCCGGCACCAAATTCCGTGGCGAGTTCGAGGAACGGCTCAAAGCGGTGATGGACGAGGTACGGCAATCCAAAGGTGAAATCATTCTTTTTATCGATGAAATTCATACTGTCGTGGGAGCTGGCGCGGCGGAAGGCGCTATCGATGCCAGTAATATGCTGAAACCGGCGCTGGCGCACGGTGAGTTGCAATGTATCGGCGCCACAACACTTGATGAGTACCGCAAATTCATTGAAAAAGACAAGGCTCTGGAAAGACGGCTACAGCCGGTATTTTTATCCGAGCCTTCGGTCGAAATTACGATTGAAATGTTACGCGGACTACGACCGCGATACGAGGCTCATCACAAGATTAAAATCACCGATGCTGCTCTGGAAGCGGCGGCGAAATTAAGCAAGCGGTATATCGCCGACAGATTCCTACCCGATAAAGCGATCGACCTGATAGATGAGGCCGCGAGTAAGTTACGCATCGATACTGAAAGCGCTCCGCCGGAAGTCAAGGAACTGGAAAAGAAGGTGAATCACCTGAAGAATGAGGAAGAGGCGGCTTCGCAACGGCAACAATACGAAGAGGCGGCCAAACTCAGGGCGGAACACCTGCGCATGGAAGATGAATATAATAAAGCTAAAAATAAGTGGCTGCAGAAAGAAAAAATCAGCGGTGAGGTAACCGAGGAGCAAATCGCCCAATTGATTTCCAACTGGACAGGAATTCCAGTATCTCAAATGTTAGAGGGCGAATCTCAGAAGCTATTACATATGGAAGAGCGGATTCATGAGAGACTGGTCAACCAGGAAGAAGCCGTGCGTGCAATCTCCGAGGCTATTCGCCGCAGCCGTTCCGGACTTAAAGATCCCAGACGACCCATCGGCAGTTTCCTGTTCCTGGGTCCTACCGGCGTCGGTAAGACGGAATTGGCGCGTACGCTGGCCTGGTTTCTCTTCGATGATGAAAATGCGATGGTGCGATTGGATATGTCCGAGTATCAGGAAAAACATACCGTTTCCAGGCTCATCGGCTCACCTCCGGGGTACGTGGGCTATGATGAGGGCGGACAGCTTACCGAGGCAGTCAGACGACGTCCTTACCGCGTAATTCTTCTGGATGAAATCGAAAAAGCGAATCCTGAGGTATTCAACAGCTTACTGCAGGTACTGGATGACGGCCGGATGACCGACGGACACGGACGTACTGTTGATTTCAAGAATACCGTGGTAATTATGACCAGTAATGCCGGTGTGGAACTTATTAAGCGGGAGTCGGCAATCGGCTTCACCAGTCGAAAAGACCAGACCAAGACACATAAATCCAATTATGAGGATATGAGAGAGAAGGTGATGGCCGAGGTAAAGAAAACCTTCCGGCCGGAATTCCTCAACAGATTGGATGAAATAATTGTTTTCCACGAACTGACCGAAGAGCAACTCCGACAGGTAGTAGACCTGCTGGCAAAGGACTTGCAGAAACGTCTATCAGAGCGTAAGCTCGGCGTGGAAATCACGGAAAAAGCCAAGTCCTGGCTGGCCAAAGAAGGTTACGACCCGGTATACGGAGCCAGACCATTAAGGAGAGCATTAGAGAAATACGTTGAGAATCCGCTATCGATAAAAGTCTTGGGCGGTGAATTTAAAGAAGGCGATATGATTGTGGTTGACGCCGAGGATGAAGGATTGACCTTCACTACTAAAAAATAGCTTTTTAACCGGATATTCGAATAGCTTTGAAAGAATCCCTTTTGTCAAAAGAGGGATTCTTTTTTGTCTGTTTTCTATTCGGCCAAGTTGAACCGCGGGAGATTAACATTAGCTTAAAGCAGGTAATTCGTGTTAAGCTAATAATTGGGGTTGCATCTCAAGGTATGATGGTAGAGAAAACAAAGTCTTACGATGTACTTGTCATTGGCGCGGGACCGTCCGGCAGCCAGGTTGCCTGTAAATTGGCGGGGATGGGATATGCTGTCGGGGTGATCGAGAAAAAAGAAAACCTTGGCGGAGTTGTCTGTTGCACCGGGTTGGTCAGCCATGAATGTGTTGAAAAGTATTCTATTCCTGAGAACGTAATTTACCGTTGGGCAAATAGCGCTTCTCTCTATTCACCTTCCGGCAAGCCGATTCATGTTCAACGCGATGAACCGCAGGTAGCCGTCCTTAACCGCACGTCTTTCAATCAAAACTGGGCAGAAAAAGCACTGCAGGCTGGAGCGGAATATATATTTGGTTATAATGCTGAGGATATTGAGCGCGATAAAGGCAAAGTAAGCCTGGAAATTTCCCGTCGCGGAGAAAGCCTGACTTTGCAAAGTAGGGCGGTAGTGATTGCTACCGGTTTTGGGACACAATTACTGGATAAATTCGGACTCGGCGGCGCCGGCGATTTTGCGATGGGTGCTCAAGCCGAAGTAGAGACCCAAGACATGGAAGAAGTGGCGGTGTTTTTCGGCAGCAAAATCGCTCCGGAATTCTTTGCCTGGATAGCGCCTACTTCACCGGGCAAAGCCCTTGTTGGTCTGTTATCACGGAAAAATGCCGCATTCTATCTTAAAAAAATACTGGCGGCTCTGGTCCAAGACAATAAAATTATTTCGGCTGATGTCAAACTTTCATATGGCGGTATAACATTGAAACCATTACCGCATACTTATAGCGATAATCTGCTGGTCGTCGGCACTGCGGCAGGGCAGGTCAAACCCCTAACCGGGGGCGGCATTTATTTCGGCTTGATATGTGCTGATATCGCCGCAAATACTCTGAATCGCGCATTGGAGGCAGATAAACTCTCTGCCGATGATTTGGCTGGTTATCAACGCGCCTGGCGGAGAAAGCTGGCTCGCGAGCTAACTACCGGCTACTGGGCAAGAAAAGCGTATGAAATGCTTAACGACCACCAGGTTGACCGGGTTTTCGGATTATTGGAATCGACCGGGATTGTGGAGGAAATGTGTCAGGCCCGGGAATTGTCTTTTGACTGGCACGCGGATGTTATTGCGAGATTAATGGGGCAGAAGCTTTTTGAAAGAGCTCTCAATACCATCGAAAGGCCATTTAATCGCAAGGAAAAGCCCGGTATGGCGATAAAAAATAATTGATGAATGGTGATAAAAGGGGTGTCATGATTACTGGTAATAATGATGAAAATCTGAGTTTAGGTGAAGCAGCCGGACGGTATCTGTCCATTTTACCTAATGAAAAAAAGAATGCGGCCCAACAGGAAATTAATAATTTTATCCGGTGGTATGGCGGTCGGGAAAAACCCTTTGCGGCTCTGGAAGGCTCAGCCGTCGGTAGTTATGCCGAGCGTTTGGCGAAGACTGACGCCGCCTGTGTACAAAAATTGGAGTTGGTTAGAGGTTTCCTGAATTTCGCTTTTAAACAGCATTGGTGCCGGGAAAATTTGTCGGTCAGCGTCAGGATTGTGAAGAAAGTCAAATCTAAAACTGCTACTACCAAAAAGAAAGACAACAATAGTAAAAAAGAGCCTTCTTATATGACCCAACAAGCTTTCGACGGGATAGAAACCGAGCTGAAAGCGCTGAAAGAAAAAAGATTAGTTGTCCTTGAGGATATCAAGCGGGCGGCGGCAGACAAGGACTTCAAGGAAAATGCGCCATATCATGCAGCACGCGAGCAGAAGAGCATGATAGAAGGCAAAATCATGGAACTTGAGCAAATGCTTTCTACCGCGGCGATTATCGAAGAGAACCGAGTTGTTACGCATACAGTGGTTATCGGGAATACGGTTGTTTTGCAGGAGACAGCCACCAATAAAGAAGTCCGTTATACATTGGTCGGCCCTCGAGAGGTTAATCCTGCCAAAGGCAAAATTTCGGCAGTCTCACCGGTGGGTAAATCAGTCATCGGAAAATGTGTTGGCGATATTATTGAAGTTACCGTACCTTCCGGTAAATTGTGTTTTCAATTGATAGGCATCGAGAAATAAAGGTGCAGAAAATACTTGGTTGAATATAGACAAACGCCGATGCTAATATAATAACACAAAATGAATCCGAAGGATCGAGTATGGGCGATTGGCAAGTAACCGCCGCTACAATTAATTGTGATGCTGTCGCTGCAGAAGTTACCATCATCGTCAAGAGTGACGGGTCGGTGAAATGCACCGGCTTTGAAAATATAACGTCTTCGCGTAAGGCCAGATTGGATCTGGTTAACCGTAGTTTAACACTGAAACGCGTCCTCGATTGTCCGGGGACAGAGTGTAAACAAGTTAAAGAATACCTGGAAAAACTGCAGACTGAAGATCAACACAAAACCGGCGTATCCGGAAAGGCCAATTAGTTCTTCTTCCTTTCCTCCTTTCTGCCATTTAGATTTAAGACCGCTCTAAATAGAAAAATGGACTGTAATAAGGAGAATTGAATGGAAAAGATACAGATATTCGATTATCGCCGCAATCAAACCATTTCCGTGGAAAAAATCGGCAAGACCAAGGCGGAATGGAAGAAATTACTTACTCCCAAGCAATATGAGGTCACCACGGAAAAGGGCACGGAACAGCCATTCACCTGCACATTCGATGAGATTAAAGAGCCGGGTGTTTTCAGTTGCGTCCGCTGCGGCACGGATTTATTCGCCAATAGTGTTAAATTTCACTCCGGCACGGGCTGGCCCAGTTATTATGAGCCGGTCTCTCCCTTAAATATCCGCGAGGAAATCGATAACAGTTTCGGAATGCGGCGGACAGAAGTGCTTTGCGCGCGGTGTGACGCTCATTTAGGACACGTTTTCGATGACGGACCTGCACCAACGCACAAGCGCTATTGCATCAACGCGGCGGCGATTAAATTTGCCAAAGAATAGGAGGATGAACATGAGCAAAGAAGAAGTGGCGACGTTGGCCGGCGGATGTTTCTGGTGTCTGGAAGCGATTTACAAAGAAGTAGAGGGCGTACAGAGAGTGCAGTCCGGTTACACCGGCGGCAAGAAAGTTAACCCGACCTATCAGGAGGTTTGCAGCGACAAGACCGGACATGCGGAAGCCATCGATATTACCTTTTTCCCTGACGTGATTTCTTATCACGACATACTCGAAGTATTCTTCACGATTCACGACCCAACCACGCTAAACCGGCAGGGGAACGATGTAGGAACGCAATACCGTTCCGCCATCTTTTACCATAATGAAGCGCAGAAAATAATTGCCGAACAAGTGATTAAAGAAATCAGCGAAACTCATATCTGGGACAGGCCCATCGTCACCGAAGTGAAGCCGTATACTAAGTTTTATAGCGCGGAAGACTACCACCGCGATTATTTTGAGCATAATCCCCAACAGCCCTATTGTCAGGCGGTGGTGGCGCCCAAGGTTGCCAAATTCCGTCAGAAATGGGCAAGCAAGCTGAAAGCGCAATAATTAATAGCGTGGAGTTGGTTTTTAGGAATCAAGCTAATCCTTACACATGCTTGCATTGGAAAATCCCATCCTTTACAATAAAGTAACAAGGCGACGTAGCCAAGTGGCAAGGCAGGAGTCTGCAAAACTCCCATTCAGCGGTTCAAATCCGCTCGTCGCCTCCATATTATTTTATCATCACTTTTCCCTAATCAATTACGCTTCTATTATTTTATTATCAATATAACTCCCAAAAATCCTCCTGGTGCTTTAGTACTAGTCTGTTTATTTGAGGCTGGTACCTGACTAAATGGGGGATTTACTATTCTATCCATCGGTATTATGATTCAGACATTAAGAAAAATAACAACAAATACACAAATGTGAAAAATAGACTCTCATCTGCTATCAAAATACTCTTTAAAACCGCCCATCCTATATCGCTTCTATTTCAGAAATAATCATGAAAAGTACGAAAATAAATCTTTATCGAAAACTTGGTTTTATAGTTTCTCTGGTCCTGCTGCTATCTTTTATGGTATCGGCTTGCGGATCGAATACTCCGCAACCATATTGGCGGACAGATGCTACCGGTTATTTCTACACTAATGAACTGGACAAGGCTCAGGCAGAGTTACCGTTTAAAATAGCCCAGCCGTCATATCTACCGAAAGATATTAGTTTACCCCAATTACAATTAGAAGGATCGCAGAAATCAATCACCCACGACCTTCAATCAGATGTCACGCTCAGGTATTATCCTGCCGGTACGCAAAAGGAAACGATTACGCTGTATGAGAACAACTATTCGGTTCCCGGGCCGGACCCTCAAACCAGGTTGAATATCAATGGCACAACAGTCGTGGAAACAAGGTTCTATGATACTATGATCGGGCCTCCCTACGGGGTTTTATCATTGATATTCGAGTGGAAAAAGGACGGGGTCTATTACAATCTCAAATCATATCAGTACGTCCAGGATGAAGCGCTCAAAATCGTCGAATCGATGATTCCAGTGAGCTGATAGCTTTCAGCGCTCACTATTCAGCTTTCAGATAATACCCCTACAGATGAAAATCGGTATCCAGCCGCAATTTACTGAATTCCGGCCCTTGCGGGAATGGGGATAGACCTGATACGGACGCCTATTTGCGTTTATGGTGTTTTTGCTTCCGCTCCCGTTTGCGCCCCATATAAAAACCGATAGTTCCGAACAAAGGCGTAAAGATAAGGTAAAGCGTTAACGTAAGTATAAAGGGCATATCGATTTTCAACGGTACTGCCAGTACTAAGACGATTATTGCCCCCAGTAAGCCACCAAGTACACCTGAGATGATCGCCCCGTTGTACTTTAACCATGCACGAAAAAGGATAACGCCGAAAATCACCCCGATGGGATAGCCGACGACTAAGCCAGCCACGCCTCCCACTATCCCTCCCAAACCGAAAAGCGAGTTTTTCAGCACCGTCATGCCAATCAATGCGGCAATTCCGCCGACGATGAATCCTGAGAAGGCTATGCCGGTGACCATTCCCAGAAAACTTGCTATTATCTTAATTCTGTTGTCTTTTTTCATGATCAGCCGCTTTTTCTCCTGCCTGTGATGAAACGAAAGAGAATCTTTAAAAAGACTCATTGGATGCTCCCACATTTTACCTTGTTGAAATTCGTACTGCAAAAGCGTTAAAATAATCAACGTGCCGGGATGGCGGAACTGGCAGACGCAGAGGACTTAAAATCCTCCGGAGCAATCCTTGTGGGTTCGAGTCCCTCTCCCGGCACCACAGAGAGTTATCGATGCAGTGGATTTTGGTACTGCTCGGATACATTATCGGTTCTTTCCCCACGGCTTATGTCTTCGGTCAAAGATTCAAGGGTAAAGACATACGTCGATTGGGCGACGGCAACATGGGCGCCCGTAACGCTTACCACGAAATCGGTCATAAAATCGGCATTCTCATCTTTTGCATCGATGCTGCGAAAGGTTGTCTCGCTGTTTTAATCGCTCGGGTTTTCGGAGCGCCTCAATCTATTATCCTGTTAACGGGTGTTGCAACGGTTGCCGGGCATAACTGGCCCGTGTTTCTGGGTTTCAGAGGCGGCAGGGGAGAAGCTGTCACCATTGGGATATTGCTGGTATTGAATTTCGAAGCGATGCTGATAGTGGCAATCCCGGCGATTTTAGTCCTGCTAATAAAGAAGAATGTGATTTTAACCAGCGCCGTATTGTTTATTACTTTGCCTTTGGTAAGCTGGTGGTTGGGAGTCCACGGAATCCTGATATTTTACGGCATTGCCTTGCCGGTGCTGGTGGCATTGACTCATTACTTCCGCGCCCGTCAGGTTGAAAAGCCGGTAGATACAGGAACCGTCTGAATTAATTATTAGTAAAATAATGTTACACGATATTATCTAAACTTATTCTGCGTTTCAGTAATTTTCAAAAAACACTTGACACCGTATTCTTTATTGTTTATTATACCTAGTGTAATGTACCAGTAATAACTAGACAATGGCGTATTCATTACATTATAATAAGAGCATGTGGAAAAAAGCGGATGCCTTAGTTATAACGCAAGAACAACAAATAATCATGGATGCA
>Ga0182027_10000488_pt1 | contig 69307 bp, 49 predicted proteins | sample 712E1DmetaG_FD_121300 | JGI IMG/M metagenome (GOLD analysis project Ga0182027, IMG submission 121300) | Permafrost microbial communities from Stordalen Mire, Sweden - 712E1D metaG (Illumina Assembly) | ecosystem: Environmental > Terrestrial > Soil > Wetlands > Permafrost | place: Sweden...
AGATGGTATTAGTGTAGGCCAGTTTTTCGATTTTACCACTTTGAAACGTCTTGTAACTAACAATGAAAATATCGACTCTTTAATGTACATTTCCATTCATAGTTTCAATGTAATGGACGAATACCTGCGCAAAAACGACCGAAGCAACCTCAGTGCACTAATGATAGCAGGAGTTTATGTGGAAGGTTTGTACCTCACTACCCAGGTAGCAAAAGAAAAACCAAATAAACAACTTACGGAGAGCATCGGTGAACAAAAAACCATCTTTAGTGAATTAATGCTGATCCTTAAGAACTACAGAAAAGATCCGTATTTTGCCAGTTTGATCGCCGACTTAGAAACCATTAAAAAAGAGTTCGATGCTGTAAAAATTACCTTCGAAGTAGGCGAGCCAAAATCTATAGAAAAAAACGGTCAGCTAACCATTATTCAAACAAGTAAGAGTATAGTCGATATGAGCGACGATACCCTCAAACATATTATCAAACAAACTGAAATAATTCGAAATAAGTTAATAAAGTAAAACGTATGATACTTGGGATTGATACTTCGTGTTTTTTGGATTACGCTGACGGTAAATCGATTCTTAACGACTCATACTTAACAAAATAAAACAATTAGAAATGAAGAATATTACCTTTTATCTGGCAATTATTTTTCTGACATTGGGCTATACAGTAAAAGCACAAACAGAAGCGCAAAAAGTTGAGATGTGTTCACGCATTGCTGGCCCTGAAGCAACTTATGTAAAAGACATTATTGTAGATTTACCAGCCGCCCAGGGAAATGAAAAAATACCCTCGTCAAAAAACACGTTTATTATGAGAAAAGATAATAAATATAGAGTAACTATTTGTACGGACGATGATTCGCCTGGTAAAGGTTACGTCCAATTATTTGACAACCAAACCATGCTTGGCAGTAGTTATAATGCCACCACTGGTAAGGAATTTAAAAGCTTCGATTTCGATTGCCAAAAAACCGGGGCCTATCATTTCATTATTCAATTTCTCGAAGGTAAGGCAGGTAAAGCAGTGGTGATTGTTTCGTTTTTAAAGAAGTTGTAAAGACCTATATTAGAATATTGTAACTTTTTAGGTTATTTAGGCTATAGACTGTCAGGAGTTAAAAAAAATGAAAATCAATCAGCGCATCAATTTCTATTAATCCCTGAACGATAAAAACATCTTAAGAAATTTTTCTCCGGCCTAATAGCCTACGTCCTATCTATCTGTATAGTTATATCTGTATCCAAATAATCAATATCATCAGTATAAGCAAAAATAAATTACCCCATGCATTCGATCGCATGAAAGTAAAATAGTTAGCTAACAGGTACGATACGGGGATAGCGGCCAAAAATATCAAATCAACAGAAGCCTGATGAACTAAAACAAAAACTGCCAGAGTATTGATAAATAACCAAAAAATAACGGTAAAAGCTTTGCGTGGGAGAATTTTCTTGCTTTGAAAGGTTCTAAGCATAAACTGACTTGCCAACATGATTAGAAGTATGATAAAACCTGCAAAAACTACAATAGAGGAATGATAAAACGGATAATGATAATCAATACTAAAGGCCTCTTTATAATCATTATATAAACGCAAAGGATCGTCGTGTACCATGTAATAGTAACTAAAAACAAATAATAAAGGCGTTAAAAAACCCAGAATTGTAAACATCCATTCGCGCCAATTATAAGATTTTAGGATGGCATGCCCCACCCAAATAAAAAACATAAAAAAAATCAGATAAGGATAAAGAAGCGACCCAATAGAAATATAAAAGCCTGCCACAAAATATTCATAAGCAAGCTTATCAGTCCGATATGATTCAAAAATTTTTTCGAGCGCTAGTAAGAGAAAAAAGCCCGATAATATGACAGGATTTAATCGCTGAAGATCAGGAATGGAGGTGCAAAGCAATACAAACAGCAAAGCAGGCATGTACGTGCGGTTGTTGATAAAAATAAACCTGGTATTAAGCCTTACCAGCCAAAAACCCTGGATAATCACGAAAGATAAAGTAAGAATCGTGGCCATAATCGACGTTGCAGGCAATAAATCGGTAATCAATTTATAGAGCAGCATAGGATGCTTGTCAAATAAAAATAAAGCAGCGGGAGCTTTTATTAACGAATGCAGCCACAACAATATCCCAACAAACGGGATAAAAAAAATAATCTGTGCACCTGTAGAACGGAAGAAACGAAGTAGCATGAATCGTAATTTAAAAATTTCTACAAATCAAAACCGATATCCTTTCGATAATATTTTCCTTCGAAATTGATAAGTGAAGCATTTTTATTCGATAAAGTCAACGCTTCCTTAATATTGTCGCCATAAGAACTAACGGCCAGTACACGTCCTCCATTAGTTAAAACTTTATTGCCCCCGGCTTTGGTACCTGCATGGAATAGGATGCTATCCTTCACTTTCTCGAGATTAAGCATTTCCTTACCATTTGTGTACCCTCCGGGATATCCTCCAGATACTAACATTACTGTAGTAACCGTCCGGCTATCAATTTCAAGCCGCTTTTCCGATAGTTCTCCGTTAGCAACAGCTTCAAACAAATCTATCAAATCGGTCTTTATTCTAGGTACAACAACCTCTGTTTCAGGGTCTCCCATACGAACGTTATATTCGATTAAAAAGGGATCGCCAGATACATTCATTAAACCAAAAAAAATAAAACCCCTAAAAGGGATATTATCGTATTGAAGCCCATGTATGGTAGGCTTAATGATCCGGTCTTCAACTTTCTTCATAAAAACCGCATCGGCAAAAGGGACTGGCGAAACAGCGCCCATACCGCCGGTGTTTGGACCTGTATCGCCATCGCCAACACGCTTATAATCTTTAGCCTCCGGGAGAAGTATATATGAAATGCCATCGGTAAGAACAAATACCGAAAGTTCAATACCCTTTAAAAATTCTTCAATAACCACAGTAGCACTTGCCTGGCCAAATTTTCCGGCAAACATTATTTCAAGCTCCTTGTTAGCCTCATTAATATCATTGAGTATAAGCACGCCCTTACCAGCTGCCAGTCCATCGGCCTTCAGTACGTAAGGTGGTTTCAGGGTTTCGAGAAAACTATACGCATCACTTAAACCGGTTGTTGTAAAACTTTTGTACCTGGCAGTGGGTATGCCATGACGAACCATAAATTGTTTGGCAAAATCCTTACTGCCTTCAAGCATTGCCCCTTTGCTGGTAGGGCCAATCACTGGTATATCTCGTAAATCTTTGTTTTCAAGAAAATAGTCATGAAGCCCCTTAACCAATGGCTCTTCAGGGCCAACTACCACCATGCCAATCCGTTCCTTCAGTACTAATTGACCAAGCTGCGCAAAATCATTTACCTTGATATCAACATTAATCCCGACCTGTTGTGTACCTGCATTTCCGGGCGCAATAAACAGTTTATCAAGCTTTTTGCTCTGGCTTAACTTCCAAGCAATCGCATGTTCTCTTCCACCCGATCCAATTAGTAAAATGTTCATTTGAAATTTTTGAATATTTGTCAAAAATAAAAAAATAAACCACTAAGGCACCAAGATCACTAAGTAAAATTCTTAGTGGCCTCATTCAAGTTTTCTCCAGGCAGAGGAGTGATATGCCCCTCGTCCATGGGAAGAGGAGGTCTGATAAGTTCCGATTTAAATTCTTGAAGGGTAAAACCTCTCCCAAAGGGATGCCTTTGGCATACGAGGTTTGAAACTTGGTGTTTACATTTCAACTACAATACTAAAACCCCTACGAATATGGGTTTCACAATTAGAACATAACAGCCCTACTTAAGAAAAGGGCGAGAAAATTTATTGTAAAACGATTTTTTCTTTTACTACCTGGTTGTTAATCTTTAACAAATACACCCCCCGTGGTTGAGAAGCAAGATCAAAGGTATATCGTCCATCCCGAAGCACGTCTTTATTTAGCTTGACCTTGAAAACTACTTGTCCAGTCATCGACATGATCTCAATCAAAACATCTTTGGTCACCTCTTCCCCAAATTCAATGATCAGGTTATCGCGAGCAGGATTTGGATACATCCTTATTGTACCCTGAACTAAGCCTGGGATATCCGTCGCGTCTGAAATAGTAAGAATGCTACTAGTGTCAGGACCACAGGCATTTTGATCAATAACAGTAACTTTATATGATCCCGGACTAAGATTAGTAAATAATCCGTCGTCTTGTGACAAAGTGTCGAGGGTATAAGTAAGCCTCCCTGTACCTCCTGAGGCTACTACTGTGAGGGAGCCGTTCCATGGATATTTGGCTGTCGCATTTTGAGCAGATTCACCTGTAATACTAAGAGCAATTGGTTCTGTAATACTAACAGTTTCGCTGGTATCCGGACCGCATTCATTTTTATCATACGCCTCGATAGTATATCCTGAAACCGGTTCCAATCCCGTAAAGCTTCCTGATGATATTCCTGTAGTATCTCCTGTGGCAACTCCGTTGAGTTTTAAATAAAACTTATAGGGCTCTGCACCGCCAGATGCTGCCGCTGATATCGATCCATCTGCAGAACCATTACATTTTACATTAGTGATTGTGGAAATACTAATATTGACATACGATTTATGTAAATCATTCACTACTTCGCCAAATGATTTAGTACAATTGTTTTGATCAGTAACAGTCAGTGTATAGGTATTTGGCTTTATTCCGTCATTATCCTTTATCGTCACCCCATTCGACCATGCATACTGATAAGTTGTTGTTCCTCCGCCAACGTTAATATGTATATACCCATTAGTGCTACCTTTGCAATCAGCATCTTGTTTTGCTAACAGTGATACTGATAAACTGTCGGGTTGTGGGGGAACAATAGTATCAAATATACCTGTACAATTTTTAATATCTGTTACAGTTACCAAATAAGTGCCTGAAGCAAGTGATGAGATAACTCTGGATGTTTGGCTATTGCTCCATAGATAAGTGAAACCATCATTTCCACCCGAAGGGTTAACGGTCAATATTCCATCATGTGCACCATAACATGTAATATTATTATTTGTAAAGGTTGCCGTGATTGGTAAAGGCAGACTGAGATTTTGTGTAGTGGTATGCATACAATTGTTTCCATCTGTAACCGTGCACCGGTAAATACCCGATGGGAGCAAACTCATAGATGCTGTAGTTGGTCCATTTGACCATGTATATGCATAGGGACTAACACCACCCGATACATTTAAGGCTATAGATCCGTTATTTTTTTCTCCATAGCAACTTATAGTGGTTATAATAGTTGTAACTGATAATGCCGTTGGTTCGGTTATGCTAGTACTATTGGTTGTTGTGCAATTGTTAATATCAGTTACCGTAACATTATATACTCCTATGTCAAGGCCGGAAATATCTTCTATATTACTGGTATAGCCCAATGGTCCAATCCATGCATACGAATAAGGAAGGGTACCTCCTTTTACCTTCAAATCGGCTACACCGGTATCCTGGCCAAAACAATTGATATCAGCTTTAACAATCGAACTTGTCAATACCTTAGGTTGGCTAATATCGAAATATATAGTACGGGGCAGGCCGGAGCCATTCCTATCTTTAACCGTAACCGTGTAACGTGCAGAATCTAAACTATTAATACTATCATTGTAACGACCCGAAAGAGGTACACCGTTTCTACTCCATGAATAAGTATAGCCGCCAGTTCCTCCAGTTACGGTAAGATCGATAACGCCATTACTTCCTCCATGGCACGAAACATTGGTAGAGGTATATGATATTGCAACCGAATCCATAATGGGCACATAAAAGCTTGTTATTTTGGTACAAAGCCTGGCATCAGTAATGGTAACAAAGTAGTTACCTTCACCCAAGCTGTTTATATCCTGGGCTGTTGCAGCATTCGACCACAAATAAGTATAATCATATACACCACCAGATACAGATAAATCGATTGCTCCCACACTGGAACCGGGTGTTGTTGGCGTAACAATTGCGCTTGTGGTCATTGGTGTAGGCTGGCCTATGGTAACTCCTGAAATAGCCGCTGTACATCCTTTGTTATCTGTAACTGTAGCATAGTATGTGCCTGCACTAAGAGAGTCCTGATCCTTAGAAATTGTTTTCAGACCCGATCCATTTGTGCTGTGCCATAAATAGTGATATGGTAATGTGCCCTCTGATGCTGTAATATTAATTGCTCCATTGGTACCTCCGTAACACTTTACATCTATAGCGCTGTTGACAGTAAGGGTCAGGGCGACAGGAGCAGTAAATTCAACCGAATCGTGCAACACGTAATTGATGGCATCAGTTACCTGAACATAATAGGTGCCAGGGCTTACATTAGAAATCATTTGTGTGGCAGCAGTGAATGTGGCATCGTTTTTCTTTGTCCATTGGTAGGTAAGCGGGTACACCAAAGCGCCTTTGGGGTGTGCTATGGCTATACCATTATTATACCCGGTACAGGAAATATCCGTTTTCGATATGGAAATGCTGCCTTTATCGTACTTGGCTACGAACATATCTCTGGTATTGTCCGATTGCGAATTTATTAAAGAATCACCTGAAAAATAAATTTTTGTTGATTTGTAATCGCCTATTACAATAAAATTACCTTTATTGTCAACAACTGAGGTTTCACCTAAATCATCACCATGTCCACCAATAGGTATTAAATATACAAGATTATTATTCTCATCCTGTACAATTGCAAAGGCATCGGCAGTATTTTTGCTTGTTATCATTTGATTGCTAAACCTAATGGTATCGCCATACTGGCCTGCCATAATAAAATCGCCGTTTTTATATAAGGCTCTGTATAATAAATCGTTTTGTTTACTGCCAAAGTTATTAAACCATTGTAAAACGCCATCGTGGCTATATTTGGCAAAAAACACATCAGTTTTACCGTCAGTGGTGGTATTATGGGCTATCCTTTGCGAAGGAATGGCAAATCTGTTGGAATCAACGGTTAAAGTGGGACTTTTAAAATGACCTCCAATATATACATAACCTTTATTATCTGCAGAGCATGAAAATAAATTATCATCTTTAGTGCCTGCAATCTTAATAAACCATTCGCCTTCCAAATTAAAATTCAGCTTATAAAGAAACATATCTGTTGAATCATTTGCAGGGCTGACACTTGTTTTGGTACCTAAATCAATATACAAATTTTTACCAAACGACCCACATAAATAATAACCACTGGTATCAATATCAAATGTATATAATACTGAAGAACCACTTGAAGAATCATATTTTTTTGCTTTAATTCTATAACCAGAAGTATCAAATTGAGCTATAAACATACCTATTGGTTGTGTAGTTGTTAATGTAGTATCAATTAATACTACATTGGTATAAAAATAGCCCCCAAGAACTAAATGATTATTTTTGTCAATTTTTATATCATTAGCCCTTTGATTGGTCGCCCCTATACCACTTGCAATACTTTTTAACCAAATAATATCCCCATTATTATTGTATTTGGCAAGAAATCCGTCGAGAGTTCCAGATGAACTGTTAGTAATTGACAGATTATTGGCATAAAGAGTAGGTCCCTGAAAACTTCCAGTTACATATATATATTTATCATCAGGGCTGATAACTATACCAGTAGCAAAATCACTTGTTGTACTTCCTATTTGCTTTGTCCAAAGCAGGTTACCACTAGAATTATATTTTACAATATAGATATCATTTCCACCTTTAGTCTTTATTTTAGCAGGTAAATCACAAGTATCATTAAATGTACCAATTATATAAATATTGTCTTGAGAATCGATGATAGATTTTGACGGATAATTATTTCCATTACCCGTAAAATTAGCCTTCCATAGCAATTTTTGAGCGTCTAAATGATATATGGGGAAAAAACATAGCAACAGCCCTATTGCCATGCTTACCTTAATATATTTTGTGTTCATATCCTCTCCCTTCTGCTGATATTCATCAGTAATGTAACGTTTGGCTTTCATTTGCTTTGTTTCTGTTTTATCTCATCCAAATTTATATTGGCATTACACCTTTTTTTTAAGCCAATTCACTCATTTATTTTTGTGACGTTTAAGCAATAAGAATTAGGTAAAAATAGTAATATTGTAACTATATTATATTTAGTAAATTAGCTATTAATTTCAATCCTCCTATGTCAACATTGGATTAAATCGTTAAAATTTAAAAGGATAGATAATCTTTATCCCGTTTTTACGAATAAAAACAAGAATAGTTAGATAAAATTAACAGAATTTTCGTTTAATAACTTATATTATTTAATTAACTGTTAACATTTTATGGAATAAATTAATATCATTTTTAGGCCCAACCCCTTAAAAAAGAAGCAATAACTGGTTGATTAGCAAATCAATCCATACTGACTGCCAACCAAATAAATATGTCATCCAACATGTTCATATTAAAACTAAATCCCTACCTTTGCGTATAAATTCTTTGTTAAGAAAGCCGATATGGATATTGAGACTAAAAATAAAAAGTACTGGAGAAAACCAAAACTTCAAGTTCTTAATATTATAACAAATACTTTTGATGGTGGAAATGATGGAAACGATGGGATGGCTCCTCCTCCGTCGGGCTCCTGAGTAGTTTAATTAATTCTTAAATGAGATTCAAGGAATATTTTTATTGAATAAATTTTTAACAATTCTTTCACATAACTGCTTTCGTTACAATCTAACAATTTTCTTAGTGCAACATATTGATTTAAAAGGATTAATTTACTCCCAGGTTTTGTTAAGACATATTTAATAGAATACTTATTATTATTCAACCTTTGGATTAAATCAAAAGCTTGAATTCCTCTTATTGTTCCATTTATTAAATAATCAGGAAAGCATTTCTTAAAATTTATTGCAAATAATTGTCGATTATTATAAAAATTTGAATTCGGGTGTATACCAAATAAAAATTTTAGTAAACATACATCTATAGTGGGATCTCGAAGTTCAAACCTATAGTATATTCCATTTTCATGCAAAAGATTACCAATTGAGCTTTCTCCGGGCATTATTATTTGTAATCTAATATCTGAGAGACTAAGTTGATTCATAAAATAAGGACGTAACCTTGCCTCCTTTATTAATTGTTTTAAGTTATACTTTTCAAGTAATGTTGCATTAATAAAAAAATCATCCTTCCAGTTACCGATCAAAAACTTGAAATTATGTTTATATCCACGTAACATTTGAATAAATGGGTGGCGCATCTTAGACATTAATCCCCTTGTTGGCCAACTTACCGTACCATTTCCATTTTGACCAACTAATAACGTGCCAATGCCAAAATTTTGGCTTTCTGTAAAAATATTAACTAGCCAATAGGCATTCCCCGTAGCAAAACCAGGTTGGTCGTGAATCTTAAATACTTTTTCAACTCCTTCCAACGGACTTATATTCTCAGCCCTGCAAAAAGTAATATCAATATTACCCATTTTGTCAGCCAAAGCCTGAGCAAGCGGGCCCTCGTCACCTATACGATTTTTGGGAACCAACCCTGTAATATCATACAAAGGCACTGCAGTATAGGCTTGCAGGCGCTTACTCTCTTTGGCAAGCTCGCGGGCTGCCAATACACAAACAGAGCCGGAATCCAAACCCCCACTTAACGTTGCACCTACCGGCCTGTAGCTGCGTAAGCGGCAGCGAACGGCCTCGGTGTATAAATCGAGGAACATATCTATGTATTCCTGATCGTTCTTTAGTCTTACCTCCGGGGTATGTTCCAGAAACCAATACCGGTTGGTGGTAACTTTGCTTTCGTGCATAGTAAGCGTATGGGCAGGAGGTAAGCGAAGGATATCCAAATAACAGGTCTCAGGGCCACCCTCGTTCCAGTTAACCAATAACTGGGCTATTTTAAATTCGTTAATTTTTTTGGGAACCTGGGGCAGGCACAAAATACCTTTGAGGGAAGAAGAGAACACAAAAAAATCACTGCCTTTGTAATAGTACAAAGCTGTTATACCATGGTGGTCGCGGGCCAGGAAGAGTTTTTGGAGCTTTTTGTCCCACACGGCAAAAGCCCAATCGCCAATAAGATAATTGGCGCAAGCTTCGCCCCATTTTTCATAGGCTTTCAGCATCAGAGCAGAATCGGGCATGGTAAGGCGCTGCCCAAGGGGTATATCAAATATTCGGAAAAGTTCGTCTCGGTTATCTATACGTGCTCCGGCAGTTAATACAAGATTGCCGGAAGCATCGGTCATGGGAAGATTTTCATAAAGCGCCTCGGGTGTATTGTACAGGAGCAGGTTGCCCAAACCACAGGCACCTTCATGCCACAAACCGTCTTTGTCAGGCCCCCAAAAATCCATGGCATGTTTCATGGATTCGAGCGTCCCGCGCTCAACTGGCTTACCGTTTAGGTTTATGTATCCGAAGATAATGCTCATATTTTAAATGTTCCAATTGGCACAAATATAGGCGGGAACCAAGACAAAATAATAGTTCATAATGACTTGAGGATTCATTAATGTAAAGTAATTATGCCGTTTATTATGGAAATGTTATTTTATTTTTACCAGAGCTTTATCCACAGCCTCAAGCAGCGGTTTGTTTGACAATTCTTCACCTACTGCTTCCTTCATCCATAGTTGGGGAATAAGGCGCCCTTTGCTATATATACGCATTACTTCATCTGCAAAGTTTTTACCTTCCATGTATTTTTCAATCTGGAAGTTGATCAGGTAACCAATCGGATATGCTGAGAGGTACAGTGGAAAATTGATCATGTGCGAATAGATGGCTAATATTGGCTGATCTTTTACCCCAAACACATCAGCATAATATTTGTTCCATATTTCTTTGGCAATTTTTATAACGGCTTCCTTTAGCTCTTCTTTGGTAGCATCGGGATGCTGATACAGCCATTTCCAAACGTTCATATCAACCAACGACACACCCATAATTTCGTAATTTGACCAAAAGATGTCGAGCGCCATCAATTCGGATTTATCAGTTTGGTTATTTTTAATACCAAGCATATCAAGGTCCCGGCCTTGGAAAATGAAAGCAAGTGCCTCGGTAAAAGCTGTGTTTGGAACCCCTTTTAGCATATAATAATCTATGTCGTAGAGTGAGATTGTTTGTTCCACACAGTGTCCCAATTCGTGCATAGCTACGTTGAAACCTTGATAATTCATACCCTTTTCGCCGATGCGGGTGCGTAGTCGAGCCTTATCGCCCTTTATCTCCGCTCCCCAGGCATGTCCAGCGCCTCTGCCGGCATCTGTTTGTATTTTCGATGCAATATATTCGGCTTTGTCCGGCTTAAATCCAAGTTTTATAAGTATGTTTGGAATATCTTTCTGAAACGCATTACTGTTTGGATATTTTTTTTCGATGATCTTATCCAATTCATCAGTATTCACATCGTTACTTGATGTAAAGCCGTCGTACCAAATGTCGAAAGGTTCCAGCTTACGGCCCAGACGTTTTTCAATGAGACCAGCTACCTTTTTAACCTCCCCAGAGCTTACCAGGTCTATAAACAATTTTTCAACATCAGGCTGGGGTATTTCCATTTCGTTGTCGAACTTTAACTGAATATAGGTTGGAAATAAGGGATAGTATGTATCCATTGCTTTCAAAGCCTTAAAGTTTTTGAGAAGCCATTCATACCTGGTGTCAGGTTCGGGTTTGAAGCTGGTATCTTTGCCATTACTTAAAAGCCTGTTAGAAAGTGGATTCCAGAGATATTTTCCTGAGTTGATTACTTCAGATGGAATGTCTTGGTTGATAATGTGTTTCATTACAGCATAGATCATCTTTTGTTTCTCAAGTCCTTGCCTATCATTGTAATTAGCTTTCAATTGATCACGCAATCCCCAATGAGAAATTAATTTCATATCAGATGGGAAAAGCTTTTCGTTTTTATTGTTCACCAGATTGCCCATAAAAATATTGTACTGATTGATATAGGCATCGGTTTTAGCTCCGATAACACTGGTTTTTAGCATAAGTTCGCCCGGTACTCTTGAATCGGTCAGTCCGCCCAGTCGTGCCAATGCCCATTGCGTTCGGTTCCAAGATGCTCCGAGTGAAGTTTTTTCAGCAAGGGTATAATATTTGAAATTAAGTAGAATGTAAAAGGCGATTTTGTTGTTAAATAAATCGTCGCTAAGGTGACTTATCGGATTGTAACCGCCAAACATCTGGTCGATGGGGGTAATAGCACCAAGATTCATATCAATGGGCTCTTTTAACCCAACGGTCATCTTATTGAAATAACCATCAAGTATTTCGAGGTTTCGTGATATTTTTTCGAAAACAACTTGCTTTTGGCTTTCGTCTGTTATATAGTTGTCTAAACAAAATCTGGCGAATTGCTCTTTTGTTCCGTCACTTTTCATCCAAAATATAGCCACTTGCTTAACCCCCGCATTAATATCGCTTGGGTTGGCGTTAGGATATTTAGCTGCTAGCGAATCAATGGTGGCTTTTACAGTTATTGAGTCTATACTATTCATCTGGTTCATTGTTGATTGATCTGTTTTATCGGTCTTAGAGTTGCACGAGCATATTAAAACCGACAAAAAAAGTAAAAAATAAAATATATTCCTATTCATGATTTTTAGCATTATTATTGTAATGATAAATTTATCATTTTTTCTTCAAAAAAAGTAACGAGCTTAATAATATAGCACTATGAAAATATTTAACAATCAATTCAATTATTTTGTTCTTGTCATAATGGTCTTAGCGTTGACAGGTTGTTCGACCATCCAGGAAATTAAAATTGGCGATGTACGTAAGGTTGATCTTATAAGTATAAATAATAATGTTTTAACGCTTGATTTAACTATACCTATTGAGAACCCAAACGCCTTCAGCGTAAAGGTAAAGCTTTCCGACTTAAAAGTAATGCTTGGTGCAAATGAGCTGGGCAAGGTAAAACAGATGGATGATCTGGTGATTTCCAGGAAATCGACTAAAGAATATACCATGCGCATATTGGTAGAGATTACCGATGTAAAAAATAGTTTTGTATCGGCTTTCAGTATATTTTCAGGGAAAAAACCTGACATACGGTTTAACGGTACCATAAAGGTTTGTTCGTTTCTCTATGGGAAAACCTTTAAAGTTGAGGGATATGAATTGATGAAGTAAAGTGGGTACCTGTTTAAAAGATAGGCTTTAAGTAAAATCACCTCTAATTAAATGTACCAAATTCATCTAAATTTTATGTATTTTTGTGCCGAAATTTGAAGTAAGGTTAAGTGATGAAAAATTTGATAATATTTAGCTTTCTGTTATTTTACATTCCTGTTTATTCTTATGGGCAAACAAACTCCACCGCAAAGCGCCCTGCAATTATCAGACAACTTCAACAGTACGAAAATACAGAAGGCCAGGTTCAGATCATCGAAGATAAACGCATTGACGATTTGCTAAATAAATGCATTGATAACAATGCGATCAAAAAGGCAATTCCGGGTTTTCGAATCAGGATTTTTTCTCAAAACAATCGGGATGCAGGTAGGAAAAACGCTTATGATATTATACAGAAGTTTATGAGCAATTTTCCTGCAACAGAAGCAGACGTTCAATATGAGCCGCCAGACTGGAAGGTGTATGTAGGATATTTCCGCACCCTTACGGATGCTTTTCGGTTGAAAAAACAAATTGAAAATTTATTTCCCAATGCCTTTATTGTACAAACAAATATTGAATATACGAAACTTTGAAGGAAGGAGTATTAGATGACCGATGCTTTGCATCATGATTGTGGTATTGCTTTAGTAAGACTGCTAAAACCATTGGAGCATTATCAGCTAAAATATGGAACATGGATGTATGGATTACAAAAATTGTTCCTGTTAATGGAAAAACAACGAAACAGAGGGCAGGATGGCGCTGGCGTAGCATGTATAAAGTTTGACCCTGAACCTGGTCACGAGTTTATTTTTCGCCACAGATCAGTTCATGACAATTCATTAGACCATGTTTTTGACAAAGTATATGACGACTTTGAAGAGGTGTCCAAGGATTACCCCGGAATACTCGACGATCCTCATTCAGCAAAACAGAAATTGCCTTTTGCCGGTGAAATATACTTAGGGCATTTGCGATACGGAACTTACGGAAACAATGGCATCAACAACGTTCATCCGGTAATGCGGGCAAACAACTGGATAACCCGTAACCTGGTGATGGCAGGTAACTTCAACCTTACCAATGTTGAAGAACTTTTTGACATTCTTATTCAACTTGGTCAGCATCCAAAAGATTTTTCCGATACTGTTACTATCCTGGAAAATGTAGGACACTTCCTCGACCGTGAAGTACAACGTTTATTCGATATTTTTAAAGCCGAAGGCAAAGAGAATGTTGAAATAACTAAGCTTATTGCAGAGCGCATGGATGTTCAAGCGATTTTAAAGGAATCGAGCAAGAGATGGGATGGTGGTTATGCTATTGCTGGAATTATTGGACATGGCGATGCTTTTGTGTGTCGCGACCCATGGGGTATCCGTCCTGCTTTCTATTATTACGACGACGAGGTGGCTGTTGTAGCCTCGGAAAGGCCTGTGATTCAAACAGCTTTCAACCTGAAGTCAAAAGATATTCATGAGGTAAAACCAGGTCATGCGGTCATTATCAAGAAAAATGGCAAAGTTTCGGAAAAATCGATAAGGGAAACTCAGCCCCGCCGTTCCTGTTCATTTGAACGTATTTATTTTTCGCGTGGAAACAATAGTGATATTTATCGCGAACGAAAAAAACTCGGCGAATTACTGATTCCCGATATCCTGAAGGCTGTAAATTACGACCTTGACCATACCGTATTCTCTTATATACCGAACACTGCCGAATCGGCCTTTTATGGGATGATCAAAGGCATGGAGGACTTTCTCATTGAGAAAAAGAAGAAAAAAATCCTTGAAGCAGGGACTAATCTTACTCCGGAATTACTCAACACGATTATGAATGAGAATTTCAGGGTGGAAAAAGTTGCCATCAAGGACGCAAAGCTCCGCACTTTTATTGCCCAGGATAAGGGGCGTAATAACTTGGTAGGACATGTTTATGATATTACTTACGACATCATTGAAAAAGGTGTTGATAACCTGGTAATTATTGACGATTCTATCGTCCGGGGCACTACGCTGAAGCAGAGTATTATTAAAATTCTCGATCGGCTCCAACCCAGGAAAATTGTTATTGTTTCGTCATCACCACAAATTCGCTATCCTGACTGCTACGGTATTGATATGGCTAAACTGAGCGATTTTATTGCCTTCCAGGCAGCTATTGCATTGCTTAAGGAAACAGGCAAATCGGCAGTCATTAACGAGGTTTATAAACGATGCAAAGCACAGGAAGATTTGTCCCAAGACCAACTTGAAAATTTTGTTAATGCCATATATGCTCCTTATACCCCTGAACAGATTTCAAAAAAAATAGCTGCGATGCTGCGCACTCCCTCAACCCATGCTGAGGTGGAGGTTATATACCAAACCGTTGAAAACCTTCATATTGCCTGTCCAAACGATTTGGGCGATTGGTATTTTACAGGCGATTATCCTACTCCAGGCGGGAATAAGGTTGCCAACAAGTCGTTTATTAATTATGCTGAGGGAAGGGATCGCAGGGCGTATTAAAAAGCCCATCCTCTAAAACGTTACTCAAATTAGCAAACGTGCCGATCATAATATATATAGAACTTGCCGTTCTCCACTATATGTTATTTTTTGAATTATTACAAAAAGAACCCTATCATTGTAAACCAATTTTAGGATTAATCTCTAAGTGTAAATTCAATTCGGGATTTAAGTATTAACCTGTAAACTTTTTTTAGGACGAGTCAAAACCCAATCCCTCTGCTCAAACCGGTTATTAACACATTTCTCCTTCTACGCTAAATAAAGATAGCATGGGAATATTGAAAAATTAAAAATACAAGTCCCTCCTACCCTGCTTAACCAGTCCTAGTTTTTCAATGAGTTGTTCTTTGAATTGCATATCTTCAAACTCAGTGAGTTTCTTATCTATAAGCTTATATCCTTTTTCCTTAGTTGCAGCAGGTGCATAATCTTCGAGATATTCGGCCAGGGTGAGGATAGCATTGGGCTGACAAAACCGCTTGATAAACCCTGGAACGGAAAATTCCATAAAATGCTCGCCTGTGCGTCCAAGTCGGTAACACGAGGTACAAAATGAAGGGATCAACTCACGGGATATTAGTTCATCCATTATCTCGTTGAGTGAACGGCTGTCGTTTATTTGAAACTGCTCATGCTCGATGTCTTGTTCCTCATTTTCGCTGGTGTATCCTTTCATCTGGATATTAGTACCTCCGTCAATCTGTGATACCCCGAACTGTAAAATTTCGTCGCGAATAGCAGCAGGCTCCCTGGCCGTAAGGATCATCCCGGTGTAAGGCACTGCCAACCGCAAAATAGCTACCAATTGGGTAAAATCGGCATCGTTTACAAGGTATTTTTTATCAATATCCAGGCTGGAAGCATTCTGGATTCTTGGAAATGAGATAGTATGAGGCCCTACATGGTAAACCGCTTCGAAATGATTGACATGCCGTATTAATCCTAATACATCAAAACGCCAATCATACAAACCAATGAGCGCGCCAATTCCAACATCGTCTATACCAGCTTCCTGGGCGCGATCAAGTGCGGTAAGCCGCCAAACAAAATCGCGCTTAATACCACTAAGGTGTACCTTCTTGTATGTTTCTTCGTGGTAAGTTTCCTGAAAAACCTGGTAAGTACCAATTTTAGCATCGCGGACAATACGGAAACCTTCAATATCGAGCGGTGCAGCATTGATGTTTACACGACGGATTTCACCGTTTTTACTTTTCACAGAATAAACAATCTTAACGGTATCGGCAATAAATTCGGCATTGTAACGGGGGTGTTCGCCATATACCAGGATCAGCCGCTTTTGTCCGGCATCTTCAAGCGCTACAACCTGTTTTATCAAGTCGTCTGTAGTAAGTGTGGTACGTTTTTGTTTGGTATTGGTAGCCCTGAAACCGCAATAAGCACAATTGTTGATGCAGAGGTTACCAATGTAAAGAGGTGCAAACAACACGATGCGTTCGCCGTAAATACGTTGTTTCAGTTCGCGGGCTCCTTCTTTGATTTCCTCAATTAAACCGTGATCAGTAACTTGCACCAAAGAAGCTGTTTCTTCAAGTGTAAGCCTGTTCTTGTCTAACGATTTTTGTATAATATCTCGTACCCGCTGTTTCTCAGTTTTTGCATTACGAATATATTCCCATATTTCATCGGTATTGATAAAAGGCTGCATCCGTTTATCAGGTACCAAATAAGATTGCGGATGATAAATCATCTCCTACCCTTTCTGCTTCTTAACAAAATAAGCTACTTTTTCGAGTGATGTAACCATGTCATATTCTTCGAGATAAACATGCACCGAGACATTTAAAGGCACTGTAGTTAAATTTAAAATACCCTTTATCCCTGATATAACGAGTTTTTCGGCAACTTCAGACGCATTTTCAGGAGGCACAGTAATAATCCCGATAGAAATATTCATGCTTTTTATAACATCATTGATCTGCGATATCGCAAAACATTTGACCCCAGCAATAACCCTGCCAATCTTGTTCTGATCAATATCAAAAGCGGCAACAATGTCAAGTTTAGCTCGTTTCCCTTTAAAGTATGCAGTAATTGCAGTACCCAAATGCCCAATTCCAACAACAGCAACATTAATTACCTCGTTGTGATCGAGCAGGGTACCAATTACCTCAACCAATTCCTTGATGTCATATCCTTTTCTCTGAATACTGGTATAGCCAAGAAACATAATATCCCTCCTTACCTGAACAGCAGTAATATTAAGCAATGCGGCAAGTTCGTGAGAATAAATGTGGGTTTGACCTTTGGTCAGACAATTTAGCAGTGTTCTTCGATACTGGCTCAGTCGTTCTATTGTTTTCTCTGGCAACTTCATATTGAAAGTGATTGAGTATCCGGGATGAAAATTAATCAATTTTTAGGCAATTTTACAGTAAAAGTACTACCAATATCCGGAGTACTTGATACCGAAATTTCACCCTTATAAAGTTCGATAATTTTTTTTACAATTGACAAACCTAACCCACTTCCCGTAATTTCTTTTGTTTTATCATTTTTTACCCTGAAAAATTCGTGAAATATTGACTGCTGCTCGTCAGGAGCAATCCCAATGCCTGTATCTTCAACCCTTATAATAGCAAATTTGTCGTTCGATGTCAATTCTATGTCCACTCTTCCGTCTTCGTAGTTGTATTTTACTGCATTGGAAATTAAATTATTAAAAATTATTTCCATATCCGATGTATTGGCCATTACAGAAACTGGCAATTGCGCATGTAAAAAAATCTGAATATTTTTTTGGATAGCATAAGGTTGAATAGTATTTATTGCCATACGGGCAATTTCATTAAGATTTACCTGGTATAATTTTTTAGTCTTACGTTCCCATCCGATTTTGGTAAAATCGAGCAAATCCATAATAAGGTTGCGCATACCTTTAATTCTGGTCAAAGATCGTTCAATCAGTTGATCGTAAGCAGCAATATCTTTACCAGCCTGACGCTCCTGCATCATCTTAAGATATCCCTCAATGGCATTCAAAGGAGCTTTAAGCTCGTGCGACAATACCGAAAGAAATTGAAACCTTAACTGTTTTCCCTCCTGTCTAAGCTTTCGGGTGATTCTCCGTAAGTATAAGTGCTTGGTTATATTGTCAATTGAAATCTTGAGTTCCTGGGGGGTAAAAGGCTTGGGAATAAAATCCGAAGCGCCATCGCCGGTTGCCTGAACTGCAAGCTCCAGAGAAGCATACGATGTAATCATCGCAACCACAGTATCGATTTGTTTCTCACGAACATATTTTAAAACATCAATGCCTTGAATGCCTGGGAGTTTATTATCGAGAAGGATAATGTCCGGTTTTTGTTTTTCCACGATTTCTATGCTGTCTTCACCAGTAGCTGCCTCAAGTATCTGGAAATTAAAATCTTCTTCCATAAAGGGGTAACTCACCTGGTGATATTTCAGAATCCTTGCTATCCCTGAGCGAATACCAGGTTCATCATCAACTACCAGAATTTTTAATGTTTCCATGTTAAATAAAGTTACAGCATACCTTAGCGCTGGTGGTGTCAAAAAAAGTCAAATATCTCACGCCAAGACGCTAAGTCGCAAAGAAAAATTATCTTATACTTTGCGTTTTTGCGCCTTTGCGTGAATAATCAAATTAGGACTTTTGAGATATCCTCACGGGGTGGGACTTTTCTCTCATATTTTCAACAATTTATTAATTTCTACCCTCAACTGTTCAGGTGTAATCCCTTTTTCAATATAAAGATCGGCTTTGATCCATTTTTGATCCTCTTCCGAAGTAAGATTAAAGGACATACCTGTTTCAGAAGTCACTCCCGTAACAATGATTATCGGTACCTGGGGGTATTTATTTTTTAACCTGTAACTAAGGATAAACCCGCTGTCTTCCTGCTCCATCATCAAATCTATTACTGCTATGTCTGGCTTAATAGTCTCCAGCAATTTTTCTGCTTCTTTCTGACTCTCTGAAGTAAGCACTTCAAAATCATGTTTTTCCAGGCTAAATCTCATCTGGAAAAGAAAATCAACGTCGTCATCAACCAACAAAACTACTTTCTGCTTCATAAGTAAAAATTTTTATAAGGCTTGAGCCGGAACCCGGGGAATCGTTATTTTAAATGTAGTACCTGTCTGTCCTTTTGTTGCATCAGTATTGGAATTGACCTTGATGCTGCCTTTATGCATCTTAACCACACCATAAGCTGTTGCCAGTCCTAGGCCTGTACCCTTACCAATTCCTTTGGTTGTGAAAAATGGTTCAAAAACCTTTGACAGATCATCGTTTTTAATACCCATTCCAGTGTCTATAATCTTAAAATGAATTTCATCGTTTGAACCCGATGATTTAATAGTAAGCGTTCCTCCACCAGGCATGGCTTCGACGGCATTTTTAATTAGATTAGTAAGAACCTGTATCATTTGCTCCGAATCCAGCATTGCCATAGGGTTAGTGAGGGCAACTTCCTTTTTTATGATAATTTTATCAGGAATAATTACAGACTGCAAACTCAGGTTAATTAATTCAATAACATCCACTTCGATGTAGTTCACCTGAGTTTTACGGGCAAAGTTAAGTAAACCGCCTACAATTTTTTTGCATCTTGCTGCCTGCTCGGCAATAAGCTGTAAATCCTTACGAAATTGAATGTCCTCGCGGCATTCGTCAAGCAAAATATTACTATACATAATAATTACACCTAAAGGATTATTGAGCTCATGGGCAATACCTGCCGATAATTGACCCATATGTGCAAGTTTTTCTGACTGTTTTAAGGCCATCTGTGCATTATAAAGCTTAGTGTTCGATACCTCAAGCTCGCTAATAGATTTTCGTAGCTGCTCGATGGCAAAAGGTAAGCACATTTCAGCTTCGGCAAGTCCTTTGATAATAGCAATTGCATGATCCGTACAGGAATCGTATCCGCAGGCGCCGCAATTGAGGTGGTCAAGTTCGGAAACTTTTCCCATTGATTTCAGTACCTCTGTAATATCCTCCTCCGGAGGCCTGACAATTCTCTGGTCATCTTCGTCATCGAAACTGCAATCGAGCTTTATACCATTGTAACTGTCAAGCTCCTGTTGCCAAAGCTCGCGATCGAAAGTTAGTTTTTTGTTACGAACGTACGCGCTAACAAGAGCTTTACGGGAGTATGGCTTTCCACCTTTAGACATCCCGGGACCCATAATGCAGCCATTACAGCAAAGCAATTCAAGATGCTGATTTTTAAGCCCCCCTGCATCAAATTCTTTAAGGGCTTCCTGAAAATCGACCCTGCCTTCGGCAATCACTACATTTCCATGAATAATGTTATCGTCAACCCCTGCACTTTCAACAAGTCCCCTGCTTACTGGGAAAATAGCCCCTTTCCCGGCCTTTGGAGGATCAAATTCGTAAGGGGTAACATTTTGCGGGAAAATATTTTTTGCTTCAAGCATTTGCCGCAACTCAGTGAATGTAATAACAGCAGAAAGCTCTTTTGTTTCTATCTTTTTTGCCACACAGGGACCAATAAAAACACATTCTACACTGTTTCCATAGCGTTCTTTAACTACACGGGCAATAGCCAGCATAGGTGGAACAGTAGGAGCAAGAAATGACATTAGATCGGGGTAATATAAACGGATGTAATTCACTACAGCCGGGCAATCGGACGAGATGTAAGAACGGTTTTCCTTATTAGTGTATAATTCTCGATATTCGTGAGCTACAAGATCAGCACCGAAAGCCACTTCTATAGCATAATCAAAACCAAGTGATTTCAACATACCAACCAATTGACGATGATCAAGTAATTCAGAAAATTCGGCGGGAAAACTTGGTGCTATCAAGGCCGCTGTCTTAGTTTTTGCTTTTAAAAGGCTTTCGACTTTATCGGTTTCCCGAATATACGCTTTAGCCCCCTGGCTGCAAACCATTGTACAATTACCACAGGCTATACAGCGAGCGGGAATTACTTCGGCTTGTCCACCTTCAATTTTAATAGCCTTGGCAGGACACTCCCTTACGCAAGTATAGCAGCGCCTGCAACGATCCTTGATAGTGTAGATTAAGGCATTATTTTTTGAAGTACCAGCCATTGAAAAATTATAAATTAGAACCAGATTGTGTCACATCGGCCATAAATTGTTTCATAATGTCTTGAAATTTAAAATTTGTGAATGATTAAGTGCTGGTTCCCCTAAAATAGGAGGGGAACCAGAAAACCTTTATTAACTTATTCAACTCCTCATTGGTTCTAAACTTCCCCACCCTCCCTATTCTTATAAGTCGTATGCAAAAGCTTTGTATTTTTTTCGCTCAAAGGATTTCCAAGGAATTTTGAATAAATCTCTGTAATAGAGGGATTTTTATGAGCTACTTTAATGGTTTCAGTATCATCAACCTCGTACAAAGCCGTAAGTCTTGATTTTTTTATTTTATCATCACACCCATAAGGTTGGCCACCACCATCAATGCATCCACCCTGACAGGCCATAACCTCAATAAACTGATAGTTTACTTCACCGTTCCTAATTTTATCAATCCAAGGGATAAAATTCGCTAATCCCTGAAAAGCGGCAAAATTATAGGTGTTACCATTGACCTTAACCTTTACTTCCTTGAATGTTTTTGCACCCCGCAAGTCGCTAATCTTTAATTGTGCCATTTCTTTGCCAGTACGTTTAAAATATAAGGTACGGATTAAGGCTTCTGTCAATCCGCCAGGCGCGGCACTTATCATTCCTGCCGAACTGCGGATATTAAATGGGGTATCGGTTAGTTCCGGTTCAATATTATGTACATCAATACCGTACAGACGAATTAATTTAATAAGTTCCCGTGTGGTAATTACTGCATCAATGTCAGAAATGCCCTTGTGCGTCATCTCCTCTCGCTGGGCTTCGGCCTTCCTGGCCGTACATGGCATTATTGAAACCGAATAAATATTATCTGGAGAAATGTTATGCGTTTCGGCATAATAATTCTTAATTATGGTACCCATAATCTGCTGTGGCGATTTGCATGTTGAAAGAAAAGGGATCATGTCAGGGGCAAATTGTTCGAGATATTTCACCAATGCCTGACAAAAACTGGAAATGATTGGAAGTTTTCCTCCGTTATCAACGCGGGTGATAAATTCTTCGACCTGCTCTACTATGGACAAATCAGCGGCAAAACTGGTGTCAAACACTTTACTAAATCCTATTTTCCGCAATATCGCATTCAAAATTCCATTGATTTCTTTTGTAGGGCGAAGTCCAAATTCTTCAGTCAGCGACACTGCAACCATAGGCGAATACTGCACTATCACTTCCTTATCCGGATTATGAATATGTTCTAGAATTTCAGGAAACTGATTCTTTTCATGTAATGCTGCCGTTGGGCAAACCATTATGCATTGACCGCAATATATGCAATTTGAAAAATTTAATGGCTTATTAAAGGCAGTGCCGATAGTAGTTTGGTTGCCCCGACGGATAAAATCAATAGCATAAACGCCGAGAATTTCATCACATACCCTCACGCATCGCCCGCAAAGAATGCACTTTGCTAAGTCGCGGACTACGCTTGGACTCGATAAATCGGCTTTCAGTGCATTCTTTTTTCCGAAAATAATCCGCTCTCTAATGTTCAAATCTGCTGCAAGGTTCTGTAATTCACAATTGCAATTACGGTCGCAGTATAGGCAATCGTCAGGATGGTTTGATAATAATAGCTCAACAATACTTCTTCGGGCTTTAATAACCCTAGGAGAATGCGTTTGTATTTTCATATTTTCTTCCGCAAGGAAAGAACATGAAGGAACCAACCCTGGTTTCCCTTCCACTTCTACGGCACAAACCCGACATGCACCAGTTGGTGTAAATTCAGGCATATTACACAGCGTTGGAACTTTAATGCCATGCCTGTTTAGCGTTTCGAGAATGGTCTCACCCCTCCGCGCTTTAATAGTTTTATGATTGACTTCGATGTCGAAAAACATAATCTATTGAATTAAAACCGCACTGAATTTACATGTATCAAAACATACACCGCAGCTTGTACATTTTTCCTGGACAATGAAAAAAGGACTCGCTTTGGTGCCAATAATGGCATTGACTGTGCATCGTTTAGCGCAAGACATACAGCCTGTACAGTTATTTACATCTATAACGAACGACCTAAGCTCGCGACATACGTTAGCCCTGCACTTCCGGTCAAAGATATGCTCCTCATATTCTGCCCGAAACCACTTTAGAGTACTGAGAATTGAATTTGGCGCAGTTTGCCCCAATCCACAGAGGGAGGTATCGCGAATTACCTCGGCAAGGCTCTCCAATTGCATTACGCCTTTAAACCGCTCAAGCGTGGTATGACCGTCATGGTTCTGAGGTCGTTTGGTAATCTGATTGAGTATTTCGTAGATCCTGCGAAGCCCTTCACGACAAGGAATGCATTTGCCGCAACTTTGTCTTTGGAGATAATTGATAAAATATTTGACAGTATCAATGATACAGACATCTTCGTCGAGTACAACCATACCGCCTGATCCCATAAATGCCCCAATTTTATTGAGAGACACAAAGTCGACCCTGACATCAAGATCTGCTTCTGTAAAGCAACTGCCCGATGGACCACCTATTTGAAGCATCTTAAACTTTTTAGAAGAAGAAAGCCCTCCGCCAATGCCAAATATTATATCTCTCAGAGGTGTTCCCATCGGAATTTCTATGATCCCTTTACGATTAAGCTTACCGGCAAGGGAGAATATCTTAGTGCCCGGACTATCGGGAGTACCAAGTCCTGCATACCACTCATGGCCATTATCGAGGATCATAGGCACATTTACTAACGTCTCTACATTATTCACAACGGTTGGTTTACCAAACAATCCCCGTTCAGTAGGATAAGGAGGCCGTTGTCTTGGCATACCACGTCTTCCTTCGAGGCTTTCGATAAGTGCAGTTTCTTCGCCACAAACAAAGGCCCCTGCACCTTTATAAATAGCAATATCAAGGTTAAACCCACTCTCAAGAATATTGGATCCTATTAGTCCCAAGTCGCGTGCCTGGTTTATGGCATGCTGTAGCCGTTCAATAGCAAGCTGATAATCAGAACGAATATAGATAATAGCCTTTGTAGCACCAATAGCATACGATGCAATGGCAATACCCTCAAGCAATAGATGGGGATCGCCCTCGATAATAGCACGGTCCATGTAAGCACCTGGATCGCTTTCGTCGGCATTACAGATAAGATATTTCTGCTCACCAGGAGTATTGAGCGCATTTTTCCATTTCAAACCTGTGGGATAACCGCTTCCTCCCCTGCCCCTGAGCCCACTTTTTTGAATGATATCACAAACCTCATCACGGGTGAAATTCCGGATAGTGTTTGTAAAAGCATTATAACCATTGTTTGCAATATATTCATCGATATTGCAGGGATCAATTTTACCGCAGTTCCTCAGTACATGCCTCTGTTGATATTGAAAAAACTCAAGCGATTCGATCAGGGAAACGCCTTCCCATGGTTCTTCTCCTGGAATAGAGCGCTGTGCCAGTGTATTCTCGGAGAAGACTATATTATGAAAAATTGCATCAAGAATAGGCTGTACCTCAGTATCAAGTACTTTTTTAAAAATAATTCGATTTTTACCTGGCAACTGTACTTCCAGAATTGGTTCTTCAGAACAATAACCGAAACATCCGACTTTAATTATATCTGCGTCAATAGCATTCTCGGAAAGATAATTGCAAACAGCTTCATAAGTCTGCTGTGCACCTGCAACCACTCCACATGTTCCGTAACCTAAAAGAATAACCGGTTTGATCAACTTATGACGTAGCACCAAAGCAAGCTTATCTGCCACTTCGGCTGATAACTCTGCATTGTTATGCCTGAGCATCTGTTCTTGAAAAATAGTCATCCCGGGGTTCATATACCCTTAATCTTTATTTCTGTATGACTCAACAACATTGCGAAGTCCCTGCAAATCAATATCCGGATAATACGTTTCGTTAATCTGAATAACCGGCGAATGGCTGCATGCACCCAGGCAAGTTACCATTTCCAGGCTAAAAACCCCATCCCTTGAAGTTTGGTTAACTTTGGTTTTCAATAATTTTTCCAGCTCCTCCAAGAGGTTTGATGCACCCAGTATTTGACAAGCTGCACCACAACAGACCTTTACATGATACTTTCCTAAGGGTTCAAACCGGAATTGGTCATAAAACGTTGCCAGACTGTAAATTTTACTTACCGGGAAATTGAAAGATTTGCTAATTTTAAGAAGCGCCTGTTCGGTCAGATAACCACATTGTCCCTGCACTTCCTGGAGAATAGGAGTCAGGTGCTCCCTGCGGGCGTGCGGAAATTTTTCCAGAATGGAATCAATGTCAGTCTTCATTACCTAAAAAATTGAATTTACCTGAAAGAATTGCCCAATAATGAACCAAATTTACACAAAGCGTTGTTATTTTAAAAACAATGTTCCATGTTAAACAACTGGAAATGGTATTTGAATAAAAATATCATGTCGGCAGCATCCAGGGATCGTTTTTGTCATAATTATTTACCATAAAGTGATCAGATACCGCAACAAGCCTCGAGGCGACATTATGGTAGAAACGATATACGTAACAATCATACAAGCTCCGTAGGAGCGGCATTATGGTAGTACCCGTGCACCAACCAGGATAATTATGAGTTTCTACCATAATGTTATCCCTACAGGATTAAAACATTTTTAGCCAAAACCCTTCTCAACTCCGCATGCCAATACTTAAGTCAGAAAAATTTATAGAAAAACCCCTGCTCTTTATTGACAAATTACTATCTTTCAATAAAAAATCAGTTACATGCCATTAAGTTGGAATGAAATTAAGGATCGTGCGCAAAAATTTGCCAAAGAATGGGAAAATGAAACAAGCGAAGACGCCGAAGCAAAATCATTTTGGGATGGCTTTTTTGAGGTCTTTGGCATATCGCGTAAGCGTGTAGCCTCGTTCGAACGAAAGGTAAAAACTATTGAAGGCAGGTCGGGGTATATCGATCTGTTATGGAAAGGAATAATCCTTATTGAGCACAAATCCAAAGGAAAAGACCTCGATAAAGCCTACAAACAAGCTATTGATTATTTTCCCGGTTTAACTGAGAAAGAATTGCCCAAATACATCCTGGTGTCCGACTTTGCACGGTTCAGGCTTTATAACCTGGAAGAAGACACCCATCATGAATTTGAACTCAAAGATTTGGTAAGCAATGTACAGCATTTTGGTTTCATTGCCGGTTACCAAAAAAGAACTTTTAAGGAAGAAGACCCCGTAAATATTGAAGCTGCCGAAAAAATGGGCAAACTGCACGATAAGCTAAAGGACATAGGTTACGAAGGACATTCGTTAGAACTATACCTGGTGCGTCTCCTGTTTTGTTTGTTTGCGGATGATACTAATATTTGGGATAAAAATCTTTTTCAGGATTATATATTAGACAAAACCGGTGAAGACGGTTCGGACCTGGCCATCCATATTGGTCAAATTTTCTATGTTTTAAATATCCCGGAGGAAAAACGGTTAAAAAACCTCGATGAAAGTCTTATTGCGTTTCCTTATGTGAATGGAAAGCTATTTGAAGAATCCCTGCCGCCTGCATCGTTTGATAAGGAGATGCGACACATCCTGCTCGATTGCTGTTTGCTCAACTGGAGCAAGATATCGCCTGCCATATTTGGCTCTATGTTCCAAAGCGTTATGAACCCAGGTGAACGACGCAACCTTGGGGCTCATTATACCTCGGAAAAGAACATACTTAAACTGATAAAGCCTTTGTTTCTCGATCAGTTATGGAAAGAATTTAAAACTGCAAAAAACAATATCAATAAGCTAAAGGCATTTCACAAAAAGATAGCATTTTTACGCTTTCTCGACCCTGCCTGTGGTTGTGGAAATTTTTTAGTGATTACTTATCGTGAATTACGGTTGTTAGAAATTGAGATAATTAAAGAATTGCAGAAGGGGCAACAGGTAACTGATGTCTTTAACCTTATACTGTGCGATGTTGACAGGTTTTATGGCATAGAATACGAAGAATTTCCTGCACAGATTGCCCAGGTAGCCATGTGGCTTATCGACCATCAGATGAACATGCTTGTATCGCAGGAGTTTGGTGAATATTTTGTGCGATTACCCTTGCGAAAATCGGCTAAAATTATAAATGGGAACGCACTCCGAACTGATTGGGACAGCATTATTGAATTCCTTCCATGGGAAAGCAAAACCGACCGGGAGAAATTCGATTATATATTGGGAAATCCACCGTTTATTGGCTCCAAGATGATGACACAGCAACAACGAAAAGAAATTGCTGAAATGTTTGATAATGCTGATGGTTGCGGTATAATGGATTACGTAACTGCCTGGTATGCGAAAGCAGCCAAGTATCTTCAAAAACATTATAATGCTGAAAAAAAATTTGATTGGCCAAACACACGGATAGCTTTTGTTTCTACTAATTCAATTGCACAAGGCGAACAGGTTGGCTTACTTTGGCAATATCTTATTTCTAGATTTGGAATAACAATAAATTTTGCACACACAACCTTTCGATGGAGTAATGAGGCGCGTGGTAATGCTGCTGTTTATTGCGTAATAATTGGATTTGCAAAAGATGAAGAGGCAAATAAACGTATTTATTTGTATGACGACATTAAAGGCAACCCCCATGAGGTTACAACATCACATATAAATCCTTATTTGGTCGAAGGTAAAGATGTTTTTATACGTCATAGGCAGCACCCGATTGGTAACGTTTTCGAAATGAATTTTGGTAACATGCCTCTTGATGGTGGTAATCTTTTGTTGACAGATGAAGAAAAAAATGAATTGTTATCAAAAGAACCTGAGGCAACGAAATTTATTAAACCTTTGATAAGTGCAAGAGAGTTTCTTAATAACGAAAAACGTTGGTGCTTGTGGTTGGTAAATGCAGTACCTTCCGAACTTCGTAAGTTACCTTTGGTTCTTGAACGCATCGAAAAAGTAAAACAATTTCGTTTAGCCAGCATTGCTCCATCAACTCAAAAATTTGCTTCAGCCCCTTCATTATTTAGAGATAAAAATAATCCTGAAACATGTATTGTTGTTCCAAGAGTTTCGAGTGAAAATAGGAAATATATACCAATGGGATTTTTCGATAAAACAAGTATAATAAGCGATACCTGTATGTCAATCCCTAATGGTACTTTATTCCATTTCGGCATCATCACTTCCGAAATGCACATGACCTGGGTTAGATATACCTGTGGTCGTTTGGAAAGTCGATTTCGATACTCTAAAGATATTGTCTACAACAATTACCCCTGGCCTGAAACCCCAACCAAAAAGCAAAAAGAAACGGTAGAAAAAGCAGCCCAAAAAGTATTAGATGCCCGTGCTCAATTTCCCAATAGCAGCTTAGCCGATTTATACGACCCCTTAACTATGCCACCTGCATTGGTTAAAGCCCACCAGGAACTGGATAAATCAGTAGACCTTTGCTACCGCCCCCAACCTTTTGTAAACGTAACCAAAAGGATTGAGTTCTTGTTTGAGCTGTATGATAAATATACAGCGGGGTTGTTTAGGGAGGAGAAAAAGGGGAAGAAAAAACAAAATTGAAAGAATGCCAAAGACGCTCAGTACCCCATAAATGAATAATGCCATGCCTCCCAAAGGGATGCCTATGGCATACGGGCATTCTAAGATTGTTTTTGTCTCAAATTATCTACTATAGCGCCATCCCTGCTGGATTTGTTCTCTACAAACCCAAATTAACTTGCCACCTTTGCTGTTTTCTCAATACTTTGCTTTTCCGTACTTTCTTCAGACCCGTTCTTCACTCCTCCCATACCTTGCATGTCAGTGATATCACGAATCATTTTTTTAGCATTTCCCAAGTCAGTTTCATTACATGTATAAAATTTTTTGTCTGTATTTTCAATCTTTGGACAATCTAATTGGAGTACCTGTTTATTTTCTTCAATGTTTAAATAAGTAAGTTCTTTCCCTTCCTGGCCAAGTTTCCCCTCACAGCGATCCACGTATACCGCAAGAACTCCTTTATTCTTTTCTTTTTTATTTTCATCACGCCATGTAAAAATAACATTATCGGCTACCGCCGATGCAGCAGGCGTAAGTGCTGAATTGCCGGCACCCATTACTATCATTGCAATTTTATTCTTTTTACCAAACCCGATTAATCCGGGTAAAAACATGGAATCACTCAAGAACAGAGGAAACCTGTATTCCAATTGTGTTAAATCCCAAAACGCCAATCTGGTTATATCTTTCCTGCAAATACTTTTATGTTCTTTTATACGACATTCCAAATAATGAAAAAATTCATCAGGGGTAATGCAACCTGGCCTTAAATGGAAAATATAGAAATGCTCGTGGCATAATTTGCAATTCCTTTTCACTCGTATTTCTTCTTTATCCAATTTACTCCTTGGGCATTTACAGGCATTATGCAATGTACCTAAATTATCAACCACGGAAACAAGAAGAGAGTCTCCATCCTTTGTGTCCTTGTTTTCTTCATCCTTTACAACTGCAGAATTATACAAAAATTTTAAGGTTAATGCGGTTTTAAAAGTGGCCCTGGGACCTAAAATAACCGTAAAACTTCCGGGTATAGGGGCATTAAGAATCTTTTCAATACTGGTATTAAATATTCTTTCAGTATTTGTTTTATTTTTTCCCTTAGTTTTAGCTATTTCTATTTTGGGACTATATGTTATTGCCTGGAACGAATCAGTCAATTGGTTATCCATGTATTTGTTAATATGCAGGTGGAAATGCACCGATTTATATACCTGAAGCCCAAATTCCCTTATCTTATATTGATGCCATCCATAGGCTGCAGACTGAAAGCGAGATTTTGAAATTTGCAGGTCATGAAGAAAGTAATGTACGGGCTGTATTTTTTCTTCTCCACGAAGCTCAATAACCATATCGGCGAGATAATCCTGATAAAGGTCGCGGTCGGTGTTTCCATCATATACCAGGATACTGAAAAAAACCTTTTTCTTTAGTGTTTTAATGATTTGGTTCAGGTTTAACACCTTTTTTTCCTGGTCGGTAAGAATATTTAACCCATCCAGCACTACGCAGGGGTAATATTTATTTTGGGTTTCTTTTTCTATTTTATTCTTTTGGGCTTTCTCATTCTCTTCTATTTCATTAATAAAGTCCAATACCTTTTGCACCGGCGAAAAATTATAGGCTGCATCCGGAGTTTTAGTGACATTATCATTTGACTTAATATAAAGGTTCAGCAATGGTATGGCCTGATCGTGGGTATGTTCCGAAAATAATTTTTGTACAGCTCCTTCTATTTTTTCAGTATTGCATTTATTATTAAATGTGGACTGAATTAGGCTAAAAACCTTATCGTATGTAATTTCATTATGGTCATTGGAAAATTCATTAAGTTGTTTGATGATGTCAGAAGTTAATGTTTTAACACTTTTAGTTTGGTTTATTGCTTTATCTTTTTCCCTCCATTTATCAAATGCTTCTTTTAATTCTTCTAAAATTTCAGTTTTCTTTTTATTAATTTTCTTTCTGTCTATTCTTACCGAATAAATCAACAATAATATATTTATAAGCGAGGTCAGGAATTCAGGTGAACATTTTTTAGAGTTCTCATTAATAATTAGAATAAATTTTTTATCCTCAAGTATGTTATGTTTCAATACCCCAAGCTTTTCAATTAAATTACCCAATTGAAGGGTTCTAACGTAAAGCATTATCTCATCAAGCATAGCATCTTCAATACCCTTATTACCACTTTTAAGCTTGTTTTTAATGCTATCATCATCGGCGTTATAATCGATCGCTTGTATCAAAGGATAAAGACTCTTCAATTCATGGAATTTTTCTGCTTTCTGCTTTATAAAATCTTTGATATAATGCCTGGATGCATCAAGTGTATGAATAGTAGATATAATAGACGCGAACAATGTTTTATATTTGAAAAAGTTAGCAATAAAAAACTTCCTAATTTCTTCCTGCCGGTTTGGTATATCTGATCGTTTAATTTTCTCAAGTATAAAATCCAGGTAGGAGTCATTTTTTGAAATAGAAAATACGATTGAATTTTCAAAACTGTTGTAAGTAAGAATTTTAAAAAATTGATTTAAATTGTCTGTATCTTTTTCATCTTTTGGAGAGATACCAAAAAAATTATTGATTAGTTTACATCTCTTTTTTAAAATCTTAGTTTCTTCGGAGTCTTCAGACTTTGCAAACAACTTATTCTTATAGTCTTCGAAAATCCTGCTTATTTCAATATCCATTAATTTATCCTCCAGTTCTTCTTTTTCCTGTTCAATGCTAAAAAAAACGGATTTATCAATGGTTCCCTTATTATTGGCATCCTTTTCGAAAGATAAATTGTTGTTAAGAACGAAACTTTTGGTGAGACCAATTAAAAGTTGCAACCCAAGTGTTGTTTTTCCTGTTCCGGGTTTGCCTTTAATGAGTATAACAGTCCCATTTGCACTATTTTCATGATGTTTGGGAGGTAATACTATACCATCTCGCAAAAGATTGTCAAGACCTATAACATGTGTTGCATATTTTTTGCCCCTGTATGAGTCGGGATTGAATTTAATTATTGCCATAGTTCAGTCGGTTTAGTAATTCGGGTATTTCGTTGTAATTATTGGTTTTAGTATAAATTGGTTTAATTCCTACATCGTTATATACTGTTGCTTTAAGCCGGTTAATAAAGTTACTTTGCCTGCTACCCATGTTAAAATAACTATTAGTAAAGAGCGCGTATCTTTTAACTGCGCAGGAATATTTCTGCGAAGCTGAAAGCGCCCGCAACATATTCCAGTCTTCAAGCGATGCCCCAAGAAATATAATATTATAATTATTTAAAAAATGCAGCTGCGTTGTGGTTTGCCAGGAGAAAGGCTCCATAATATTGTTAAAGTATTCGTCGTAAGCCAGCACTACATTTTCAGCCGGAGCCACCTGAAGTTGGTCCGGTGGAGGTATAAAACCGTGAACATGAAATATAGGAAAGGTGTATTCATCTTGTGCAAATTTCTGAATGGTTTGGTATATATCTACCGGTAAAATATGTCTTTTAAGATCATTATCCTTAATATTATTCTCCTTCTTTTGTAAAAGATTAAGAGTTGTTCCCATAAAATTATCATAATTATAAGTCACAACTGCCCCAATGTTATCATAATTTAGAATCAACTTTGCAGTTTCTAGTAATAAATTATTGTTTTCTCTTCCAAAATAGTCTTGAATAGCTTTCTTCAGTATAGAATGGTTGCAATTAGAATAAAGATGATCCTGAATAAAACTAATATATTGGTTACCCAGAACCTTTTTAATAATTGATGCTTTAAAGTAAACATTGAAATTGGATTTAAAAGTAGGGGTTCCTTTCCTTTCAATATCCATCAAAAAATCATAAATCGATTGCTTTTCTTCATGATCGAAATCTTCAGATACTGCAAGTATAGAAACTGCTTTATGCAGTAAAAAATTTAAAAGTGAGTTCCAGTCCATATTAGGGAAGGAACAATTAATGCCTGCACCTATAAATAAAGCAAATGGTTTTTTTTCTTGTCGAAAAAGATGTTTTAATTCATCCAGGTTATCCTTATGGAATAATGCATTTTTCATTGGTTGTTTGTGGACTTATGTAAGTTTAGCATGTGTGTCTAATTAAATCATTGCCTTTAAACTTCTGAAATTCGTTAATAAATTTTATTGTTACATTGAGCTTTTCGTACTTTATCTCAATACTATAAACTTATTTTTCAATATTTATTTTTTTTCCAGGCAAATTGAATTAACTATCAGATTCAATTTATAATAGCATTATTTCATTATGACATTAACTCATCCAAAATTATAAATTTTTAGATAATAACCAATTATTTTTACATTTTTTAATTCCCTCATAACAAATACTTTAACTTTTATGATGGACACTTTACTTAGTTTTTTTGTAAAATAATGTCAATTCTTAATTCGCATTATATTTCTAACTTTCAATAAATTTAAACCCAAACCTGCTTTTAAGCAGGGTGTTTGTGAATTTGCCAAATTTCCTGTAGGTTTGATAACAAATTAAATTCAAAATATTTTATCAAACGAGGCAGATAGCATTTAGACTATTAGACTATAGGAAAAATGCCTTACAAGCTATAGCCTACAGCCTAAACAACCTGAAATTAATAAATTATGCCACTGATTGATATCCTGGGAAAGAAGTGTACAAGATGCTACTCATGTGTCCGTATTTGTCCTGTACAGGCAATTAAGGTAGATGTGAACCGCGATATTCCACAGATTCTTGAAAATCGCTGTATCGGCTGTGGTCATTGTGTTACCATTTGCGCGGCAGAAGCCATCGTTTACCAGGATTCCAGGGAAGAAACCAAGGCATTACTTCAATCAGGTGAAAAAATTGCTGCTATTATTGCGCCAAGCTTATCGGGCGAGTTCGAAGATATTACCGATTACCGGAAATTTGTAGAAATGATCCGTCGTCTTGGTTTCACTTATGTTAACGAAGTATCGTTCGGAGTTGACCTGGTAGCCCATCAATATGCCGATTTATTTGAGAACAACAAAGGGAAGTATTATATCTCAGCCAATTGCCCTGCCGTATTTTACTATATTGAAAAATTTCATCCTGAACTTGTTGAAAACCTCGCTCCCATTGTATCGCCCATGATCGCCTCGGCAAAAGTGATCCGTAAAAAGTATGGCGCAGATACGAAAATAGTATATATAGGCCCATGTATTGCCACAAAAAAAGAAGCGGAACGCTACAAAGGGACTGATGGCCAGGTGGATTCGGTACTAACTTTCCAGGAACTCCGCCAGTTATTTGCCGAATTCAATATCAAGGAAAGCATGTTGGAATTCTCTGACTTTGATACCCCTCTGGGCTACAAAGGATCGCTTTATCCAATTAGTAATGGATTAATTCAAGCGGCTGATATTAGTGAAGATTTATTGCATGGAACGGTTATTACTACCGAAGGTCCGGAAAATATGCTCGAAGCAGTCCGCGAATTTGAGCGTCATCCTGAGGTTATCAAACGGCATTTTAACCTGTTTTACGATGAAGGATGCCTCATGGGCCCCGGAACCAGCAAAGGCGGGATGCGTTTCTTACGACGTACACTGGTAGTTAAATATGCCAATAAACGCCTGCGTGATTTCGATAAAGCAGAATGGGAAAAGCACCTGAAACATTTCCAAACACTCGATTTTAGCACTTTGTTTCATGCCGACGACCAGCGACTTGCCATGCCATCGGAAGAGAAAATTAACGAAATTCTGAAAGTGCTGGGAAAAGATCAGGGTCCTATAAATCTTGGTTGCGGATCTTGTGGATATGAATCTTGCCAGGAGTTTGCGACGGCTGTAGCCAAAGGCCTTACCAAAACCGATATGTGCATCACTTATTCGATGAGGAACCGCCTGGAATATATTCAAACCCTGAAACAAACCAACGAAAAACTTGCCAAAACCCAACAAGCGCTAAAAGAATCGGAAAAAACAGCGCGTATTGAACAACAACACGCCCAGGAAGCAATGGAAACTATGGAAACTATGTTACAGAAACTTCCATCAAGTGTTGTTATTATTGATGACAACTTAAGGGTAATTCAGGCTAATCAGAGCTTTATTAAACGGCTTGGCTCCGAAGCAGAAGAAATTAACGAGGTAATCCCTGGTTTGGTGGGTGCAGATATTAAAACCCTTCTCCCCTATCAAATCTATAACCTGTTCTCGTATGTAATCCAAAATGGCGATGATATTCAGGACCGGGACATTCATCTTAACGAGCAACTTTACAATTTGTCGGTTTTCACCATACGAAAAAATAAAATCGCAGGCGCAGTGATACGTGATATGCAGTCTCCTGAAATAAGAAAGGAAGAAGTGATTAAACGTGTAACCGATGTGATTGATAAGAACCTGGATATGGTTCAGAAAATTGGCTTTTTACTTGGTGAAGGCGCTGCTGAAACCGAGCAAATGCTGAACAGTATTATTGAATTCTATAAGTCAGAAAAGAAATAGGCCTCACCCCCTCATTCCCCCTCTCCAAAAGAGAGGAGGATGCAAACTAAAAAAGACATGGACGACAGCTTTTATATAGAGGTTTATTGCCACCAGAAATCGTTTGACGGAGAACATATTTCAGGCGATGTTTTCCTTTCCAAACGAATTCCGGAGGAAAACCGCATCATTGCAATCCTATCCGATGGCATGGGGCACGGCGTAAAGGCTAATATCCTTGCTACACTTACAGCTACACTTGCACTGAATTTTACCAAAGAGCATAAAGACGCGAACACAATCGCACAAACTGTAATGAAAGCGCTGCCTGAATGCAGCGAAAGAAAAATCAGTTATGCTACATTTACCATCATCGACATCGAGTTTGGCGGTATTACCCAAATTATAGAATATGGAAATCCGCATTGTATTATTTTCCGGGGTTTAAGGGTATTTGAACCTGAATGGCAATGTGTTTTGCTTACAGGCACAAATGCCGGAAAAGAAATTCTTACCTGTAAGTTTACTTCTCAAAAGGAAGACCGTATCCTTTTTTTCAGCGATGGCATCTCCCAGTCAGGTACTGGCTTTAATAGATACCCTGTCGGATGGGGAAACGAAAACGTTACTTTATATGTTCAGAAGCTGCTTTCGAATAATCCTTCCATATCCGCAAGGAATCTTTCAGCAAAGCTGGTGAACATTGCCTTTCAGAACGATAATTTTGCCTCAAAGGACGATACATCATGCGCCACTATTTATCTGCGTGATCCCAGGCGACTATTAATATGCAGCGGCCCTCCCGTTGAACCTGTTAACGATGCTGAAATGGCCGAGATTGTAAAAGGCTTTGAAGGGAAAAAAATTATTTGCGGGGCAACTACCAGTAATATCATTGCCAGTCAGCTGGGACTTACTATCAAAGAAGGACAAGAGTTTGACGATCCTGAGCTTCCGCCCATATCATACATGGAAGGAGTTGACCTGGTAACCGAGGGAATTCTTACCCTAAGTAAGGTTGACGACAAGTTGAAAAACTACCAGAAAATGATAAAACACAGCAAAGGCCCGGCTGATCAAATTATAAAACTGCTACTCGAAAGCGATGAGATAGACTTGCTTATAGGGATGCGTATTAACCAGGCGCATCATGTACCAGGCCTGCCTCTCGAACTCGAAGTGCGGCCTACCGTAGCCCGCCGCATCTCCCGAACCCTGGAAGATAAATTCTTAAAAGTAGTGCATTTAAAGTATATGTAACAGACAACTATATTAAAAGACATCAGAGCCATGAACCAATGCCAAAGGCATCCCTTTGGGAGACAAAACAATGTAACATAATGACTTTAGAATCCATTAGTGTAAAGTAATTATGACGTTTATTATATTATTAAACGAACAACCTTCCAAATCATTTCGGATTTCTAATCGCCTATTCGCTAAATATTTTACTAATCTTCGAAACCGAATAAACAAAGAAATAGCCGGCAGCTTTATCAGAAGGTTCAATATTAGTGGGTAGATTAGCGGGGATTTTTAATTGATCATACATATTATCCTGAAATTGATCGCCGCTATAGGTGTTGTTATCAAATTTTTTAAAGAACTCGAATTGTTCTGTAGTAAAATTAAAAAAAATAAAACTAATAGTATCGCCTTTGATTACTGTAGTATTAGTATTTATTGATAAATAACCTCCATAATTTATAACCGAATCTGGATTGGGAACTTTAGGTACTTTATACTCGTTTTCAAACCTGGTAAATTCCCCTGTTCCCAACCTATCTGTAATTGTTGTACTATTATCATCATTATTTAGTAATTCTGATTCATAAACATAATCAGGACCATTATAGTATAGCTTATAATAAGCAAAATTATTAACTGCCATATTACCGTCACCATTTAATCCACGTTTTGAAACCAGGGAATCAAATTTAAGCGGCACGGGCATCAAACTATTTGCGGTGTATGAATCCATTATTCCATCTTTGTCAATATCAATATTTGTAATGGATAAAAAATAGTTTTTTCCTCCTTTACCGCAACATTTGCCTGATGTCTGATATAATCCAAGTGTATCTTTATTTTCAATATAATAAAATGTGTCTGTTTTGTCAGTTACATATATTTTAGCGCCTGTAACAACTGTTTGAGGCTGGCCAGTTATAAGGCTGCCCGAACAATATAGCCTTATGGTTTGAATAACCGAATCATTCGTAAATTCGCCATCAACCAACAATCGTTTATCATTTGTTTTTATTTCTATATTCATATCCTTTTCGCATGAATTGAAAAAGGCTAATATTATGTGACAAACACAAAGAAGTAAATATTTAAAATGAAACATCCTTGTTCTTTTGTTGATATATTTGGAAAACATCATATCGCGATAAATTTTAATAGTTTTATGGAAATTAAAAATTAAAATGATAAGAAACAGAAGGTATAACGCCTAACATAGATATACCTTTAGCATTTATTATGGCCGGATTATCTTTTGATGGAGCAAAGTCAACATACTCAATGTTGGCATGATTTAAAACATTGATAATTGAAAGATTCCATTCGCTATGATAACGTCTTCCCGGTGTTTGTTTGTTTTTGATTGTAAGGCTAAGGTCAAGTCTTTGATATGAGGGCAACCGGTAGCCATTTCGATCAGAATAGCCTGATAATGTTTTACCCCACAATTCCATTACGTAAATTGGAATTGTAATAACCTGCCCGCTTTGGTACCTGAAATTGGTTGAAAGCGACACGCGTTTAGATATATTGTAATTTAAGAAAACATCAAAGGTATGGGGCTTATCGAATGGAGAAAGATAGGTTTGGCCAAAATTAATGTCAGGGATTTTACGAAAACTTCGGGCATACGTGTAACTGATAAAACCATTCAATTTATCAAAATCACTTTTAAGCATAAGTTCGGCGCCATAAGCATAGCCTTTGCCGATACGCAATTGTTCTTCAAAATTATAACTGGTTTGATTAACAGTATAAATTGAGCTATTCTCCAAAAAGGTTGCACCATCTTTATAATCAATGATGTTGTGCATGCTTTTATAATAGCCTTCAATATTTGCTTCTAATAAATTTTTCAACAAGTACCGGACATATCCCAAACTATATTGCGACGATGTTTGTGGTTTTATGTTATTGTCCGACGGGAACCATATATCGAGCGGGCCTCCACCGTTAGTTTTCATTATAAGTTGGTCTTGCTGGGTGGTATATGTGTAACTGGCTTTTATCGCTGAATTTTGAGAGACCCTATAATTAATGCTAATCCTGGGTTCAACATTATAGTAATTAGCATACGTTTTGTTTTTGGCCGCATAAAATGAATCGGCAACCTGATAATTATTGATTTTATATACCCAATGTCCGCCAAGGTCTTGATACAGGCTTGCCCGCACACCGAATTTAAGAGATAATTGATCGGTAACTTTTTGTTGGTTCGAAATATAAATCGCATGGTCTAACACCCCTTGCTCATCCACAACCTTGTAGTTAAAAGGCTCAGATTTTGTAATGTTGTTAATGACTGTTTTATTACCTTTTAATTTCCCGGGTATAAAATCTTTGTATGTTGTTGATAAGCCGAAATCAATTGTATTATTATTGTTGAAGTAATAATTATATTCTGCTTTCAGCGTAACTTGTTTAATACCCGAACTCCAGTTATAATTATAAAGATCGTTGCTATTAGAAGAGTTTGTAGTATAGTGATAGTTGCTGTATATTAAGGAAACATTGCTGAAAAGCTTAGGACTGTAAACATGGTTCCACCGTAACGACATCGTATTATTATGATAGGCAAAATCCACGCCTATATTAGCATTATCGTTACCATTATAGGAAGAAATATAAATACGGTTTTTATTATTGATAACTGCATTTAGCTTGCAGTTTAGGTCGTAGAATGCCAAATCAATATTGGGATTTATACGTTTATAAACCCAACCTAAATATGCATACTTTCCAGAAACAATAAAGGAAATACGGTTTTTCAAAATGGGGCCCTCGATACTTAAATCTGAAAAAATTGTGCCCAGACCTCCCGCAACAGCATATTTTTGCATATTTCCATCCTTTAGCCTGATATCAACCAACGATGACAGCCGACCGCCATAATTGGCAGGAATATCTCCTTTGTAAATTTTTATATCTTTTATGGCGTCGTTGTTAAATACAGAGAAAAATCCAAACATATGCGATATTTGAAAAATTGGGGCATCGTCGAGCAAAAACAGGTTCTGATCAATACTTCCACCCCGTATGCTGACACCTGTACTCCTTTCGTTGGCAGCCTGTATGCCTGGTAAGATTTGTATGGCCCGCATAACATCAGCTTCGCCCAGAAAAACAGGAATTTTTCTAATATCTTTAGGGCTAATATTCATAACCCCCATCTGTGGCCGGGAGAGTTTAATTTCCGGCGTATTTTCCTTATCACTATTGATCTGCACTTCTTTTATCAGATAAGACTTAGGCTTGATAATTATAATAAGAAAAGTATCTTTATACAAATCAATCATCGCGTTTTTGGAATGATAGCCCAGATATTGACAAATAAGGTTGTGGGCGCCTTCGCTAAGCGTTAAATTAAAGTAACCAAAAGCATTAGTTACAACGCCCTGTCGGCTTGCCGAATCTATGACGAAACATCCAATAAGCCTTTCCCTGCTCTCCGAATCTTCAACATATCCGTTAATCGAACAGCCCTTTTTTATTTGCGGTTTTTCCTTACATATTAATTGATTGCCAATTATAATGCACTCGATTTTAGTATCTCTCAGTAAATCGTTCAGGACGTTTTTTAACTTAGTTTCACGGTAATTCCCCGAAACCTTTTTTGACAATCCTTGTATATCGGGATTTAAAACATAATCTATATTATATTTTTTACAGATTTTGTTAATTGCGTCTTTAACGGAAATATTCGAGAACTCAATGGTAATTGGTTTATCGGATAGGTCATTTTGTTGCGGGAATACATTAATAACACAACATATTATTAATAGTAGAAGAAATGTTTTTTTTATCATTCAACTATTTTTAAAAATTAAACAAAATTTGCTTTATTCATTTCCAAATTGAAATATGTCCCCTGAAAAAACAATTATTATTACTTGATAATTATTGTATCATTTTGCAAAATGATTTCTGCATTTGTAGCTACTGACAAAGCATTTAAAATCTCGCTTAACTTCTTATTATTAAATCGTCCACTAACGTTAACCCCTGAAACAATATTGTTTGATACCTTGTAATGTACATTAAAGTGCGTGCACAAGACTTTAATTGCATCAATAAGGGGGGTATTGTAAAACTCCAGGAGGTTGGTTTTCCAAGCCAAATAATTAAGGTCGTTATTATGTTCTTTATGCATCACTAGTGACTTATTATCTAACATGGCACTTTCGTCACCTACAAGTGTTACAGATTGTTTTGTTTTTTCAAGGGCAGAAAACATCACCTTACCTTCTGCAACCGAAACTTTTGTGTTATTTTCCTGAGGATATGCCCTTATGTTAAAATGAGTTCCCAGTACTGTTACTGAACTGTTTTCAAGCTTTACATAAAATGGCGACTGTTGGTTTTTGAATACTTCGAAATAAGCTTCGCCACTCAGATAAACTTTACGGTTCTTTCGTGCAAACTTAGTGGGATATTGAAGCGTGGAATTTTTATTTAGCCATACATGCGTGTTATCAGGCAACACAACCTCCTTTATCCCAGAATCAACAGAATTAACGGCTATTTCTTTGCCACCTGAGTTCAGGTATATAAAACGGGAAATACCAAACAAGCTGATGAATAATATCACTGCCGCAGCTATTCTTAACATAATGCGGGGAAAACTCATAAAAGTACGCTTATATCGCTTAATGCCAGCTATTTCGTGCACTTTGTCTATTGCTTTGACAATGTCAGGCTCAAACCCATCCGGATAATTTTTCGTTTTCTCCCAAATCTCTTTTATCTCTTCCAATTTCTTTGAGTTTTTTGGATTTGTTTTAACCCAATGTTCAAATTCAACCGCTTCGCCTGGTGCAAGTTCATTACCCAAATACCGCAGTATAAAGTCTGTTTTGCTCATAGCCATTGATTAATTTTTCAAATAATAACTTGTTTTTCAGGGACTCTTTTACAAGACACAAAAATTTGGAGTTTCCCACCCCTAAATAAGAAAAAAAAGTAAAGTTATGGAGGAAGGTGAATGATATTCAGATAATTCTCTACGAAGTTTATGGATGGCTTTGCTTAAATATTTCTCCACCATTTTTTCAGAAATACAAAGTTCCAGGGCAATTTCTTTATAACTATAATTTTCGAGGCGTTTTAATAAAAACACCTTTTTCTGTTTTTCTGGTAAAGAGTCAATAATTTCAAAGAGTTTCGACTCAAGTTCAAAATACAAAATATCATTGTCGGCATTGTAGTAACTTTGGTGGTTGGTCGTATTCAAATCTATGCTGACATTGTTTTTCAAATTTTTATTATCACGAAGGTAATTGACAGACCTGTTGTAAACCGAGCGATAAAGATAAGATTTAACAAATTTTTCAATAAGGATTGTTTCCCGGTTTTCCCAAATTTTAATAAACAATTCCTGTACAATATCTTCCGCTATTTCACCATTACCTGTAATTTTATTGGAATAGAAACAAAGATTTTTATAGTACCTGGCAAACAAAGTATCGAATGCCAGAATATTACTTTCTCTTATTTTAACAAATAATGCTTCATCTGATATTTTATTACTATTCATGTATTATCCTATTTACAGAATAAGATTATAAAATTCAGGCCGCAAAATAGCTAAATCTTTAATAAAATAATGATTTGTTAAAAAAACGACCTACCGTAGCCTGCCCGCCGCATCTCCCGAACTTTGGAAGATAAATTTTTAAAAGTGGTGCACCTGAAGTACATGTAAAAGACCTGCTGGTGGCCACACCAATAGCTTAACAACGACTCCGTCTGACCGTACGCGGATACGTTGTAGGGGAAATAGGAGTTGTCCCTGCCAGTCGGGATTACAAACATTGCTGCGAGCTTACAAGGTTTAGCAACAGTGCCTTTTAAAATAAACACTTAAAAGTGTACATCGGGAAAAATGACATGTTGTAATAAGTATTATACTTTCCGGTTGCAGGAACAAACTCTCTGTAAAAAATATTCTTTTGATTTGTTAAATTCTGAAAATCAATAGCAAACTCTATATAAAACTTCCTGTAATTCATTTTATAATAAACCCTCAAATCTGTTCGAAAATAATCGTTATACCTGTTTTCAAAAGCATGATAATAATCGTAAACAATTTTTCCACTCTGGATTGAGGCTTGTTCATTCACAGGAATATAACGCTTGCCACCAGCAATGGTAATTTTTAAATCGGAACCAAAGGCTTTGTTATTCGTAGCCCACCATTCGTATCCGGCAACTCCGTTACAAATAAAATTTGAGTTGAAAGCCGTATTTCGCCATACTCCATCTGCTGCAATATATTTTGACTCAAAAAGACTTCCATTTAGCATGAAATAGTAATTGTTGGACATAAACTTTTCAATAGTCAGTTCAACTCCATAATTCTTGCCCTTGCCTTTGTTTACAAGACTATCGTTTTGGGGAATATAAAAGTCGTCACCCGAATTTAAGAGCGAAAAAGTAGAGTTTTTATCTTGTTCTATGGGTATCGAGTACAAATTCTGATAATATGTTTCGGCTTTTAATCGCATATTCTTACCTAACAACCAATTATAAGCTAATACATAATGGTTCGCTGCCATAAAATCAAGCTTTTTGTTAGTATATTCTATGCCCATATTTGTTGTGGTTTGAATAAAATAAACCGTTCTGGGAAGCATTTGATGATGGTTGCCATAAGAAAACGCAATTGTTTGATTGTCGTTTATATTGTATTGAATTCCTAATCGGGGTTCCAATGCCTTTGAATTGTTGAAGAACAGGTATTGAAAATTAATGCCCGCGGTTGCTTTGAGTTTTTTGGACAAATAGTACTCGTCTTGCAAATAAGCCCGCAGTAAATTTAATTGGTCTTTGCTGTTTGTAATAACACTGTAAACATGATCGTTGGTACCATTTTGGTTGTAATTAATATCAAATAGGTCCCAACGAACACCGACTTTAAACATATTTACAGACGATGTACGGCTTTTCAATTCTGAAAAAAAAGAATATTTGGATTCGGAAGATTTTTCGTCCCAGATTAATGCCGATGCGTTCGTTATTAAATTGAACGTGTCGATTTTTGTTTTTATATTATTTTTCAAGGCAGAGAGGCCAAGTGTTATAGATGTTTTCTGACTAAATCTATATTTTGCATTTAGTCCACCTAATAGAAGATCGGAACCAGTTTGGGTATGATTTCCATAAAGAGTAGCAATATCCTTTTTATCCCTGTCGTGATCGTCCAAATCAATTGTACTGGTTCCCCAAAGACCCAGAAAGGAAATATCCATTTTTTTTGAAACGGGAATGTCGAATTTTGTGGTGAAATCCTGGTATTTGGGTAATATTCCAAAGTTGATGCCAATTTTATCCATCAAATCCAGGAACGAATACCTGTAACAACTCATAAATGTGCCCCAATCATTTTTTTTAGAAAATGGGCCTTCAGCTCCCAATTCAAATCCATTCCAACCTGTTTGAATGCGAAATTCACGTTTGTCAGGATTGGCTTTCTTCATTTTCAGGTCAAAAACACCTGAAAGCGCATTGCTATACTCTGCAGGAAATGCTCCTGTAATGAAGTCTGAATTTGTTAACATGTTCGTATTAAGGAGGGTTGTGGTGTTCCCTGTTAGTCCTATCCCACCATAATGATTGGGATTAGGAATTTCTATGCCGTCTAATCGCCATAATATACCTGAAGGAGAATTTCCCCGAATAACAATATCGTTTCTATCGTCTCTCTCAGGAACTACGCCAGCGTAGCTTCTAACCATTCGTGCCGGGTCGCCGAGGGTTCCGGCATAACGATAGGCTTCTTCTGTGGAAAAACTACGACCACTTGCATAAATAAGGCTATTAATAGATTTATCTTTTTGAAAATGAGCATTAACAACCACCTGATTTAATACAATTACCTGAGGCTCGAGTTGTATTTTCAAAATCAACTCCTGACCTGTAGTAATCAAAACATTAACTTTTTGGGGGTTATAACCAATGTATGAAAAAGCTACGGTTTGGCGACCGGTAACAGCGACAAAGGAAAAATACCCGGTACTGTCGGAAGTTGTACCTATGTTTTGCGCCGATTCAATAACTATGTTCGCCCCTTTTAGTGGTAAGCCTGTTATATCATCGGTAATATATCCTTTAATTTTTTGATAGAATATGTCTTGCTTCTTTTGTGAATAACTTAAATTGCTCAATAAAAGTGCAATAACCAGTACATAAAATTTTTTCATAAATTAAAACTCCATTGTCTTTATTTGCCTTGTTGCTCATTTATAGATGCCCAAAATTCCATCTTTCAATCCAATTTGAGTGTTTAGATGCAGTTTTTTCAAAATGAGTTGCTTTTTATTTTGTTGAACCCAAATGTACTTTTTGATTTACAATTATTCAAAAGTTGTATTATATATTTTTTGATTTACCAAATGGACAAACTGGCACTAATTTATTTTCAATAATTTCTTTAATCATTGCTCTTTTTGTTGTACAACAAGTTAGTATATTACTGTCAGTTATGCAGCTTTTGTAACATAATAATTGAAAATATCGCATAGTGCAGAAATCTCAGAACTGGATGTTTTAATAAATTCCATAAAATTTCAAATAAATTATCGTTATCCTATTTGGTCAATTATACTCTAAATAAAATCTATTATTAAAAAATTATTTCATAATTCGTTGTCAGTTTGGTAGCTGACCATTTATTTTGTCTTTATTTTAATCAAACCATCTGGAAAATCTTTGTCCATATTTGTCTCAACTCTAATAATTGAATTGGTCTGACAAGCACTTAACAAGCTAATTTTTTCAGAATCAGTCAACAATTTATTATTTAATTGATATTTTGTCAATGGATGTAAAAGTGTCCATCCAAAACTTAATTCATTTATTAACTTAATTGATTTATATGCTGTATCATTCATAAATATTATTATCAATCCACTACCTCTTATTACGCCAGATGTGTCAAATATCGTATCACTTTTCGCCTCGATTTTTTTAATCAACATTACATTTAGGCTTGACATATTTGAATTACACGTCGAATCTATAATACTTAACCCATCAACTATAAAAATTGGATTATTTATTGCACCTTTCAAACAAGGACCTATGTGCACTGAATACCGCGGCATTGAATCCAAATGTGCATGTAAAAGTTCTGGCTTATTGGTCTCCGTTTGATATTTCACTTTTGAATCAATAGGCTTCAAATTACTACTTTCATTTTGAGCTTTTAAAGTCAAAAATGGAAATAAGGCCATTAGAATAAGGATATTACTTTTCATATGAGTCGATTTTTTTGCTTTGTAGCCAACGTTGGGCATATTAGTAGTGACAGGTTTCGAAGCGAATCACTATCACCCGAGGCAGAAACTACAATAGAAGTACTGCCATCGGTAATCTCACGTCTTTTTTATGGTTACTAATATGCCGTGTTGTAGCACGTTTTTATTATTTGTCTAAGCCAATAATATCTCTGCGGGAATCTTTAATCCTTTGTATAAAGACTTTACCATTCTAAGAGTCAAGTTCCTTTTTCTGTTCAAAATCTCACTCACTCGATTCTGACTGCCTAAATACTTAACCATATCTGCTTTGGTAATACCCATTTGTTCCATACGAAATTTAATTGCATCTACTGGGTCAGGAGGAGCAATAGGATAATGTTTCATCTCATACGATTCAACCAGTGTTACAAGCAAGTCCAATTCATCTCCTTCAGGAGTATCCTTTTTTGCCCCCCACAATTCCTCGATCCTATGAATTGAAAAATTGTAATCTTGTTCTGTTTTAATTGGTCTAATATTCATAATCAAATCGTTTTAACATCTATTTTATCATATTGACTATGAGTCCCAATGAATCGAATAAAAATCACCTGAAACGCATAATCTATTGCAACAACTAATCTATAATTATTGCCTTTAATATTAAAGACAACCCTACCTTCTCCAACAATACTAGCATTTTTGTATTGCTGTTTTAAGTCATTAGAACTTTCCCATTCCGCCACCTTAGCATCATGGTACCATGCCCGCAAAGAAATTTCAGGATCAGCATATTCTGGCTTCTCAAAAAAGTCTCGCAAAGTTCTAAAGGCAATTATTCTCATACTGCAAATCTAAGAATAATTTACAGTATTTCCCAATTTGGGATATGTGTTTTTATTATTGTTGATTGTGCGGAATTTTTCTTAAAATGTGGTTCAACGGTGGCTATAAGTGCCGTTTGGCATTCCGAAGCACATCCGTTTCAAGCTGGTAATAAATTCGATTAGTTGCACTGCCTTATCAGTCCGCAATGCCCGCCAAATGGCATTTATAGCGTGTTAGCGGTTGTTGTTTTTATTAGCACTTATTATTGTCGATATGTCTTAATTGCCCACTTAAAAGTTAAAAATAATAGTCGTGCAGGATATGCAATAATCAGAATAATTATAAAGGTTATTTTAACCATTCTAAGTAAGTCGTCCCTTGTAATAACTTTGTAATACAAAACACTTCGTTCTTGCTCAAGCTGCTTTATTTTAGTTTCAAGTTCTGTTTTTTGAGTTTTACTTTTTAGTTCGTCTTTTGTGAATGAATATTGATGAAATAAATTTATCAAGTCTGTTTTATTGTCAATTTTAAATTCTTCAAGGACTTGCATTGGTAATAAATAATATAAGTTTTCCATTTTTGTTGATAAGCAATTCCAAACTGAAAGTATGTCGTCATCCGTATAGACGATATACTTACTCCATTTGTCTGCTGTAGATATTTGTCGAATACAGGCAATGTAAGAAACTGTGTCCTTCGGGTTGGGTAGTTTGCCATTAAAAGACTGTTCATCTTCATATTTCTTTATAGCCTTATCAATTTTCAATTCTTTAGAAGCAAGATAAAGGGAATAATTTGAACCCCACTTTTCGTCCTCTTTCGTTTTTAAAATCGTTATGAATGACTTAATTTTTGAAAACTTACTATTATAGGCATTTGAAATTTCAGTCAAAACGCCTTTGTCATAGTTGATACTTGAAGTTCGATGAATAATTTGTTTGTTAATGACTAACAAGTAACACCAAATTCCAAATGCTATCAAGATTATCAACCCGAAAATTCCAAAGAGAAGTAAAATTTCTCTTGCTATTTTTTTCTTTAAAGTTTTGTCCATTACTTTAGTGTCTTTTTACAATAACCGTTGTTAGCGGTTGTTAATCTTTTATCACGACAAGGTTTTTTTCGATATTTTGCGATAAATTTCATAAAAATTCTCTTTTTTGTGACCTACTCTTAATTAACATGCTTTAATTCTTTTTAGTAACACTAAAAAGAATACTAACCTTGCTCTATCTTGATGAACTCTCTTTCTTCTTAAGTCCAGTCAAAGCGAAACCAATTATCCCTCCCAGTAATGCAGTCATTGCCTCGGCGTTTATTAAATTAAGATGACCTGCAAATAAAGTACTCATAAAAAGTATAATAGTGGTAAGTGAGTTTATAATCCGTTTACGTAATTTATAACGCCTTTCGGATTTTTCATTATCCAACCATTCTATGAAATTTGTAAATTTAAAATGCTTGTCTGGGTTAACTAATCGTGCTAGTTCATCTGGTGTCATTTCCATAATTTTATTTTTTTATTTTATAAATCTATGTTGTTCTCGTCTACCTATGTCCATATTTTATAATTCAGCTTCGTAGTCTCGTTCGCGTTTTGTTAATAACCGCCAACTCATTTATAAATACCCTAAATTGCATCTATCCACCCAATTTGACTGTATAAATGCACCTTTTTCATAAATAAGTTGCGCTCTGGTTTGTTTAACCAAATGTAATTGCTTGTCCTCTAATATCCAAATCTTCTATTGCCTGGTAACCTAAAACCCTATACTTATTATTACCAAATATATTATAGAGATTAATGACCAATCAAAACAAGTTGTATCAAAACACTCAAACCTTTGAAATTTGAACCTTTGAACCCTTCGAACCCACTGCCTACTGCTACTGCTTACTGCCACTGCCGATTACCCATTGCTGACTGCCAACTGCTGACTGCCAACTGCCACTAAAACCTATTTCTCCAGATTTTGCTTTGCATGGTAATGCGTATGCAGCAAATGGTGCGATTTTTCGCCAAGCGGTTGCCCTAAATAATCGGCATAAATCTTTTTGATATCAGGATTTTCATGCGATTTCCGCAATGTCTTACCTTCATCTTCCTTATAAATTGCCTGAATACGCTTCTCACGCACTTCATCCGTCGTATAGCGTGGCTGTCCACCGCCGCCTATACAGCCTCCCTCACAAGTCATTACCTCGATAAAATGAAATTCTTCGCCATTTTTAACGGCTTCCAGAATTTTCGCGGCATTTCCTAGTGTATGAGCAACGGCAACCTTCAGTTCAACCCCTTCCAAAAAGCTCCATTCAGGCTTTGTTCCTTCTATCTTTAAACTGGCTTTTTTAAGGCCTTGCAAACCCATCAAAGGTTCAACGTGCAGATTTTTCAAAGGAAACGCACGACCTGTAACGATTTCGTAAACCGTACGAATTGCTGCTTCCATTACTCCCCCGGTATTAGCGAAAATATCGGCTGCACCTGACGATAAACCAAACGGGGTATCCATTTTCTCGTCCGAAAGTGAGCGAAAATCAATGCCAGCCTGTTTAATCATCCTGCCCAATTCGCGTGTAGTTAAAACGTAATCTACATCCTGAACACCGTTCTGGGACATCTCATCACGTTGTGCCTCGTATTTTTTTGCAGTACATGGCATAATAGACACAACAACAATATCTTCGGGCTTTTTGCCTATCTTTTCGGCATAATAAGATTTTGCCAAAGCCCCAAACATCTGCTGTGGCGACTTGCATGTTGAGATGTTATCCAGGAACTGCGGGTAATAGAATTCCACAAAATTGATCCATCCGGGAGAACAGCTTGTAAACTGTGGTAAAGCAACAGGCTGTTTTTCTACCAGTGCTTTTTTAAGACGATACAAAAGTTCGGTACCTTCCTCAATAATGGTAAGATCAGCCGTAAAGTTGGTATCAAATATCTTAGCGAAACCTAGTTGCCGTAAAGCAGTCACCATCTTACCTGTAACCAAAGTTCCGGGTTCGTAATCAAAGCACTCGCCTAAAGCAGCACGGATGGCAGGGGCTGTTTGAACAACCACATATTTTTGCGGATTATCAAGCGCTTCCCAAACGCCTTTAATATGATCTTTTTCAATAATTGCACCAACAGGACAAACAGCACTGCACTGACCGCATTGTACACAGGCAACTGAGTCGAGGTTATTGGCAAAGGCTGGGCCTACGGTTGAGTAAAAACCTCGTCCTTGAGGAAAAAGAGAGCCTACAGCCTGAACCTCGTTACAAATGGTCACGCACCTGCGGCATTTAATGCATTTACCGGAATCGCGCACCAATGCCGGGGTTGAGTCGTCAATTATACGTTCGGTACGCTCACCCTCGAACCTCAAATCAGTAATGCCCATCTCGGCTGCAAGCTGTTTAAGCTCGCAATCTTCATTGCGTAGACATGTTTTACAGTCGCCATCATGCTCTGACAGGAGCATTTCAATCACAAACTTACGTGCATCACGCACAGACTTGGTGTTGGTAAACACCTCTATGCCTTCTGTAACAGGAGTTGCGCAAGAAGCAATCATAGTTTTTGCTCCCTTTACTTCCACCATGCAAACCCGACATGCACCTTTTACCTCATGGTTTTCGAGGAAACACAATGTTGGTATCCGTATACCCATTTTACGGGCTGCTTCAAGAATGGTGGCACCTTCTGCAACCTCAAAAGGCTGACTGTTGATTTGAAGTTTTATCATGATTTAGAATTCTATTATTTAATTGTAAACTCTTTACAAGACTATATTTTACCTCCCCAACCCTCCTTAAGAAGCATGGCTAACTGGTTTGATATAACTAACATATTCATTTTTTGTATAAGCCATTTAAATATATTTTTGAAACTTTTATATATTGTTAACCAGTTATTGCCCCTTTCCAAGGGGTTGGGATATAGAACTGCGGGAGATGAGGGCTTTAATCCTTCCCATAGTCACATCTAAGGCAGCGTTGAGCCTGGCGTACAGCTTCACCTTCAACCCATACCTGCTCTACCTCGTCGAAATTGTGCTTACGCCGTTCCGCCGAAAGCAGTGTTACCTTTTGTCTGGGCAACATAATCGGGTCAGCATCCGGATCAAAGAATGTATCAATTTTCTTTTCCTTTCGCCAAAAGGCATGGTTAGCGCCTGTTAAATATTGGTCGATACCTATGGCCGCCCTTTCGCCACCTGCAACAGCAGTTATAACTGTTAACGGGCCGGTTGCCGCATCGCCACCAGCAAAAATCCAGGGAACGGATGTTTGGCCATTATCGGGATTAATCTTAATAACAGTTCCGCTATGGCCGGTTTCGACAGAAACATCACCCAGTATTTCGTTGCAGTTCAGGGTTTGACCAATGGCCATAATAACCTGTTCGGCATTAATATCAAATATTTTCTCTTCTGCTTCGGGCCTGCGACGTCCGCTGGCATCAAAGGCGCCCAACTTATTAGCATTGCATTTCACACCCGTAACCTTTCCATTGCGCGACAATATTTCAATTGGGTTGGTAAGTGTATGCAAAACTATTCCTTCTTCAATAGCCTGTTCAATTTCTTCGGCATAAGCAGGCATTTCGTCCTGTGTGCGTCTATAAATAACACGTATTTCTTCAGCACCTAGCCTGATAGCTGTTCGTGCGGCATCGATAGCAGCGTTTCCGCCACCAACAACAACAATGGACTTTTTAATAGGTACAGATCCTCGAAGGTTATAAGTACGCAGGAAGTTCAATGCATCAACCACTCCTTCTGCTTCAATTCCAGGAAGGTTGAGTGACAACCCTGAAGGTGTACCCACTCCCAGGAACACAGTTTCATATCCTTGATTTTGAAGGTCAGTAAGTGTAAAATCCTTTCCTAAACGTTTACCTGTTTCGATAGTAACACCCATGCCTTCGATCATACGTATTTCACGCGCTAAAATTTCACGGGGCAGGCGATATGCAGGTATAGTTTGTACCAACATGCCACCTGGGCGTTGTTCAGCTTCAAATACATGTGGCCGATAACCCAGTCGGGCCAGGAAGTAAGCACAAGATAAACCAGCAGGCCCAGCGCCGATAATAGCTATTTTACGTTTAGCATTTTCAGCATTCTCGCGCACTTCCGGTATTTGCACAGTAATTTCCTGGTCAACCATAAAACGTTTTACAGCCCGCACAGCCATCGATTCATCTAAAGAAACCCTACGACACTTTTCTTCACAGGTATGGAAGCATACACGGGCGCAAACTGCTGCAAAGGGGTTGCGTTCACGATGTAAGCGCAAGGCTTCCGCATAGCGTTTTTCGCCAATCAACGATATAAATCCCGGAATATCCACACTTGCAGGGCAGGCGCTTTGACACGGAGCCCTGACAAGATCATGGCAAACACCCGCTTCACAATGTTTCGAATATATATGAGCTTCATATTCGTGCCTGAAATACCGGAGTGTTGAAAGTACCGGATTAGGGGCAGACTGACCTAACCCGCAAAGCGACGTAAGTTTTATCTCTTTGCCTAGTTCAATAAGCTTATCAATATCATCTGGTTTTCCTTTGCCTTCGCAAATACGTTGAAGTATTTCAAGCATACGTTTTGTTCCTACGCGGCAGGGCACGCATTTGCCGCACGATTCTTCCTGTACAAATTCCAGAAAAAACCTTGCAACATCAACCATACACGAATTATCGTCCATCACAATAAGTCCGCCTGATCCCATAATGGCGCCCAACTCGTTAAGCGATTCATAATCTAAAGGTACATTGAGATGTTGCTTAGGTATACAGCCACCTGAAGGACCACCAATTTGCGCAGCCTTAAAGGGTTTACCGCTAGCTGTCCCTCCGCCAATGTCATATATCAGATCGCCCAGGGTAGTACCAATGGGGACTTCCACCAAACCTGAATGGTTTATAGATCCTGCGAGCGCGAAAACTTTTGTTCCTTTGCTTTTTGCAGTACCAAACGAGGCAAACCATTCACCGCCATTTAAAATAATAGCCGGCACATTGGCAAAGGTTTCTACATTATTAAGTACAGTAGGTTTTCCCCAAAGTCCTTTTTGGACAGGAAAAGGTGGACGCGGACGTGGTTCACCGCGCTTGCTTTCTATGGAAGCAATAAGTGCGGTCTCCTCGCCACATACAAACGCGCCAGAACCCATGCGTATTTCAAGATTAAACGAAAATCCCGAGCCAAGAATATTATCACCTAATAAACCATATTCCCTGGCTTTATCGATGGCATGTTGTAAACGTTCAACAGCCAAGGGATATTCTGCACGAACATATACGAAACCTTCGTCGGCGCCTATCGCATAAGCTCCGATTGCCATGCCTTCTATGACACTGTGCGGATCGCCTTCCAGGACGCTACGGTCCATATAAGCACCAGGATCGCCTTCATCGGCATTGCATAAAATATACTTTTTATCCGATTTGCTTTTCGACGCCATCGACCATTTCATCCAGGTTGGAAAGCCTGCTCCACCGCGTCCCCTGAGACCTGATTTTTCCATTTCCTTGACCACCTCTTCGGATTTCATTCCTGTAAGGACTTTGGCTAACGAAAAATAACCGTTTTTCCCAATATAATCATCAATATTAAGAGGGTCTATTTCACCGCAATTGCGTAAAACAATTTTTGTTTGCCGTTTAAAAAAACTTATGTCAGTAAGCACAGGAATGGGCTTGCTATCGGAATCTTCCCGAAAAGCCAAACGCTCAATAATTTTGTTATTCTTGATATGTTGCTCAACAATTTCGTCAACATCGTCTGCTGTAACGTTCTGATAAAAAACCTTATCACGTTCCATCACCACAACAGGGCCATGTGCACAAGGCCCCAGGCAGCCAGTACCGACTATTGTAACCGATTTGTCGAGCTTTGTTCCCTGAATGGCGCTTTCAAAACGTTCTTTGATTTTTTGCGAACCTGAGGCAAGGCATCCTCCGCCCATACATACTAATACTTTCTCTTTTTGTAGGGTTCCGGATTTTTCATTTGTTACTTTTGCCTTTATTTTTTCAAGTTCAGAAATGTTCAATATTTTGGGAGTTGAAGTGTTTCTCATATTATCTTTTATTATTAATTCCTAACCTTTGATTGTAGTTAGGACATATAAATTAACTATGTCAATAGGTTCACTTTTTATATGCTTTTAAAATCTCAGAAACTTTGGCTGGTTTCACACGTTGTATTACTTCATCGTTTACCATAATAACCGGTGCAAGTCCGCAAGCTCCAAAGCATCGCCCGATTTCAAGTGAAAACATGCGGTCTCCTGTAGTTTCACCAACATTCACCTTCAATTCGTTTTTAACGGCAGCAAGCACTTCGTTACCTCCTCTTACGTAACAAGCAGTTCCCTGACACACACGTACTACATTTTTTCCTTTGGGAGTAGTTGAAAAAAACGAATAGAAACCTACTATACCGGCTACCTCGCTCAACGGGATGTTAAGACTGCTGCTTATTTTCTTTATTGCAGGCTCGGGTAGGTACCCATACATTTTTTGAGTGAGCTGCAATAATGGAATTAAGCTTCCCGGCTTTTCTTTACATTCTGCTATCACATTTTCAAGATGCTGCATAATTTCCTCTTCACTGGCTGTAATATGAGAAATGTTATTGTTTTCCGCTGCCATAGTTTCTAATATTTATAATTCTCTAATTTAATAATTAATGTAAACTTTCTAAGTTGAAAAATAATGATTAAAAACACATCATAGTAATTACTTACTGATATTCACTCAAAATATCCTTTACTCCGTCGGGCGATACACGGCCATAAATTTTTTCTCCTACCATTACCACTGGCGCTAAGCCACATGCCCCAACACAACGAAGACAACTGAGTGAGAACTTACCGTCCGGGGAAGTTTCTCCTACCTTCATTTTCAATATCCGCTTGAATTCATCCAAAACTTTCTCAGCTCCACGAACATAACAAGCTGTTCCTGTACAAACAGAAATAGGATGTTGACCTTTAGGGATCATCGTAAAAAAATGGTAGAATGTAATTACTCCATAAACTTTGGCCACCGGTATTTTCAGTTCTTCAGCAACAATTTCCTGCACTTCTGCAGGTAAATATCCAAATGTGTGTTGTGCTTTATGAAGGACATTGATCAATTCGCCTGGTTCGTTGTTAAACAACCGGCATATATCCTTCAATTTATCTACATCTTGTTTTTTAAGTTCAATTTTAATGCTGGACATTTTTGTTCATATTTTAATTGTTAATCCATATTTTTAGAGTAGGCAGTCCCCAGTGTGCAGTCGGCAGTTTGTGGTAGTCGCTGACTGCCCACTGCCAACTGCCTACTTATTTTTATTCTTCTGTCTTTTCCGATTTAATCAAAATAGGTTTTCTGCTCCTATCAAAGTAAACCGTATGCAATAAGTGATGCGATTTTTCACCAAGCGGTTTGCCTAAATACTCCTTATAAAGCTCAATGATGAAAGGATTTTCATGTGATTTGCGTATTGGTTTCCCGGCATCTTCGCGATAAATAGCCATTTGTCGTTTTTTGAGTATTTCGGAATCGCCATGATGCAATGGTTGTCCTCCACCGCCGATACATCCTCCGGGACAAGCCATTATTTCAATAGCATGGAACATAGATTTACCATGACGAATATCCTCAAGTAACTTACGCGCATTGCCCAACCCATGTGCAATTCCAATATTTAGTTTTAGATCACCAAAATCGACAGTAGCCTGGCGTATCCCATCCATACCGCGTAATTCGGTAAAATCAACTTTAGCCAGTTTTTTCTTAGTATGGAGTTCATAAGCAGTACGAACTGCAGCCTCAATTACACCACCTGTAGTCCCAAAAATTACGCCTGCACCGGACGATTCGCCAAGAGGTTTGTCGAAATCTTCATCAGGCAACGAAAGAAAATCAATGTTCGATTGCTTTATAAGCATTGCCAATTCGCGGGTTGATATTGAATAATCAACATCTGGATTCCCATCTACCTTAAATTCATCTCTTGAACATTCATATTTTTTTGCCAAACAAGGCATGATAGACACTACTACCATATCCTTACGATTGATACCAATCTTTTCAGCAAAATAATTTTTGGCAATAGGACCAAACATCTGCTGTGGCGACTTAGCCGTAGAAGGAATGTCCATCATATCCGGGAACTGATGTTCAAAAAACTTCACCCATGCCGGACAGCATGAGGTAAGAATAGGAAGTTTAACTGATTTATCGCCTTGCAAATGTTTGCTTAGCCGGTTTAATAACTCGGTACCTTCTTCCATGATAGTAAGGTCAGCCGCAAAGTCAGTATCAAAAACATAATCGAAACCCAATCGCCGAAGCGCAGCCACCATTTTGCCAGTGACCAGTGTGCCAGGTTCGAGCCCAAATGCTTCGCCCAAGGCTGCACGCACTGCTGGGGCAGTCTGCACAACAACTTTTTTTGAAGGATCGGCTAGCGCCCTGACAACAGCATTGGTGTGATCCATTTCTGTGAGTGCACCTGTAGGACAAACAGCAACACATTGACCACAGTATGTACAAACTGAGTGGTCGAGGTTCATTTCGAATGCCGGAGAAACTACCGACATAAATCCTCTGTTGATAGCTGAAAGCACACCCACTGTTTGTACTTCGTTACACATCATTTCGCAGCGACGGCACATGATGCATTTGTCCATTTCGCGGATAATAGAAGGTGAGATATCCTTACGATAGTGCGACTGCTCGCCCGTATAGTGTAATTGACGGATGCCCATTTTCTGTGCCAGTGACTGTAATTCGCAATTACCTGATTTGGCACACACAAGGCAATCGGTCGGATGATCAGAAAGGATCAGTTCCAGTACCGTTTTTCGGGCATTCAAAGCCCTGATAGTATGAGTTTTCACAACCATACCCTCTGCACATTCCGTAACACATGCCGGGGCAAGGTTGCGACGGCCTTCTACTTCCACCACACAAACCCTGCATCCACCGGGACGATTTTCAATAGGCATATCGCCCAATTTAAAGTAGCAAAGGGTAGGAATATCTATACCAACCGCATGGGCAGCATTCAAAATAGAAGTTCCTTTGGGTACTTCTACTTGTTTATTATCAATATTGAGTTTTATTAAGTCCATAAATCAATTTCACATTTTTAATTAATAACAATAGCATTGAATTTGCAACGTTCAATACATGCCCCACACTTAATACATATATTAGTGTCAATATAATGAACCTGTTTTCGCTCTCCCGAAATAGCATTGACAGGACAATTACGTGCACATGCAGTACACCCTACGCAATTTTCAGGGATAATCTCATACTTCACGAGCGATTTGCATTTGCCTGCCGGGCATTTATGGTCCCTAACATGTGCTATATATTCGTCCATGAAATTATCAAGTGTAGATAATATAGGATTTGGAGCTGATTGTCCCAACCCGCATAACGAAGTGTCTTTAATTACTGCTCCAAGATGACGAAGACGGTCAATATCTGCTGCACTTCCTTCTCCTTTGATGATTTTATCAAGAATCTCATTCAAACGTTTAGTGCCAATGCGGCAGGGAGCACATTTTCCACACGATTCATCTACAGTGAAATCGAGAAAAAATTTAGACATTGAAACCATGCAATCGTCTTCGTCTATAACAATCATAGCGCCTGAACCCATCATAGATCCATTGGCAATCAGGTTCTGATAATCAATAGGTGTATCGAGATGTTTTTCGGTTAAACATCCACCTGAAGGGCCACCGGTTTGTACACCCTTAAATTTCTTGCCATCTTTAATACCCCCGCCAATCTCAAAGATAACTTCGCGTAATGTTGTGCCCATGGGCACTTCGATCAAACCCACATTGTTAATCTTTCCGGCCAGGGCAAATACTTTTGTCCCTTTTGCTTTTTCGGTACCAATACTGGCAAACCATTCAGGTCCCTTTAGAATTATAACCGGAACATTGGCAAAGGTTTCAACATTATTTACTGTGGTTGGCTTACCAAGATACCCTGATACTGAAGGAAATGGGGGTTTCACGGTTGGCTCGCCACGGTTCCCTTCCATAGAATGGATAAGCGCTGTTTCTTCACCGCAAACAAAGGCTCCTGCGCCATACCGTAACTTTATATCAAAATTAAAATTGGTACCAAAAATATTTTCACCAAGTAACCCATATTCGTGTGCCTGTTTGATGGATAATTGTAAACGTTCTATTGCTAAAGGATATTCGGCACGAATATAAATAAGTCCTTTACTGGCACTAGTGCAATAACCGCAAATAGCCATTGCTTCAAGTACACTATGTGGATCACCTTCGAGGATAGAACGATCCATAAAAGCGCCTGGATCGCCTTCATCAGCATTGCATACTACATATTTCTGATCATCCTGACTCTGGCTGGTGAGCTCCCATTTAAGTCCTGTCAAAAACCCACCGCCCCCTCTACCCCGTAGCCCTGATTTTTTAATTAATTCAATGGTTGCCAGGGGTGATGATTCAGTGAGCACTTTCCCTAAAGCCTGATAACCATCGCGTGCAATATATTCGTCAATATTTTCCGGGTTAATAACACCACAATTCCGTAAGGCTATGCGTATTTGTTTGCTCTTTAGCTTAATCTTTTTAGAATCAGTTGTTTGTTGAGATGTTTCAATAGTATCGTAATTCTGGGGAATAACACCATCAACTAATTCCCCGTTTTTTATATACTTTTCAATGATTTCATCAGCTTTACGGGAATCAACATAGCCAAAAACTACTGGGGCCTTGTTTGGTAAGGTAACTTCAATCGTAGGCTCAGCATAACAATAACCCATACACCCGGTTTGTGTAACAACAGCCTCGATATTTCGCTTATCAAGTTCTTCAACTAAAAAATCAAAAATACTTTTGGCCCCTGAGGCAATACCACAGGTGGCCAAAGCAACCTTAATCTTTACATAGCTTTCTTCTTCTGTTCCTTTTTCATTCATTCGTAGCTTTTCCTGAAAATCGTCTTTCAATTTTTTCAGGTCGGCTAATGCTTTTACTTTCGTCATAAACCTAAAATTAAACAATCGTATATTTCAATTAAATAAATTCTCTTCAGCTTTTACAATAATAAAAAATAGTAACGGGGCTCATCTCAAGTTTCTCAGGGAAAATAGCATAACTTAAACGTGCAAACTGCCCCGGCAAAATTTCATACACCTTCACTAATGAAGGTAGAATGGAGGCTTATAAAGCCTAAGGTTAGGTTAATTGTTCCGAGAATTAGGACATATTCGTTGTAAAATATCTCCCATATTTCTTTTGACGTCAAGCGTAAAACCCAAAATTTCTAAGACTTAAATAGCCTTAAACGTTTTTTTACGTGACAAAGGTAGCAGGATGGAGAGGAAAAAACAAATTATATTGTTATTTTTATAACACTGTTATACAACAGACATTTTTTTGTAACAAACTAAAAATGATTAGTTACTTCATTACCTCATCACTTAATCTTAATATCTGGCCCTTTCCTTGTAATGGGTATGCAATAATTCGTGCGATTTATGACCCAGCGGCTCGCCCAGAAAATCTTTGTATATTTTTATAACCTCAGGATTTTCATGCGATTTACGGATAGCCATTGACATGTCTTCGGCGTAGATGGCTTCGGCACGCTTCTTACGTATCTCAGGATTTGTAGGAATAGGTTGACCTCCACCACCAAGGCACCCTCCTGGACAAGCCATGATTTCGATGAAATGGTAATTACTTCGTCCATCTCTAATACTCTGCATTACCCGTTTAGCATTTACAAGACCGTGTGCAACAGCTGTTTTTACTTCCACGCCTTCCAGAAACTTCCATTCAGGTTTCGTACCTTCTATTTTAATGGAGGCTTCACGAACACCTTCCATACCTCTTACTGGAGTAATATTCAATTGTTTAAATGGTACCTCCCGGCCAGTTACTACTTCGTAAACAGTACGCAAAGCAGCTTCCATAACCCCTCCGGTAGCTCCAAAAATTGCAGCTGCACCGGTAGACTGACCCATGATACTGTCATACTGCGAGTCCGGCAGTGAAACAAAGTCAAGCCCTGCTTGGCGTATCATAATGGCCAGTTCACGTGTGGTAAGAACATAATCTACGTCCTGGTAACCGCTCGACCTCATTTCGGGTCGGTTTGCTTCAAATTTTTTGGCAACGCAAGGCATGATGGAAACCGAAACTATTTTTGCAGGATCGAGCTTGCGGATTTGCGCGTAATACGTTTTAGCTAATGCCCCAAACATCTGTTGCGGCGATTTACAAGACGACACATTGCCCAAATATTCCGGAAAAGTATGTTCAATAAATTTTATCCAACCCGGAGAGCATGAGGTAGTCATGGGTAACTTCACGGTCGGATCATGATCCACGAGAGCCTTTTTCAAACGCGTTAGCAATTCATGTCCTTCCTCTATAATTGTCAGGTCAGCAGTAAAATCCGTATCAAGTACCGAATCGAATCCCAAACGTTTAAGTGCTGAAACTAATTTTCCGGTAACCCTGGTACCCGGCGGATATCCGAGCTCTTCACCCAGTGCTACACGCACAGCAGGAGCTGTTTGAACTACCACGTGCCTTTCAGGATCATTGATAGCTTCCCATACTTCGTCTATGTAATTTTTTTCGATGAGTGCACCTGTCGGACAGCGGTTAACACACTGCCCACAATTAGTACAAACTACATCGAACATCGAATTTTCATAGAAGGTGGATATTTTCATTTGATCGCCCTTGTATGCTACACCTAAGGCACTTACGTGCTGCAATTCCTCGCAAGTACGAACACACCGCTGGCACCGCACGCATTTGCTATCGTTCTTAATAATAGAAGGAGAATACATATCCAGTGTATAATTCTTCTCAGGTTCAAGATGGATAAATGTCTCTTCACCAATATTAAATTCCGAAGCCAAATTTTGAAGTTCGCATTTCCCGTTTTTATAACATTTGGTGCACTCGGCATTATGCTCGGATAATAATAATGCAATTACATGTTTGCGCGCTATGCGCACTTTATGACTATTGGTCAACACCTGCATGCCTTCCGAAACAGGCATGGCACAGGCAGCTACAAGATTCTTTGCACCCGCAAGTTCTACAATGCAAACACGGCAATTACCCGCTACGCATAAATCCTCGTGGTAACAGAGAGTTGGTATCTTAACATTTAGTTGTTTTGCAGCCTTTAAAATAGTTGTGCCTTCGCTGACTGTAACCTGAATACCGTCAATTTTGAGATTTATTTTATTTGTCATGATTTACAGAATTTTAAGATTAGAAAATCATCTCTTCCCTGAAGTTTTCAACAATAGATGCAAACGAATTGGCAACTGACTGGCCTAGTCCACATTTGGAAGTTATTTTCATGGTTTGCGAAAGCTTCATTAACTGATCGAGATAAGCAGCAGGTTTTTCACCGCGTTTTACAGCTTTTATTCCTTTATGTAATTGCTGACATCCTACACGGCAGGGAGTGCATTGGCCACAACTTTCTTCCTGGAAAAAATCCAGGTAATTATTCAACACATTGAACATTGAACGGGAGCTGTTAAAAATCATCATCGAACCGCCGGTTGGAACACCTTCAAAACCAATGATGGTATCACGAAATTTCTTTCTGGGAACGCAAAAGCCCGATGCTCCTCCAACCTGCACTGCTTTAGTATCGCCATCGCCAAAGTCTTCGACAAAATCGTGCAAAAGTGTTCCTAACTCAAGCTCATAAATACCGGGTATTGGAGTATCCCCTGAAATAGAGAACAATTTCGACCCTCTTGATGAACTGGTTCCCATCTCTTTGAATATATTGGGCCCATAGTGACAAATTTCCAATGCATACACCAATGTCTCTACATTGTTAATTGCAGTTGGTTTATTTTTAAATCCGGCAGTAGTGGGATAAGGCGGCTTATTTCGCGGTTCACCGCGCTGCCCTTCCATAGATTCGAAGAGAGCGCTTTCCTCGCCACAAATATAAGCGCCGCTTCCCATAAAAATCGATATTCGAAAATCGATCAAATCTTTAATCATTGCGTTAAATTTATCGAGTTGTTGCTGCAGTTCATCGACAAGAAAACGGTATTCTCCGCGTAGATAGATGTACCCACGACGTGCATTAATTACCCTGGCACAAACAGTTATCCCTCCAAAGACCTTAAAAGGCACTTTGGTGAGGATTTCCCGATCTTTAAACGTACCAGGCTCTCCTTCATCCGCATTACATATAATAAATCTTTCTTCTGCGGGCTGTTCGGCAGTTAGCTTCCATTTCATGCCAGTTGGAAACCCTGCTCCTCCACGGCCACGAAGTCCGGAATCAAGGATATCCTGAATAATTTGCTGATTACTCTTTTTAAAGGTCTCTTGAAGTACCTCGTGTATATTAGTATCAGAATTGAAGATTAGGTCAACCCTTCTGATCTGCTGATTTTTTGTATTTTCCATGATTAATATTTAAAAACGGTTACTTTTTAGCATATTCGGTAAGAATCTCGATCACCTTTTCAGGTGTAAGATCAGTAAACGATTTCTCGTTAATCAACATAGCAGGGCCTTGATGGCACCAGCCAAGACAATTGGTGTGAAGCAGCGAAAACTTCTTGTTTGGAGTAGTTTCTCCAAATTTGATTTTCAGGGTATCTTCAATGGTTTTAAGAATTTGATTTTTTCCCCGCATTTCGCAAGTAATTGTCTTGCACAGACGGATCACATACTTTCCACGGGGCTGTGTGTCGAGAAAAGCATAAAATGAAGCAGTGCCATATACCTGAGCAGCCGAAATATCTAATTCTCTAGCCACTTCGGATAATGAAATATCAGTAAGATAGTTTTCCTCACTTACTATCCCCTGTAAAATAGGCAACAAACTTTCGCGCGTCCGTCCATGCTCATCGGCCAGTTTACGAACTAATTCTTGAGTATCGAGCATAATGTTTAGTTTAAAGTACTATTGTTATTATTTTCACAGTGTTATTTTTATAACAATAAATCATACAACAACATCTTGATTTTCAAATTAAATATAATTTTTTTTTATGAGTTTTTTACTTAACATTGATTATATTTTTCGGAGTGAATTGTATTGTACAACATATTTTAAAAATTGAGTTCATGATTTTAATCGTATAATTCCATGCCCCTTTTATTGTAACAATACAAATATTCTTTTTACTTTTGTTATCTTTAACTTAGGTTTGTCAATATTGAATTTATTAACAAACTCAATATTAATATAATTAGTAAATTATTTTTACGTAAAATGAGAAATATAATTCTGATCTTATGCTTATTTAGTTTTGTAATTAAGGTTGCTGGCCAGGCTAATTTTGAAGCCAAAGACCGGGATAGAATAAGCAGGAACAAAGTAAAACGCCAAATACAGTGGGCTTACGATTACGAAAAAGGCAAACCTGGAACAAAAGCCTATAAAAGCGCAGCAACAACTTATGACAGGAATGGCAATATTGCCGAGGTTATTAATTATAAATCAAACGGCGAAATAACATCGGTGCTGATTTATACTTATGACGCTAAAGAAAATAAAACCTTGTATTCCCGTTATAATGGGAATAAAGCAGAATTAACTTACAATCAAAGTATTAAATATGATCCTAAAGGCAATAAAACTCTTGAATCTGGTTTTGATGGGGTAAGTAAATTCTTAAATACCTTTACTTACGACGCCAATGGTAAAATTTCTCAGATCCAATATACAACCGACTCAGCCATTACCGAAAAACGCATTTTTAAACATAATGGAAATACAACAGAAATGACTGTTGTAAATGCTACAAATACTATTTTATCAAAAGAAATTACTACCTACGATGGTAAAAAGAATATTCTTGAGGAAGTAAAATACATTCAAGATAATGTAACTCAAAAATATAATTACTCTTACGATCCTAAGGGCAAAAAAATAGAAGAAACTAAACTTCATCTGGGTAAGTTACTCTATCGAAGAAAATATACGTATGATACTACCTGTAATCTTTTACAAATAACTGAAGAGAAAGAAGGCATCAAACCATTTATTGCATTTGCCTATAAATATGACAATAAAGGTAATGTGATTGAAGAAAAATGGGCAAAAGACAATACCAGTGAAAATTCGAGGAAATCGCACAAATATGATGCTAAAGGGTTACTTATTGAAAGCGACTGCTACCTTGCATCGTACAAATTTTCAGTGCTTTATAAGTTTACCTATGAGTATTGAAGATTAAATTGAGCTGTAGTATTCTACTTGGCTCATACTTATTTTAACAACGATTGAATTTCTAGATAAAGCCGATGAGTTGGTAATCCCATAACATTGAAATACGAACCTTCAATCCTTTCGATGCCCACAAAGCCAATCCATTCCTGCACACCATAAGCGCCAGCTTTATCAAATGGTTTACAACGATTAACATAATACATAATTTCCTTGTCTTCGAGTTTACGAAAGTAAACATTGGTTTCGTCACAAAATAAGCTATAATTACCTTTGTATTTCAGACAAACTCCCGTAAACACCTGATGTTTATTGCCAGATAGTTTTTGTAACATGGTTATGGCGCCTTGTCGGTTTGCCGGTTTACCAATTACTTCACCATTAAGCCATACGATAGTATCTGCTGTAACCAGCATTGAATCGTCAGGGATTTTATCCAGGTAAGATTCTGCTTTAAGTTGCGAAAGATAAACGGCAATATCCCCTCCCTTTAAATGCTCTGGAAAAATCTCGTCAACATTAGGTGCTTGTATTATCTTCACAGGAAACCCTAACTCTTTCAGCAATGCCCTTCGCCGGGGTGAGTGGGATGCAAGCAAAAGGGTAATATTTTTATTCCCAATCATGTCATGAACAATTTAAAAATTTAATTCTCATCACTATAGTATATAATATCCCGGCCAACATCACAAACTTTAATATTGACGAAGCAAAAAAGAAGTGTCTTTTCCCTTTTGCCCTAACAACCATAAAAATCACAACAGTTAACGGTATAATAAGAAACAGCACAAAATAAAGCATTGTAATAATATCGATTTTTCTTAAACAACTAATAATTAAATATTTACAATATATATATACCAATAAAGCTATGGTAATTAATATAAGCGTTGTAATTACTTTACGGGTTACAGCTAATCCGAATACAATGAGCAGGGTATTTCTGCCATTGGCTTTATCACCATCAAAGTCTTCAGCGTCCTTCACTAATTCACGTATGAAAGTTATCATAAATGCGAATACCGAGTAAACTCCGCATAATGAAAATACGACCTTAAGCAATACCAAATATGCCTCAGGTTTATCAATATATTTTGTATGAATAAGCGGCATTTCATAAAGCACAACCAACAGTGGCACCAAAGCAGTAATTAACGATACAAGAAGGTTTCCCAAAAGCAACTGACGCTTATATGTAGTGGAATAGAACCATAGTAACCCGATGGTTAACGGGAAGATTACAAACAAATATACCACTCTCACTTTATAACTGATGTACAACGAAAGGCACATGGCTATTATATTCAATATGAAGTAAGTGCTATAAACCCTTGATGCCTTTATAAATTTACCAATAACAATCTTATCAGGACGATTTATCTGATCGGTTTTCACATCAAAATAATCGTTAATCATATATCCATCGGCAGCAACCAAAACAACCGAAAATACGAGCAAAACAAAATGAAGCAAGGGAAACTCGAACTTGTCAATGCCATAATATGAAAAAACAGGTTGAATAATGCCATAGCGCATTAACACCATGGTTAAAACGATTATAAGCAGGTTGGGTAACCTTATTAAACGAATGATATTCCGCATTGTAATCAATTTACCACTTAAAAGCTTCAGGATGCATCCATTGTCCCTGGACGCGCAATACTTGCTCGATAATGTCGCGTACACAACCTTCACCACCAGTTTTGTGCGAAACATAAACTGAGATAGATTTGATTTCTTCAACTGCATCGGCCGGACAGGTCGGTACTCCTACCCTTTTCATAATTTCGTAATCCGGCAGGTCGTCGCCCATGTAAAGAACATCCTCAGACTGAAGCTGATATTTACTTAAAAAATCGTCGAAGTCGTCAATTTTATTATGCGATTGAAGATAAATATCCGAAACGCCTAAATTTTTAAATCGCTCACGTACCGCATCACACTTACCTCCGGAAATGATTGCAATAAGATATCCCTTTTTAACTGCATACTGAACCGCAAACCCATCCTTGATATTCATCGAACGCAATATTTCGCCGGATGGATGGAGCAATACATTATGAGAAAAAACACCATCTACATCAAAGACAAAAGCTTTAACATTGCATAACAACTTTTTAAAATTCAAACTCATATAGATTTAGATTGATGTATTGCTGTGATGCAACTTTACAATACTGTTGGTGACAAAGGTATATAAATTCTGCAAGTCAGGGTCCGCGTTCAGCATTTCAATGTGTTTTTGTACAATCTCCTTGTTTTTTCTGACTGCAGGCCCTGTTTGCATTGTCATGGGGTCGCCCGATTCGATAACTTTTAATGTTGTTTCAAGGATAATTGGTTTAAATATTTCAAATGAAAAACCTGATTTTTTTGCTAACTCTAAAGTCAAGGCATACATGTGATTGACAAAATTAGAAGCAAATACAGCAGCCAAATGTATTTGTCTTCGTTGAAGCGAATCGGCCAGCATCACTTTTGCAGCAATGGAAGATGCTAACATCTTTAGATTTGTCAAATCTGTCGGTGAGTTTGACTCGATAAAAATTGGAACATCTTGAAAATTCAGATTGCGAAGCTTTGAAAATGTCTGCAATGGGTACAATACACCATAATGATCGGCCTTCCCCTTAAAAACATCAATAGGGATGCTACCGGAGGTATGCAAGGCCAGTTGACCTGAAATGTCAACACTGTTGATTATTTCACGTAAAACATTATCGTCCAGAGCAAAAATAATGGCATCGGAAGAAGTGTCAAAATCAGCTGGGTTCATTATTGCTGTAGCCTTTACTTCTTTGGCTAATAATTTTGCAGAATTCTCAGTATGGCTATATACCTGTACAATAGGATAACCCGCCTTGTATAAAGCCTTTGTGAGATGAATGGCCAAATTTCCGGCGCCAAACATTACAATTCTTGAAAACTTCATAAGCTTATGTATAAACTGCTTAAGTAATGTCTTGTATAAAAACGAAAAAGAGATTGCATGATAAATACAATCTCAAGGAAATATCCAGCATTACGACACAATTACTTTTGCCTTAGTTTTATCAACTCAGCGCACATTTCGTAATTCTCGACCTGCTCAAAATACCAAAGCAACTCTGTGTAAAACTCGCTATCTTTAAAATAAGGATGGCTGTCGTCAAAGACTAAATCATTCTCAATAGTCAACTTAAAATAATCGTCACGTGTAAGATATTGGCCATAATTAAAATTGGCAGAGGCACTCACATTAACAGGAGTCTCGGCTTCGAAAACATTCTTATGTTTATTAAGCAAATTCATAATTGACACTTGCAAGTTAATGAAGTCATTATTTTCAGACAACAAGGTCTTACTATATCTATAACTCTCATTCAGATCTTGAGTCCGCTCAATCGATTGGGGCCAATTTAATACTTCCTTGATATGATTTTCATTCATCTTGATTAATTCAAGATTATCCAAAACATGGTTTCTCATTAATTCGATTACCTGCTGTAGTTGATCTTTCATATTTACCTCCTGAACTTACAGTTATATCTATACCAGGTATAAAATTTATTCAAAAATATCCTTTAAATCGGGTTTAATATTATAAATAGAATATTTTTTTTCAAAAATAAGTTATTAACAGGTAGGTGTATTTATGACAAGCCAAAAATTACAGTAACAGACACTTTAGGGACATAAGTATGTTGTTAATAAAAAACGAGGGCCAAAAACTCAGCCCCCGTTCTAATCAACCTAAACCCAATTAACCAATTAACCCTATTGTTGATTTTTTTCTTTTACCAGTTTACTGCATCTTTCATAATCTTCAATATTCTGATAATAGATAAGCAATTTCTTGAAAAATTTATCGTCATCGTAATATGGATGCTGAGAATTATAAGGAATCTGCCCGTTTATCGTCATTTCGAAACATTCCTTCTCGTTGGTGCATTGGCAAGGTGCTGTAACCGGTTCCTTATCAAAAAATCCTGAATTATTGTACTTCTCAAAGAAGTTTGTAAGTGTTAATTGTACGTTAATAAAATCGTTATTCTCAGTAAGTAATATTTTATTCGATGCATATTTCTCGTCCAGTTGAGCAGATCTCTCAGAAGAAACAGATTGCTTCAGCAAATCCCTAATTTCTTTCTGGTTGTTCTGAATGTCAAGTAAATTACTTTTAATCTTCTCTTTCAGAACTTCTATAGCCTTTTTTATCATCTCCCTCATATTAATCCTCCTTACGTTCCCTTGTTTAATAAAGTTTACGTAAAAAAAAATAAAAAGTTAGATATTTTTTATTTATCTAATATTATTTTTTAGATTTTATTTATTGTATTGATTTTAAATAAATTAAAAAAATGATTTAGATCATTTTTTTGGGTTCAATTCGTTACTGTTTTAAAGGTAAAAAAATCGTCCCTTGAACTTATCTTTAATGCATGCTTAAGTAGTAGATTTATTTTACTAATACTTTGACTGATTATCAGGGAATAACGCAAAAAATATCATTTCTTATTGCTTTCTAATAAAATATCATCGTGCTGTAATTTTCTATTTTATTTTATATTTGTACGCCAAAAATAAACTGAGGAATAATTAACATTTTTATTTATTCCTCCTTGAAATAAGCAATGAATTAAGGAACACATAAAATATTTAATTTAAATTAATAGTCGATGAAAATCTTAGTCTGTATTAGCAATGTTCCCGACACAACAACTAAAGTTAAATTTATTGAAGACAATAAAAAGCTTGACACATCAGGTATTCAGTGGGTTATTAACCCATGGGATGAGTTGTCGCTGACAAGAGCGCTTGAGTTAAAAGATGATGCCTCCAATGGAATACAATCGGTTACTGTAGTACATGTTGGAACGATAGCTTCTGAACCTACCATCCGTAAGGCATTGGCCATAGGCGCCGATGATGCTATACGTGTAAATGCAGAACCGAATGATGCCTACTACGTTGCAGCACAATTGGCAGAAGTGATAAAAAAAGACCCATTTGATATCGTTTTTTGTGGCATAGAATCAAGTGATTATAATGGTTCTACTGTTGGCGGCATGTTGGCTGAGTTTCTCGGTTATCCGTCCGTATCGGCCGTATCAGGTTTGAAAATTGAAAACG
>Ga0182027_10000489_pt1 | contig 69273 bp, 46 predicted proteins | sample 712E1DmetaG_FD_121300 | JGI IMG/M metagenome (GOLD analysis project Ga0182027, IMG submission 121300) | Permafrost microbial communities from Stordalen Mire, Sweden - 712E1D metaG (Illumina Assembly) | ecosystem: Environmental > Terrestrial > Soil > Wetlands > Permafrost | place: Sweden...
CACCAGTAGGGTATTCCCGAAAGACAAAAATTGAGGCCGCCGGGAATTTCCCTCCTGAACGTTCCCCAGGAAGAATCTATGTCACCGGACCATACCGTTGTCCCAAAGTGTTGCTGGCCGGCCCAGCAGGAACGGGTGAGCGTGAACACCCTTTGGCTGCCATTATGGTATGCTCGTTCGCCATTGTAGGTCGTTTTGCATTGCATGGATGAATATGCCGGACAGCGCCAGTCCTGGTTCTGGTACATGGACCCTTCCGTTGCGTCATGCCAGAATGCGTCGAACCCCTTAGGCATGATCGCGTCTTTGATTTGCCTCCAGTAAATCGAATCGCATGTTTGGTTGAAAGGATTGAAATACTGGCCGTCGAAGTCGCTGGGCCCGAGGCAACCGGCAGCATTCAGTTCATTGAAATTCGCGGTCCCGGACGCAAAGGCCGGCCAGACTGAAAGCATGCAATGCTCGTGAAGCTTATGGATTGAATCGCACATTGCCGTAGGATTTGGATAATTGGAATTGAATATGTGCGAGCCGCATGAGGTCCACCAATTCCAATCCTGAACGATCATGTCGATGGGAATATTCCGGTTCCTGAATTCCTTGGCTATATTGAGGATTTCGGCCTGCGACCCGTATTGACATTTGCTTTGAATGAATCCGTACGCCCATTTTCCAAACATCGGCGCATTGCCGGTGGCCAGCCGGTACCCACTGATTACCGAATCGATAACTGGTCCGTATATGAAGTAGTAATCCAGAAAGGGTGAGGCATTCGCGTGGATATTCATGACCGTATTGTTTGATTGCCATTGAATCGACCACAAGGAATTGTCCCACAAGATTCCATAACCTTTGCTCGAAACCGCAAACGGGACGACGTACACGGAAGAATACTGTTGAGGATACAACGTGACATTTCGTCCATTATACGTGACGCTCGAATCGTGTTCATCCTGCCCGAGGCCGTAAATTGCCTCGCTCGAAGCAATTGTGAAGGGAGTCGTGAAACTGTAGGGCGCATCAGAGAATGTCGTGCTCCCGGCCATGTCGTTTCCGCTGTTTAGCGCAAGAACGGAACCGGACAGGTCTGCATACGTGACGGCTCCGCTTGCCTTGTTGACCGAAACGGCCATAGCGGAGGTCGCAATCTGCACCTGACCGGCCGGTTCTGTGACGGTAAATGACGCTGCGTCCCATGTGGTCTTGCTGACAGCGGTAAAACTCTTGGCGGCGAAGGTGTTGCCCGGCGTGCACCAGACACGGATGATCCTGGGCGTGCACACCGTCATATTCATTTTCCCATTTTGCATGATGAATTGGACGGTCTGCCCGTTCGTCGTATAGCTTGTTACGCCGCCCAACAGAGTCGCATGGACGCAAAATGCAAAAATAGACAGAATTGAAGAAACCGACGCTAAAAGGTGCAACCACCGAGGTTCCTTTTTCCGAATAAGAGTTTTCACAAAATGATTCCTTTCGAAAATGGTTTTTTGGTGCGCTTCTATCATTTGAATTCTACCAGCCCGTCGGGGGTTTTCTGGTTCATATAACAGAGTAAGATCCAATCAGGGTTTCTGACAACATTGGATATGCGTACTTCGTCGATATTTCCGCCAAAGGGGCAATACCCCCCGTCAAGGATTGAGTACGATAAATACCGTCCTATCGTGACATCGTCTCCCATATATCGTGCTAAGGAATCAGGGAAAACTGCTGTGCCCGTGGTGACAAGATTTCCGTCAAGATAGAGGTATTGGTTGACGCCTTGGCGGACGCCGACAAGATATTTCCATGCTCTTGCCGTTGCGAGGTAATCAGTGATATCCCAACCGACCTTGTTGTGATATTCCGCAAACTCCCATCGCATAGGGTTTGGCGGATAATATTGCTTGAGCTTTAAGAAATACTGATTATCGCTCTTGCCCACTATCAGATGGAATTGGTTGTCGAGCGTGTCCGCATATACCCATGCGGATACCGTATAAACGGCATTTTCGGCGAAGTTCAATTTGCCGTTTGCGGTATTTTTGATGTCGAAATAGCTTGATTTGCCGTTAAATCTTTTGCAGATGCCGATCGCGCCCGATGCGGAGACCGGTGCCGTGTCCGAGGGCGTGCCGTCGAAATGGTTTCCGGTTGCGTCCTTGATATTCGCAAGGGCGGGATCGTTCAGATGCCAAACACCCTGAAATCCGTTCGACGTGTCAAAAACCGAGGCGCCGCTTGACGTTCCAGGCGCCCTGGAGTTTCCCCAATACAGGTTCACGTAATGGGTGCTGTCATTACCATATACCGTATCAACCCTGACCCATATTTCCGCTGCGCTTCCGGCCGAATCCCAGCGTTCGATTTCGTAGGAAAGGGGTGCGCCGTTTGCTTTTGCAAATCGAATGTCGTTGCCGCTGCCTTGCGCTTGGAAAAAATTGAAATTACCGGCGTTTAGCCGGATAAGCACTGGGAAATTGTAGACGTTTCCGGCAACGTTTGCATTCAAGGCCGTGGTATTGAGAAAGAGTTTCTTTGATGCTTTCCATTCAGAATAGGCGATCGTCGTACTATCTCCCGGTAAGACGATGACGCTGTCCGCGATGACCTGAGGCGGGTTCGCCGCGCTTCCCCTGACCGCGTAATACACGGACAGGTTTACACATGCAGGTACCGAATCCAGCATGACATAGCCGTTGTGTTCGCTCAGCAACGAATAAATAGTCGTGCCGGGGATATAAATGTAACCGTAGTTTGTATCAAGACCGCTTGGAAGAATGACCTTGACAGCTCCGGGCCTGCGCAGGGAATCAGCTGAGACAAGCACCGTGTCTGCCGCGACAACGACACCATTTGCAAAAGACATTGTTCTGTCGTCAATTTGGACTGAAACGATGGCATATCGGCCGGAACCGACGTTTGTGAAAGAATAACGACCCAGGGTATCAGTCGTGTCCACCTGAACAAGTGCCGTGTCTCTTAAGGGATCGTAGTCAGCAGGAAACAGTTTAACAATTGCTCGAGAGCCGGGAGAACCGGTTTTGTTTACCAGGGTTCCTGCGATGCTGCCGTTGGTTGTCTCCACACCCGCGCCTGCAAGCTGTTTGACCTGACAGTGCGCAAGCAGCAGCGGGACCAACAGAATCAGAATCCGGGTTAGAACCTTTTCCTGCTTGAAGTTGCGCATTATTCGCTCAACGGAAAAAGTTGAATGTTGAATTGATATACCCGGTCGGGATTCTCTTGTTTTTCGGAGAGTTTCAGAAGCGCTGTGCGGCTCCCTTTGAGTATCTCATTGGCCTCCTCAAGATCCTTTTTTGAAAGGGTGATGGTGAGCGTTGAGATGTTTCGTTCCTCTTTAGGGTGTCGGTGTAGCGACTCCAGCCCCAAGCGCATGGTTTCTTCCTGGAATGAGGTAATCGCAAGCGAACGCCACTGGTCGCCGGTTGTAATTATATTATCTGTTAACCTGAATGTCCCGTCTTTTCCTTTTCTGATCAGTTTAAGTTTTCGAAGCAGGGCGATTGCTCTTTTTGCCTGGCTTTCGGTAATGGGCGGGCTCAGTTTCGCAGCCAGGGCTTTATGATCGGTTTTGAATGGATAGAAATCCAGCAGCGTCAGAATCGCTGAATAATACCATTTCTGAAAGAACTCATACTGACTCTTTTCAAGCGTATGAGTATTGATCCCTTTCAGACTGAGAAGCCGCTCATAATGTTGCTTGCATTCCCGGTCCGTTTTCGCTTTGTTGAAATGGACAAGCGAGGCGAAATATTCGGCCGCCTTTCCCTTGAGTTCGCACAGGTCGATAATGGTTTCGATCAGCTTGCCGCTGACATGGCGTTGCTTTTGAAAAATTTTGACGACATGCGAAGCATCGATGCAGAGCTTCTTTGCAATGTACCGGTACGAGAAGAAAGGATTGTTCCTCTTTTTCTCCTGGTAAAAATCCCTGAGAAAATCTCTATATTCTAGATATTCATCTACAGGCGTCATACCGAAGAATATAGCTCAAAAGGATGGAAATGAGGCGAAAATATGGGCTGGCGCACACTTTCCGTTGGCAAAATTGTCAACACCTGGCTGGAACTCTACCTATGGGAAAAACAAACAATGTTCAGATTTTCACCATCTTATCGTGATAATAGTCAACAGCACCCTGCTAAGCTGTTACTCAAACACGATCTCCCCGAATTCCTGCGGCCGGTGAAAATTGAGCTCCGACACCGGGTTCCATGTCGCCCAGGTGGGATGGGACGTTTGGTCCGCGCATTTGTTGAAATTTGCGCGCCACCGCTGGCTTGAGAGGTTGCCGATAGGACCGATGAACGGCTCGAAGAACTTCACCGGCACGTCCATCAAAATGGCCCATTCCATGGGTTCCGCGATTTTCGGATCCACGGCAGAGGAAACTGAATGAAGGATCTTTATCAATGCGCCGCTTTCCGCGGGCACCGGGGTTGATTTTGTGAGCTTTCCGTCTACGCGGACCGGGTCCTCGACGTAGTGCACGTGCAGCACGCCCAGACAGTTGATCTCGAAATTGAAATAGCCTTTGTCGGGTTTGGGGCGCACGAACCACTCCACGCATGAATCATTCCACACATCGCTTTGATACTCGGTGCGTACGCATCGAACAAAACGGTCTGAAACTTTGAAGAGGACACGAACCGACTTGCGGTCGTGAAGCAGCCTTACGGTCGTGACGGGCCGGTGGTCCGAGCTTTGCGGAAGGTAATTCGAAATGCTCAAGACGTTGGCACTGGTCCATGCTTCACCGGTCAGTCCAAGGGAAGTTTTGTCCCCATCCTGGGACCTCTTCACAAAGTAGGAGATCATCGGTCTCCCGCGGTTTGGATGATCGTTTTCGCCCTGTTGATAAAGGTATGATCCTGGCACACGATGGCCCTGTTCGTCAGGCAGAGGGCAGTTTCCCTCTCGAAATCCGAAAGGATCGCCTGTGTCACCTGGGCGGCCGTTATCTTGTTTGTGAACGTGTGATAATGCAAGCCTTTAAGGGTTTGGTGCGCAAGCGGGACGTTTTCCGTGATCAGTGTGCAGCCTGATGCAAGAACGTCGAACACACGGGGGCTGATATGCGTATTTTCCCGGTCCGCGTCAGGGGCATCGGCGGACAGGTTGATGCCGACTTTTGCGTTTTTCAACAGGCCCGCAGCCTGGCTCGCGTCTGTCCACACACCGTTTTCTATCATAGGTGAAAGGGGGCCGGTGTACCGGTCCCAGCCCAAGCCCGCGATCGAAAGCGACAATCCCGCGGATGCGAGATGCTCGAGAATTTCGATGCGGTACGCGGTTGGAATGCCGATGAATGCTACGTCCCTGGCGCGGTCCGGCATGACTGGTCCACCATAGGGTAGGCAGCACGACCGGGCGGCCGCAGTCGGAAGGAAATAGTACGTGGACCCGTATTTCGAACAGAACTCGGCCAGTGGTCCTTTCTGGATAGCAAAAAAGCGGTCGTATCCGGTAAGCACGAATTTCCAATATGCCGTCTTCCTGAAATCCTCGTAAAACCAGTGATGTGTCGCAACATAGTGAGCCCGGAGAAGGTTCAGCGTAAAGAGCGTCACCGGGCTGAGCGCGCATACCAGCATGTTGGCTGCCCTAAAATCAAGGCATTGCACCGCAAGTGCATGGTTGACAAGGTCAACAACGAGATTCTCGTCGGGATTCCTCAATTTGCCGGAAAAGAAATCAAGGTATTTTTTGCTGTCGAAAATCTTGCACCCATCCGGGCCAAGTATGGATTCGAACGAGGCCGCCGTCTCAAGGCCGGCTTCCCGGGCGGCGCCATCCGGCGGTAGCACGATGAACCATGCGTGCGACCGGTGGTTCATGCAAGGTCTTCCTTGGTCGGCAACGAGGAGATCGAGCTTCCCTTCAGACCTTTGTACAAGGCGACATTGTTGGCGAACTGCGCGGCGGAGAAAGGGTCGAATCCGCGCGCGATGCTGTGCAGAAACCCGCCGTTAAAAACGCTGCCGATGAGCGTGACATCGGTCACCGGGCCTTTGCCCTGCGGAACCGGGAATTCCTCGATCTTTCCGTCGTACCCGACGAGGCAACCTTTGTCTCCGTTCTTGACTGCCACGATTGACACGCCCCGGTCCCACAAAAACCCGATGACATCCAGCGGACGTTCATAGCCGAACAGCGCCTTAGATTCGTCCGGCGCAGACGGAAGCATGACGTCGACCAGCGGCAGGACGCTCCACAGGCTTTCCTTTGCGTCGTCCAGCGACCACAGTTTCAAACGGAGATTCGGATCAAAAGCCACCATGATATCGTTGATATGCGCGATGTTGAACGCCTTGAAAACGGTATGGCGGGCCGCCTTTGAAATTGCCTGCAACTCGCTTGACGAATACACAATCTTGCTGTTTTCGATGAGATCGTCATAAATGAGGGTCGGCGATATGGAATGCGCCGCGGTGCCCGGGCGGTGGAACAGGTATTCCCGGTCGTCGCTGGCGCGGGGACTGGTAAAATAGATGCCATTGTATCCCTGGCAGGTGATGGCATGGTCAATGTTGATGCTCTGGGCCAGCAAACCTTCGCGGATAAATGAGTGGAACGGGTCGCCCGCGATGGCGGAAACAAGCGTCACGGCGGAACCGAGCCGCGCCGCGGTCACGCCCGTGATGATGTCACCGCCCCCGATGTCCTTGCGGAATTCCCGCGCCAGCGCGATGTCCCCATCGCAACCCATTTCCACGAACGTTTCTCCAATGACAAGAATGTCAAAATCGCGTATATAGGCGGGCTTCATCGGTCCTCCGCGGAAGGCGCTGACGATTGCAAGAGCGCACATTCCGTGAAGCGTTCGATCAAGATGTCGATTTCAGCCTTGCGCGCGAGTGCAGAGAGCCAATCGGCGGGCACGGATTCCAGACCGTACACGATGCCCGCGCATCCGCCCGCGACCATGCCCGTCGTGTCCGTGTCCAGCCCCAGGTTCACCGCGGCGAGGAGCACGTCCTTTGTCGACGAATACGAAAGGACGCACCACAGCGCAGCTTCGAGGGTGTCAACCAGGTATCCGGAGGACCGAATTTCGTTCTCGGAAAGAGAGGGTATTTCGTGGGAAATGATCCGCATGAAATGCATCAGCTCGCCGGAAAAAGCGGGCACCGCGGAATAATAGTCCACGGCCTGTTTTACCGCGTTTTTGTAGGCCGTCAGTTTGACCGGGGTAAGGAGGAGTTCGCGGATGAAAAGACAGTATATACCGCAGCCGACCTTCGACCTGGCGTGCGCGTGGGTTATAGACGATATCTCATGCACTTTATCAAGGAATTCCGGGATTTTCAACGCACGGAAATACAGGGCGACGGGAAGCATTCGCATGAGCGAACCGTTGCCGTTGTCGTCCTCGGAATCGCATCCCGACGCGAGGGCGCTCTCATGACTATTTCGTATCCTGTCAAGGGCAAGATAGGTTGTCAAACCGGTATCGAACACGAAGCCCGTCGGCGTCCAGTACGAATCGAAAAGCCACTGGCAGAAGGTTTCGCCCATTCTTTCGGAATCGTATCCGTCAAGCAGGCTTTCCATCGTGCAACAGGTGAGCGCGGTGTCGTCGGACCAGGTGCCTTCGGGCTGGTCAAAGCGGCCGTAGCCGAGCATGTTTTTGACACTGCTCAGCGCCAGCTGCTGCCGGGTCGAAGATTCGACCGGCACACCCAGCGCATCACCCGCAATTCCTGCGTACAGGGCGGATTTCATCATGTCTTTGAGGGTCATTGCTCGCCCGCAACAATCTGATGGGGTGAATCGATACCGTGTGCTCGTACTCTGGCGGATATCTTTCAGTAAAATAACATTTAGAAGCACAGCAGGTTAGGATTTTTTGCCCTGAAATTTCAGCTCGCAATCCGTGCAGCCGCTGCAGATCCTGCCGGGACGATTGAACATGAACGCACAACCGAACTCGGCCGCCCATCCGGCATATTCCGCTTTGCAGATCCTGTTTGCGATTTTGTCGCCGAAGTGTTCTCGTTTCGATTTGACAAGCTTGTCGTACCAGGGACAGTGCGAAATTCGTACCGTGAAAGAAGTCTCGTCCGCGGTGACGCTGTATACGAATCCGTCGAGCGAGAGTTTCGTCTCGAAGCATTCCCGCAGCGCGTCAAGGCCGCTTTTCTTGCCCAAGAATGTTTTCATTGCCCGTGCCTGGATCTTGGGCATGACCTGCCAGACTTTTTCGTCCAGTTCAAGGGCCTTGTCAAACCCGTCCTCCTCCTCCACCTTCATGAACCACAGCCCGTCCACAGAGGAATAACTCCGGCGGAAATAGTCAAGGGTCTGCTCAGGCGAAAGTTCTAGCATGGATCAAGCGCTCCGAAATGACAAAAGTGGTTCTGTGGAAAATCATGAATATACAAGAATTGGCTGTCACTTCGGCATACAAAGTAAGTAGTAGGGGAGAAACCTTTGCATTGTTCCTTCAGAACTGGTATTTTTAGCCTTCTATGAAGGCCATCGATTTTCACACGCATATTTTTCCCGATGATCTGGCTGAGCGGGCTATCGCCGCGTTGGTGCAAAACGCGCCGGGCGCTGAGCCGAAAACGAACGGTAAGGTTTCGGGATTGCGGGAGTCGATGAAGAAATACGGCGTGGCGAAATCCGTTTTGCTGCCTATCGCGACCAAACCTTCCCAGGTATCGACAATCAACAAATCGTGCGCGGCCCTCATGTCGGAAGACTGCATTCCTTTTGGAACCTTGCATCCGGACGTTCCGTCATTTGCGGACGAAATTGCTTTGCTCAAGTCGCTTAGTGTCAAGGGAATCAAATTCCATCCCGAGTACCAGGACTTTTACATAGACGACCTTCGGCTTTTTCCGCTCTATGAGGCGCTTGAAGCCGAGCGGATGATCGTTGTTTTTCACGCGGGAAAAGATCCCGGCCCGTTTACGTGTGATCATGCGCTACCGCCTGCGTTCAGGAAAATCCATGAAGATTTTCCCAGACTCAGGATGTCTGCCGCGCATATGGGCGGGTGGCAGGTTTGGAATGACGTTGAAAAGTATTCCGTTGACCTGCCGATTTATTTCGACACCGCCGCTGTCAGGGAATATCTTCCTGTTCCGGAATTCGTTCGTCTTGCACGCAAACATGGGACAGACAGAATCGTGTTCGGTTCGGATTCGCCATGGTACGACCAGGGCGTTGACATACAATGGATCCTTGATATGCCTCTTTCTGCTGAGGAAAAGGAACGGATCCTCTACAAGAACGCTGAATCGCTATTGGGCGGGGAATAGAATCACTTATGCAATCACAGGCGCTTTTGTCAGGCGATGAAGCGGTGGCGCGCGGTGCGTGGGAGGCGGGGCTTCGGGTTGCCTGCGCCTATCCGGGAACGCCGTCAACCGAAATCCTCGAAACCCTTGCCGGTTTCAAAGAGGTGGACGCGCAATGGTCAGTGAATGAAAAAGTTGCCTTCGAAGTCGCGTTGGCCGCGGCTATCGCAGGGGGAAGAAGCCTGTACGCATCCAAGCATGTCGGGCTGAACGTTGCCCTGGATCCGCTCATGACCGCTTCATACACCGGCATCAATGCGGGTTTTGTCGCCGTCGTGTGTGACGATCCGGGCTTGGCATCCTCGCAGAACGAACAGGATACGAGGTGGGTCGGCATGTTTGCCAAGATTCCGGTCATCGAGCCGTCGAGCCCCTCCGAAGCCTACCTTTGCATCAAAGAAGCATTCAAAATCAGCGAAAAATTCGACACGCCGGTCCTGTTCCGCATGACCACGCGCGTTGCGCATACAAAAGAAAATGTGCTGGTCGGCGCGCGTGAGGAGATCATGCTGCGCCCGTTTGAAACGGATATTCCCAAATATGTGATGGTTCCTCGCAACGCGTACCAGAAGCACATCCGCATCGAAAAACGGCTCGTTGATCTGGCATCGTTTGCGGAAACGTCCTCGCTGAACAGGATAGAAAAGGGGAGCGCCAAACTCGGGTTCATCACCTCGGGCGTGACCTACCAGTATCTCAAGGAAAACTATCCGGACGCGTCCTATCTCAAGCTCGGCTTCACGTATCCTTTTTGCGACAGGAAAATCGCGCGGTTCGCAAAGAGCGTCAGGGAGCTTGTCGTCATTGAAGAGCTTGATCCGATTATCGAGGAGCACATCAAGTCGCTGGGCATTCGATGCAAGGCAAAGCACGCGTCATTCCGCATTGGGGAACTCCTTCCCGAGCACATGCCTATCATATGTAATGGAGGCAGGAAAAAGGAGCTTGCGTCAACAGCTCGCAAGCCCGTTCTGTGTCCCGGATGCCCGCACCGGTTCGTGTTCTCGGTGCTCAAGCGCAACCGGGCGATCGTTACGGGCGATATCGGATGTTATACCCTGGCCGCGACGCCGCCGATGTCTTCGCTGCATACCTGTGTCTGCATGGGCGCAAGCGTGACGTTTCATGAAGGATTCCGCCGTATCATGCCGGACGCAAAAATCGTGGGTGTCCTGGGCGATTCAACCTTCGTTCATTCGGGGATCACCGGGTTGATCAATGCGGCGTACAACGGTATGAAAGGACTCATCATCGTCCTTGATAACGCGACAACCGCAATGACCGGGGGCCAGCACAATCCCGCGACCGGGAAAACGATCAGGGATTTGGAGACTCGCCGGCTGTCGCTCGAGGACATTTGCAAGGCATGCGGCGCGGACAATGTCGATGTGATCGATCCAAAAGAAATCCGGCAGCTGGACGCGTTGGTCAAGCGACGTCTTGCGGAAAAGGCACTGTCGGTCATCATCGCGCGGCGGCCGTGCAAGCTTATCGACCGCGAGCGCCGGTCCATGCCGGCGTACGAGTCTGAAAAATGCAAGACCTGCGGGCTGTGTTTCGGCATCGATTGCCCCGCGCTTGTCAAGACAGACGACGGTCATGTCGAGATTAACAGCGCCCTGTGCGCCGGATGTTACCTGTGCACGGACATCTGCCTGCCGGGCGCTTTGAAAAAGCCGGAAAAACAGGGATGAGGGCAGCGCAAATGTATGAATAAGAAAAATCAGAAGCAAAAAGAGAATGCCGCAATCTTCAACGTTCTTTTCTGCGGCACCGGCGGACAGGGCGTATTGACCGCAGCCGAAATCGCGGCTCTTGCCGCCATGCACTCGGGACATCACGTGAAGAAATCCGAAGTGCATGGCATGGCGCAGCGCGGCGGGTCCGTGGAATCGCACCTGCGATTCGGGAAAAGGATATTCTCGCCGCTCATACGACCGGGTACTGCCGACTTCCTGGTCTGTTTTGACGCCAACGAAGGACGTCGCATGAGCTTTTACCTCAGAAAGGGCGGAACGAGCCTGCTTCCTTTTCTGGTGGATCCCGCGACCCAGCCGACTGATAAGCGCTTTGTCAATACGTATTTTCTCGGCGTGCTCAGCGCGTTTCTGCCCATTCCCAATGGGGCATGGACAACTGCTCTTACCGGTAAATTGAAACGTTCGGTCAAGGAGAATCTGAATGCCTTCGAAGAGGGCAAAACTGCGGGGCTGCATTCGATGGCGCCGCTTTCGAGGCGCAAGGGGTAGACTGTCATGGAAATAACATTCTGGGACAAGCGCGGCGAAACACTGGACAGGGCCTCCCTGAAACTCCATCAGCTACGCCTGCTTCGCGAAACCGTGGCCCGCGCTCTCAACACGGCGTTGTACAAAGAAAAACTCGAAACGGCGGGCGTTTTCTCGGGCCAGGATATCAGCAGCATTGACGACGTGACCCGGCTCCCGTTTACGACAAAAAACGACCTTCGAGACGCCTATGCCCGCCGAAAGCACCTTGCCGTGCCCCTCGACGACGTCGTCCGTATCCATATGTCAAGCGGAACCACGGGAGTCCCGACGGTCATTTACCACACGCAACAGGACATCGACAACTGGACCGACCTTGTCGCGCGGTCGGTGGTCGCAACCGGGTGTTCGAGAAGCGACGTTTTTCAGAACATGATGACCTATGGGCTTTTCACCGGCGGACTCGGGCTTCACTATGGGGCGGAAAAGGCGGGCATGACCGTGATACCAGCCGGTTCCGGAAACACCAAACGTCAGCTCTGGCTCATGAAGGAGTTCGGCACCACCGTGGTTCATGCCACGCCGAGTTACATGTTGCATATCCATTCCGAGCTGGTCAGGGAAGGCATACAACGGCGGGACCTACGGTTGAAAAAGGCGTTTCTGGGCGCTGAGCCGTATTCCGAAAACACGAGGAAGAAAATAGAGGCGCTTTTCGGCATCGACGCATACAATTCCTACGGACTCAGCGAGATGAACGGCCCGGGCGTCGCGTTTGAATGTGTTCACAAATGCGGCATGCATGTCTGGGAAGATTCCTACATCGTCGAGGTCGTAGATCCCGACACCCTCGAATCCGTTGCGGACGGGGAGGAGGGCGAAGTCGTGTTTACCACGCTCAATCGAACGGCAACGCCTCTGTTGCGGTACCGGACGCGCGATCTTTCCCGGATACTCGGTGAACCGTGCGCCTGCGGCCGGACCCATCGACGCCTCGACCGTATCAAGGCCCGTACCGACGACATGCTCATCATCAACGGCGTCAACGTGTTCCCCTCGCAGATTGAAGAGGCGCTCATGAAAATGCCGGAAATGGGCACCAACTACCAGATTTTAATTGACAAGAAGGACTCACTGGACAAAGTCACGATCAAGACCGAGGTGCATTCCGACGCCTTCAAGGACGATATGCGCGATCTTGAGGCGCTCAAGCAGCTCATCAAGGACAGCATCAAATCGCAGATCCTTATCAATCCCACAATTGAACTGCATGAACCCGGCATGCTCCCGGTGTACGAAGGCAAGGCAAAGCGCGTTTTTGACAATAGGCCAGCCCTGTAACCAAGCAGCAGTCCCGCTCGGCGGGATAACCGTGCAGCTTTGTAGATAAGCTAAATCCCGTGGGACAATCGTCCCGAGCTTTGATGGGATAACCGTCCAGCTTTGTAGCTAAGCCATAATGTCAATTATTATATTTTTCCTAACCTTCTCATGATTGTGGAATAACCAATTTCAACATTATACACTTTTCATCAACAATTTTAAAGGGAGGTTGGATGCGTATTGTTTTGTCCATATTATCCGTCCTAGTCCTTGCAGGAATCGTTTCCGCCGCTGATTCCACGGCAGCAGTGGCCCCGGCCCCGCCAGCAACCCAGGCTGTCGAGCCGGCTCCTGCTCCTGCGCCAGCTCCTGAGGCAACTCCTGCACCAGCTCCTGCGTCAGCGGAAAAGCCGGCACAAGCCGCATGCCCGGCAAAATGTGCGCCCGCAGCGCCGCCCGTGACGTGGTACGGTTTGGCCATGTTCCGGCTCCGGGATGAGATCACCACCAATTATCCGAATACCGGCGCGAATGCTGGAAAAAGGCTGGAACAAGCCGCCTACTCCAATCAGATTGCCTACAAACTTGGTGTCAAAGCAAAGCCGAATGACCAGACACTATTGCAATTTGAAATTGGCAACGACTGGTATGCGACCGAGGAAGTCGAAGGAATTCCAGGAAATTATTGGACAAAGAGGAACCCGATGACGCCGTGGTTCGACCTCGCCTACGCCCAGTGGGATCCGGGATTCCTGCATATACAGGCGGGTATCATCCCTGTCAAGGGGACCGCGCTCATGGATCTTCTCGGCGTTTCCCTGTTCCTGAACAGAACCTATAAGATGGCAGCCCATATTCCCTGGGGCGTTGTAACCAATTTCAGCCAGACCGGATTGCGCCTGGGCGCTCCTATCCTTAAGGGTCCCGTCTGCCTCGGTGTGGACGCGATGTCCTTTATCATCGAGCAGCGTCCGGTGTATGCCATCGGCGTGGATTCGCTGAAGGTCAATGCAAGCGCGGTCGAATTCGGACTCGACGTCCCCCTGACTGTCGCCGGCATGAATCTTACGCCCCAGGCGTTCGTCATTCCGAACCGCAGCTTCAATAAGGCGAACGCGCACTCTGAGATCGAATTCGGCGCGGGTCTTGATTTGGGGTACAAATTGAATGACGGTGTTACGCTGCGGGCCGGATACGGCTATGCGCGCAATTCCAACAAGAGCAGCGCCAGCGCGACCAATGCCGTGTATGATATCTATAACGATCCGTTCAATATGCTCACCAAACCGGACACGGTCAACAGAACCATCGACAGCGTGAAGTTCGACCGTTGGGGGAACAACGTGAACGTGGGCACGACGGTCAAGCTCGGACCGGGAAAGTTTGATTTTGATTTTAATATCAGCAATGAGCAGAACGCGTTCAACAAGAACATCGACGATTGGTACCCCTTCTTTGACATCAAGTACGGGTGGGCGCTTTCGAAGAATTTCATCCTGATGCCGCGCGTCAGGCTCTTTTTCACCGAACCCAAGGTCGGGTTTAACAATGAATGCAAAACCAGGCCTGAGCTCATTTTTGCAGGAACGTTCTGATAGTTGGATCGTGACAAAAAAGAAAAGGCACGGGCGTCCCGCGGGACACCCGTGCCTTTTCTTTTTTGTCGTGGCAGCGTTTGTCAATGCACTGATACGGTATAATTTCCCACCGCGCCGTAGCTCCCGGTGACTTCAAAATAATACGTCCCGGTCGCAGGGCAGGTCCAGGTTATCCTGGCGTTCGTATTGCTTCCGGTCTGGTCGTCGTTGCTTGAAACGAGCGTCACGCCGTCTGTGGAAAACAGGTTCATGTACGTATCGGTGGATCCGAATGTCTCAATCGTGTACGTGGTTCCATCCGTCGCAGCGAACGACATCCAATCCTTGTCGCCGCTTGAGAGCGTGTGGCTTTGCGCCGTGGATCCGGGCGTGATCGATTTAGCAAGCAAAGCGGTACTGTCGGGTTCATAGGAATCGGTAACCGTCGGATTGACTATCAGGAAATACTTGCTGAAACCGTACACGCTGTCTGTTGCGGTGCTCGTTATCTTGATCCGGTACATGTCCGAGCGCAAAGACGTTGGGACAAACCAGAGCTGCGATCCGTTGGTCGTGGCCGTGCTTGACGAAATTGTCTGGACCACACCCGCCGTATCGTAGAGCTCGAGCTTTACATTTGCGCCTGGAGAGCCGGTGGAGGACCAGTATATCGTGTAGCTGTAGCCGGTCATCCAGGACGTCGTGGTATCCGGAGTCGAAACGGTCAACCGGGTTGGAGCGGGAACAATGGAGAATGCGCCGCTGTATCCGGCGATCGTCGTGTCTGTGGTGGACGCCACCTTGATACGGAGCTTGGTTCCCCCCGGCTGCGTTAAGGGGATTGCCCACGAATAATAGTTGTTGCTGCGGTAGGTACTCGAAGAGATCACCGAGAGCAGGGCGGTGGAATCATACAGGGAAATCGAAACATAGCCGCCGGGAATGGTGCCGCTGGAGCTCCAGGAAACGGTGAAGGTCGATCCGGCATTCCAAAGATTGCCCGGGGCAGGCGACGAAACCGTGATTCCAACCGGTATATTGGTTATCGCAAAATAGTTGCTCATTGAGAAAATCGTGTCATGCGTGGTGCTGCTGATCCTGATCTGGTACTGATTTCCCGTATGCAATGACGCCGGCAAGAGCCATGCGTAATAGCCATTGGCTGTGCTGGCACTCGCTACGATGGTTTGAGTGAATCTTGAAGAGTCGTACAGCTCCAGCCTGACATTCGATCCTGGCGCCCCGGCCGAGGTCCAGTAGATCGAGTAGCTCGTGCCCGTATACCACGATGACGATGTGCCGGGACTCGTTATTGTCAATCGCGCCGGAACCTGCACGATCGTAAAGTAGTCGCTGAAACCGAAGATGGAGGGATACGTGTAGCTGGCCACCTTGATGCGGTATTTGGAACCGCCCGGAAGCGTCGATGGAACGATCCATCCGTAGGTGCCGTTGCTCGCTAGGGCTGATGAGCTTAAGGTCTGGACAAAAATCGAGTCATTGTACAGTGAGACCGTCACGTAGGAGCCGATTGAACCGGTCAAGGACCAGTATATCGAATAGGTCGATGCCACGTTCCAGACCGTGGATTTGCCCGGCGTCGTGACCGTAATCGAGGTCGGGACATTGGTGATCTTAAAATAGCTGCTGTAATTGAGAATGGTGGAGTCGGCGATGCTGCTGATTTTTATCCGGTACGACCCTGTTGCGATCGTCGGCGGGACGACCCACGCATACGAGCCGTTCGTCGCATACGCGACACTGGTTATGGCGGAAATCTCCGCGGAGCTGTCGCATAGGGAAAGTTTCACGTACGTTCCCGGATTGCCGGTATAGGTCCAGTACACGGAATATGACGAACCGGTGTTCCAATTCGTCGACGAGGACGGCGTGGTCACCGAGAGCGTCGTAGGCACTTTCGTGATGGTAAACGGGTCACTGAAATCATAGACCGTGGTGTCGGTCGTGCTCGTGATCTTGACCCTGTATCGGGAGGAGGTCCCGACGGAATTGGGGACGGTCCAGCTGAAATATCCGTTTTGTAAATAACTGTTTGCGGTAATGTTCATGACATACGAGGTGCTATCGTATAAGTCAAGCTTGACATAGGAGCCAAAATTTCCCGAGGAGGTCCAGTAGATGGACCCGCTTGAGCCTGTATTCCACTGCGTCGAGGATTTTGGATCGGTTATGGTCAATGTGCTGGGGATCTGGGTTATTGCGAACTGGTCACTCTGGTCGTGGATCGACGTGTCGTTGTCGCTGACGATGCGGATACGATACGCGCCGGACGACGGCAATGTCCAGGGTATTGTCCAGGAGTAATTGCCGTCATTGGTAGTGCTTCCTGCGATGGGCTGGACAAGTGAATCGTTGCGGAATACATAGAGCGACACGGTCGATCCGGAATTTGCGGAATATGCCCAGTTGATGGAAAGTGTGGAACTGCTTCTGAGGCTTGGTAATCCTGACACGGGTGACGTTATCGCAAGGATGGCGCCGCTGACCCTGATATCGATCGAATATGCGGCGGCACTCGACCACGAGGGCGAAGAGATCTTGAAATAGTAGGTGCCGCTGGAAATGCATGTCCATACGGCCATCGCATTGCCGCCCACGCTGCTGTTGGCCGAGGTGGCAAGCGGCGTAAATGCGTTGGTGGCGAAAAGTTGGAGAAATGTGTTGGCGCTGCCATGGGTTTGAATGCAATAAGTTCTGCCTGCCGTGGCATCAAACTTGTACCAGTCCGTATCAGGAGGCGACATACGATGTTTTTGGGGAACTCCTGTTGTGTCGAGAACTGTAGCCTGCGAAGCTGATCCGTCCGGTTCATAGGTGTCTGTGTTGTTGACAACCGTAAATACGCCGCTAAAGCCGTAAACCGATGTCCGGGTCGTACCGCCGATCCTGATTCGGTATAGGGTGTCTCCCGCAACATCGGTGGAGACCAGCCACGAATAAGCGCCGGTGTTGGAGGCCGACGGTGCAATTTGCTTTACGTATCCGGTGTCGCTGTACAGGTCGATGGTGACCGTGTTATCCACGTCCCCGGTGCAATTCCATTGGATATCGTAGGCCGCCCCGGCGTACGCGGTGCCGGATGACAAGGGAGAAGTAACCCTGATCGATGGCGTGGAAGACACGGCGTTGTTGGCGCAATCGCTCAAGATGAGAGCCACGGCGAAAATAAGAGTTGCAATCCTTATGCTATTCGGTATCATGTCGCTTTCTATACTCCCCACAGCACCCGCCCCTTGGAGAGAAGCTTTTAGGCTATCGCATGAGCCGTATGGTTTTCCATTGGACAACATTTTCCCACCGGACCCGAACGGCATAGACGCCGGCTGCGATGGATCGGGGGATCCTGAAATAGACGCGCTGGTCGGAACTGACCGGAGCGATTTTGTCGTACAAAGAAAGGCGGCCGGTTATGCTGATCAGGCTCAGCGTTATCGGAGAAGCGACGCCGGGAGCGGAAATGCAAATGATCCCGTCCTTGCGGAGCGATACAAACGCGGCAGTTCTTGCCAAGCCTTTTCCGTCCGCAGAAACTGGCGGGCCAATGCCGGTCGGGTTGAGATTTATCGTGGAAATGACAAGCTGGTCATTCGTGTAAACCATCTGTGACCAGAAACCGCCGGTCGTATGCGTCGAGTCAACGCCTACCACGGTGGAAAGGCCTGCGGTAGCGACGATCGAATAGGATACTTCCGCGACTCCCCAGACGGGAATATTCGTGAAATACCATCGCAGTACGGTATTGCCGCTTCCATCGGTCAGGCTCTCGAAACTCTGCAGCGGAACGGTACTGCCGGGTGTGGCACGTTGCGAACCGGCAATATAATTGAGCGGGGGATGGTTGATGACCTCCTGAATCATCAGCTTCCTGGCCGCAAGTTTCTGCTGGATGATTTGGTGCGCCAGGGAAGCGTAGGCGTTTTGCAACTCAAGGTTGCTTTGCGCGTTGTAGAAATTGCCGCCGCCGGCAACGGCAAGGGCGTGCAGTTCGACCGTGTCGCCGTCCATGAAGCCGATCGTATGGAATTGCAGCCCCTGTGTCCTTCGCAGACTGTCAAGTAATGTCGTTGCGGTGCTGCGCGGTTCTCCGTCGTTATTGACGCCATCGGACAGCATGATGACCACTTTTGTCGCCTCAGCCCTTGAGAAACTTGATAAATGCTTCATCGCAACCACGCTGGAAACCCGCAGGGGCGTGTAGCCGTACACAGCGTCGTTGGGGTTGATGCTGTCGCTGATGAACGACCGTGCCGTTTTGAAGCTCGAGGTAAAATTGCACCATTTCTGGTAATAGACCGACGGAACTGAGGTATCCGCAAGGTAAACGTCCCCGCTCCCGCTTGCGCTTGTCCACCCGAGTATGGAAATCCTGTCCTGGGGTTTGAGGCTGTCAAGAAACCCCAATGCCGCGGATTTCGCCATCTGGATCCGGGTCAGCCCGCCGGCCTCAACCGTTTCCATGGAACCGCTCAAGTCGATAGCGAGGATAACGTCCACCGGAGCGCGGACGGTGTCGGGAGAGACCTGAACCGGCTTCGTGGCATACGAGGTGTCGATGGTACGGTCGACAAGCTCGTTGGCGAGTTTCGCATACGCGGAATCGAGTTCGCCGGAATTGACCGCATTGTAAAAGTTGCCGCCGCCCGCGGTCGCCAGCGCGTGCAGCCCGAGCGTATCGCCCTGCATGAAACCGATAGTGTTGAACTGGAGTGCCCGGGTCCGAAACAGGCTGTCGATGAATGCAACCGCGGTGGCGCGCGGGACCCCGTCGTTGTTTTCTCCGTCGGACAGCATGATCACGACTTTTTTCGCCTGTTGCCTTGCTAATGCGGAAAGGCGGGAGAGGGCCATAACACTTGCTATGTGCATCGGCGTGTTGCCGAACTGGCCCGTAGAAATGACGTTGTGAACCACCAGTGTCTGACCGTCGCAGGTGTCGGTCGTGCGGCTATTGCCGTCGAGAAAAAGGCTGTCCCGGATAAAGGAGCGCGCCGTATTGAAGTCCGTGGTAAGGCCGCTCCATTTCTGGTAGAATTTGGTCGGTGACGCGGAATCCGCAAGGACAAGCCCCGTGCTCGTGCTTGTCCATCCGAGTATCGCGACCCTGTCCTCGGTTTTCAGGCTGTCCAAAAAACCGAGCGCAGCGGCTTTTGCCCAAACGATGCGGCTGTGAGCGGTTCCGTTGGTCGAATCCATAGAATTACTGAGATCAATGGAGAGCACGATGTCGACAGGAACACGCGTGGTGTCAAAGGTCGTGTCGACCCTCCAAAGCGTATCGTACTTTCCTTGCGCGAAGAACCGGAGTTTGACGCTCAGCGTGTCTTTGCCCAGGGTGTCGAGGGTTCGTGACGTCTTGATGGTGACATCTGCGCCGCTGCTGTGACAGGGAAGGAGGAGCGCAAAAAAAAGAAGGCAGAAAGATACCGGGTTTTTCGGAAATTGAGCATGAAATGCCATTGCAGGCCCCTTCTGCCATGTAATATAAGGTATTCTGGCTCGATCGGGACTTTAATAGTTGCTCAAGAGCGGGCGGAGGTTCAATTTATCCTGCTATGCAATAGTACCTGACTCCGAGGGGGAAAGTCAAGGCAATAACCCGTTTTTCAGGCATCCGTTTAGAGAATAAGATTTGTCGCCCGGCTCACCGTTTATCAATGACCACCGGCTGTTTCTTTCCCCGCACTTCGTTTTGCAATGAATTCTCTTCAATAAAGGACACTGCGGCCGAGATGCCCAGGATCGTTTCGAACTGGTGCGCCAGGTTCTTCCGAAGGTTTTCCAACTTCTTGATTTCGTCGATGATATCGCTGTTTGAATCCACTGCGACTCGGATTTCAATGGTGTCGACATTGTCTTTAGTGTCAAGAATGATACTACACAACGGCGCGATGCCCGGAGTGGCCAGCACGGTGTCCCGGATCTGTGATGGAAAGACTTTGGCGCCCTGCAGCATGATCAGGTCGTCGGTCCTGCCCAAAACTCTGCTCATTCTCACGAACGTCCGGCCGCATGTGCATGGGCCGGCAACGATGCTGGCGCGGTCCCCGGTCCGGAACCGCACGAGCGGAAAGGCTTCTTTGGTGATGGTAGTGAACACGAGCTCGCCTTCTTCGCCCGGTTTGCAAGCTGCCAGCGTCTTCGGGTTGATGACCTCGACGATGAAATGGTCCTCGTTTATATGCAAACCGGTTCTCTTTTCGCATTCTGCTGAAACGCCCGGGCCCATGATTTCGCTCATGCCGTAGCTGTCGTACGCAGTCATATGGAAGGTTTCCTCGATCTCGCTGCGGACCGCTTCGCTCCACGGTTCAGAGCCGAAAACGCCGCGTTTCAGGTGCATCTGTTCCGGGTGCATGCCCATTGTCTTGAACAGTCGCGCCAAAGCCAGGGCCGCGGACGGCGGGCAGATGAGCGCCGAAGTCTTGAAATCCTTCATGATGAGAATCTGGTCCGCCAGGTTCCCCTGGGACGAAGCTGGAATGACCGACGCTCCGAGCCGCTCAGCCCCGAAGTGATAGCCAAGGCCGCCGGTGAAAAGACTGTAGGTGAACCCGATCTGGACAACGTCATGCTCGGTGATGCCGGCCCAGGAAAGTTCGCGTGCGACAAGTTCCGACCAGTGAACGATGTCGTTCTTCGAATACCCGACCACGATGGGCTTGCCGGTCGTGCCTGAACTTGCGTGGATGCGCACGATGTCGCGCAGGGGCAGCGCGAACATGTCGTAAGGATAGCTGACGCGCAAGTCGTCCTTGGTCGTGAATGGCAAATTTTCAAGGTCGGCAAGCGACCTGATCTTTTCGATGTCTATTCCTGTTTTGTCAAGTGCACCCTTGTAAAAGGCGACGTTGCGGTACACCCGGTTCAGCGTGGTCTGCAACCGTTCGATCTGCAACTGCGCCAGGTCGTCGCGGGACATCGTTTCAACGGATTTTGGGATGGTCATGATTATCTCCTGTTCAATCATCAATCCTCTGATACTCTTTTCCTAAATAGGCCCGCTGGACGTCCTTGTTGTTCAAGAGCTCCTGCGCCGTGCCTTCCAGAACAATTGATCCCGTTTCCATGACATAGCCGCGGTCTGCCATGGCGAGAACGGCCTTGGAATTCTGTTCCACGATCAGGATCGTCACACCTGCGTCGCGCAGTTTACTAATGGTAAGAAGTATCTCTTTCACCACCATCGGCGCCAAACCCATGGACGGCTCGTCCAACATGATGAACGAGGGCTTTGCCATGATCGCCCGCCCGATGGCGAGCATTTGCTGTTCTCCTCCGGAAAGCGTTCCGGCAAGCTGGGCCGTGCGCTGCCGCAGGACTGGGAAAAGTCCGAACACCCTTTCGAGATCTCCCGTGACTGCCGCGCCTTCCCGTTTTCTATACCGTGTGTAGGCCCCCAGGACGAGGTTCTCAAAAACGGTCATGGGGGCAAAGATCTGCCTGCCTTCGGGAACCAGGACGCAGCCGCGTGACACGATACGATGCGCGGGCGCTCCGGTCAAGGGGATGCCGTTGAAAAGCACCTCGCCCGACGCGGGACGGACGACGCCGGCGATGGAGTGGAGCAGGGTGGTTTTTCCCGCGCCGTTGGCGCCGATGATCCCGACGATTTCTCCCGGATTGACATGAAGGGAAACGCTCTTCAGCACCTTGAGCTTGCCGTATCCCGATTCAAGGCTCTTTACCCTAAGCATGGTCGTCTCCCAGGTATACCCGTACGACGTCGGGATTCGCCTGGATGTCGCGCGGTTTTCCCTGGGCGATCATCCTGCCGAACGACAGCACGTTGATCTCGTCGGAAACTGTCATGACCAGCGACATGTCGTGCTCGACAAGCAAAACGGTGACGCCGCGGTCCCTGATCTGGCGGATCGTTTCGCCGAGCCGCAGCGTTTCCTGCATGTTAAGACCGGCCGCCGGCTCGTCGAGCAAGAGCAGGGACGGCTCGGCGGCCAAAGCGCGGGCCAATTCCACGTGTCGCTGCAGGCCGAATGAGAGGCTTTGTGCATTGATATCTGCAAGATGGCGGACGCCGAGCATCGCAAGCATGCCGAGGGCGCGCTCTCGAACGTGCCGTTCCTCGGCCCACGTCGCGGGGAAATTGAGCATTCCCATGGCCATGGAGGCCGAGCTGCGGACGTGCATGCCGACCATCACGTTTTCGAGAGCGGACATTTTCGCGAAAAGCTTGATGTTCTGGAACGTCCTGGTGATTCCCCGGCTGGCGATGGCATGCGGCGCGAGACCGTGGATGGGCGCTCCCTTGAACAGCACGGTCCCGGAATCCGGTTTGAGCGCGCCTGAAATGAGGTTGAACAGGGTCGTCTTGCCCGCGCCATTGGGGCCGATGAGCCCTTTGATCGTGCCCGCCTCTACGCAGAAACTCACGTCGTTGACAGCGTGCAGTCCGCCGAACCTGCGGTTGAGATTTCTCACTTCAAGAAGCGGCATCAAGGGCCTTCCCGCTTTTTTCATCTTCCCCCTGTCTTTCAAGAGAGGGGGAATGAGGGGGTGAGTTTTCCGTTTTCCTGTTTCGCAACAGATTCCAGCTTCTGTTCATCACGATCCCGTTCGGCGCAAAGAGCATCATGAGAACCAGAATGAGTCCGAATACCGCTTCGTCGTACGAACCGAAGTACCCGCGCAGGGAAAGAAAATTGAGCACGATCCCTGCGACGATGGTGCCCCAAAGGTTTGCCATCCCGCCCACGGCAACGATCGCAACATACCGCACCGATTTCATGACGGATGCCTCGGATGGGCCGATGCCGCCGTTAAAATGGGTGAGGAAGATTCCTGCGATCGAGGCCAACACCGCGCTGATCACGAACAGGTGGAGCTTGTAGCGTGCCGTGTCGATTCCCATCGCCTCAGCCGCATCTTCGTTGCCGTGTATGGACCGAAGGGCACGGCCCGCCCGCGAATTGACAAGATTGTGCATGAGCAACGCGGCGATGATCACCAGAAACCAGGCGATGTAGTAATTCGGAATGCGGTCCGTCATGTTCCCGCTGACCCTCAGGCCTTGCACAAGGAAAAACGGCGGAACATTGGAAATGCCGTCGGCGCCGCCGAAGACCTTGGTGCCGAGTACGATTTTGTAAATGATTGTGCCGAATCCGAGCGTAGCCATTGCAAGATAATGGCCTTTGAGCCTCAATACGGGAATTCCTATCAGGTACGCGATGACAACAGTAGCCATGACCGCAATTGCGCACGACAACCAGGGATTGCATTGCGCGAGAGTGGCCCCGTACAGGTCTTTGGTCTGCAAGAACAATCCGGCCTTGACGCATAAACGTCCTGCCGGGCCGTGGGTTAATCCTGTCATATCAGCAGTTGTCAATGCGGCCGCGGTATATCCCCCGATCGCGAAGAAACCCGCATGACCCAGGGAAATCTGACCCGCGTATCCCATGAGCATGCACAGCCCGATGACCACAATCGTGTAGTAGGCGGACATGGTCAGCTGGGTCAGGTAAAAGCCGGTGCCGGTACCGGAGACAATGAGCTGCAAGACGACGACGATCGCGGCGATAATGAGAATTGGAAAATATCGGCTACTTTGCATTTTTCTTGATCTTTCACCCCTTCTCCTGTAGGAAAAGGGGTTGGGGATGAGGTCGCATCTGTATTTAGAATTCCTTCAAGCGTCCCGCTTCCTTGTTCCCGAAAATTCCCGATGGCCTGAAAAACAATATGGCCAGCAGGATGCCGATTGCGATAACATCCTTGAATGCGACGGGAAGAACGCTGATGCTGAATGCCTCGATGACTCCGAGCAGCAATCCCGCTGCCACCGCGGCAGTGGTGTTTCCCAAACCTCCCAGAATCGCGACTGTAAATCCCTTAATGGCCAGCGGCGCTCCGCACTCGTAATGCGTCTGAGTCAAGGGTGATATGACGCATCCGGCCAGCGCCCCGATGGCAGCGCTTAACATAAAGGAAAACGTGACCATGCTTTTCGCGTTGATGCCGCACAGGGTCGCCGCGGTCCGGTTCGCGGAGCACGCGCGCATGGAGCGGCCGGTGAGCGTGCGGGTGAAAAATAAAGACAAAAGCGCCACCATTGTTCCGCATACGGCAAGCACCCAAATCACTTGCGGCGATATATGGGCGCCGAAAATCGAGATTGACGAACATTCGTTGCCCGTAAAATAGGGGAGAGAGCGGACTTTCTCGTCCCAGACATGTAGTGCAGCCTCGCGAAGCAGGATGGAAACGCCGATGGTGATGATGATCATACGGAGCACGCCCGGGTTTTTGAGCCACCGGATAAAGGTTAATTCCACGAGTCCGCCCACAATTGAGGTAATCACCACGGCGCAGGCAATCGCCAGAGGCAACGGCATGAATGCCGACAATGAAATCGCGGTCATTCCGCCGAGCATCACAAACTCTCCCTGCGCGAAATTGATGATGCCGGTCGTGTTATATATGATATTGAAGCCGATCGCCACGATCGCGTAAATGCTGCCGCTGGTTATGCCGGAAAGGAAGTATTGGAGAACGAGTTCAAAGGACATGCACTGCTCTGGCGTTTGTGAGTGGGTTCAGGTTGTTGTCGTTCATCATATAATTTGACCTCACCCTATCTTCCCCTTCCCCTCTTTCCCTCTCCGGCAGGAGAGGGAAAGAGGGGGGCCCTGAGCGAAGCCGAAGGGCGGGGAGATAGGGTGAGGTCAAGCAAGAATAACACTAAATCAACAAATCCATCAATTCGTATACACTACGAACTTTCCGCCCTTGACCGTCAGCATTTCGAATGCGTTGATGTCAAGGCCGTTGTGGTCGGTCGGTGAAAAATTGAAAACGCCGGCCGTGCCTACGAAACCTTTGAGGTTTTCGATGGCAGCGCAGACTTTTTCCTTGTCGGCCCCCGCGGTCTCGATCGCCTTTGCAAGGATCGTGATCGCATCATAGGCATGCCCGCCAAAGGTGCTCACGTCTTCCTTGTATTTTGCTTCGTAATCCGCCTTGTATTTTTCCAGAAGCGCCTTTTGCGGGTGATCCTTTGCAAGCGCATCCGCGACAAGCAGGCGACCTGCGGGGAAGATGATGCCTTCGGCCGCTTCGCCTGCTGCCTGCACGTATTTGATGTTTCCGAACCCGTGGCTCTGGAACAGCGGGATCTTGAGACCGAGCTGCTTGAGGTTCTTGGCCAGAATCGCCTGGGCCGGTTCTATCGACCAGTTGACAATTGCGCCGACATTTGCAGCCTTGACTTTGGTGAGAACGCCGGAAAGGTCGGTGGCGTCCTTTTCATACACCTCGCTCATGGCGATCTGGATCTTGTATTCAGGCGCGATCTTTTCGAGCTGTTCCTTGCCCGCTTTTCCGAAACCGGTATTGCTCGACGTAACCGCGATCTTGTCGATTTTGAGTTTCTGCAGCGCCATGAATATCTTGCGTGCGGCGTCGCTGTCTTTCTGGGGCGTCTTGAACACGTACTTGGCAAGCGGATTGACAATAACCTCAGCCGCGGCGCATGACATCAGGATCGTTTTGCTTTGGTCGCACAGGGTCTTGATCTGCATGGTTTCGCCGCTGGTGGAAGGCCCGATGATGGCGAAAACCTTTTCCTCTTCGATCAACTGCTTTGCAAAGGAAACTGCCTTTTCAGGATTACCCTGGGAATCTTTAATGAGGAGGACCAGCTTTTGTCCTTTGATCCCGCCTTTGGCATTGATGTCGTCTACCAGCATCTGCGCGGTTTTTTGCTCGGGCGCTCCAAGAAATGACGCTCCGCCCGTTATGGCGAAAATGGCGCCGATCTTTATGGGCTCGCCCGCCTTTGCCGGAGCTTGCACCGCAGGTGCGGCTGCGGCTGCCGGTGCGACACCTGCGGCTTTTGTCGAAGTCTGGGATGCTGGCGACGCGGCTTTTGTGTCCTTGGCATCTCCCGCAGCAAATGATGAACCGCACATCGTGATAGCGATCGCGGCAATCATCGCCGCAATTCCACGCTTAGACATGAAAACCTCCTGTTTGAAAAAGGGTAATTTCATTGAAATCTGCTTTAGCACCTGAGCGGTTGATTCCCTCGCCTCACCCCTGGACGAAGTCCAGGGGTGAGGCTGGTTTCTAAATCTTTTTAGCCTCAGCCGTCGTCAATAGCTTGTATCCGCTTTTCGTGAAAACCTCTATGGCCTTGTCTGAGTTCTCTATTCGCAAGAAAAGGATCGCCTTGTTGGAATATTGTTCCACGAAGGAATACGTATACTCGACGTTCAGGCCGTTCTTGTCGCACAGGTTCATGAGGTCGTAAAAGACGCCTTCACGGTCCTCGATTTCTACCGCAATGATCGTATTGACCTTTACCGTAAACCCGGCAATCTTGAGCACCTCGTACGCCTTTTCAGGGTTGTTGACGATCATCCGGAGGATGCCGAAATCCGACGTGTCGGCAATGGTAAGAGCGCGGATATTCACCGAATTGTCCCTGAGCACCTGCGCCACGTGTGCCAGCCTTCCTGGCTTGTTCTCAAGGAAGACCGAAATCTGTTGAATGTTCATGGTTGTAGCTCCTTTATTGGATTTCATTTTGCTCGGTTCTGCTTCGCTCACCAAGCGATTGAGTATACCAAACCCTGAGCGAAGTCGAAGGGTGAGTTAAATCACCCTCTTGTCTATTATTCTTTTCGCTTTGCCCTCGCTCCTGGCAATCGTTTTTGGTTCCACGAGTTTTACCTTTGCGTTGATAAGCAAAGCTTCATGCAGCTGATGTTCAATTTCTTTTTCCCTGCGTTCCAACCCTTTGACTTCATCGGTAAAGATTCCCTCTCTAACTTCCACCTGCACTTCAATGCAATCGAGGTTGTCCCTGCGGTCCACGACAAGCTGGTAGTGCGGTTCAACGCCTTCCATGCGCAACAAGACCTCTTCGATCTGCGATGGAAATACGTTCACGCCGCGAATGATGAGCATGTCGTCGGTGCGGCCCAGAATGCGATGCATGCGGACCTGGGTCCGGCCGCAGCCGCATCGTGTCCGGTCAAGGTAGGTGATGTCCCGTGTACGGTAGCGAATGACCGGCGTGCCTTCCTTGGTGAGCGTGGTAAGAACGAGCTCGCCTTTTTCCCCGTCCTTGACGGGTGCGCCAATCTCGGGGTCGATTATTTCGGGATAAAAATGGTCTTCAAACACGTGAAGCAGATCTTGCTTTTCGCATTCCGAGGCAACACCAGGGCCAATGATTTCGGTTAATCCGTATATATCGATGGCCTTGACGTGGAGTTTTGCCTCAATCTCCTTGCGCATGTTCTCGCTCCACGGTTCAGCTCCGAAGAGTCCGGTTTTCAGGGGCAGTCTGGAGAAATCCATTTTTTCTTCTTTTCCTGCTTCCGCGAGGTAAAGACTATAGGATGGCGTGCATGTAAGAACTGTTGTCCCGAAATCCCGCATGATCTGAAGCTGGCGTTTGGTGTTGCCGCCCGATATTGGAATGACCATGGCGCCAATCTTGCGCGCGCCGTAGTGAACTCCCAAACCGCCGGTGAAAAGCCCATAGCCGTACGCATTTTGCACCCGGTCCTTGACCGTCGTGTCTCCCATGGAAAGCGTGCGCGCCATGACCTCGGACCAGATTTCAATATCTTTCTTAGTGTAGGCATCCACAACCGGTTTGCCCGTTGTGCCTGACGAGGTGTGGATTTCCACAATGTCGTTTATGTCGCTGGCCAACAGACCGTACGGGTATACGTCGCGCATCTCGTCCTTGGTGATAAAGGGCAGTTTCACAATGTCCCGGATGTCCTTGATGTCAGATGGTTTGATGCCGGCTGCGTCCATCTTGCCCTTGTAAAAAGCGTTTGTCAGGTAAACCTTTTTGACAAGGGCTTTCAAACGCTTTGTCTGCAACAGCGCAAGCTGTTTTCTGCTCATGGTCTCATATTCTCTGTTCCAAATCATAAGCATACCCCGTCGAGGAAAACAGGTTCGGAAGAATCGATGTAAACAATAGTTGGAAGATAGGACTTTTGTAACATAATAACATAATTTCGGCTTCACGCTCGGGCAACAGATTCAAAATTAACAAAACGGTTTTGTAAAAATAATTTGCCGATAGTATATTACTTCATCTTGTATAGACAATGTGGCCTTCGTGACACCTCACTCGCTGCAGAAAGAAGGACAAGAAGCTTATGTTTAAGGATCGGCTCAAGTTGTTTATGACGCTTTTTGCGGGATTCGCCTTTCTCTCAATGCTTTACGGCCAGGAGCCGGCGCCGCAGGCACCCGGACCGGCTGCCCAATCTGCTCCGGTCGATACCGGGGCGGAAAAAGCAAAACAGGCAGCGCCCGTAACACCGGCAACGCCGATTGCGCCGGTTGCGCCTGCAGTCCCGGCAGCATCGGTTGCAAAGGAAAAACCGGAGATCGCACCGCTGGAAGTTTCCGGAATAATTACTGACGCAAAGACCGGCAGCACTCTCGCCAACATAACCGTACGGGTAAAAGGCACCTCAATAAGTACCATGACCGATGAAAATGGCAAATTCTCAATTGCCGTGCTCAATCCTGAGGCAACTCTTGAGTTTTCAGCAGACGAATACCTTAAACAGTCCGTTGCGCTAGCTGGAAAGACCGCCCTCGACATAAAGATGGATAAGGACATCAAGACATTGGACAAAATGGTTGTTGTAGGATATGGAACAACAAAGAAGTCCAACTTGACCGGGTCGATCACCCAGGTGGACTCCAAACAACTCGAAAATACCGCTGATGTCAGTATAGAAAAAGCCCTTCAGGGCAAGGCTGCAGGTGTTTTTGTCTCGCAAAACAGCGGTGCGCCGGGAAAAGATGCCACCATAAGAATCAGGGGTGTCGGTACCATCAATCAAGCTCAACCTCTATTCGTTGTCGATGGAGTAGCAACAGAATCAATTGGCGACCTGAGTCCAAATGATATCGCCTCCATATCAATACTTAAGGATGCGCCTGCTGCAGCGATTTACGGCTCGCGAGGCGCAAACGGCGTTATCTTGATAACAACGAAAAAAGGTAAAGAAGGAAAAAGTGAGGTAACCTGGGACGCCTATGTCGGTATCCAGCAACCGTGGAGAACTCCGAAGATGTGCACCGGATCCGAATGGTGGAAACTGCACAAGGATGCAATTAGGAATGACAGTATCTACGCTACTGACGATTCAACACGGCATTTTTATTATGTGCGCGATTCTATGGATAATGAGAATTATTCCGGTGTTTACGCCCCGCTTACAACCGGAGCCGGCACCAATTGGTTTGACCAAATCCTTAACAAGAATGCAATCATTTCTTCAAATACAGTTTCCTTGATGCGTGGCACGGACAAACTTTCTTACTACTTGAGCGGTGACGTTACGACCCAGGACGGAATAATCAAAGGGTCAGGGTATCAAAAGTATGGCCTGCGCGTAAATACGGAAGACAAACTTACCGACTGGCTTTCCATCGGAAATAATCTCGGCATCAGCAATTTGAGGACGCAACATGCCGACGAATCAGATGAATGGAATAGTCTCGTTGCTGCATCACTCAGCATCGAGCCAGTTGTCCCAGTTGCAGATGCAAATGGAAATCTTGTCCCATCAGTGAATGAGCAGAAGAACCCTCTCGGCATTGTCCAAAATACGTTCAACGATGATGTCAAGAATCTGCTGGAAGGCAACATTTTCGCCGATCTGAATATTTTTAATACTTTAAAGTATCATGCGAGCCTGGGGTTGGATTATTCCGATCTTAACACCTATTTCTTCCTTCCTACCTATGACATCGGACCTGTCGACCAGAACAACACGAGCATGGTCCGGCGAGACTATGATCAGACCTTCAATTGGGTATTCGAGCATACGATAACCTATGAAAAAACGTTTGCTGATGTGCACAATTTTTCTCTCATGATTGGCCAGACCGTTGAATTTGACAGCGCAGAACACCTTGAGGCCCAAAGTACGGACGTTCCAAGCAATGAACAGTCTCAGCGCTGGCTCAGTTCCGCGACAAGCACGGAACCGTTTGTGGCTGGTTCTCCTTCGGTCCATACGCTCTTATCGTATTTGGGAAGGTTGAATTACGACTACAGCGGCAAGTATTTCCTTTCCGCAACGTTGCGCAGGGACGGTTCGTCACGGTTCGGCCCGGACTACCGCTACGGCACGTTTCCTTCCGTTTCAGGTTCGTGGAGAATGTCGGAAGAGCCGTTTCTAAAAGGAAACCCCATCGTGAGTAATTTGAAATTGCGGGGCGGCTGGGGAATGCTTGGCAACCAGGAAATCGGTGATTACGCCTTTGCCACGGTTGGCACCAACGGCCAGAAGTACAACTATTCAGATCAAATCGTCAACGGGACCACCTATCTCACGGTCGGTATGCCGAATATTCACTGGGAATCCCAGACTTCGACCAACGGCGGATTGGACATCGGAGCCTTTGATGACAAACTGGAATTGTTGATGGATGCTTATGAAAAGAAAACAACGGACATGCTCATTCAGCCGACGATTCCTTCAAATGCCGGGCTTGATACTGCCCCCACCGTCAACGGTGGGTCGGTGAGGAACTTCGGGTTTGAGGCAACGTTGAATTATAAACAAGAATTCGGCGATTTCCGAATAGAAGCAAGCGGAAATATCTCAACCTACAAAAATCGGGTGCTGAGCCTTGGGGCAACCGGCCAACCGATCATGGACGCGAGCGTGCGCGGTATCGCGCTTGTAACAAGAACTGAGGTCGGGCATCAAATCGGGGAGTTCTATGGGTATGAAACCGACGGTCTGTTCCAGAACCAGGCGGAAATAAACGCCGACACGACCGCGGATGGCACTCTGGTCCAACCCAACGCAAGACCCGGCGACATTCGCTACAAGCACAATGCCGACGGTTCGTACACACGAGGGTTCATCGGAAGTCCTCATCCCGCGTTCACGTTTGGCTTTAACCTTGACGTTGGATACAAGGCATGGGATGTGAATATCTTTTTGCAAGGGTCGGTCGGTAACAAGATTTTCAATGCAACCCGGTACACTGTTGACAACAACGCAGGAACCTTTAACCTTAACGAGAGTATGCTTAACGCGTGGAGCGGGCCCGGATCGACCAATGACCCGAATCTATCGAGGATGACCGTTGACAATTCAAATGACAATCTTCTGTTTTCCGATCGATATGTCGAAGACGGCTCCTACATGCGTGTCAAGAGCCTTCAAGTGGGATATACGCTCCCTGATGAAATTTGCAAAAAGCTTAGAGTACAGAAACTCAGGATCTATATCGGAAGCGAAAACCTTTTTACCATTACTGGATACACCGGACTTGATCCTGAAATCGGCGTTGGTAATACGGACGCCGGATCTGGCGAGCAGCAAACGGGCGTCGTCCATTCCGGTCTGAATTTCGGCGTTGACCGCGGAACGTATCCTCAGGCAAGATCATTCATGCTTGGCCTTAATATCACACTTTAATCACAAGGGTGAATTCCCATGAAAAAGATGTTTCGAATCATTGCAGGACTTCTCATCGTCGCAGGAATTCTCGTGTGCGGCGGGTGCAGTAATTTCCTTAATAAGCAACCGCAGGGAGTGGAAACCTCTCAGAACTTCTTCAAGACCGAAGACCAGGCCCAAAGGGCTTTGATCGCGGCGTATGGTGCAATTGCCTGGCAATACAGCGTAGACAATGCGAACTGGTTCAACCAGTGGATGATCGGAGACATTGTGTCCGATGATGCTGAAAAAGGCGGAGAGGGTCCGGCAGATATTTCGGATCTGGAACAATTGCGGGAATTCAGGGCAAACGCGCAAAATACTATTACCGGTCCCCAGTACCAGGTACCATATATCGGCATTCATCGGGCGAATCTGGTTATCACGAATGTTTCTGATACCGGAATATTGTCCCGGTCGGCGATCAGCGATTCTTCACGGGCATTGATTGTTGCTCAGGCGAAGTTTCTGAGAGCGTGGTCATACTTCATTCTTGTCAAGTCATTCGGTGATGTGCCCCTTGACACGCTTCCAATCACGTCTGATCAATTGATCGCTCAAGCAGAATGCAAACCGCGGACACCCAAGGCGCAAGTGTGGGCCCTGATCGAAAGAGATCTCTCCGAGGCTGCTGCGGTGCTTCCTGAAAAGAGCAACATGGATCTGAGCATGGATGCCGGCAGGGTGACAAAAGGCTCGGCAAATGCATTGCTTGTCAAGGCATATATGTATCAGGGAAAATTCGCCCCGGCAGAGGCCCTGGCCGACACCATCATTAATTCCCATGAATATCTTCTTCAAGGAAATTTTGCCGATATTTTCAAGCTCGACAATGAAAACGGCGTTGAGTCGGTATTCGAAATTCAATACACCGAAGATCCGGCCGACTCCTGGAACAATGCTGATCAGGGAGAAGCAGTTTCAGTTTTTCAAGCCATGCGGGATTCGACCTATTTTACCGGATTTGGATTCGATTGCCCGACCAAAAGCCTGGCTGATGAATTTGAGCCTGGCGACAAGCGGAAAAAAGCAACGATCATCGCTGTCGGAGATACCCTCTACAAAGGGACTGCCGAGCAGCAAATCATCAAAAGCCTGTCCAGTCCGACCGGCATGAATGCGAAAAAGTACCTTCTGGAAATTGGCGAGGATGTTCCGGATCTGACAAATGCTCCAAACAACTGGCGCGCGATCCGGTACGCAGAGGTGCTCTTGTTTCATGCAGAAGCGGCAAATGAGAACGGCAATGCCGCAGCTGCCCTCGTTTCTCTGAACAAGGTGAGGTCTCGTGCCGGCCTTCTTCCCGTGGCGACGATGGACAAAGACAGTTTAAGGACCGCGATATACCACGAACGCCGCGTCGAATTGGCGCTTGAAGGCCAGAGGTTTTTTGATGTCGTTCGCCAAGGCAGGGGCGCAACGGTTTTCGGGTCAATGGGGTTTGCAAAGGGCATCAACGAAATATTCGCCATTCCGCAGATCGAACTTGATGTATGCGGAAGCCTTCGGCAGAATACCGGATATTAACCCCATGCTTCGCATGGGATAAGTTTACTTTATCGATTATCTACGCAAAAAGCGTAGATAATCCAGATATAGGTACTAATCGATTGCAGGAGCAAAAGACCGGATGAGGGGCAAATCAGTGCACGGATTGATCGCCCTTCATCCGGTTCTGTTACATATCAAAAGGTAGCTACAGTCAATAATGAACGGAGACCAAGCACTCATGAAACATCTGGTTTGTCCCATGACACTAATGGCTATGGCATGCGGTGCGATAGTGAGCATCGCCCCGGCACAGACCGCGCCGCCGTCGATAGACGATGACATAGCGCGGCTTCGAAAAGAAATCGTCCAGGCGCAGGCCGACGCAGAGCGAATTAGCCAGGAAATGGACAAGGACAAGAAAGACTTCGAGGCCTACCGCACCAGGACTGCCCAGCGCTTGGCGCAAACGCAAAGCCAGCTTGACACATTGAAGTCAGAGACCGTCGCCCAGTCTCGCGCCAACGATGCGCTTGCCGCGCAAATCGGCGGCGTGCTCGCGCAGCGGCGGGAAATCGAATTGTCGCAAGACGAGTTCCGCCAGAAGCTCATTGCCTTTTGTAACAACGTACAACCGGCTGTCAAAAGGCTGACGCCGCTCATCATGGCGCCGACCCTTTCCGGCCTGTCACTGCTTGTCAACGACTTGACAACCAAATCGGTCGATGTGGTCGAAGGGTGCTCACGGCTCGTGCAAATCCTGAACAAGCTCGACGAGGCCAGCAGTGGCATCCAGATTTCGCAGGAAAGCTCGCCCGTGCCCGACATCCGCGGCCTTGTATACCGGCTCCGAATCGGATCGTTTTTCGAAGCGGTCGTGGACACAAAGGGTGAGAAAAGCGCGGTGTTCGCGGGATGGGTGAGCGATGGCGCGCCCCGCTGGAAGAACCTCGATTCCCCGGCGATCGCCATGGCCGTATTGCAGGCAGTCAACATTCGTGAGGGAAAATCGCTGCCTGCTTTTGTCAACCTTCCGCTTGCTGTCGATGCCGGGCAGGGAGGTGCAAAGTGAAAAAGCTACTTTTCACACTCCTTCTTTGTGCGGCGGCCTCGTCCTTTGCCGGCAAGGCGGAGAAGATCCAGGCCATGAAAGAGGCAGAACGTAAGGAACTCCAGAACACGCTTGACATTGAGCGAGACAGCCTGCAGCAGCTGATCACAAAACAGTACGCGTTCAAACAGCAGGCCGTTGAGCTCAAAGAGGCAAACAAGGAAGAGTTCGACAAGCGGCGCGAACAGCAGGACCACATGGAAACCGAGTTGGCGCGCATCAAGGAAGAAAAACTCAGCCGGGAACAGGCGCTCGAAGACGAACGGAAGAACCTCGAGGCAAAAAAGGAAGAATTGACCTACCTGCACAACCAGATTAAGGACATTTTCCAAAAGGAGGCGGACGGCCTCGTCGAGGTCTTTCCGCTCGACAAGGAGATCCGGCGCGCCGAACTTGAAAAAATCCGCACGAGCATGGGCCAGACCACCACCCCCGCTTCGGCCTTCGGCTCTTTTGTGAATTACCGGCTTTCCTGGTTCAATCGCGGTGACTCCATCGCGCTTACCAAGGCGGTGGTCTTGCCCGAGGAAGGCGGACCCCGGCAGCTGACCATTGCGCGTTTCGGCAATGTGTTCGGCTACGGCATCGATTCCGGTGCAGCGGCGGCGTGCTACTACCTAAGACAGACCGGACGGCTCGGGTCAGAGCGGTTCGCGGTTGAAAAGGTCGCTGCTCCGCAAATTGCGTCAAAATTGACAGAGCAATTCCCCAAGTGGCTATCGGCAGGTCGCGTCAACGGAAACGTTCTTATGGAAGTGATGCAGAACGACCAGGCCAGAATGCTCATCGCGGGCAAACGCCAGTCGGCCAGCATTGCTTTGTACGAATCGTTTGCCAAGGGCGGCTGGGTCATGATTCCGATGCTCATGCTGCCGTTCTGGGTGCTGTACCTGATGATCGGGAAAATTGTTCAGTATTCGGGACGCGGGCGGATGCTCAAGGACCAATACGCGACAGCCATGCGTTTTTTTGACAAAAAAGACTACGCCGGCGCCCTTGCGTGGGCCAAAACCTGCAAAAAAGGAATCATGGCCCGCATCGTGCAGGCAGGACTGGAGCGCCAGAACCAGGGCAGGGAAACGGGCGAGCGGGCGGTGTACGAACTATTGGCTCTTGAAGCGCCTCCGCTGCGTCGCAATCTCAACACGCTTGCGGTAATTGCCGGCGCAGCCCCGTTGCTCGGACTTCTGGGAACGATCAGCGGCATGATCACCCTGTTTGCCGCGGTAACGCATTACGGCACCGGCGATCCGAAATTTCTCGCAGGCGGCATATCCGAGGCGCTCATCACCGCCAAGACCGGGTTGGCTATTGCCATTCCCGTGCTGTTCATCCATGACCTTCTTCGCTCGGCAAAAGACCGGCTCATGGCGGACTTGGAGAACGACACGATTGCAGTGCTCAACGCGGTTTATCCAGAGGAATAGGAGAAGTGTTCACACCGTTTCTCAAGCTTTTTTACGAAGGCGGATGGGTACTGTTTCCCATCTTTGCCGTATCTATTGTCGCGTGGCATATTTCCACGGGAAAGCTGATCCGGTTTGCCCAGCTTCGCCGGGCGCGCAAGCGGCTGCATGCAATAGTGGTGACCCAGACATCGACCGCTGCACATACCGGGTATGCCGCCTTTGACGTTTTTGTAAAGCGTCTGTTGCATCCCGGCATCAAGTCCGAGCAGGTGGAACGGGCTTTCGACGAGCTGCTCATAGAAATTTCTCCCAAGCTCGACCGCGGGTTCTCCACAATTACCGCGTGTATCGTCATGGCGCCCTTGCTCGGGCTTCTCGGTACCATCACCGGCATGAACCGCATGTTCGCCATTATCGGTGAATTCGGTTTTGGCAACCCCACAATCATGGCCAACGGAATTTCAATGGCCTTGCAGGCTACTCTGACCGGACTTGCCGTGGCTGTCTCGTCGCTTTTATTCCTGGATTACCTTACTACTGCAAAACAAAAAATCGTCGCAGGCCTGCGCGAAGACCGAGACATAATACTTAGTAAAGTTCTTGCCAATCATCCCGAGACCCAGGCCAAACCTTCCAAGGGAGGATCGATGCGTCCCGTCAACAATCCGTTCCACGAGGAACACCAGAACCCTGAAATCAACCTGGCGCCGTTCGTCGACACGATCATGATCCTCCTCATTTTCTTCGTGGTCACGGCGAACCTGTACGTCGAGACCGGGGTGGACGTTTCCAAGCCAAAGGCGCAGAGTGCAAAACCCGCCGGACAGAAGGCGATCCTCATAGGCATCACCCGTGAAGGCACGGTCCATATCTACGGCCGTCAGACCACCATTGAGCGCCTTCGGACGATCGTGGAACAGGAAGTGGGTAAGCAGCCGGATATTTCCGTGGTGATCGTCTCCGACCGCGACGGGTCCGTCGGCAGGACCGTTGACGTCATCGACCAGTGCACGCTGGCGGGCGCGCAGAAAATTTCAATCGCAGCAGGCAAGGACTGATCGCGTATGCAGTTTGTTTCTTATATGGCAATCTGGATCTCGCGGCTCATCCTTGCGGTGGTCCTGAGCTTTTTCCTGTTCACGGGCGTTTCGCTCCTTCACGCGGCCGTGGGGCTGGGATCGAAGTCCGACAAGCAGCCGGCGCGCCGGATTTCCGCCATGGACATCGTGCGCAAGCCTCCCGAAGAGAAAAAGGTCGTGCAGCAACACATACGTCAAGTTCAATCGCCGACGAACCAGGGACGGTCCCTGGAAGGCCAGATGAACATGCGGTTCGCGCCCGACCTGACGGTGGACGCGTCGGCAAACGGCGGCGCAGGCGTCGCGCTCCAGAAACAAGACTTGGGCGCAGAGATATTCGAACAAGGCCAGGTTGATCAGGACGCGACCCCGGAATACCGGCCGCCGATGGCGTATCCGGAACACGCCCAGGAGCAGGGACTCCAGGGTGTCGTAGAGGTGGAGTTTGTCGTGAACCACCAAGGCAAGGTCGTGAATATCAATGTCACAAAGGCGCCCTCGGTCGAATTTGTCAATGAGGCCAGGCGTACGATAGCCTCGTGGCGGTTCAAGCCGGCCAAGAACAAGGGCATTCCCGTCAACATGCGGTTTCGGCAGGTTTTCGAATTCAACCAGCAGGATCGAAAGTAAGCACCTTGAAAAAGACAGAGAACATGAACGTTCTGCGGATAGGGCTGGTCGTGCTGGCGCTTGCATCCCTGTCGCCGGTTGCTGCCTCAAAATCGCTGCAGATGGCCAACGAATCATACAACACGGGAAAGTTCTATGAGGCTATTACGTACTTCCGGAAAGCGGTTGCTGAAGGTGAAAGCCCCGCGCTTTGCTATTACAATACCGCCAATGCGTATTTCCAGCTCGACAGCCTGGCGGAAGCGGTCGTTTTCTATCGCGCCTGCGTGCAGAATGCCCCGGATTTTCTCAAGGCCAACCTCAATCTTGCGGTGTGCTATTATCAGCTGAATGATCTGGGCCGGTGCTTGGCCTGCATCAAGCGGACCCTTGAGCTTGACCCCACGCACCAGAAGGCGCTTCTCATCCAGGCGGCGACGCTGCGCCGGGTTGGCGCATTTGCCAAGGCTGTCGTCGCGTTCGAAAACATAATCCGGCTGTACCCACAGATCGAAGAGGCGTACGTCGCGCTGGGTGAGATGTACCGTGAACTGGGTGACGCGGACGAGGCCATCAAATGGCTCGAGTCCTTTCCGCCGAATGGAAAGAACGCGGTGTACGTGTACACGCTGCTTGCAGACCTGTATGAAAAGACAAACGATATTCCGCGCGCCATATCCTACCTTTCCATGGCCTTTGATCTTGACAAAACAAAAGAGTGGACAGTGTACAGGATCGCGCTGTTACAGCAGCAGTCCGGCAATCAGCTCGTTGCGCTTGAGACCTGCCGCGACGGATTGCGGCGATTCCCGAATTTCGCGGACATAGCGGTTCTTGCCGGCACCATCGCCTTTGAGCGCCAGCGTATCGACGATGCCGAGCAGTTCTTCACCCAGGGTTCAAAGAACGGGAGCCCGGCCGCGGTCGTGGGGCTCACCAATGTCCGTAATTGGCGCAAGGCCCATGTCGAAGAGAAATAAACTGGTGCGGAACCTCCGCTTCGTGTCGCTTTTTTCCGGTATGGTTCTCCTTGCATCATGCGCGCCCTTTTTCAAAGGTACGCAAAGACCTTCCTCAAAGGCAATCATGGGCAACATCATTCCTGCACCAGTTTCGATTTCAGCCTCGGGCGATTCCTTCATGGTGCAGGCTGACACAAAGATATTCTACAGCCCCAACGTTGTTGATGTCCGCGCAGTCGGCCAGCATCTTGTTGAAAGGCTGAAACCCGCGACCGGCTTTCTCCTTTCGGTTTCGCCCTCGGATTCATCGGCGCCGAATACGATTCTCCTTACAACCAAAGGGGCTGAAAGCAGCCTTGGGGATGAGGGATATCTGTTGAAGGTGTCCGGTGACCGGATTGTCATCGTTGCGAACACGGCAGCAGGCTTGTTCTACGGGGTCCAGACCATTCGCCAGATGCTGCCTGCAGACATTGAAAACACCGTCATTCGACCCGGCCCGTGGCGTGTGGCAACAGGCACAATACGCGACGAGCCTCGGTTCGCCTGGCGCGGGGCAATGCTCGATGTTGCCAGAAGTTTCTTTACCGTTGATAACGTGAAGCGGTACCTGGATCTGATGGCGTACTACAAACTGAACCGGTTCCACATTCACCTGGCGGATGACCAGGGGTGGCGAATCGAAATAAAATCCTGGCCCAAACTCGCCCTGAGGGGCGGCGACAATTCAGTCAGCGGCGGCAACAAGGGGTTCTACACCCAGAAAGATTTTGGCGACATTGTAGCCTATGCGCAAAGCAGGTTCATCACGGTTGTCCCGGAAATCGACATGCCGGGCCATGTCAACGCCGCCTTGTCGTGCTACCCGGAACTTAATGCGAACGATACTGCGCCCGCGCCGTATTCAGGCATCGAAGTCGGGTTCAGTTCGCTGGCCATTCACAAAGAGATCACGTACAAGTTCGTTGACGACGTGGTCAAGGAACTGGCAGCCATGACTCCCGGGCCATACCTGCATATCGGCGGAGACGAGGCACAAAAGACATCGGAAACCGACTACATCCGGTTCATGGAACGCGCGTACGACATCGTCGCGTCCCATGGCAAGCGCGCGGTCGGGTGGGGTGAGATTGCAAAAATCAAGCAGGCGTCGAATGTCGTCGCGCAGCACTGGATCTATGACAACGACTCCCTGGCGAAAATGGCAGCGGACAAGGGGGCGAAGCTTGTCATGTCCCCGGCGAACAAGGTCTATCTGGACATGAAATACAAGGAATCAACAGCCCTTGGGCAGGATTGGGCAGGACTTGTTGAAGTTTGCGACTCGTACTCGTGGGATCCTGCTGATTTTGTCAAGGGAGTTCCGGAAACCAGCATCCTTGGCGTTGAAGCGCCGCTGTGGTCTGAAACACTGCGATCCATGAGAGACGTTGAATACATGGCGTTTCCCCGGCTTGCCGGCATTGCCGAAATCGGCTGGTCGCCCGGCCATGAAAGAAATTGGAAGGAATACAAACTTCGTCTCGCTGCGCACGGCGCCCGCTGGACCTCGATGGGCGTGAATTTCTATAGATCCAAGCAGGTCCCGTGGTAACTCAAAATGGGGAATTCATGAAGCAATCTGTTCTTTGCAATGCATTAGTAACATTTCTCATTGGGTTGTGCGGGTCCGCTACAGCCCTTTTTGCCCAGAACGCCGTCTTAACGCCACAAACCATGGAACTGTCGGACGGCTGGAAGGTGCAGGCCGCGGCCAAAACTCCGGAAAAAGGCGAGAGAATATCCACCGAAGTCTTTACCGGACAGAACTGGTATCATGCTTCGGTTCCTTCAACGGTTCTCGCTGTTCTGGTTGACAACGGAGTGTACAAGGACATCTATTTCGATAAAAACCTTTCAAAAATTCCCACGGGCCAGTTCAACTCAGGGTGGTGGTACCGCAATGAGTTCACGATTTCCCAGGGCATATCCTTTGCCGACGCGAGGCTTGTTTTTGAGGGAATCAATTTCAGGGCAAACGTGTTTCTCAACGGAGTGAGAATTGCGACCGAGGCCCAGGTGTTCGGGTCGTTCAGGGTTTTCGACCTTGACGTCACCGAAGGGCTCAAGAAGGGGAAAAACATTCTTGCCGTCGAAGTATTCCCGCCGAAAAAGGGCGACTACACGATCGGATTCGTGGACTGGAACCCGACGCCACCGGACCACAACATGGGCCTTTTCCGACCCGTGAAGCTAGTGCTTTCCGGGCCTGTATCCATGGAATATCCCTATGTCAATAGCAGGGTAGACTCGAAAACCCTGGCTCTTGCAGACCTCACCGTTTCCGCCATTCTGACCAACCGGTCGGACACGGACGCCAAGGGCACTCTTGCCGGATCCATCGGCGCGGTCGCTTTCAGCCAGGAGTATAGCCTCAAGCCGCATGAGCGGAAAGACATGACGTTCAATCCGGAAAAATTCCCGCAGCTTGCAGTCAAATCCCCGAAGTTGTGGTGGCCGGCGGGAATGGGGAAGCCCGAGCTGAACACGCTTACCTTGACCGCATTGGATGCGGCAAAGGGTGTCAGCGACAGCCAGTCAATCGTATTCGGCATCCGTCAAGTTGAAGACTACATAAATGAGAAGGGCTATCGCGGGTATATGGTCAACGGCCGGAAATTCCTGATCAAGGGAGGCGGCTGGGCCGACGAACTGCTGTTGCGGGAAAATGAGAAGAACCTGGACGCGCAGATGCGGTACACGCTTCACATGAATCTCAACACCATCAGGCTGGAAGGCATTTGGGGCAGCAGCCAAAAACTATACGACCTTGCGGACAAATACGGCATTCTGCTCATGGTCGGCTGGAGCTGTCAGTGGGAATGGGAAGATTATATCGGAAAACCGATGCCGGACACTATTCACGGAATGGCCAGTTCGCCGGAAGATATGGAGCTTCTTGACAAATATTTCAATGATCAGGTTCTGTGGCTGCGGCATCATCCGAGTGTTTGCGTCTTTGCCGTGGGCAGCGACAAACTGCCGTATCCTGGAATGGAAAAGCGGTACCGAAAAGCCCTGGCAACGCTCGATCCGGGCCTGGCCCTCCTGACCTCGTGCGCAAACTGGAAAAGCGAAATCAGCGGCTGGTCGGCCGTGAAGATGAAAGGCCCCTACGAGTATGTCACTCCCAATTACTGGTATATCGACACGGCGCGGGGCGGCGCATTCGGCTTCAATACCGAAACAGGGCCCGGTCCGCAGCCTCCGGTTCTTGAGACTCTGAAAAAGATGATTCCACCCGACCAGCTCTGGCCGATAAATGACAGGTGGAATTTCCACTGCGGAAGAAACGAGTTTGCAAAGCTCGACCGCTACCTGACCGCGTTCAACGCCCGGTATAGCCCCTCGCGCGATGCGGATGATTTCTGCTTCCGGGCCCAGGCCGCCAACTACGAGGCGATGCGCCCCATGTTCGAGTCGTTTGCGGTCAACCGCCAGCTCACCACCGGCATCATTCAGTGGATGCATAACGCCTCATGGCCAAAATTCTACTGGCAGCTCTACGATTACTATCTCGTTCCCACCGGCGCGTTCTACGGCGCCAAAAAGGCGTGTCAACCCTTGACGCTTGCGTACGACTACGGCAATAACGGAATATACCTTGTCAATCAAACCCGCGACGCGCAATCGGGCATGCTGGCCAGCGTTTCGGTGTACGATGTGAACTCGAAGCTGGTTCTTTCGAAGACGGTGGAGGCCGATGCGGTCGCTGATGCGTCGGCAAAAGTACTCGACATGCCGCCGCCGCCCGGGATTAGCCCGGTCTATTTTCTTGCGCTGAGCCTTTCAAATAGGGGCGGACTCGTCGTTTCCGATAATTTCTACTGGTTGTCGACAAAACAAGACAAACCGGAATTGAACAGGACGAGCGATGATGCATGGTTTTATGCACCGTGCACGGAGTGGGCGGACTTTTCGTCCCTGAATAAATTGCCCTCTGTCAAAATAACGGAACAGCACAGCTTCGTCGCGTCAGGCGATAAGGGAACGTTGAACGTGACGCTGGCAAACCCGTCCGGGAACATCGCCTTTTTCGTGGAGCTTCGCATCGGCGGCGACCGCACCGGCGCGACCGTGGTGCCCGTGTTCTGGAGCGACAACGACGTTTCGATTCTTCCCGGCCAGACCAAGACCTTTTCGGCTTCGTTTGCAACGGAAGACTTAAAAGGCGAAAGGCCGGTCTTCAAATATCGGGGATGGAACGTAGCTGCAGCAAAGCAGGAAGAAGGTTCTTCACAAGGGGGTAAGAGATGAAACGCAATTATTTTGTCGTCGTCCTGATCATGCTGATTTTTGTCACCATTTCCTTTGTGACGAACATCTGGGGATCCCTGATTCCGGATGTCCAGGCATCGTTCAACCTTAGCCTCGCGCTTGTCGGCTTTATTCCGACGTTTTTGTTTCTTGCCTATGGCCTCTCAATTCCTGTCGGCATGCTTGCGGAACGGTTTGACGCAAAGCCCATGCTCGTTGCGGCTTTGGTCTGCGGGTTTCTCGGATGTTTTCTTTTCGCGTTGAAGCCGTCCTATGGCATGGCGCTTGTGTCGCTCTTCACAATCGGCATAGGGTTTTCAATGGCTCAGGTCGTCATCAATCCGCTGCTGCGCGTCGCCGGCGGCGAGGAGCATTACGCATTTTTCGGCAACCTGTCGCAGCTGGTCTTTGCCGTGGGTTCGGCGGCCAGCCCGCAGCTCTATGCATACCTGACAACACACCTGAAGGACCCGACGCTGCCGCGGAACTTCGTCATAGCCCTTCTCGACAAAGTGGTTACGCCAGGGATGCCCTGGGTGTCGCTGTACTGGGTGTTTGCCGCAACGGTCCTTGTCATGGTGATCCTTATATCCTTCGTCAAGCTCCCGCCGCTGGAACTGAACGAATCGGAAAAAGTTGGGTCGCTTGACACAATAAAGTTTCTGTTCACCAAGCCAACGGTCTGGATCTATTTCATCGGCATATTCTGTTATGTCGCCACCGAGCAGGGCGTTTCCAACTGGATTTCCTCGTTCCTGCAGAAGTACCATAATGTCGATCCGACCCGGGCTGCGCAGATCTCGGTTTCCGGGTTCTGGGGCGCGATGACAGTCGGGTGTGCGGTCAGTCTCCTGCTCTTGAAACTGTTCGACAGCAGGAAAATTCTTCTCGTGTTCATGTCGTGCGGTGTTATTACTCTAATACTATCATTGTTTGGTTCCAAAACAATGGCCATGGTCGGCCTGCCTATGATGGGGTTCTGGATTTCAGTAGGCTGGCCTCTTGTCTTTTCCCTTGCCCTGAACTCTCTCGACAAACACCACGGCTCATTCGCCGGGATCTTGTGCACCGGAATCATCGGTGGCGCTGTCATGATTCCTTTTGTGGGCAAACTCGGCGACATGTTCGGATTGCGCTTCGGCATGCTGGCAATGTGCGTAACGATCGGGTACATGATCTTCATTTCACTGTGGGCCAAACCCCTTGTCAACAATGCAACCTTCGGTTCCAAGAAGAATGAAGGGGAGGCGGCATGAGCAGTGGAAAAACGGTCATCGGCGTTGATCTGGGCGGAACTAATGTTCGCGCGGGCCGGGTCGAGGGACAAAAGATAACCGCAGCCTCATCGCGAGCCATTTCGTCACGTGCCGCGGCCGGTATTGTTGTGGACGAAATATTCGCCACTATCGACGAGGTATTCGACAAAAATGCGGCGGGCATCGGCATCGGCGTGCCGAGCATCGTGGACGTGGAACGCGGCATCGTGTTTACCGTCGAGAACATTCCGTCCTGGAAGGAAGTGCATCTCAAGGACATGCTCGAAAAACGGTTCAAGGTACCTGCCTTTGTCAATAATGACGCAAATTGCTTCGCGCTCGGCGAGTTCTACTTCGGAAAGGGGCGCGGCAGCCGGCATATGGTCGGCCTGATCATCGGCACGGGCATTGGCGCCGGGATCATCGTCAACGGACACCTGTACGCGGGAGCAAATTGCGGGGCCGGCGAAATCGGCACCATTCCCTACAAAGATCGTACGATCGAATACTATGCCAGCGGGTCTGCATTCAAATTTGTTTACAACGAAAACGGCGGAGATTTGTTCGAACGCGCTTCCCGGGGCGATGCGTACGCGCTCGAAATCTTTGCAAGGCACGGGTACGAAGTGGGACATGCGATCATGACCGCGCTGTACGCGTATGATCCGGAAATCATCGTCTTAGGCGGTTCGGTTTCAAAGGCACTCCCCTTTTACGAAAAGACCATGTACGAGAAGCTGAAATCATTTGCCTATCAGACTGCGCTCGAACGCTTGAAAATCGTGGTCAGTGAAGAACCCCAGGTCGCTATTCTTGGCGCAGCGGGGCTGGTGCTGGATCATAATTGACCGATAATAGTATTTCCCGCGTGTCGCTTTTCCCTGGCGCCAGCGTCACGATCCCGAATTTGTCCTCAAAAACGGTCTGGTCCGCATAATCATCGCATCCCTGCCATGGTTCGAGGCAGATGAACGGGCCGTCCGACCATACGCCCAGATGCGGAAAATCCGCAAACGACAGCATGACGGTCATGCCCGAATTTGGGTCGACAAGCGCCGCCGTCCGGTCCTTGATTTCGCTCATGTCAAATACGTAGGTTCGGGCCAAACCTTCATCAGTGAAGTCAAACGCGCCGCCGAGTTCTCTCCGTTCTTTCTTGCCGGTCAAGGATGAATTGTCATCGCATTCATAAAGAGTATACATTCCTTCGGGCAAGATGAGCCTGACATCGGATCTATTTCCTTTGTCCCGCAAGAATGGCGTCTTGAATCCCGGATGCCAGCCGAGCTGGTACCACATGTCCGTTGCATCGCGATTGGTAACCCGCATGGTTACTTTGAGCGAGAGGTCAGACAATTCATACCGGACAACAAACGTGAATTTCCACGGATAACAGCCGTGGACAATTGAGGTATCAGTGAGCTCGTACTCGATCCACGCCCCGGATGCGTTCGCATGGTGACCCTTCCTGGTGAACAGCGTCTTTCGTGCAAAGCCATGATTTGTCAGCAAGATTCGTGTCCCGTCACGCAAGCGGGAAATGTTGCCCACCAGGCCGCCGACAATGGGGAATAGTAAGGGAGCGTGACTGTTCCACCACGAATGGGCAGGTATCGGTTCATCGTCATTGAGGAGAAGACCGATCGAACCGAAATCAGGATGGGCGAGCCTGAGGCTGAAAAGCTCGGCGCCCAGACGAGTGAGCTTTGCAGACAAGTTCGGTCCGAGGATTTCGTCTATGGAATCTGCATGTTCGGCGATTGAGTAGTCCATTGGTCCATCACTCGAGCGCGACAGGATTTCGCAGCCAGTCAAGCACTTCCTTCATGGAAGCAACCCGTACGTTTGGCTTGCTCAGTGCGTAATTAAGGAATTCGCCAAGAGCGGCCCTTCGCTCTTTCGGCGTGGCGTTTGCAATGGTGTCGGGATAGGTATCGGAATAGATGTCGCTGTGCGCGCCGAGAAGAAACGGACAGTTGTTTCCGGCAAGCCGGAGATCGAATGAGTATTTGAGCGATGCCAGGAATTCAGCTTTCGACATCTGAAAATCCACCCATAAGTTCCAGTCCAAACCCGTGATTTTTCCGTCCGCGGCCTTGAAGTAGTTGTGAACCTTTGCCAGTTTGTTTCGTAGCCCCGGGGCAACGCCGTATTCCTTGCATTTGTCATCCGGCGGTATGATAACAGCGTAGCACGGCATTTCCCACAAACCCTTGTGACCGGTGACTAGCGGCGACACAGTGTCCTGCGTAGTTTTCACATTGCCCGGACTTCCGCTGTCAAGCGTGTAGGGCCACAGAAAATTCGTGCCGTCCTGGTTGTCCTGCCATCCTTCCTCGATTGTGCAGTCATAGAAAAATCCCAAATTCGTCATCGCAGTCAATGTCGAATCCGAATATTCAAGATAGGGCGTCCTGAAGCCGAAAATCTGCGAACTTGAAATTCCTATTCCGTTTCGTATATCAGGATTTTCCGGATCATTGTCAGGATTGAACGGCTTGACCAGTCTTCTGGTGCATTCGTCTATCTCGGCTTCCCAATGATTAACCGTAAATTTCGTCCCATGTTCATGGGAATACGTATGATTTCCTATTTCGTGACCTGTCATGAATGCTTCATGCAGGGCCTTTGCAATGAATACAGGGCTGTCGCCCTGTGGCCAGCCCAGGTAATTGCCTGCCACATAGAAAGAAAAGTGAACCGGGGCATTGTCATAGGTCTTAGCATTCCCTTTTCCCAAAGGGTTTTTCAAGCTCTTGGCAAGGTCCAGAACAAACCGCAAGCCTCCTCTGGTTTTGGACCCTTCCACACCGGAAAAGCCGTTGTCGTCAAATCCAATGACCACGAACTGGGGAACCTTACTCTTTTCCAATCCTGCAGGAGGCGTTGGTGAAGCGGCGCGCTTATCCGAGTAGGTGCAGTTTTGTCCAACGGTAAGGTACTTTCTTGTCGACGAGTCACGGGTCTGGCACTGCGAAAGCATAAGGCAGAAGGCCACGGAACCAAGGATGCAACCGGTTTTCAAAGAATTCATGTGCAAGAATCTCCACTAAGTTGAAAATCAAACAATGAATTTAACCGCTTCGGCAACAGAATAAAAATAACTGACTTCAGGCACTTCGACCAGAAAATCATCTTTACTAATTGATGTTTTCCACGGAAAGACATGTCGTTTTCACAATTTGATATTTTTTGAATCGTTCTTGCTATAGATTATGGACTCATTGCAGACACGGGCCGGATACAGGCATGATTTCCGCCCTTGTGTAAATGCGGTAACAATTATAGAATTATATTTATTCAACATAATCCTAATTTGTCCGTTGAACGACTATAAGTTGAGATCCTATGAAATTCTTCATTTCCTTGCTTTTGGGCGCTGCCTTCGCGTTTGCTGACACAACCGCAACATTCACCATGACAAAATGGGGACTGCATCTCAACAATTGGGTATCCAGCGGCAGTTCGACATGCTATGTCGGAGGGTATCCCAGAGGCCAGACCGGCGGCTATTCAGAAGAAGTTCTTTCGCGTTACGATCTAAGCGCTTTGAAATCCGTCACAATTACCAGCGCGACACTCCAGTTCAAGGTTTCCGGTTCCACTGCCGGGTCTTTTCCCGATACTGTCACCCTCTATGAACAGACCCACAAAGCGTATAATGCGACCGGAGACTACAACTACTACTACGTGAATTATGTAGTCAACTCCGATGATGTTGCGTGGAATTCCCCCTGCGGAACAAGAGGCCTGGAAACAGCTCCTTCCGCAGCATCGTGGCAGTCGATAACCTCCGATACTCTCAAGACCCTTGTTCAAAATTGGATTGACGGCAAGAAAGCTAACAATGGCCTCGTCTTGGGCGGAAACTTCGGATTTTGGGGTTACACCTGGACAATTTCCGATGTTCAACTGGTTTTGACATGGGCGACAACGACACCGGTAATTCCGGTCATAACAACTGAGCCCAAAGACACTGCCGTGGTACTCACGAGCCCAGTAAGCTTGACCGTTGCCGCAAAAGGCACAGCCCCGCTAACGTACTCGTGGTACAAGACCGCGGTTGTCGCGACAAACCTGATCGCCTCTCAAACCGCTCCGACATTCTCACTGGCTAGCGCCCAAATGTCAGACACAGGTGTTTATCGTTGTGTGGTGAAGAACGCTTCTGGCGCAGACACAAGCAGGGCGGCGCACATTGCGGTAACGGGTGGAAAACCAGTGATTACGGGAGAACCGCACGACACAACGATCCTTGAGCGCTCTGCCTTGAACCTCCCTGTCGCTGTTACCGGCACAGCACCGTTTACGTATGCGTGGTACAAGGGCTCGCTCGCCGCGGGAAACCGTATTGCCTCGCAAACTACCTTCGGTCTGACTTTCGCAAGCATACTGGTGTCGGACAGTGGCATATATAATTGCGTTGTGAGTAATGCTCTGGGAGCTGATACCAGCAGGGCAGCACACGTGATCGTGCAAAAGGGAAACCCGGTAATCACAAAAGAACCGCACGACACCGCGGTCCTTGCGTCCTCGGCGTTCTCATTCAGCGTGACAGCGACCGGCATTGCTCCGCTAGCGTACCAGTGGTACAAGACAGCGGCAACACCGGCAAACTTGATTGCAGGTCAGACCGCGAGCGTGTTGTCATTTCCGAGTGCTCAAACGTCTGATAGCGGTTCATCCTTCATTTGTGTGGTAAGTAATACGTATGGGGCGGACACGAGTTTGGTTGCACACCTCTCTGTTGCTTCGAATGTCTCGATAACCAATCCCGTTGTTGTCCGGGGAACCTTTTCAGATAGCACCCATGTCCGTCTCACGATCAGCCGGTATGTCGGACTTCCTTCCGTTGCCCCGCTGCTGTTCCCCTGGTCCTGCGATACGGTGTTCGTCTGGTATCATGCCAACGCCTGGCCTGCGAACCCACCGCCACGCGGAGGCCCAAACCAGTTGGCTTTTTCCGTAAAGCAATTACAGACCAGAGGCGGCGACCAGTACGACACCCTTGTCTCGGTTGTGAAAAATGCTTCGCCGACGCCTTGTTATCGGTACGATTTTCTGGGCTCGGTGAATTGGAAGAGCGGGACGGGCGCCCGCGACTCGCTGCCGTATTTCAAGGACACGGCGTCCGCCGGCGCGAGCATTGTTATGTGCGATACATCGCCCCTGCAAAACCCGGTAAAATTTTCTTTTGCCTACGTCAAGGGCAGCGATTCGGTGACCGTGACGCTTTCCAACTTGTCGCAGGTGTCGGCCCAGAACTGGAGCCGCGCCGCGTCGATGACGGTGAGTTACACGGTATTCGGCAGCAACGTCTATGACGACGTCATTCCGGTTTCCACCCTTTCCGCCGCAGGTAACACGTTTTCGAAAGTGTATCACGATCCGCGGTTCGCCGGGGTCCAGAAATCGGTCCTCTGGCAGGCGGTGATCAACGGGCTTTACGGCAGCAAGAGCCCCGTAGTTGTCGATTCCTGCACAATCGGGTTTTCCCGACCTGTCAATACGGTGAAGCTTGTTGCGGACAGTGTTACGGCAACGAAAATCAGGCTGACGTGGACGCGACCCGCTCCAGGTATTGACAGCATAAGAATCTGGTACGGATCAAATCTCGCTCCCTTGACGACAATCGACCTGCCGTCTACCGACTATTCGCTTGCGGGTCCGTTCGGCACCGCAGACACCTCCGCCTGGATCACGGGCCTCCGCGATTCTACGTTGTACTATTTTGGACTCCAGGTCGAACAGGGCGGGCTGTGGTCGTTCATCACAGTTGATTCCCGGACCCTTGGCACCACGCTTCCGCTCCTGGACACGATGCCGGTCAAGAATAAAGTGAATCTGACTGGCGTCACCTTTGATTCGGTTTCAAACCGGCTCGCATTCGAATGGTCGGTCGATACAACCGGCCTGCAGCTGGAGGCCGGAATCGTCTGGACACAGGATACCGGAGCCTTCAGCGTACCGAACCCGCCGTCGAATGGGAAGATTGTTCCGATTGTCAGTGTTGCAAAAACGGCATATTATCTTGACGTCAGCCCGCCGGTGCTCAGTTTCGGCAGCCTCTACCGATTCGGAATTTGGCTGCGGAAAGTGGACGGGAAATGGTCTGCCCCGACCCCGGCGTCCGCCACGACGTTTCTTATTCAGCAACCGGTGTGGCAAAAAATTTCCATCTTCCCGGTAAACGTCAACCAGCTTTCCGTGTTCGGCGGCCTGGTCGTCCTTCAAAAGGACACGGTACGGGGAAGTCAGTTCTATGAAAACGATGCGACCCTGCGGAAAACGTCGGTTCCCTCGCAATCGAGCGGCTGTATTCCGGTGAGCCCGGCATTCTCCTTTGAACAGCAGTCATTACCGCCCATGCCATTCAGTGTTGGCCTGAAGTACGATTCGATTCCCACCCCGTACACGTCCGGGGATGTTCGGATGTACCATTACGACAAAGCAAAGTCCCTGTGGCTGGTAGACACCGCACAACCTGCGGTAAACGAAGCCGTCAGGATCATTTCGATCACGACGCTCGGGTCAAACTGCATGTATCCCTTTGTGCTGATGATCGACACGACAAAGCCCGATATTTCCGTTCTCAGTGATACCGCAGGGGTCCTCGTTCCTGGCCAGGACATCGAAACAAAGTGGCGTTTTTCGGATAATATATCGAATGTCAAGACGACGCTTTTCTGGGGACGCGCCGACGAAGCCTTGTTCAGGAAAGATACCATCGTGTCAGCGTGCCAGGATACGATCCGGTGGGTGATTCCGGGCTCGCAGTCCCTTGTCATCGAGGATTTCGGCATCAGGGCGCTGGTGGCGGTGACCGACGGCCGTTTTTCCACGACTATCGATATTTCCAGGAACGTGAGCCGCACGAAATCAAACTCTTTTACCCCTGAATACGAAAAATGGATCCCGCTGACAACCACGGCCGTGCTTGACAGTCCGGACGTCCAGAAAGCGCTTGCCGGTTTGTGCCCGGGCACGCCATGGACCTACGACATCACGAAGTTCAGGATGTTTCAGTGGGCCAAACAAGGATGGATGGAATACTCGAACAACAATCGGAATCAGTTCGCATTTGTTCCGGGGCGCGTGACCTGGCTTAAAACCCGTTCCTCATCGCCCTTGGACCTTGGATCAGGTCATACGGTTTCTTTGAAAAGCCCTTGTACGGTTTCCCTGCAAGCGAGCGGTTGGAGTGATGTGTCCATTCCATTTCAGTTCCCGATCAGGGTCGGTGATGTACTCATTTCGACGGTTGTCAGCGGCGCCCTGCAGGCTTCCGAGCAAAGTAACTTGGAAATTTGTGAGTGGCGACAAAGCACGACGGATGCAAAGGGAAGGTATTTTGCAGACCCGATTTACATGTCAGGAATGGCGGGGAAGATGGACCTGACCACCGTGCTTTCGTACCGGGAAGGCCAGGGTCTTGCCTATGCGGTACGCAATGATTTGCCCAGGGCAGTTAACCTTCTAATACCCCCGACGCCCGTTGCACTGTCTCAGGTCCCACTGGCCAAACAGGCAAAGCGGGCGGGGTGGAGCGTGGCAGTCCGATCAAGCACAGCGGACTGCATTCTGAACCCTGTTTATTGCGGGTACATGCAGGGCGGGGCCGGAACGACCGATTATTCCATGCCGCCAACCTGGTCCGAGGTGAATGTCGGCATCGTCGATGAAGCGAGCGGCAAAATGACCGGCAGCCGGGTCACGCATGTGCTTGATAATGGGGGATGTTCCTTCAAGCTTGTTTTCAAGAATGACAAGGACGCCAAAGACGTGGTTGCCTATTCGGTCGAGCGATTCGCCGGAGTGGGGAAGGACGTCAGAATAGCGATAATCGATCCGTCAACCGGCTTGACAAAAGATGCAGAGTCCAGGCAGACCGTCGCGGTCGACGGTCACGACAGTCAGTACCGGTGGCTGTCAATCGGTAGTGATACTTATATACGATCCTTTGGACGAAAAGTTATTTGCGGAGATTTTGGTTTTGTCCGTATTTCGCCGAATCCGTTCCGCGGCATTCTCAGGATCGATTATGCTGTCCCTGCATCCGGTGTGGAAAAGGTTCGTTTCGAAATCATCGATCAACTCGGTCGTGTTGTTTCATCCGTGGCCCGCAGCGCGGTGCATCCGGGAATGAATCAGATCTTATGGGACCCCAGGGCTGGACGCGGACTTGCAGCCGGAATCTATTTGGTCAGACTGAGCGGCCTAAGCACTATAGGGAAAAGCATTTCCGTGAGACAGGCGCGGGTAATGTACTTGCCGTGAGAAGGATACCAGCACTGCCCAGAAGGAAATGGCCCGATTGAAACGGGCCGTTTTTTTTTAGTAATGCCATAGAAGTAGGGCGAACTGGTCAAAAATTAGCCATAAGGTCATGAGCGCAGCATACTATATTTAAGCACATGCTTGTTTAGTTGTGTATACAACAAGCTACGCCGGGATTGGTGGAATTACAGCTTCAAGACGCCAGGTCTTGCAGCAATCGCACGTTGCACGAAGGGCAATGCGGAAAATTTCCTTGTGGTTAGGTCGATTTTGAAAAATAACAATAAAAACATTCCTTAATGCAAATAACTCGTTTATGCCGTGTCTTATATTAGCTGTTCCCGGAGAAAGAACTTTTTCAAGTTTCGTGTTTTTTGGTATATTGGTTAAGTAGTTCATTCACGTCCCTTTCAAAATCGATACGGAAAAAATCGGAATTTTAGTCACTAAATATCTAAATGAGGAGGGTTCCATGAAGAAATTGATTGTTTCCTTTTGCCTGACATGCGTTACCGTCTTTTCAATTAATGCAAAGGTGGTTCCAACGGATACGGCTGCACCAAGTGTCAACATTGTCGATCAGGGCGATTGGTCGGCAGATGGGTACAAGGCCACTATTGATACCGGAACTGCACTAGCAATTTTGAACGCTGATTCAAGCGTTGCGGAAATTAAGGCACACGTTACGACCCTAAAAGCGAACGAGACCACTGGCGATTATCCCTGGGTCAGCGTGGACTGCGACCTGGATTCAGGGAAAAATTTTGTCGGTGTGACAGCCATCAGTGTAACCTACAAGTCGGATTTGAATTGGTATATGGGACTAACTGACACCCTGCTTAATTCCGACCTTTCCGGTCCTTACCAGGCTGTGCTGCCAGTTGCTGCGACTTTCACGACTTCTTATTTTAGTGTCTTGGACACGGCGACAAAGTTTGACTCATCGGTCACTTTTTCCCAGCCGGAATGGGTGGACTCGGCGTACAGGTCGCCCATTGACCTTCAGAACATCAACGCCCTAACTTTTTCCCCGAACGATGATAACGGACTCGGCGTTGAATCCACTATTGAAATCAAAGAGATCCGTATTTATCATTATTCCGGTTACTCAAGCTCGGTGCGTTTCAACGCTAAGAATCAGAGTCGCGTTTCCGGTTCGATTAACCTGATGAAATCCAATGTCCTCACCTTTTCGGTTCCGAAAACAAACACTTATGCTGTTTCCATTTATTCGCCTCAAGGCAAATTGGTGGCCGGGATGTCGAAAGCATGCTCAAAGGACGTCCGCAATGAAATAGCACTTAAGAATTATAATCTTGCCCCTGGTTTGTATGTGGCCAAGGTCTCTCAAGCAGAGTATTCCGCTTCTGGCAGAATAATGATCAAGTAGTCAGGACAATCTTGATGGAAGAACCCCTTCTGTTTGTAAAGCCGAAGGGGTTTTTTTTAGAAGTTCAGATTAATTCGATTTCAGAGCCCTCTCATTTCCTTTTGGGGAGAATTTATGCAGCGTAAACTGCTGTTGTTGGGTGTTATTTTCCTGGCTGCTTTTTCCATGAGCAAAGCCGAACGCTACGCGAGATACAACTATGTGGGCTACTTTCCAAAAAGTCTCAAACGCATCGTCATCATGTCGGATTCCGAATGCGCGGGCACAGCATGGGACATCAAGGACCAAGCCAAGAAGAGTGCCATGTCCGGAGTCGTTGCAAAAAGCATTTTCGGAAAAGGAGACCACACGCCGTTTCCCTATAACTACGACGTGGATTTTTCCTCCCTGACAACAGAAGGCGTGTATCATTTCGAAATGAAGGGAATTTCCGATGTCCAGATTATCATAAATAAAGATATCCTTCGGCCGGTCATTTCCTCCAACCTGCATTTTCTCTACGCCCACCGCAGCGGCACCAAAGACTGTGTGGACCGCGAGCCTGGGCATTTCGGCGATTCTGCAAGCTTCATCGTACACAGAAAAGGCTCGGATAACACCGATACAACCTGGAGCCCGGGCGCCATACGCCGCAAGATCAATATGCTCGGCGGATGGTATGACGGCACGCTCTTCATCAAATTTACCGCGTCCATCGCGTATACGACCTATTACCTTTTGCGGTCCTACGAGCTTGATCCGGGCCTGTTCGGGAAAAAGTTCTCCAAGACCGACCTCGTGGATGTACTTGACAATGCAAAATCAGGATGCGATTACCTGCTTAAGGTGATGCCCAACGACAGTGAGTTCATCATCCAGGTCGGTGGCTTCAAGTACAATGACCTCGGCACGCACCTGCCGAACAAGGACCCGTTGAATGGAAAACGGGAGAGCTATTCCATAATTTCTCCGCCTCAAATGGCCTCTGCCGCAGCCGCGCTTGCACTCGGCAGTTCGGTGTTCGGTTCCACCGGGAAAAAAGAAGACGCTGACAAATACAAACAGATGGCGATCAAGTTGTTTGCAAAGGCCGCTGCCAGCCAAAATCCGCCGGCATGGCTGGAAAAGGACGAGACCGAGTACTACAAAGACGAGAAGAGCGCGGACAATCTGGAGCTTGCAGCCATTGAGTTATACCGATGCACCAAAGAAGATTCCTATCTGCAAAAGGCCCAGAAATATGCCGCGACCGCTAAAGGCGCCGGATGGATTGCCTGGAGCGACCAGAATCTGCCCGCAAACGAGCGCGTTCTTGAGCACTCGCCGCAAACCAAAAAATTCGTACTTGACGATCTGAACGAGTTTCTCACCACCGCCAAAGGCAACGGAAACATCTGGAGCCTTCCGGTTGAATATACGTCGCAGGGTCTGTACTCCTATATGGAGGCCGCAAGCGGGGTCCTGCGCTATCAGCTTTCGACAAGCGATAAGAAGTACGAGCAAATGGGACAACACCTGCTCGATTATGCGCTCGGCTGCAACAATTGGGGCGCGAACTTTGTTTCACTTCAATCGGTCAAGCAATCGGTTCGGAATGTTTTTTCCCAGATCTACCGTTTGCAAATGCGATTTTATCCCGAAGGAAGCATCGTTCCCGGACCCGTGGACGCCAAAACGCAGAACGAAGACGTCTGGTGTTGTTTCGACAAGACAGCGGAACCGACGTACCCGTTCAACACCGACAAGGTGAGCTTTTTTGACAATGTTGACGACGAATCCTGCATGAGTACCACGATCACCGGAGTTGCGGACGGCATCTATTTGTTTACCCTCGCAACGAAGACCTATGGCGAATAGAAACACAGGAGTTTTCATGAATAAGTCGATTGCGCTGGCGCTTCTTTTTCTCGCGACCTCGTCGCCGGCCGAAGGCGTTTACATCAGGTACAATTATGTCGGATATAATCCCGCGCGCGAGAAAAAAGTGATCGTCATGGCCGAGCGGAAAATCGACAATCAGAAATGGGTCGTCAGGGACGAAAAAGCAAAAGTTGTCCTCGATGGCACCGTGGGAGAAAGCGTCTGCGGCAAGGGGGACCACGCTCCAATGCCCTTCAATTACTATGTTGATATTTCTCCTTTGAGCCAGGAAGGCGTCTATTACCTTGAAACCAGCGGCGCGGAAAAAGCCAAGATAATCATAAAGAAGAACCCCTACACCTGGCTCGTCGAGAAACCGCTACGGTGGTTCAGGGTCGCCAGGAGCGGCAGTGCGGATTGCCTTGATCACAAGCCGGGACATTTCGGCGACACCTCATGCGTCGTGTATCACCGCAAGGGCACGATGAACAGCGACTGGAGCATCAAAACAACGAAAAAAGTCAATGCGTTCGGAGGATGGTACGATGCCGGCGATTATCTGAAATTCACGTTGACAATCGCCTATTCCGATTATTTCCTGCTCCGAGCCTACGAAATGTCGCCGGAGATCTTTACCAAGAAATACAGCACCAGTGAATACGTTGATGTTCTGGACGAGGCAAAATGGGGCCTGGACTATCTCATGAAATGTATGCCCGACACCAATGAATTCATCATCGAGGTCGGGGACAATGACGACCACAATCAGGGGTGCAGGCTTCCGGCCGAGGACACGCTCGACGGCAAGCGGCCCGTTCTTTCCGCGCTGTCGCCGACGCAAATGGGATATGCCGCGGCCAGCCTTGCACTGGGGAGCGCGACGTTTGCAAAACTGGGTAAGGCCGACCTGGCCAAACGGTATCTTGACATGGCAGAACGAATCTTCGGCAGGGCGACATCCAAGGATGCGGTGGCCCCGGCGTGGCTCGCGATACCGGAGGAAGGCGAATCGTTCTACGACGACGATTCCAAGAACGACAACCTGGAACTGGGCGCTGCCGAATTGTACCGGGCGACGAAAGACCCGAAGTACCTTGATGCGGGAAAGAAATACGCGGACCTGGCCCGTTCCGCCGGCTGGCGCGCCTGGGAATCCGTGAATATCCCGGCGCATTTACGCCTGCTTGATTATGTTCCTATTGTCAAGAACGATATTCGCGTTGACATGGAAGATTTCAGGAAGTACTCTCAGCGCGAGGGAAATCTGTGGGGTGTTCCCCTTAAGTATGTCTGGGCCGGTCTGTATTGTTACATCGGCATCGGCTCCGGTGCGCTGGAGTACAAACTTGCCACTCATGATGCACGGTACGAAAGAATGGGCTCCCAAATGCTCGATTACTTGATGGGCGTCAACAACTGGGGCGTTTTCTTCATCGCAGCCAAGGAAATCCCCAAAAGCATCAAACACCCGTATTCGCAGATCTATTCCCTGCAAAGCAAGTTATTCCCCGAGGGAGCGATTTCCGAAGGTCCCGGCGACATAAAAGAGTTTGAAAAGGAATTTCCCATGTTCGGATTTGACAATACCGCCGAGCCGACCTATAAATTCAATACGTCAAAAGGCGTCTTCAACGACAATAAGAAAGATTATATGTGCATGGAGACGTGCATCAACGGTGTGGCGGACGGTATCTACATGCTTGCCATTGCGTCCAAGTTCTTCAAAGACTAAAGAGGGAAGGTATGAAAAAAAGCAGGATCATTGGTTCTCTTGTTGCAATTGCCATCGCCTGCGTCTTGTGCGGCTGCGGCTCAAAGAACTCCTCCCAATCCGGTGAAAAGTCTTTTCCCCGGGACCAGACGCTCTACCTCGCCGGATTCATCTGGAGTCCTCCCTCGAGCTTCAACCCGCTCAACGATGATCCGACATGCCCGATGACCGGCGATGTGTTTCTCGTGTACGAACCGATGTTCGGGTATAACATGATGACCGGAGAATTGGAGCCGATTCTTGCAAAGGAGTATTCACTCAAAGACCAGACCATGCGGGTCGTGTTGCAGGAGAACGCACAATGGCACGACGGCACGCCCGTCACGTCGGAAGACGTCCTGTACACCTTCGAATTGCACAGGAAATACAACACGAACATGCACACGCATTGGAATTATATCGACGCGATGAAGGCTGACGGGCAAAACGCCGTTGTTTTCACCCTAAGCAAGAAGAATTATAATCCGCTTATCATGAAGGAAATTCTGGCAACAACCCTGATTCTGCCGAAAAAGGCATTCAAGCCGCTGGAAGACCGGTGCATTGCGGAAGTCAAGGCAGAGAAAAAGGGCGTTGCGACAGCGGACGACGTGTATGAGAAAATCAACGCGTTCAAGAACGATTCCACGCCGCTGGCGTCAGGGCCGTATTCGCTGTACGCCTATTCGGACCAGAAGGTCGTGCTGAAAAGGGTGGATACGTATTGGGGCAACTCCTTGCACAATGGCAATAAGCCGGCGCCCCTGTACATTGTCTACCCGATTTTCAAATCGAATGACGCGGGTAATCTTGCGCTCGTGCAGGGTGAAGTCGATTTGTCGGAAAATTTCATTCCCCAAATCTACAACCGGTTCAACCAGGGCGTTGGCACCTGGTTCAAGGAAAAGCCTTACTTTGTGCCGGGAACAATCGTCTGCCTCTTGATGGGACTCACCAAAACTCCTTTCAGCGACGTGAATTTCCGCAGGGCAATATCTTATTCTGTCAATTACGAGCAAATCAGAAATCTTGCAATATACGGCTACGCGCCGCCGCTCAGACCAGGGCTTATCCTGCCCTATGGACCCGAGAAGAAGTATTACAACGAGGAGGATGCCGCCCGTTACGACGTTTCATTCGATCCGGCCAAGGCGCGCTCGATTTTGAAAGATGCGGGGTATCATTGGGGAGAGGATAGTTTACTCATCGGACCAGACGGCAAGAAGCTCAACTCGTTCTTCGCAACCTGCCCGAACGGATGGACCGATTGGGAGTCGACCATGCGGATCATCGTTTCCGGACTTCGCGCCATCGGCGTGGATGTCCGTGAAAAATTCGTCGAGGAAGCGGTGTGGACCAAAGACCTTTTGAATGGCGAATTCGATTTCACAATGTATCAGCCGCTTGACTACGAAAGCGCGGCAACGCCCTGGGAACGGTTCTGGAAGACGATGTCCTCGCTTGAGTGGGCGCCGCCGGGCGAGGTCATGTATACGAACATGGAACGGTACAAAGATCCTGTTGCCGATTCCCTGATCGACCTTTTGCCGAAATTGAAGGATGAAGCCGCAATACAATCCACATATAGGGCATTGAATACCAAATTCATGAAAGATTTGCCGGTCGTTCCGCTCATGTACCGGCCGTGGAACTACTATGAGTTTTCAAACAAACATTGGACCAATTTCGCAACAGCTGAGAACCCATATTCGCCGCCACAGTGGTTGAGCGTTGGTGCGGGCATCAAGGGATTATGGAGCATCAAATCAACGGGAAAGTAGGGGGTATGATCAAGCTGTCGGGATTTCAGCGGTACTTTTTCAAACGTCTCGGGTGGTATTTGCTTACGTTTGTCGTTGCTATCTCGCTGAATTTTATTCTTCCGCGCCTCGGACCTTCCAACCCGGTCGATACGATCATGCACAAAGTTCACACGCCGGGAATGACATCGAAAGATTATAAGAAACGTTATGAAGAGTTTATGAAGAAATTCGGTTTGATGGATAGTGACGGCAAGAAGACAACAATCATCAGTCAATTTTTCACGTACGTGAGCACGACACTCAAAGGGGATTTGGGCGTATCGTTTGCAAAGTATCCCAAGACCGTCTGGGACATCATCAAGAGCGCGCTTCCTTGGTCTCTCGGATTGCAAATTCCGTCGATCGTTCTCGGCTACCTGCTCGGCAATTTGCTTGGTGCCCTTGCAGCCTACAAACGGGGAGTGTATGACAGAATCTTCTACCCGTTTTCACTCTTTCTGATGTCTGTCCCGTATTTCTGTCTCGGTATTATCCTGGTTTACATTTTCGGAATTTCGACGCAGCTTTTCCCTTCTTCCGGCGGTTATGCCATGAACCTGCTACCCACATTTTCAATGGAGTATTTCGGAAGCGTGCTGTATCATTATGCCTTGCCGTTTCTGACCATGGTGCTGGTTTTCGTGGGCGGCCAGGCAATCGGCATGCGGTCGATGTCCATTTACGAACTCGGAACAGATTATGTCAAGTACGCGAAAATGCTCGGAGTCAAGGAACGTACAATCATCGGTTACGTGATCCGCAATGCCATGCTCCCTCAGTTGACCGGGCTTGCCCTGGCGCTGGGGTTTGCCATCGGCGGCGCTCTGCTGATCGAAATCGTGTTTTCGTATCCGGGCGTCGGTTTAGCGCTGTACACCGCCATTCTTGAAATGGATTATCCCGTGATTCAGGCGGGGGTTTTGATCGTCACCGTCAGTCTGCTCATCATGAACTTTATTATCGACATTCTCATTGGACTTTTGGATCCCCGAGTGCGGATTGCGCATGAAGCGAGGGAACTGTGAAACAATTCAAATTGCTCCTGAAGTCGCCGTGGTTTGTCTTCGGCGCCGCGATGTTTCTTCTGTGTATAGTTGTCGGGGTGATATACCCGCTCGTGTCGCACACGGACCCGTTCTTGCGCAACGGCGTTCCCTTTGATTCGCCGTCGGGCCAGCATTGGCTCGGAACCAACGGCGAGGGACAGGACATGTTTTCGAGGCTCCTTTTCGGATTGCGGTCTTCACTTTTCGTGGGTGTCGCGGCAGGAATTTTCGCGACGTTCCTCGGCACGTTCATCGGCATCGTCGGCGGCTACAAGGGCGGCATTCTCGATAATGCCCTGACGCTCGTCACGAATCTTTTCATGGTCATTCCGTCAATCCTGGTCCTGATTCTCATCGCCAACAGTATCGAGAAACGTTCCATGCTCCTGGTCGCTTTCATCATCGGCGCAACCACATGGCCGTGGACCGCGCGTGCCGTCAGCGCGCAGACGTCGAGCCTCAAGAACCGGGAACACGTCAGCCTTGCGAAACTCAACGGCTACGGTATTTTTTCAATTCTGTTCATGCAGATTTTACCGTATATCATGTCCTATGTTTTCATGGTGTTCATCATCCAGATGGCAACGGGAATCCTGGAAGAGGCTGCCATCAGTATGATGGGGCTTGGGCCGTACGATAGCGTCACCCTGGGTCAGATCATCAACCAGTCGCAGAAGACCGAGGCGTTTACCAACGGCAATTGGTGGGTGTTCATGCCTGCAACGTTGCTGATCACCGCGCTGCAGTTTTCGCTCTACATCGTGAACACTTCCATGGAAGGCATTTTCAATCCGCGATTGCGCAAAGAAGAATAACACTAGAAACCGAAACGACGACCTATGCATGATTTAGGCCCCACAAACACAGGAATAGCGCCGCTACTAACGGTGGACGATCTCGCGGTCCATTATATGACCCGTTTCGGTCAGCAGGTCCAGGCCGTGAAGGGCGTTTCATTTACGCTTGACGAAGGCAAAGTGTTCGGCATCGCCGGTGAATCCGGGTGCGGGAAATCGACGCTGGTCAACGGCGTCATGGGCCTCTTCATTCCCCCGCTTTTCTACACGCGCGGATCCGTGATCGTGGACGGCGAAGACATAACCAAGTACGACAAGGAAAAATTGCGGGTCGAGATCCTGGGCAAGAAAATATCCATGATTCCGCAGGGTGCGTTGAACTCGTTGAACCCGACCCGGAAGGTAAAGAAGTTTGCGACCGATGTGATGAAGAACCACGAACCGGACTTGAGCAAATCAGAAATTTACGACCGTCTCGAGGAACGGTTCAAGGCGATCGGTCTTGATCCGAGGGTTCTGAACATGTATCCCCTGGAGCTTTCCGGCGGCATGAAGCAGCGCGTGGTGATCGGTATTTCAACGCTCATGAACCCGCATGTCGTTATCGCCGACGAACCCACGTCGGCGCTCGATGTCTCGACGCAGAAATCGGTGATCAAGATGCTTTTGGAACTCATGGAGCGCAAGATCTTCGGCAGTATGATTTTCATAACACATGAATTGCCGCTTCTGTACCACGTGGCGGATTCGATCGCGGTCATGTACGACGGAAAATTCGTGGAAGTCGGGGACTGCGACCAGATCATCAACAGGCCGGCGCACGAGTACAGCAAACAATTGATGAATGCAATCACAAAACTGAGCACCAGCGGGCAGCGGCACGCCGACGGAGGGAACAAATGACTTCCGACAGAGAAACCATAATCTCGGCACGCAGTCTCAGCTGCGTTTTTGGAACCGGCAGGAAACGGTTCGTTGCCGTGGACAACGTCGATTTTGACATTTACAATGAGGAGATAATCAGCATCGTCGGCGAATCGGGAAGCGGCAAAACGACGCTGGCACGGATGCTTCTGCAACTGCAGGCATCATCGGGCGGTACGCTGCTGTTCAACGGTAAGCCGGTCACGGACAAGCGCGACCACTGGCGCAGGGTGCAGGCCGTTTTCCAGGATCCCTATGCCTCGTTCAACCAGTTCTACAGCGTCGAAAGCCAGATGAAAGCCTGTTTCAATCTTTTTACGGAAAAGTTTTCCGAGCCGCAGAAGCAGCAGCGAATCGACGGGGCTCTGCGGTCGGTCGGCATGGACCCCGCGGAGGTCAAGGAAAAATTCCCCTTCGAATTGTCCGGCGGACAGATGCAGCGATTGCTTATTGCGAGGATATTTCTGATCAGGCCCACGATCCTGATCGCGGACGAACCCACGTCTATGATCGACGCGTGCCTTCGTGCATCGATCCTCGACCTGCTTCTCGACCTGAAGAAAGAACTGAAGATGTGCATCATTTTCATCACGCACGACATCGGGCTCTCGCATTATGTCAGCGACAGGATATTCGTCATGTGCAAGGGAAAGATCGTGGAAAGCGGACGTCCCGACGACGTCATCGCCCGTCCGCAGCACGAGTACACGAAAAAATTGCTCGATGATATCCCGGTCCTGCACAAGGCGTGGCTCGAGGAATGACAAAAAGAATCTGGAGGAATGAGTGTTAGATTGCATGAAACAGTTCTTGGTTGTCGGCATGGCCGTGGCGTTCGTCTTGATTTTCCCCCGGGCGTCAAGTTCTGCCGCGCTGACCGCCGATTCGCACACGCCCGACTCTACCCGCCTTGACAGTATAGAAAAATCCCTGCCGTTTCTCGAGGGCAAGGTTCTGTCCACGCTCTTGTTCGGGGGTTCGGCCCCGGTATCGGTTACCGGCGAGGCGCGTTTGAAGGGGACCTATCATGATTTTACCGAGTATCCGTCGTTTTTGGGACCGCACCTGAAGTATGACGGGGGCAGCGACAGTACCGCCCAGGACCGGGCCGCCCTGCTTCCGACCGGCGGCACGCGATTGGGCCTGGTCGTCCAACCGTCCCGCAACCTCGCCTTATGGTCCAAGCTTGGTTTCTCATCCAAATTCTCCGGCATTCGCATGAGGGCAATGGACACTGCCAATGGCGGATTTTCCCTTGCCCAGGCTCATTATTTTTCGGCGAACAATCCTGTCGCGATTTTCGAAGACATGGCTGCGGGCATCGCGGTCATGACCGAGCCCGTGTCGTTCTGGATAAAGATGGGCAGCATCATCTGGGCCGAGGCGTCGCCGCTTACCATCTGGAAAGCAGAGCCGCGCGCATTCGCGTGGGAATACCTGGAATACGAAGACGAGCAGCCGTCTTCTGAATATTACAAAAGCAATGTCGCCATCGGAGAAAAGACAGGACGTGCAGCGTGGAACAAGAAGGCCTTTAACGGGATAAACCTCGAAACCATCAATTTGCCGCTCGATTTCTACGTCGATTTGCTCTATGCCAAGTTTCCCGATTACGATCCCTACGAACGCGAATACATGGATTTCTCCGGCGACCTGGGATACGCTTCCGAGGAGCTGAACCCGGTCATCATACAAACTGGCTACGGCGATTCGTACCGTCACACGGTTCATGCGAGGATCGCTAAGAAACTGGCCGACTTGACCTTGGGATTGAACTACAACGGAATCACGGTTGCAAATGATATTATCTACGCTCAGGGGCCATCGGGGATTTTTTTCAATTCGATGTTCAGTATCGATAATAGCGCTACCGCCAAAGGGAAACCGGTTTGGGCCTCGGAATACAAATATACTGATTCGACAGGGAAAGTCCTTGGCACGGGATCGCATGCGCCCGCTGGATACATCGGACGCATCGATTCCAGCGCGCTCGATTTCGGGAAGGGATTTTACAAGGAGCCGCATGCATTCTCCATAGATTTGAAGGGAAACATCGGCCCGCATTTTTCACTGCAAACGGACATCGGCGTGAGCCGGACAGACACGACATGGGTGTGGGCCGATACGGTGCCAACGGACCGCGCGACCGTCCCTTTGACTGTTCAGAAAATAGAGCATACCTATTCAGATTTTGTCCCGGCAATGTATACGAACCTTGGGTTCGATGCCAAGAGTTTCAATGTATCTGCCGACCTTGCGTACATGAAGAAGGGATTTAATTCTCCGTTTTCGTTTGTCAACCCGATGGACGCGTTTTTTGCATTCGGTTCCAACACGGTTGGCGAGGGAACGTTTTCCGCGAAGACCGAGGCGTCTCCGTATTGCCAGAACATGGCAGGCATGCAATTGAGCGTTTCTCCTAAATTGCCCGGCGACGGACACGTGATTCTCAAATACGGGCAGCATTTCCAGCCCGAGACGGGTCGCGACTTGCTTTTTTTTCCGTACCGTCTTAACGGAATGGACGTAACGTCGTTCATAACGTCATCGTATAACCTTGACGGCCTGGGGACTGTCGATTATCCCATGACCGGCGTGAAATACGACCGGCGGCTCGGCGACGAAAGCTATGACCCGCAATTGGATGTAAAAGGAGATCCAACCGATTGGGCGCATCTTGAGGAAGGCCCCGAAAAGGGAGGATTGCGCGCGGATTACCTGTCGATGTACGAAGGTTTTGTTCCCTACGACGATCCGAGGCAGGTGCTCCTTAATATCAGGTCACGGCGCGGCCAGATAAATCAAAAGCGTGACGTGAGCCCCGGCCCTCTTGGCAAGGTAATTCAGGACAACGGTGATACGGTTGAATTGACGAATAACACACTGATATCGGACGATAACGGTTTTGTTCCCATGCACCGGAAATATACCGGGAATCTCGAATTGGACGTTGCGTACGACATCGGCCCGTTCATTCACTACAAGAACAAGTTTTACCTGTCAGTGTATGCGGCAATCGAAGGAGTTTCCACGGCCCTGCGGGCGCTTGACGTGAACGAGAATGACAACGACATGCTTCTGTGGTCGTCGTATTTCCGGTTCGAACCGGCCATCGCGCTCACCGGTCAATTTTACCTTGATATTCTCCTCGGATTCGAGAACTGGCGGTCGAACAAGGCGTGGATGAACCTCGCCGTCGGCGATGACGGTAAGGAAGATCTCGACACCTCGGCCGTTATTATCAAAAGGGTCCCGATAAATTACCAGGACGTTGCATACGGCATCGGGTTCGATTGGGATATCCTTACCCGTACTGCGCTTCACTGGCGTTGCAAGTGGTTGACACATACGGACGTCGGGTATGGCAAAAACGATTACGACGCGTTCCTTACGTCGCTGGAACTCACGACGTTCTTTTAGAAGGACGGATTCACACGGTTGCAAAGCAGAAAATCGACAAAAATGCAGAGTAAACAGGACCTGAAAGGATTGGCAATGATCAGAAAAACGTTGATAACGGCTTTAGTCCTTGTCTGCGCCACAATGGCCGCCCAGGACAGCACAAAAATCGCGGACACGACAAAGGCGAGGGGCAGGGTACAGGCCGTGGACGCGTCCAGGCTGGACAAACTGGAACACGCGGTGCAGGACGCGGTGGCCAAGGCTGGAATCAATTTCAGCGGAGAATTCCGTTCGCAGTTCTTGACGTCCGCGGCATCCGGGAACGCGGTGGTCAAAAACTTCCGCAAACAGGAGGACGTTGAATTTACGTCCGTGGATTTTGATGTTGCCGCACGGCCGGCGAGTGAGCTGCAGGCTCGTCTGATCTTCCGATTCTACGAGGACTGGCGCAACATGTGGAACGTTTTTCAGGACCCGATCTGCGCGCGTTGGATAAGCGTCGACGGTTTAGTGAAGAACATGTTCAGTTACAACGTCGGCGATTTCAGGCAAAAGTACAGTCCCCTGACCTTGTATTCGCCGGACGTCGACATAGCCTTTGAACCGGAGATTTTTGCCCGGCAAAGGAGCTATGTGATGCACGAGATGTTCCTGGGAGACAACGAGCGCGTCTTCCAGGGAGTGAACATGAATTTCGATGCCGAGATATCTCCTGTCTTCAAGGAATTCCATTTGAATGTTCTCGGCTCGCGCTTGCGAAGCGTGGAAGGCGTACAAACAGGCCAGCCGATCGCCGGTCTGTTGGACACCGCACTCATGGACAAATACCTGGTTGGGACGAACCTCAACATGGTGATCATGCCAGACCTCTCAATAGGCGGTTCGTTCCTTGACATATTTGATGCAACACCCACCTTTGGCGGGCCAGAAGATTCCGCAGCCGTTCTGCAGCAAAACACACGGGTGTTTGCCGGACGCGGAAGTTTTGGAACGGGCACGTTCATAGACCCGAAATCATTCCATCTAGCTTTGTCCGGCGAGGTCGCTGTTTCCTCTGATGATTCCACCTGGCATCAGCTGGACACGCTTTCACCGACGATCGTCCGGAAGTCGTTAAATACCGAGGCGGTGACGGGAACGGCCGCCGCGATCGACCTCAAAGGATTCCTCAGTCTCCATAGGGCAGGAAATGTAAACCTCGATGTCGGATTTCTGAACAATGATGCCGATTTCCGAAACGATGTTGCGCAAAGTCCTACCTTTTTCCGCACCCGGATCATGAATTCGGAAAACGATGTGGCGACCAAGGGGCTGTATTCGACATTCGATGCGTTGTACCGGCAGGTTTTCAAGTTCAGCCCGTCCGAAAACGCGCAAAATGCCGGGGCACTGGCTGGTTGGTTGAAAGGTCCGACAAGCAAGATCGCCTATGGAACCGGCATATTGACCCAGAAAGAAATGCGGAATGCACCGCTTGACAATTCTATAAGCCTCGTAATGCCCTTTGGTCCGGCAACGCCGAACCGCAGCGGCATCAAGGCGGACGTGTCGGCGGATTTTCTTGACAAAGCGGTTCTGGCCTCGGTCTCAGTAAAGTATCTCAATGAACTGGACGGTCAACATGCCGTCCTCGATTCCGTTGCCCGCATCAGTGCAATCTTCCCGAAAAGCACCTTTGTGGAAGCCGGTGGCGGCCTGTCCGTGGATATCGCGGCACTCGGGCGATGGTGGCAGTACCCGTTCATCCTGTCCGGCAGCTATCTGATGTCCAGAGTTGCCAATGACGGCGTTGTCGGGTATGCGCAGTCGCCGTGGGGGATTGACGTCGGGTTTGCAAACGCAGGGCTGTGTTGGACCTTTCTCAAGCGAACATCCCTTCTCGGAGGCTTCCAATTTCTGAAAACAACGGAAGACGGGATATACGACAATGTCAAGCATGAGGTGACGCAGGTGCATATGTCTGCGGGATTGGAGTACAAGGTTTCGGCAGGCGGCACGATTACCGGGTCCGTCGGGAACACGACAGTGACGCACAGTAATGATGCGAATACCGACGAATCTGCAAAGGATTTCGAACAATGGCAGACAGAGTTGTTCCTTACCGTGACCTTCTGATGAGAATAGTTCATGATCAGGCAGGGAATCCCGTGAGCTTGCAAATAGAGATTCGTTCACTTTCTTTCAAATAGTTTGAATACAGGAAGCACCATGAAATTACGCTCATTGCTATATGCAGTTGCAGGCATTGGCGGCTCGCTTCTGCTTGGAAGCTGCGGCATGCAGATCAAACCTCTTCCGTCCGTACTTGCCCGTTTGGAAGCCCAGAAGAAGAAAAGTACGGTACCGCAGAACGTGGTGTACCGTTTCTTTGACGAGCAATATTACGGTAACGCCGACGAGTGGCACTATCCGGACCCATCAAAGGTGTATATCGCCGAAGAAGGGTCTGGAAAAAACGGGGAAGTCGCGTTGAAAATGGATTTGGTGCATAACGACTATTCCGGCGGCGCATTGGAGCTAGATCAGGTAATGTATGACGTGAAACCATACTACAGGCGAGGCGCATTGGAGTTCTGGATCAGGGGAAAGAACGGCGGGGAAGTTGCAAGCGTGGCTCTTGGTGACGAAAATGACGGCGTCTCCACCGAGGTAAAAGTCCCGCTTGAAAAATATGGCAGCATCACCCGGCAGTGGACTCATTTCAGCATACCACTTGCCGATTTCGGCAAACGCGGCACCTACTGGGACGAAGACAAACAGGTTGAAATTCCCAAAAGGATAGACTGGAGCAAGATCTGCGTCTTCGACTTGAGCATCGAAAAGGGTGACAATCCCAAGGAGGCGGTCTTCTACCTTGACGACATATACATTCTAAAAGACGTCTACGATCCAGCGCCCGACGTCCCGGAAGATTACTGGGACGAACGAAACGAAGTCCTCATGGTTCCGCCCGCGACAGGCCGTCCGGCTAGTAAGACGATACACACTTTGTTTCATCCGGATCCGGCCGGGGGTATCACGTTCAGCGCAGATGGCGGCAAATCCGGTTACAAGTTGCAACCGACGGCGGATAACCCGAAAAAGCCCTCGGTCCTTGCCATGTATCTTGACAACACGGACTATTCCGACATCAACATACCTCTGGGCAAGGTCATCGATCTGACGCAACTACGTAACAGCGGCGCGGGCGTTGCGTTCTGGGCGAAATTCGGACCCGGTACTGAACAGATATCGTTCGGGTTCCAGGACGACAACAGCGACAAGAAGGAAGTTCAAACGAATGTCAACTTGAGCGATTTTGGGAAGATCGACACGAACTGGCATTATTTCATGATTCCGCTCAAGGAATTCGCCACAGAGGGAACGTGGTACAATGAAGATACGAAGGCCGACATACCGGATAATGTTCAGTGGAACAAAATTAACCAGCTGGTCTTCTCCTCGGACAAATTCGCAAACAGGGTGGAAGATGCGGTTCCGGCAATCGTTTACACGAAAGATGTCGAACTCATCGAACAGGTGCCCGGCTATGTGGACCCGGACATTTTCTGGAATTCATTCACATCGAGCGAGCCGGAAAAGTCTTTGTTTGATTTTGACAAGCCGGCTGATTGCGTGTGGGAAACCGAAGGGGATGACGGATCCGACATATCATTCTTGATCGTTGACCTTGATGACAGCAGTGACCCTTCGAATTACGGCAAGAAAGCGCTTGAAGTCCATTTTTCGAACAACGAATGGTGTTATGCGTCCTTTTCCTTCCTGAAGAACAGCACCCCCCTGGACTTGCGCGACTGGCGAAAGCATTGGGGCTTGCGTCTCGCGATGTTCGGGGACAAGGAATCCACGACTCTCAAGCTGCAGATTAACGACTCGGGGAACGAGGCCTTCATCACGACGATTACCTG